>Ga0209168_10000696_pt1 | contig 30243 bp, 38 predicted proteins | sample Coa_R1_FD_187156 | JGI IMG/M metagenome (GOLD analysis project Ga0209168, IMG submission 187156) | Surface soil microbial communities from Centralia Pennsylvania, which are recovering from an underground coalmine fire - Coalmine... | ecosystem: Environmental > Terrestrial > Soil > Unclassified ...
GCGGAGGACGTCCAGAATATAGTCCGCCCTCGACAGGGTGTGGCCTTTGGCATCGGTCGTGGTTCCCGTCTCGTTTTCAAGAACTGCAATTTCATCCTTGGGGTCGATCTGACGCAGCAACAATGCTTCATAAAGATGCTGCGGCCGCAGGTTCTCGAGCGGTTTGTCAGAAGCCGGATTCTGCTGGTCATTGCGACCAATCACGAAGCGGTTCTTGGGTGGAATCCATAGCTTGAAGTCCCGTCCATCACTGACCATGTCAAACGCTCGATTGCGCACAATGGGCATTAGACCGATCATGCGCAGCATCGAGGGTTTGCGGGCCAGGACGTATCCGCGGATCTCCTGATAGTCGGTGACTTTGCCTTTTTTCTCGCCGCCGACGGTCGTATCGATGTCGACAGTGGCTTGCAGCGTTTGGATCTTACCGGCTTCGCGGTTTACGTAATCAACGAGTTCCTGCGCCGTCGCAGTCTTCAGTTGCGCGGTGCTGGGCGCCATTTCCACCTTGTGAGAGCGGAATAAGCAGCCACTCAGAGGGAAAACCGCAATTACTAGTAAGGCCAGGCGATATCGCTGCAAACAAGGCATAGGAAGACGGCAAACCCACCCCAATCAGATGAGTATAAGCGAGAAGAGGGTGCGTGTAGTGTCTACGCGCCTTTTATGGCTGTGAAACCAGAACTATGGCTGATTTCGAACCGCTCGCCGATACGCCGCCACATTCCGATTGTGCTCTTCCAGGCTGGAGGCAAAACGATGATGCCCGTTGCCGTTGCTTACAAAATACAAGTATTTGGTGTCGGCCGGGTGCATCGCCGCTTCTAAAGCGGTCTTCCCCGGGTTCGCGATTGGCCCTGGGGGCAGTCCAGGATGAGCGTAGGTGTTATACGCAGACTTGAATTGCATGTCCGCGTGGTGGAGCGCCCCGGTGTAGTTTCCTTCCAGTTGTTCGGCATAGATCACGCTGGGATCGGCCTGCAGAGGGAACCTGTCTGCCATGCGATTCAAATAAACACTCGCAACCAGCGGCCGTTCTTCGGGCGCGGACGTTTCTTTTTCGACAATCGAAGCCAGTGTCACAATCTGCTGAACATTTTGTGTGAGCCCGATTTCCCGCGCCACCTGTCGAAATTGCTTCACCATCGCGCTTGCCATGTCTCCCATGCTTTGGGTTCGGGTGAACTCGTAGGTATTCGGAAACAGGTAGCCTTCCAGCGTCTTCGCATCGGGCGCCAGGTCGGAAATAAGCGCGTTTGAAGTCGCTACTTTCAGAAAATCCTGACTCGAACCCAGCCCAGCGTCCTGGATCGCCTGCGCGACTTCGAAGATATTAAAACCCTCGGGGATGACTACCGTGTGGACGTAAACGTCGCCGCGAACCAGCCGGGCCTCGACCTCAAGAGTATTCGCCGGTTTTTCGAACACATACTCGCCGGCCTTCAGCGACCGCGCCGGATGAAGCCTCTTCCAAATCAAGAATGCCGTCGTGCTTCGAATGACTCCCGCTGACTCCAGCTCAGACGCGATATGGCGTGTGGAATAGCCCGCGTGCAACAAGACAATTTTCTGACCGACCGGCGTCACCGGAGTGTACAGTGCCCAGCCCAGCCATCCCCCGGCTGCCAAAACAGCAAACAACGTAAATGTAAGAAATGCGCGCACGCCTAACACAGTTTAGATGACCCAAAGAACGCCAGCGTCAGTCGTTGGTCGTTGTCCATTTGTCCATTCCCGAAGCCAATTCGATATGACCCGCATCCCTTAAAGGGGGACTTCCCGCGGCAAGAATATGAAGGAGTTCTGATGGCTCGTATTTCCGGTCTGGAAAAGAAACAGGCGCCGTGGCATCTACGCTGGTTCTATGGCGTTATGCGCAGGATGTTCGGCAAGGATCTGACGCCCGTCAAACTGCAGATGCGCGTGCCCGGTCTGGTTTGGTCGAGTATCGCAGTCGAAACCTGTTTGCGAAAGCGACTTGTCTCTTTGCGACTTGCTCAGATTGGCGTCATAAGGACGGCGGCTCGCGTCGGCTGTCCTTTTTGAGTGGACATCAATTCTGCCGTGGGCAGAAAAGCAGGATTGAGCGATCAGCAGTTGCTTGCACTGCGGGGCAATGATTTCTCAGTTTTCAAGGACACGGAGCGCCTGGTCATCGAACTGGCCGATGCCATGGTCGCGACACCCGCCAACATCTCCGACGATTTATTCCGGCGCTTGCGCGAGCATTTCTCCGAAGAGCAGTTGCTCGACCTGTCGGCGAGAATTGCGTTCGAGAACTATCGCGCGCGGTTGAACCGCGTATTCGATGTGGAGAGTGATGAACTTTATATCCCCAAAGCGGCTTAGGCGATCACGCAGCAGGCGCCATCCCCCGGAAAGCCTCCACTTGCTGAGCTTGTTGGGAACGATTCGACAAGGCGACTGCCAACGTCAGGCGTTCGGTTCGCTGAAGCAGAGAATATAGCCGTCAGGGTCTTTGACGTAGAAATCAAGGCACCGCCATGGTCTTTCTTCGAGCGGCTTGATCACTTGAGCCCCGCTCTTTTCCAACTCGCTGAACAAACCTCGAATGCCCGATACTGAAATGTATGCGTCCAGGTGTTCGTTCTGTTCCCGGTGTTCTTTGTCCCCGACGAGTCTCGGCCCATGCTTAAGATGTATCTCATAGCCGTCACGTGTGACGCTCGCGTAGAAGGACTGATAAACGAATTCAAGTCGGAAGCCAAGCTTGTCACAGTAGTAGGCAATGGCGCGCTCAAGATCATCGACGAGAAACTGCGGGGCGATTCCGGTCAAGTGTGCGGCGCGGTGCGCTGCCACAGTGGACATGTGATTCCTCCACCGCTAAAACTTGGCGGCTGTCCCTGGAGTTTATCACCTCACGGCGTGCAATTCTGCGCTGGCCATTCAACCCTTCCGACCTGTTATTCCCGACCCCTCGCCTCCATCCAGTTCTGCAGGATCAGCACCGCCGCCATCCGATCCACAACCTCGCCTCGTCTTTTGATCGACATGTCAGTCTGCCGCAACAGTCGGTTTGCCTCCGACGAAGTCAGCCGCTCGTCCCACAAATGCACCGGCAACTTGAACCGCTCGCGTAGTTCCTCGGCAAACTTGCGCATCTTTTCCGCTTGAATACCCTCGTCGCCGCTCATCCGCAACGGTAGTCCCACGACGATTTCAGCCACCTCAAATTTCCGGATTACCTCGTCCAGTTTGGCGAAATCCAGCCGCTTATTCTGCCGCTGCAGGGTTTCCAAACCTTGAGCCGTAATCCCAAGGGGATCCGATACCGCCATCCCGATCCTTCTCGATCCGACGTCTAAACCCAGGATTCGCGCTGCTCCGGCGGTTGGTTGGGAAGGCACGTGGCGATTATAAGTCGGCTGCAAATGCCGCGATTTGGTCTACGATATCTGCCAGCATGGACGAAGAGTCTCAACTCGAAGCCCAGTTTGAAGCCCAGATCGAGAATCAAATCGAAGATCAAGGTGTTCCTCTGCCCGAACCAGATCGGCCCGCCGAGATCACACGCCGGCACTGGGCAGCGAACATTGTCGGAATCTCCGGCATCATGGCGCTCTGCTATTACGGCGAATCAGTCCTCGCAGTCGTCATGATCTCCATCCTCGTCGCGTTCGTCCTGGCTCCCGTCGTTGACGCACTGACCTGGTTCCATCTACCTCGCGGCCTCGCCGCCTTGGTTGCGATCCTGCTCCTGATGTCGGTTCTGATGGGAATCGTCTACTTCTCGTACAACCAGGCCATGATCCTTATGCGAGACTTGCCGAAATATGCGAGTCAAGTCCGCGAAGAGGCGATGAGTTTCCGCAAACAGGCCGAGAACTTTGAGGTCTTGGAGCCCGAATCGGATAAGAATGTCGTGAACGTCCGCCCCGCCACTGACTGGACCGACATCCTGACCCGCGGCTTCGGGTCCGCCAGCACGGCCATTCTGTCAGTATCCTTTGTGCCGTTTCTGGCCTACTTCATGCTGACCTGGCAGCAACACGTGCGGTCGGCTACGGTGATGCTCTTCTCGCTCGAGCATCGCCACACTGCCTATACAACCCTGGGACTGATCTCGGCCATGATTCGCAGTTTCATGGTGGGCAATGTCGTAATAGGCCTCGTCATCGGAGCCGCGAGCACTCTTGTCTTCGCAGTCTTCCGTGTTCCCTTCTTCTATTTTGTCGGATTTATGAGCGGCTTCCTGAGCTTGATCCCCTATATGGGAATCCTGCTCGCGCTCGTGCCGCCTATCTTTGTCGGGCTGGGTCACCTCGAATTTTCCGACTTGCTTCTGATTTCCATAATTGTTCTTGTGCTGCATCTCATCGCTTTGAATGTTCTCTACCCGAAAATCCTCGGGAATCGCCTGCAGCTCAACCCGCTGGCCGTTGCTCTTGGCCTGCTCGTCTGGGGCGCGCTTTGGGGCGGCATGGGGCTGCTCCTCGCCATACCCATCACCGCCGCCATGAAGATCATCTTCGACCACGTGGAATCGCTCCGCCCTTACGGCGCCTGGCTGGGCGAGTAGAGTTCCAGGCATGGTCAAGCTGGTCTACTGCATTACCAAAAAACAAGGGATGACTGACGAGGAGTTTTTCCGTTATTGGAGAGATGTTCACGGGCCGATCGGCGCCCGGATCCCCGGCCTCCGCCGGCTGGTTCAAAGTCGCCGCGTCATACTTCCAGGCGACAGGCGTCTGCCTGACTTCGATGGCATGGCTGAGCTCTGGTTCGATGATGTCCAGTCAATCTTGACAGCCCGTACCAGTCCCGAATGGAAGGCATCTACTGAAGACGAAGTCAACTTTATTGACCATTCCAAGGTCGCTTATTTCGTGTCCGAGGAACGTGTGGTCCTTGACGAACTGCAATAGTCCCATCTTCGACACCAATCCCCCGCAAACGGGCTAAGTAGATGTTTCCCGTCTGTCAGTGAGTCAAATCACGCCATTACGTTTGTCGACATTCCACTTTAACTACCTTGGTTCTAAGTGTTTACGCCTTATGTTAACTGTCTGGTAAACGCGCCAAAATTGCCTTTGGACGCCGATTCCGATAGAATTTGTGAGGGTTGTTCCGCTGGTTCCCGCGTTCTAGGTGGTCCTTCATGCTCAGCAGCGACGGTAATTTCCACATAGGCGACAAGGTCGTCTATCCCAACCACGGCGTCGGAATCATTGAACAGATTAGCAGCCGGACCATCGGTGAAACTGTCGAAAGGTTCTACCTTCTCAAGATCAAATCCAGCAGCTTGAAGGTTATGGTGCCCTTCCACAATGTTGGCACCGTCGGCCTGCGGCGAGTCGTCAAGAACGGCGAAGTCCAGAAGATTGTTGATTTTCTTCAGGATGGCGAGTGCGACAATAACGCCGACTGGAAATACCGCTTCAAAGAGAACTCCGACAGGATGCGCACCGGCTCGCTGCTGGAAGTCGCGGCGGTGCTGAAGGGCCTGCTTCTGCTTGGCCGGGCGAAGCCACTTTCTTTCCGCGAAAAGAAAATGCTGGAGCGCGCCCGCTATCTCCTGGTCAGCGAATTGGCCATGGCTCGCAACTGCGAGGAACCCGAAATCGAGGAATTGCTCACTAAGGCGTTAGCCAAGACAGGCTTGCGGTTCCCCGAAGCATCCGAGTTCCAGGCCTGACGCTCCGCTTTCCAGATTCGATTTCACGGTTATTCGGGCTTCGCCCCTAGGTTTATAATCCGGCAGAGCATGACTGAGCAGATCAAGAAGAAACTTCAGGAAGAAATCAATCAACTGGAGCACGAACTGGCGCATGAGCTCCCCCGGGAGCTCAAGAAGGCCGTTGCCCTCGGCGATCTTAGCGAAAACGCCGAATATCACATGGCCAAGCAGCGCCAGGAGTTCGTGAAGGCGCGGTTACGACAACTCGGCCGCCGCTTGGCGGACTTATCCCTGATCAACATGAGCAATATCCCCAAGGACAAAGTCGGCCTCGGCTCTACCGTGAAGGTTTTCGATAACACCAAGAACGAAGAAGTGGAATACAAGCTGGTCACGAGCGAAGAGTCCGACGTTGCCGCCGGCAAGATCTCTACCACCTCCCCGATCGGCCGCGCTTTGTTGAACAAGAAAGTCGGCGACACCACTCAGGTAGTCACGCCCAATGGGAAGCGCGAACTCGAAGTCCTGAGTCTGACCACTATTCACGACCAGGCGAGCGCCTGAATGGCTAGAACATGGACCAGCGCGTTTGGCCGGGCCTGCAAGGTTCTGCTCGATGCCATCGTCGGCTGGCTGGCTCTGGCCCGCATCAACCCCAACGTTCTTACCTTCCTCGGTCTGGTAGTCAACACCGTAGCAGCGTTTTTGTTTGGCTACGCCAACGCCGACAACCAGGCGCGCCTGTTCCGTTACGCCGGTTTGGTGATCATTGGATCAGGTTTCTTTGACCTTGTAGATGGCCAGGTCGCCCGCGCCAGCAACCAGGTAACCCGCTTCGGTGGTTTCTTTGATTCTGTCATCGATCGCTATAGCGACGCTTCCCAGTTCTTCGGGCTCCTCGTCTTTTACGCGCGCGGCGAGCGTTTCACTTACGTTGTCCTGACCGCGTTTGTGATGATCAGCGCCATCATGGTCAGCTATACTCGCGCCCGCGCCGAATCGCTGATCGGAACCTGCCGTGTCGGTTTTATGGAGCGCCCGGAAAGGCTCGTGCTGGTCATCATCGGGGCGCTTTTCAACCGCATGGCGCCCGTTCTCTGGATCATCGCTGCCCTGTCGACGATTACCGTCATCCACCGCGTCCGCTTCACCTACACTCGTACCGCACTCGTGGATCGCGCAGCCAATGCCGGTCAAGCCGCGTAGTCTTGGATTTCGAGTGCTAGGGCCTTGGGTTTAACAATTGGCTTCCGGTTGACTCAGGAGTTTCTGGAATCGATTTACCTACGGTGTTTTCGATCTCGGTTCACCCACGTCAGTCGGGGGACCAGTGGATTCGCGCTGGAAGGACTACGAGATGCGGAAAGGTTTTACGAGAAAACCACAACGGGACGAACCCGCGACACACGGGAAGAACTACATAACGCCGAACGGGCTGCAGCGCCTCAAGGATGAGCACCGGTTTCTGCTAACTAGGGAACGCCCGGCCGTGACGGAGGTGGTAGCGTGGGCTGCCGGCAATGGTGATCGCAGTGAAAACGCCGACTACCAGTACGGGAAGCGGCGGCTGCGGCAGATCGATGGGCGGATTCGCTTTCTCACAAAGCGGATCGAAGCCGCAGAAGTGGTGGACCCGGGAGCTCCGAGAGCGGGACAGTCGGCGACGAGGGCATTCTTCGGAGCGACCGTGCGCTATTCCAATGCTGCGGGAGTGGAGCGAGTCGTGAGCATCGTGGGCACCGACGAGGTCGATCTCAACCGTAACCACATCAGTTGGGTTTCACCTCTAGGGCGCGCGTTGATGAAATCGGCAGCGGGCGACAGCGTGGTCCTCCAAGTGCCGGGCCGTACAGAGCACTTGACCGTGGTGGAAGTCTATTACGAGAGTATTCCTGTGGAACCGTTTTGTGAACCGCCCGGATCCGAGGCCTCGGCAAAGGGGCTTCCTCGCCGACGCTAATCTGCCTGACAAAAAAGAGACGAACCGGCACAGGTGGTGAGAGAGCGACGAACCCCAAGACTAACGCAGGATTTCGAATGCTGTGCCGCCGCCGAACAGGCCACCCTCGTCGGCTGTGCCATAGATGTTGCCCGCAGAATCCATGATGATGGGCGAGATGATCGCGGTGCCATCGCTTGCCGATAGGAAATCGTGCAGTACGGTTTCATGACCTGTGCTGTCTAATTCGAACACCGTTCCGTCGCCATTGGCGCCGCCAAATGAGGTGGTGCCGAATAGGTTGCCGTTCTTGTCGAACACCAGACTTGCCCATGGCCACTGACCATCCGTTCCAGTGAATACGTGCAGTACGGTTTCTTTCCCCGTCGGATCGAGTTTATAGACGGTTCCGTCACTGTTCACGCTGCCGCCCCCCAAGGTTGTGCCATAAAGGTTGCCGAGATTGTCTCGGATCAAGCCACCATAGGGAATTCTGCCGTCGCCCGCTACACCAGTGAATGCATACAACACAGAGAAATTACCTTTGGAATCGATCTTGAATACCGTACCGCCGCCCCAAGCACCGTCGCTTGACGCAGTTCCGTAGAGATTGACGCCGTCTGTAAGCAGGGGTGCATACGGTGCCGCGCCATCGTTCCCTCCGCTAAAGGTGTGAAGCACATGTAACTTTCCCGTGGTATCGAGTTTGAAGACAGTTCCGCAGCCAATGTTGATCGTGCCGGGACACGGTCCCGGCGTGCCTCCTGCGAAAGCAACTCCATAGAGGTTTCCGGCATGGTCGCGGACCAAACCGGCATACGGATTCGCCCCATCGCTACCGCCGCTGAAGGCGTACAGTAAAGTCACTTTCCCCGTGTTGTCTATCTTGAAGACACCGCCGCAGCCTTTGCCATCGCAGCCATACGGTCCACCCAAACTTACTGTGCTGTAAGCATTGTCGGCAGCGTCGGGAAGAAGGTTGGCGCTCGGGAGTGCTCCGTCGGTCTGAACGAAGCGGTGCAAAATGGTTTCTGCACCAGTCGGCGTCAGTTTGAATATGACACCACAGCCACCACCGTCGCAATCCTGATTACCGCCAAGATTTGCAGTTCCATACAGGTTGCCACTGCCGTCGCGAAGTAATGCTGCTTGCGGTGCCACACCATCGGACCCTCCTTCAAACGAATGCAACACCTTGAAGGTCTGGGCATGGACCGCCAGAGGCACAAGCAGCATGAAGGTAACGCCGAAACCCAAAATGCGCGCGGTTTGCGCGGAAGGCATGCTTGGAAACTTCATAGAACACTCCAAAAATTCATTTTCGGAATCACATAAGTGAGGTTTCAGTTCTTGCCGTAGAGCACAACCCCTCCGGCACCTGTATCACTGATGTAATTCGCGCCGACTGCGACAACGTTCGCGGACGCAGCCAGCGCTGCCACGAACGATTCAAATTCCGGCGGGGAACTCACGTTGTAGTTTGGGTTCGAGGTACTCTTCCAGCCGCTAGCCGGTTTCACGTAGGCATACGCCTGGCCGTTGTTGCCGGCGAATACCTCAGGCTCGCCAACCACGAGAACATTTCCTGTTCCCATAAGTGCAACGGCAAAACCGAACCAATCATCGAGGTTCCCGTTGACCGGCGTAAATTCGGCGGTTTCGGTCATTGATTTCCAGCCGCCCGCGGGCTCGACGAAGATGTAGGCCGCGCCCGCTCCGACGTTGTCCTCATTTGCCCCAACAGCAATAGTGGAGCCTTGGATCGCAACTGAAACCCCGAGGTCGTCATATTGTTTCGCATCGGATGCTGTGAGCTTTGCAGTCTCCGTCATGTTGGTCCACCCGCTAGCCGGCTTGACATACACGTAGGCCGCGCCGGGCTCCCCGTTCACGGTCTCATTCTGTGGTCCGCCGACAACGATGGTGTTCCCGGAAATTGCGACTGCTCCCAAGTCATCTCCAACCGTGTTGTCGGAAGGGCTCAAGATCGCTGTCTCGGCCATACTGTGCCATCCATTGGAAGGTTCTACGAAAACAAACGCGGCGCCTACACCATATGGTCCTTGAGGAACGCCGGCTACGACGGTGTTCCCGCTAGTGGCGACGAATCCGCCGAGCGAACCGCCGGTAGGCGTGCCGTTTGCGTACAGTTCGGCGGCGGGATGCGAACTGGAAACCCAGCCACCAGTCGGCTCCTCAAAAATCAGAATCACTCCCTGACTTCCCGTGGGAGACGTAGCATTGGGCGCTCCCGCGGCGATTGTTTTACCGTCAGGGCTGATTGCGACCGAGTATCCGAAACCTGAAACTTGCGACGACCCTGTGGTTAGTTTGGCCGTGTAGGTAGATGTGGTGGTCCATCCCGTGGCAGGCTCGACATAGATATAAACTGCGCCTTCGTTGCCCGAAGCTCCGACAGCGACGATTTTCCCGTCCGCACTTATGGCGACTGTGGTGCCGAATTCATCATTCGACTGCGACTGATCGCTGAGAATCGCCAGTGGAGGCGGGTTCAATGTCTGCGGGGTTGCAGCGGCGGACATCAAGCTCATTGCTATGACGCATGCAAACACCAAAAGCACACGGAAAGATTTCATGGAATACTCCGGGTTAGGGGGTTGTCGAATGGCCAGAAGAACCTCGACTTAATGGCCTCTATAGATGGGAGGCGCCATCCGCCGGTTGCCCGTCGGATGGTAGGCATAGGGGGCTGGCCTGCAGGGTTAGGCCACTCATCTCACTCATCGACTCTTAACTCTCTCTAAAACTCCACATGCGCCCGGAAGCTGGGCACCGTCACCGGTCCGCGATCGCGGTTGTATCCTGGATTATTGATGTGTTGCGCCCCCGGCGACAGATAAATTCCCCGCCACAGGTGAGCCGTGTAATAGGTTTCAAAGATCGTTTCGCGCCCGTACCTCAGGCCTCCATCGCCGAGCAGAAATCCCAGGCCTCCGTCAGCCAGATATTCCTGGTGATCTCTCTTGATCCCATTCGACACGAACGCCACGCCAGCGCGATCGTGCTTGCGATGCCACTTTGCCCCATAAGCTCCGAGACCCGTCTCAATCGTTGAGTCGACCTCGGTGTAGGCGAACGACTCAGTCCGCCCGTTGCCCCATCCCCACCGGGCAAACGCCACGAAATTTGGCGACAAGTTTTGTTCGAGGTTCACCCCGAATCCGTATTTCTCCGTGATGTGCCACGGATGATTGGTGATGTCGGGAACCGAAACCAACCCTTCCTCGAATTGATCAACCGCTTCCCGATAAATGCCCATGTTGGCGTGGTTCACAAAACCGAGCAGGCGAAATACCCCCGGCTTTTTCGGCAGCATCCCCTGTTGCCAATCAAACTCGACGTTCTCGGCGTGCGCCTGCCAGAACTTCCAGACGAGGTCGTCTCCATTGGCCACCTTCGGCATCAGCGCCTCGCCGAACTTCAAACTGAATCGCGGGTCTTCGTAGTCGATCACGCCACCGACGGTGTAGCCGCGCGTGTCCGCGGCGTAGTCCCACGCTCCATTGTTGTCCACGGTCCAGTTGGTGAATTGCAGGTGAGTGTCTGACGCGGCTGAGTTCTGGTCGAAGAAGTCGGGCATGCTGAATTTGCCAAAGCGCACCTCAATGCGTCGCTTCGGAAGTTCCTCAAACAACGACAAAGGATTGCGCTCATTCTCCACTTTCTCCTTGCTGAGCGCGAAAACCTTGTGGATCATCGCTCGCGCTACATACGGCGCCTTGCTGAGCAACGGATTGCGTACGATATCGAGATTCGTGAATCCTGCCAACCCGAACCCGGTGCTCAAGGCAGAGCCGCCGGCTTCTTCCACATCGACCAGGATCTCGAACGAGTTGTTCAGGCGCACTCCGCCGAAGAAGGTCAACACACGCGACGTCGCCTTCTCGTACCGCGGATCGAGGCTGTGCGTCCCACTGTACTTGGCAAAAAATTGTGGATGAGTTTGAAAGATAAAGTTCGCCTGGCCGGATGCCCAGAAACGCGTGTCTTTGATATGCGGCAACATGCTCTCGGGAGCAACATCCGCCGCCGGGTCGGCTGGGTCGGTATCGGTCGCCTGCGCCGTGACCTCCGGAGCGGGATTCTGGGCCTGTGCGAAGACTAGAGGACTCCCGATAGCGCTGAAAGCGAAGGGCAGCGCGATCCACAATCCCGCAACCGCCCAGCGCCGTACCTCCTTCGCAATATTGAAAATGAATTTCAATTTCAATTCCATGACCGCACGATAGGCGAACCGCAAAACTGCGCCAACGTCAGTCGTCACCTCGAGTTGTGACTTCAATCACGAACCAAGGGCATGTTTCGGCAAACAGGAAGCCTATAGACCCTCGATGAACAGAATGTCAAAAACGAGGTCTCGATCGCCCTTCGACTCAGCGCCGTCGAAGTTTGCACTCCGTTTCGCAGGGGAACTCGATTGACTTTTATAGTATACCCACCTATGGTATATGAGCATGAAAATTCGTTCCGCCGGAAATGGGCCTCCTCAAAAAGACAAGCTTCCGGAAATCTCGAAAGAGAAACAAAAACTCTTATCGCGTGTTCGCAGGCTCGGCGGTCAGATTACCGCGGTGGATCGATCCGTGAGTGCCGGCGATGAATGCCCGGATATCCTGATGCTGCTGGCTGCCATTCGCGGCGGCGTAAACAGCCTGATGGCGGAGATCCTTGAGGATCACATCCGGCTGCACATCACCCATCCCAACCACGGAACCGAATCGCCCGAAGAGTTGACCGAAGACTTGATCAGCCTGGTGAGAGCTTATCTGAAATAGCGGGTAGTTTGGATTCCGCCGAAAAGAAATCAGGACGGCCCGGAGCCCCCCGAGGCCGTCCTTAAGACCCTCCCGGTTAGAAGGGCGTGTACTGGCAAAAACAATATCCTTCCGGTGTTTCAGCACTGTTGCAAATTTGTAAAATTCAGGTGAATTTCCGTTACCCGTTAGGCACGGGTAACCCGTCCAACCGCAGGCTGTGTGCTCTTGATCACACCTGGACGTGACGAGGTGCGCTGCAGATCCAACCCCGGCTGCTACCATTGAGGGCAGTCTCTTCCAGGAGGGCCTATGTCCCGCAAGACCGAGATTTCACGCAAGTTGCAGAAGCGCGCCGAGCAGGTCATTCCCGGCGGCGTGAATTCGCCGGTCCGCGCCTTCCGCTCGGTCGGCGGCGATGCCCCTTTTATCGTGCGCGGCGGGGGTTCGCACATTTTTGACGCCGACGGCAACGACTACATCGACTACATCGGCTCATGGGGACCGCTCATTCTCGGCCATGCCGCTCCCCAGGTTGTGGATGCGATCACAACCGCCGCGAGGAATGGAACGAGCTTCGGCGCCTCTACGCCGAGTGAAGCTGACCTGGCCGAAATTGTTTGTTCCGCCTTCCCCCACCTGCAGAAAGTTCGCTTCGTCAGCTCTGGCACCGAGGCCACGATGTCCGCCATCCGCCTCGCTCGCGCCTACACCAAGCGCAAGTACATCGTGAAGTTTGAAGGTTGTTATCACGGCCACGCCGATGCCCTGCTGGTCAAAGCCGGTTCAGGTGTCGTAACTTTAGGCATCCCCGGATCCGCTGGCGTTCCCGAGGAATTTACCCAGTTCACCCTCGCGCTTCCCTTCAACGACACCGACGCCCTCGAGCAGGCTTTCAAGAAATTCAAGCACCAGATCGCTTGCGTGATCGTCGAACCCGTGGTCGGAAACATGGGCTGTGTTCCGCCAGCTCGCGGATACCTTGAAGCACTCCGTGCCGTCACTCAACGTGACAAGGCTCTGTTGATCTTCGACGAAGTCATGACTGGATTCCGAGTTGCTTTCGGCGGCGCGCAGGAGGTCTACGCGATCACTCCCGATCTCACCACGATGGGCAAGATCATCGGCGGCGGCTTGCCGGTCGGCGCTTATGGCGGCCCTTCCGAGATCATGGATCTGGTGGCCCCACTCGGTCCCATGTATCAAGCGGGCACCTTGTCAGGAAATCCGCTCGCCATGGCTGCAGGCATTGCGACATTGCAATATTTGCGCGATCACAAAAAAGAGATCTATCCGCAACTCGACCAACTCGCCGCAGAATTGACCGCGGGTGTCGCCGCTGCTGCCAAAGAAGCAGGCGTGCCGATCTGCTACAACCGCGTCGGCTCAATGTTCACCTGGTTCTTCAATCAGGGCCCGGTTACGGAATGGGAATCAGCTGCGAAATCTGATACCGAGGCCTTCGGACGATTCTTCCGCTCTATGCTCGACGGCGGCGTTTACTTGCCGCCCTCCCAATTCGAAGCCGCTTTCCTCGGCGCCGCTCACGCGAGCGAAGACATCCAGCAAACCATCGTCGCTGCTAGGCAGGCATTTGCGCTGGTGCACGCCTAGAGGTTCGTCTGGCTGAATGCTGAAGGCTGAGCGCTGGCTGCTTTCTGCATCATCTGCGGAATCGTCACGAATCGGTACCCCTCGGCTCCGTACTTTGCCAGCAAATGGTCTGTCGCGATCACCGTCTGCGCGCGATCCGCACCAAATTTCTGATGGCTGCCATCGTGCAGCAGGATCACGCTGCCGCCTCTGATCTGGTTCCTCAGCTTCCGTTCGATATAGCCGGCTGGCAGGCCGCGCCAGTCATAGCCAGTCATGTTCCACATCACCGGATCAAGCCCCAAGCTCCGGGCTACGCGCAACGTTGACGGACGGCGCCCACCGAATGGCGGCCGAAACAACACCGAGTGTTCGCCAACCGCGTCGGTCAGCGCTTTCTCGCAATCTTCCAATTCTTTCCGCGTCTCGCTGCTGGAAACACGAATAAGATTGGGATGATTGAACGTGTGATTGCCAATGACATGCCCGGCCCTTGCAACTTCGCGCGCAATGTCGGGTCGCTGCTTGACGTAACGTCCGATCATGAAGAACGTCGCATGTACATCGTGCTTCGCCAAAATCTGCAGCAGATGCAGTGTATGTGGATCGTTGGGCCCGTCATCGTAAGTCAACGCCAGCATCCTGGAATCATTTGGCAGACCGCAGAATGTCCGGCCGTACCATTGCCCCTTCGGCCACATGGACTGGAAACCAAGAGAAACCGCTGCGGTAATACCCGCCGCGGTGGAGAGCAGCGCGCCAACCATGCTGGGAATTGTAATCGCCCACTGTCAAATTCCAATTGGCGAATGAGGTTGCGCTTTAACCGTCAAGCGGCAATCCTCGGCAACTTATTCACAATTGCACGCGCCGCCTTCTCGCGATATTCTGCCATCCGAAGCCGCGACTCCCGAGCCCCATGGCCAATCTTTTTGAACTGCCCCGTTACATTTCGGTGGAAGGACCCATCCGCGTTGGTAAAAGTACTCTGGCAGGCATCCTCGCCGAACGTTTAAATGCTCAGCGCGTGATGGAAGCCGAAGATAACGCGTTCCTTCGTGCCTTTTACGACGGCGAACGCGGGGCGGGATTCCAGACGCAGTTTTCTTTTCTCATTCGTCGCTTCGAACAGCTCCGCGCGCTTGATCTTGGCCCGCGCTCGCAAAAGACGGTCGTCACCGACTTCATCTTCGAGAAAGATAAGATTTTCGCCTACCTGAACCTTACCGATCAGGAGCTTGATACATACAACCGTTATTACAACTACTTTCGAGAGCAACTCCCCACGCCTGACCTCGTCATCTACCTACAAGCCAGCCCCGACGTTCTAAAAAAACGCATGAAGAAAAAAAATGCGCCAGGGGAGAAAGCGATCAACGAAGAGTATCTCGAAGAAGTAATCAAGGCCTACGAACATTTCTTCTTTCACTACACATCTTCAGACCTATTGATCGTCAACACGTCGGAAATTGACTTCGTTGAGCGCAACGAAGATCTGCAGGAACTGCTTCGAAAGGTTTCCGCGCCCATCAAAGGCACGCAATACTTCTTGCCCCTGGGCCGGGAAGAAGCAGCCAGCGCCTAGCCTAGTTTTTCCTTGCAATTCCCAAATACGTTATTACAATTGTAATAACATATGGTCGAACTCAAAATTCGCAAGTTTGGCAATTCGCTCGGCGTGGTCCTGCCTAAAGAAGTCATTCAACGGTTGCAAGCGGGGGATGGAGAGCGGCTCTTCCTGATTGAAACGGAAGAGGGCGGATACCGTCTGACTCCGTATGACCCTCAATTCGAAAAGAAAATGAAGAAGGCGGAGCAGATCATGACCCGCTATCGCAATACGCTACACGCCTTGGCAAAGTGACGCGCAAAGAACCACTGTGGATCGTTGAGCGCGACGCGCTCGCGCTTCACGGCCGGCTCCTGCTTTTGCACGGCGGCGCTAAGGGCCTGCGTGACCGCGGACTTCTACAATCTGCACTGGCTCGACCTCGCCAACACCACGCCTATACGGAATCGGCTGACCTGATTGAGATGGCCGCCTTGTACACGGCTGGCATCGTTCGCAACCATCCGTTCGTGGATGGCAATAAACGTACCGGGTTTGTCGTCGGCATTCTCTTTCTAGAACTGAACGGGTTCAAGGTCTCTGCCACCGAGGAGGACGCTACCCAAGCCATGCTGGACTTGGCAGCTGGCCATCTGAATGAAACTGGTTACGCAGAATGGTTGCGTTCCAATGTTCATCGGCAACCACAGAAGAACCGTTAACCACAATGTTTACATATACTTGCATTGATTAACCAAAGCCACTCACGCCTATCGACGGCCGTATGATTTCAGGACTACAATAGCGACAGCATCATCACCAGATGCATACAGGCTCTATCCGGCGAGGCCGGAGGGGCACTGGAGGACATCGTGAGTCTTACGCCGATTGGCGAACCTCGCCAGAAGGTCACCACCGCTACTCTTCGCGACAAGAAACTCAAACATCAGCCCATCACTTGCTTGACAGCCTACGACTACGCCACCGCGCGCCTGGTCGACGAAGCTGCCATCGACGTGATCCTCGTCGGCGATTCGCTGGCCCAAGCCATGCTTGGCTACGAAAACACTCTTTCCGTCACCGTCGACGAGATGCTGCACCACACCAAAGCCGCACGCCGCGGCGTGAAACACGCTTTCTTCATCGCCGACATGCCCTACGGCTCATTCCATGTCACCACCGATGAAGCCGTTCGCAACGCCGCCCGCTTCGTCAAAGAAGGTGGTGCCGAAGCGGTAAAGATGGAAGGCGGAGAAAAGCGAGCCGACCTCATTCGCCGAGTGATCGACGCTGAAATTCCCGTTGCCGGTCACATCGGTCTGACGCCACAGTCGGTCAATGTCATGGGCGGTTACAAGGTGCAGGGCAAATCGCTTGAAGCCGTCGATCAACTCATGCGTGATGCCGTTGCGCTCGATCGCGCCGGCGTCGCCTGCCTCTACCTCGAGGGGATTCCCCGCGAAGTCGCCGCCTTGATTACTGCGGAGGTCGAGACGCCGACCATCGGAATCGGCGCCGGCCCCGAGTGCGATGGCCAAGTTCTGGTCATTCACGACATTCTGAATCTCACCTTCGGGCATCCGGCGAAGTTTGTCCGCCGTTATGGCGATGTTGCCGGTGCCATCACCGACGCGGTGCAGGCATTTCGCGCCGACGTCATGTCCCATCAATATCCCTCAGACGGCGAGTCTTATCATTTGTCCAAGGAAACGCAACAGGCGCTGGAGACGGTGCTCGAGCGCAAACGGGCCATTCGTCGGTAAAATTGGATCGATGAGAACCGCAATCGTTCTGGGCGTTGCTGCTCTTCTGGCTTTCTCTGCCGGCTGCGGCAAACCTCCAGCTCAGGCGGCAACGTCGCAGATCAATTCGGCCACCCGTATCGAATCATTGCCGGCTGCCGACCCGCAAAAACTTCCGGATTCAGGGAACCTGAAAAGCTGGAAAAATCCGTATCTGATCGTCCGTATCGACGGTGTCGCCCTGCTGGATGTAGCCGACAACGAACAGAAGCTACTAAATCCGGATAAACTCGCCGACGCTCTCGCTCAGTTGCCCTCTTCATCTTGGCCGTATGGTCGCGCGGTAGCCGTCGCTGAGCAACCAGCAACTTCCGACTTCGACAAAACTCTGCTTCGCAAGAATCGTGCCCTCATTGCCGGAACGCTCGAAGGCTTGCACGTCCTCATCAATTGGGTTCCGTCCTCCTGACCGCCTCGATGAAAATTCTTCAGACCGTCGAAGCAATGCACGAGGCATCGCGTGATGCCCGTGCCGAGGGCAAGCGACTCGGTTTCGTCCCCACTATGGGCGCATTGCACGAAGGCCATCTCTCGCTCATTCGCGCGGCCCAATCGCAATGCGATGTCGTCGCCGTTTCCATTTTTGTGAACCCTCTGCAGTTTGGCCCGACGGAAGATCTTGCAAAGTACCCGCGCCCTTTCGACCGTGATCGCGCTCTTCTGGAGAAAGAAGGCCTTCAATTCCTTTTTGCCCCTAGTTCCGAAGAAATGTATCCCAAGGGTGCAGTCACCTATGTGACGGTAGAAGGATTAAGTGAGAAACTCTGCGGACGTTCTCGCCCAGGTCATTTTCGCGGCGTGACCACTGTCGTATCGAAGCTGTTTCACATCATCGAGCCCGATGCCGCCTTCTTCGGACAGAAAGACGCTGCCCAAGTCGCCATCATTCGCCGTATGGTTCGTGATTTGAATTTCCCGATCGAAATTGTGGCTTGTCCAATTGTCCGGGAAAAAGATGGGCTCGCGATGAGTTCGCGGAATGCTTACCTCACTCCAGAACAACGCAAGTCAGCACTCGTACTTCATCGATCCCTGCTTGCGGTCGAGTCCGAATTCGAGCGTGGCGAGAAGAATACAATCTCCCTGGTCGAAGCTGGCCGCGAGACGATGGCCGCCGAGCCTGGTATCAAACTCGACTATCTCGAAATCGTCGATCCCGACACGCTCGACCCCGTGCCCAAAGTCCGGGATACCGCCCTGGTCGCCATCGCCGCTATCGTCGGCACGACGAGATTGATCGATAACGTTCTCTTGCAAGTCCGAAGCTAAGCCGCGCGTTCGATGCGTACATCGAATCCATTCACGGCTTGCGCAGATACCTCACAGGCAACTGGATCTAACTCGTTGTCGCAGACCAGCCGGATGCTGTCGCGATGCCGCGGTATCACCCGCGTGATTGCAATCAACGCATCCGACTGGCAGCGCGGGCAGCGGTTGGCGGAATTTCCGATTGCCTCACATTGTGAACACAGATAGGCGTTTGAGAGATTGACGAAACTAGGTGCGGTCATTTGGGAACCTGCCTTTTTTCAACCCAAGACAGATCGAACGGGTTTCCGAGCGGGGCTTCGATGCAGGACAGCCCAAACGCGTTGGCTGGCGCGGCGTTTGCGCTGTGGGCCTTAGTGTTTGTGGGTTGAAGTTTATCCCAATCGATTCAGATGTCTCGGCCCCGACACAAACCGGTTATCTGCAATCACATACCGCAGAGACTTGTTGGCGGCCTTGGTAATGCCGATTCGTTTCGTCGTCAGCACCTGCGGAGCAGGAAAGCCGTCGCCCACGAGATATAGGTCGGATTTCGCACTGGTCAGATCCTTGCCATTATCCCGATCACGCGTGATACCGAAGGCTTCTGCCAGCCGCCCAGGACCACTCGTTAGCAGTCGAAGATCACGCAACTCATTCAGCTCAACACCACGTGATCGCGCCATCGTCTCCATTCCAGACAATGGCTCCAAAGCACGAAACAGAATTCCTCCCGCGACACCATCCGGCAGGCATGAAACATTCAGACAGTAGTGATTGCCGTAAATGAAGTACACGTACGCAAATCCCGGTGGGCCGAAGAGCACTGCATTTCGCGCCGTCTTTCCCGCGGAAGAGTGCGCCGCAGGATCATCTTTTCCAAGATACGCCTCGACCTCCACCACTCGGGCCATGAGCAGCTTTCTTCCCTCCCGCCTCACCAACACTTTCCCGAGCAGTTCGCGGCTTACCTGTCGCGGATCACGATCGTAAAACTCACATGGCAGAGGAGTCATCGACTCACGCATCGGCGCACTCAAGCCGCCGTTTTCAAATATTCCAATACTTCTTCTGCGTGACCTTCCGCCTTTACGTTGTTGAAGATGTGAGCGATCTTTCCGTCGGGCCCAATCACAAACGTAGTTCGCGCGATTCCTTTTACCTTCCGGCCATACATGTTCTTTTCTTTGATCACACCATACGCATCACAGACTTTCTTATCCGTGTCGGCCAGTAGTGTGTAGGGCAGATCGTACTTCTCTTCGAATTTCTTTTGTGCACTCGAAGAGTCGGCCGAAATCCCTAAAGTAATGGCTCCAGCTTTTTGCATTTTTTTGTATGCGTCGCGGAACCCGCACGCTTCGATCGTTCAACCTGGAGTATCTGCCTTCGGATAGAAGAACAAGACCACGGTCTTGCCCCGAAAATCCTTCAGGGAAACATCCTTGCCATCCTGATCCGGCAAAGTAAACTCGGGGGCTTTATCATTAGTATTCATGACTGTCTCACCTTTCCGGTCAAAGTTATATCTCATCGCTGGCGCGCTCGTCACCTCAATCAGCCTGCTTCTTGCGATCGGTTCACCCGCGCAAAGCAGTCGCGGGAAGAAAGTCGATCGCGGCCCTCGCGCCCTCGGCCTGGTTGAACTCGCACCGAGCGGCAAGGCGCGAATGATCCCCATCACCATCCTCGTTGATGGCCAGTACTACGATGCCGGCGCGTACAAAGCGTCGCCGGTACCGATGGCTCTCTGGGCTGAGACCGTTTACGAAGGTGTGAAGACCGGAGTTTCCCAGGGCATATTCACCGTTTCTACTGCTCTCGAGAATCAGAAAACTAATGAATGGCTCGCCGAGGGCAAGTGGCAATCGGCAGAATCTTTGGCTGCAAAATCGTCGAAAGCTCACGCGACGTCGTCGATTCCGCGCGGCATCAACGACGAAGAGGGTCCGCCCGTTCTGCGTCATTCGGGATCGGCAAAGCCAAAACCGCCCGAAGCGCCGCCTTCGACACCCCCCGCTTCGCCAGCACCTCCAACTCCAACTCCGCAAACACCACCGCCTGCCGCTACTCCGGCGCAGCCGCCCAATCCAGCGCCACCGGATCAATCATCACAGGCAGACGCTGGACCAACTCTCAAGCGAGGCAAGCCTGGGGCCGAGTCGCCTGATATCGACTTCCCCGCTCCAACAACCGCTGGAAAAGCCGCAGCACCTTCCCCCACGCCAGGCGCGCCGGCCACCGGAGCGAAACCAGCCTCGCAAATTCAATTGATCCCGGCGATCTCCGATGCAAACGGTCCCGAACCTCATTCTTACGCTTATGACCTGAAGCCTGACGAGCAGGACCAATGGCGCAAGAAACTCCTCGCCATGGCCTCTGACCAAATAAACGCCTACGTAAAGCCGCCTTCCGCACCAGCATCTACGGCTAAATCATCCGCTTCAGCGCCATCGCTTCCTCGCCATCACCGCGTCGTCCTTCGTCCTGTTCCTCCGGAGTTCGACGATGTACAGTTTCACGCTTTCGATCTTTTCAGCAGTAACGAGCCCATCTTCGTTCTCACTGCGAAGGCACGCTTGGCCCAAAACGCGTCTTCTGGTTCGGCTGAATCTGAGTACATGGTTGTGTTAGTCACCCGCCAGGACGTCAATAGCGACACTCACAAAGTCTTTTCCAGCGTCACCGACAATCAGCATCTCGACGTTTCGCCGCAGTATGAGTTAATCGACGCGGTCGATGTCGATGGCGACGGCAACGGCGAACTTCTCTTCCGCCAGATCTCCGACGCGGGCGCCGCATTTGACGTGTACCGCGTAATCGGCGACCAACTCTATCCGCTCTTCCAAGGCACACCCTAACAAAAAGTAAAGACGTCATCCCGAAGCCCCGCGCTTTCACCAGCGGGGCGAGGGATCTTGCGTGCGACTCGTTCAGAGCCGTGCGCGCCGAACATCAGTTACAATTCCTCTGCCTTCCAAGGGGAAAACATCCATGCGAAAGATTCACGCACTTACGCTCCTTCTCGCCTTCGTTCCGCTCCTGGTCGCCCAGGACCAGGATTTCAGCAAAGTGCAGATGAAAGTCACCAAGGTCGCCGGCAACGTTTACATGCTGGAGGGTGCAGGCGGCAACATCGGCGCTTCCGTTGGCGACGATGGCATCGTGATTGTCGACGATCAATTCGCACCACTGGCCGACAAGATCAAAGCGGCTTTGAAGGGCATCACCGACAAACCAGTTCGCTTCATCATCAACACGCACTATCACGGCGACCACACCGGCGGGAACGCGATCTTTCAGCAGAACGCCCCAATCATTGCACAGGACAATGTACGCAAGCGGCTTGAGGAAGGTGGCACCGCCGGAAACCTCGGAAGCATCAGTATGCAGGTCAAGCCCGCGTCCAAGGAAGCTCTACCCATCATCACGTTTGACCATGACGTCACGGTGCACCTCAATGGCGAAGACATTCGCGCTCTGCACTTTCCTCACGGCCACACCGACGGCGACAGCGTGATCTTCTTTCCCAAGTCGAATGTCGTTCACATGGGCGACGACTTCGTGACCTACGGCTTTCCGTTTGTCGATCTCGCCGGCGGAGGCAGCGTTAGCGGCATGATCGCCGCCATCGATGAGATCGTTCCCAAACTGCCTGCCGATGTGAAGGTCATCCCCGGCCACGGCCCGATCTCCAACCTCGACGACGTCCGCCATTTCGTCACCATGCTTAAAGAGTCGCAGGCCGCCGTAGATGCCGGCATCAAGCAAGGCAAAACCCTCGATCAGCTCAAGCAGGAAAACGTTCTCGCGCCCTGGCAGAAGTGGTCGGGCCAGTTCGTCAAATCCGACCAGTGGCTCGAAACCCTCTACAACGATCTCACGGGAAAAAAGACAGGGGAGTTCATCAAACACAACTGAGCCCGCTTGGGAGGAGTCTGCCCCCAGCGCATTCATCCTGGGCACAGGTAGTTTCTGGTGTGTTTAGGTGGAGCAGCGCTTAAGCGCTGCAGAGAAGATTCCGTGCTCCAAGGCACGCTTTAAGCGCCCGAGGTACTTCAACCCAACTACTTCTGCGTAAGCACTAGCTCGCCGTTCTCGACCTTCATGGTGTCCACGTTATCTGGCAGTTTCAGACGGTCGCGCTGTTCCGTGAGCTTTTTCTGGAACGCCTCGCTGATCAGCGAAATGGGCACATTCATATCACCGAGCTTGAACTCGGTCGGGTCGAACGTCGCGTAACCATCCTTCGACCCCAGGTGTCCCGCCAATGTAACCCAGACATCCCTGCCCGCAATCTTGACCAGGAACTGGCCGCGCGCGACGTCTCCATCAAAGTTGACTTGATAGTCTTTGACTTCGGGCTGTCCCGGCGCAACCGCGGCGTCTGCTGAAGAAGGAGTCATGTTCACAGTTGTGCCGTTAATCTGAACCGGAGTCGCCGGAACCTCGCCTGCAGCCTGCGCAAGCGCCGCGGCCACCTCGTCCGATGTCAGGCGAAGTTCAGGCGCCGGTTGTCCCGGCTGTTTCGGTTGGGTGAATTGCCCAAGCTTCTCCTGAAACGATTCGGCTTTCGCGGCAGCTATGGCCGCCGGCATGGGTTGCGAAACCGGCTGCGGCTTCTTCAAAACGAGAATCACGGTAATCAGGGAACTGCCGACCGTGATCAGCGTGAAAATCCGGTCCAGCTTCCATTTCTTCATGGCAGGAATATGGTATCGGCGTGATGCGCCCCATTTCAGGTCACCGAAGCTGTTGACCCGCCGTACTACGCCCGGACACTACGCTCCAGAACTTGTTCGGACGTAAGGCCATAGAGCGGTGGCGTTTCCACGCCAAGCATCGCCAGGTACAGGTAAATCTGCCCGCGGTGGTGGATCTCATGCTCAATCATCGACCGCAACCACTTCCAGACCGTAATCGGCGCGCCGCCCGGAGTCTGGCATTTGGACTCCAGATCGCTCTCCGTCAGCCGCGAGAAAATCTCAACCGACTGCCGATGCATCTCTCCGAAGAATTCGACAACCTGCTCGTAGCCGTCAGCAAGTTCTTTGCCGCAACCCGGGTATCGGCTGGGCCTCCCCTGCACGTTCTCCGCGAACATATACCGCTCGATCGCACCCAAATGCCGCACCAGATCGCCTAATGTGAACTTGCCGGGAGCATACGTCCAATTTAATTTGTCGGGAGGAATGCAACGAACCACGCGCATCGTGCGCTGATGCACTTTGTCGGCATATTCGAGGAAGACTTCGAGATTCGTATTTGCCATGGGATCTGAGTCCACGAACTCAACTATTTGATCCCAGCCTATTCCTGCGGCTCCAATTTTTTTGCCAACAGCTCATTCACCATCTGCGGATTCGCTTGCCCCTTGGAAGCCTTCATCACCTGACCCACAAAAAACCCTGTCACAGTTTTCTTCCCCGCCCGGTATTGCTCAACCTGCTTGGGATTCGCCGCAATCACCTGATCGATCATCTTCTCGATGGCTGACGTGTCCGTGATTTGCCGTGGCTTTTCCTTTTCATACACCGTCGGAAAATCCTGCCCGCGCTCAAAGCTCAGGTCATAAAGCTCCTTGAGCATCTTGCCCGAGATTGCCCCGCTCTCCACCAGGTCGGCCGACATTGCCACACCCTTCATCGAAATCGGAGATTGCGCGATCTCCAGTCCTTTCGCCTTCAGCCGCCCCATCAGCTCGCTCTGCACCAGATTAGCCACGCGCTTGGGATTTTTCGCCTCTTTCGCCGCTGACTCGAATTCGTCCGCCAGCGTTTTGGTCGCCGTCAGCACGCCCGCGTCGTACTCCGTGATCCCATAGTCCGCGATGAACCGCTTTCGTCGCGCCTCCGGCAACTCCGGCAATGTCGCGCGAATCTGCGCCTGCCATTTCGCATCAACCACGAGCGGCTGCAAATCCGGCTCCGAAAAATATCGATAGTCATGCGCCTCTTCCTTCGAACGCATGCTGTAGGTCTTGCCTTCGTTCGCGTTGTAAAGCCGGGTTTCCTGCGTAATCGGACCGCCGGAATCGATGACTTCAATCTGCCGCCCGATTTCATATTCCAGGGCTTCGCGAATGAATCGAAATGAATTCACATTCTTAATTTCAGTCTTCGTTCCGAATTCCCTTTGCCCTCGTGGCCGCACGCTGACGTTCGCATCGCAACGCAACGAACCCTCTTCCATGTTGCAGTCGCTGACACCGGTGTACAGAATGATTTCTTTCAGCCGCGTCAGGTATTCGTAGGCTTCGTCCGGAGACGCAATATCCGGCTCGCTGACGATCTCGATCAACGGGACGCCAGTGCGATTCAAATCAATAGCCGTTGTGTCAGCCGACCCGGCAAAACCCTCATGCAGACTCTTACCGGCATCTTCTTCCAGATGCAGGCGCGTGATTCCGATTTTCTTTTCGCCGGCGCCACTGGGAACAACGATCCACCCGAACTCCGCCAGCGGCTTGTCGTACTGCGAAATCTGATAACCCTTCGGAAGATCAGGATAAAAGTAGTTCTTGCGCGCAAAGATCGAGGTCTCATTCACCCGGCCGTTCAGCGCCATCGCCGCCAGCACCGCAAACTCGACTGCCTTGCGGTTCAGCACCGGCATCGTTCCGGGCATTCCCAGGCACACCGGACAAACGTTGGTGTTTGGCGGATCGCCAAAATGCGTAGAGCAGGAGCAGAAGATCTTCGACTCGGTCAGCAGTTGAACATGGACTTCAAGACCAATCACCGGCTCATACTTGGCGCGGGTGACCGACGAGATGTCCGAAGCAGTGGCCATCAACGTCGATTATAGCTGCCGCTCGTCAGGTGATTTTAGGGCATGCAGCACAGGTCTTAAGCACGCCCACGCCAAACCCGAGCGGAAGAATGTCCCCGAGACTGCTTGTTCTGGGAATCTCGACCAGGTTGGAAATGAACTTATTTTCCCGGTGCGCTGAGGTACTTTTCCAGCGGCACTTCAAAATACAACAACTCGGTCCCCTTCGCGTTTTGCGCGCCCGTCACATAGAAGTTCGCTCCTGCCAAGGGCGCGGATATTCCCGACACGTCGAAGAACATGAATCCCGACTGCGTGCTGTGCGGCTCCACCGCCTTGGCTCCGAACTGCGCCAACTGAATTTCTTCCTGCGCATCCTTGCTCACGCCGCCCTTCGCCTTCTTCGGCCAAGGTATCGGAGTCGTCGCCGGCGCACCTGCTGGTTTCGCGATGCGCCGGTAAATATCCTCGTCGCTGGCCGGAGGAATCTTGCTGCGATCCACCGTGATCAGCTCAAATTTTGCCTCGGCTAGCGACACGGCTTGATCTCCGTCATTAGTGATCACCACAAACATAGGAACGAATCCCACTTCGTTGTAGTGAACCGAAAAGATGCTGGCCTTGTCGGCCATGTCGTAGGGATCAACCGCTACCGTAACCTTTTCGTCCGTGTGCTCGTCGTGTGCCGGATAGGATTTTGCCGCGTTCGCGGTCGGCATCACGAAATGTTTCGCCGCAAAACCGGGCAAGACGCAACAAAACAGCAGTGCACCCGCGCAGGAGCACAGAAATCGCATCTGTTTAAATGGCATGATTTTTGATTATAGGATGCCGCAGGTTTCAGCAATGGTGGTCTCTGGCGGCCAACAAAGCAGTTAGAATGTGACTTCTCATGTACTTGATTTATAGCGCGCTGCTGGCATCGGCTCTGCTCGTGACCTTTCCCTATTGGCTGATGCAGATGTCGCGCCACGGCAAATACCGCACTGGGTTCGCTGGGCGATGCGGCAAGGTACCGTCGCGGCTCGCCTCGACGCAACCAACCATTTGGGTTCATGCAGTTTCTGTCGGGGAGGTATTGGCGGTATCGGGTCTGGTGACGGAATTGCGCAAGCGCATGCCGCCATATCGCGTGGTCATCTCAACCACGACCGACACAGGACAGAAATTAGCTCAAAAGCAGTTCGGCTCGGAAAACGTCTTTTATTTCCCGATTGACTTTGCTTTCGCCATCCGCCCCTACCTGAACACGTTGAAACCCACGCTGATCGTGATCGCCGAGACGGAATTCTGGCCGAACTTCTTGCGGCTTGCCCATCAGAGTGGCGCCCGAATCGCTATCGTCAACTCCAGGATTTCCGATCGCTCGTTCCCACGCTATCGCCGGTTCCGGTTTTTGCTCAGAAGAGTCCTCAGCCAAATCGATCTGTTCCTGGCTCAGTCTGAGCAAGACGCCCACCGGCTCGCGGAGATTGGAGCACCAGCAGATCGGATCGAGATCACCGGCAACTTGAAGTTCGATGTCTCGCCGCCCACTACACCGCCGATCGTTGGCAGCTTGCGAGCGGCCTTCGAGCAGTCGAATGCCGGGCCAGTGATCGTCTGTGGCAGCACGGTTGACGAAGAGGAACCACTCCTGCTCCAGGCGTTCGAAAATGTCTTGGCCAGTCATCCGCGTGCGGTCCTGATTCTTGCACCTCGCCATCCCGAGCGCTTCCCTGACGTCGCCAAGCTGCTCGGAGGACTCGGCATTCAGTTCTGGCGTCGCTCGTTGTGGAGTGGCAACACTTTGAATGGCGGGGTTCTGCTCGTCGATACCATTGGAGAGCTGGCCGGCCTGTACTCGTTGGCAGACGTCGCTTTTGTCGGGGGAAGCCTTGTTCCTCGCGGCGGCCACAATATTATTGAGCCGGCCCAACATGGTGTGGCCATCATCGTGGGAAATCACACCGAAAACTTTCGCGAGATAGTCCGCCTGTTTCAGTCTCGCGATGCCATTCGCGTGGTCGGCCCCGCCGAGTTTCCTCTGGTTCTGATGGATCTGCTCACGAACGATATTGTTCGCATCGGACTTGGCCGCCGTGCCGCCGAGACCTGGCGTTCTCAAACCGGTGCTACCCACCGCTCCGCGGCCGCTCTGCAGCAACTGCTCGACTCCTCGGACCAGGTGGCCTCAACCCATGCCATCCAGTCAGCACCATGAATCTTCTGAGTTCGATTTACGGAGCAGGCGTCGCAGCTCGAAACGCGCTGTACGAGCGCGGCACACTTCCTCAGAAAAAGCTCGCAGGGCCGGTGATCAGCATCGGCAATCTCTCTGTTGGCGGATCCGGTAAAACACCTTTTGTTCTGTTGCTTGGTAGCCTGTTAAAAGATCGTGAAGTCTCCTTTGACATTCTTTCTCGCGGCTACGGACGCCAAACTGGCGGTGTGGCCCTCGTCGATCCCTCAGGGTCCCCGCGCGACTTCGGGGACGAGCCCCTGCTGCTGGCGCGTCGTTTGAGCGTCCCGGTGATCGTAGGCGAGGATCGTTACGTCGCGGGACAGTTCGCCGAAAAGAGGTTCGGACCGCAATACCATCTGCTTGACGATGGCTTTCAACATCGCGGACTGGCGCGCGATTTCGACATCGTCCTCGTCACACCCGACGATTCTCGCGACCGTCTGCTTCCGGCCGGCAGACTCCGTGAGCATCCTCGCTCTTTGGCCCGCGCCGATGCCGTAGTCCTCGCCAGCGGCGCGACGGCCGTGATGTTTCCGATAAATGGAAAGCTGGTTTGGCGAGTACGCCGCGGGATCGCGCCAACAAATGTTCCCCAACATCCGGTCGTCTTTTGTGGAATCGCCCGGCCAAGAAATTTCTCGTTGCAACTTCGGACGGCCGGAATCGAACCCGCCGCCGAGGCGTTCTATCGGGACCATCACTCGTACACGGAAAAAGACATCCGCGATCTCCTGGTCCTCCGGCAAAAAAGCGAGGCGGACGGTTTCGTCACCACCGAAAAAGACGCCATCAACCTGGGCGCATTCCTGTCAGCCCTACAACCTGTCTCGGTGGTTCCCGTCAAGATGGAACTCGTTGACGCAGCTAACGCCGTGGATACCATGCTGCGCGTCATTGAAGAACGCAAACCAAAGCCGTGAGAGAATTCACTTACACGCATGACCAAACACTCGAAAGAAGTCGACAATCTCAAAAAAATTGTCGAGGCCTTCCCCAACATTACCGTGACCGTTGTCGGTGACTTGGTTGCCGACGAATTCGTGTTTGGCGAAATCTCGCGCGTGTCACGCGAAGCCCCTGTACTCATCTTGAAGCATCGCGAGCGCACAGTTGTGCCTGGCGGCGGCGCCAACGCCATCAACAATCTCGCCGACCTTGGCGTGAACGTTTTGCCCGTTGGAGTCGTCGGAGACGACGAACCCGGCCGTCTGCTCATCAAAGCATTTCGCCGAAAACGTGTGCCGGTGAGTGGCGTCCTGAAAGACAAAGCTTATACAACCGTCACCAAGACTCGCATTTTGGCTGGCATGACCCACACTGCACGGCAGCAAGTCGTCCGTGTTGATCGCGAACCCAACAACGAACCCAGCCCGCACCTGAAGCGCGAATTGATCCTCGCTGCGCGTCAATATGCGCGCGTATCGGACGTTTTACTCGTCTCCGATTACGGCTATGGTGCGGCGTCGCCTGCGATTCTTAACGCGATTCGGGAGCGCGGCAGACTTGACCGGGTTCCCGTCATTCTCGATTCCCGCTATCGCTTGCTTGAATACTCCGGGATCTCAGCCGCCACTCCCAACGAACCAGAAGTCGAAGCCGCCCTCGGAATGCGAATTGCCGACGACTGGCCGCAACTTTGTGCGGCCGCCGACGAAGTGCTGCAGCGTATGAAGCTGCAGTCCCTCGTGATCACTCGCGGACGCGACGGAATGGTTGCCTTCGGTTCCAAACACAAGCCGGTGGACATTCCGATTTTCGGTTCCGATCAGGTTGCCGATGTAACCGGAGCCGGTGACACAGTCATTGCCACGTTCACCGCCGCCTACGCGGCTGGAGCGAGCACGGAACAGGCCGCACAGTTGGCAAACTATGCCGGCGGCATTGTTGTGATGAAGCGCGGAACCGCAACCGTTACGCGTCAGGAACTCCTGGGAGCAATCGACCAGGCGCCGCCCATTACGAGACCCCATTGACTGCCAATTCCCAGCAAAAAGTCTTCGCTCGCAATGAACTCCAAGAACGAGTTGCGGACTGGCGTCGCGCGGGGGAACTCATTCTTCTCGCCAATGGGTGCTTCGATCTGCTCCACGTGGGCCACGTTCGCTATCTGCGCGCGGCAAAAAAGCTCGGCGGACGTCTGATCGTCGCTGTAAACTCCGATGACTCTGTCCGCACGCTAAAAGGCGCAGGCCGCCCCGTGATGCCCGCCGAAGAACGCGCCGAAATTCTCGCAGCCCTCGCCGACGTAGATGCAGTTGTCATCTTCTCCGAGCCTGATGTCCGTGCGCTGGTTCGCGAACTGCGCCCCGATGTTCAGGTGAAGGGAACCGACTATACCGCTGAAAGCGTGCCCGAGGGTGATCTGGTCCGCGAGCTTGGCGGCCGAGTCGAAATCGTCGGCGATCCGAAGGATCACTCTGTCACTGAAATTATCCGGTCCCGGCTGGGATCGCGCGAACGATGAAGACGACCCCGCAGCTCGACAAATTTCTGATCGTCCGGCTCGGGTCCATGGGAGATATCATTCACACGCTTCCCGCCGTCACAGCATTGCGGCAAGCGTTCCCCTCAGCAGAGATCGGATGGATCGTAGAAGAAAAGTGGGCGGAGCTGCTTTGCACGCTCCTGGAACCCCGATCTGGACCTCGTTCACCACGACGTCCTTTGGCCGACCGGGTGCACACGGTGGATACAAAAAACT
>Ga0209168_10000698_pt1 | contig 30208 bp, 22 predicted proteins | sample Coa_R1_FD_187156 | JGI IMG/M metagenome (GOLD analysis project Ga0209168, IMG submission 187156) | Surface soil microbial communities from Centralia Pennsylvania, which are recovering from an underground coalmine fire - Coalmine... | ecosystem: Environmental > Terrestrial > Soil > Unclassified ...
CCTTCGGCCCTGACCTCGTCCTCGCCTACTGGACGCATCCGTCCGGCCACGCGGCCATCGCCGCCGGCGCCGCGCTCGATGTTCCGGTAATCGTCGGAGCGCTCGGTTCCGACCTCCTGCTCTCGAAAGGGATCGGCCGCCGCTTCGCGCGCCGCGCCGTGCAGAGCGCGCGCCGCGTGCTCACCGTCAGCGAACACCTGCGCCGCGCCGCGATTTCCCTGGGCACTCCGCCCGAACGCGTCACCACGATCCGCAACGGCTGCGACTGCTCCATCTTTTTTCCGCGCAGCAGGTCCGAATGCCGCGCCCGCCTGGGCGTCGCGCCCGCCGCGCGCCTGGTGCTCTTCGTCGGCTGGCTCGCGCCGCTCAAGGGTTTGCCCGAACTCGTGGCGGCCATGTCCGAGGTTCGCCGCACCCACGCCGCGGCGGAACTCGTCTGCATCGGCGACGGGCCGCTAAAAAACTGGCTGTCTTCCCTGCCGCCCGAAAGCGGCGTCCGCGCCATCGGCCCAAAAACAAGCAGCGAAATCGCGGACTGGCTGGGCGCGGCAGACCTGCTCTGCCTTCCAAGCCATTCCGAGGGCTGCCCCAACGTGATTGTCGAGGCGCTCAGTTCGGGCCGTCCGGTGGTGGCGACTTCCGTCGGCGGCATCCCGGAGCTGATCGATGCAGACTCCGGCATCCTCGTCGCGCCGCGCGACGCATCGCAACTCAGCGCGGCAATTTCTCGCGCGCTTTCTCACGACTGGAACGAAGCCGCCATCGCCGCGCGCCACAGCCGCAGTTGGGACGACGTGGCGCGGGAAACTCACAGCGCATGTCTAGAAGTGCTTGCCGAACGAAAACGCCCCGCGCCCGAAACTTTCGCCTACGCCATCCGATGAACGCCCCGACCATCGCCAAGAATTCCGTGTGGTTTGGCATCGAGACGATCGCCAATCTTTTCCTCACCCTCTTTACCTCCATTGCCCTGGCCCGGGCGTTTGGACCGCAGAAGCTGGGCTACTTCCTGTACCTATGGTGGATTGCCGGCGTCGCCGGGATGGTTGGCAGCTTGGGAATTCCCGCGGCCACGCGCAAGTACATGAGCGAGTATTTCGGCCGCGGGCAAATGGGCATCGCCAAAACGGTTTTTTACCGCACGCTCCGCCTGCAGGCGGCCATGGCCGCCGCCGCAACCGCCGCCGGCCTCGCTTGGGTTTGGTTCCTCGGCGATCGACCCTACCGGACCATCGCGCTGTTCATGATGGCCAGCATTTTTCCGTTTCTGCTGAACTCCGTGGCCGCAGGCGCCAATACCGCGCTCGAGGATCTGCGCGCCAACGTTCCGGCTTCGCTCGTTTCCACCGGTATTTTTATTTTCGCGGTCACCGGCAGCATTTATTTTGGATGGGGCCTCGTGGGCGTCGCCATCGGCCTCTTTACCATGCGCGCCGCGGAACTGCTGGTGCGCACGGTGCCGGTGGTGCGGCGGCTACGGCAGCACGCCGCCGAGCCGCTCGACCAAAAACTCAGCCGGCGGATGTTTCTGTTCTCCAGCCAGAGCCTGGTGCTGCTGGCGCTCGGACTGATCATCTGGGACCGCTCGGAAATGGTGGTCCTCAAAAACTTCTGCGCCGACATCGGCCAGCTGGCCTTTTACTCCGTGGCCTTCAACATGACCGAGCGCCTGCTGGTTTTTTCCCAGGTGTTTGGAACCGCGACGCAGGCCACCGTCATGGCGCAGTACGGGCGGGAACCGCGGCGGTCCGCCGGTTTGCTCAACACCTCGGCGCTGTACCTGGCGGTCATTTCGTTTCCGATTCATCTGGGCCTGGCGGCCATCGCCGCGCCGGTAATGAATCTGGTCTACGGCCGTCAATACGCCGGCGCCGTTCCGGCGCTGGTCGTCGCCGCGTGCCTCGGAATTCCGAGAGCGTTTTTGCTGCCGGTGCAGGCGCTCTTATCCAGCTGGGAGTACCAGAGCGTGATGATCCGCTGGGGACTCGCCGCGGGAGCGCTAAACCTGGCGCTCGATTTTGCGCTCATTCCGAAATACGGCGCGGTGGGCGCGGCGCTCGCCAACGGCACGGCGCAAACCTTCTCCGTCGTCGCGCTGTGGCTCGTCGCCCGGCGACTGCTTGCGGTGCGCGTCGCGCTTTTGCCCCTCGCCAAGATTGCTTCAATCTCCGCGCTGATGGCTCTCATCGTTCACGCCGCCGTCCCGCGCAGCGCCTCGCCGGCCGCGCTGGCCGCGGCCGTCTTTTTGGGCGCCGCCGTGTACGCCGTGCTGCTGCGTCTCTCCGGCGTTCTGAGCGCGGCCGACCGCAGGCGCATTCTTCATCTCGAGCAACATATCCCGGCGGCCTTCCGCCGCATTTTTTCCGCCAGCCTCGACTGGCTGATCCCTGCTTCCGCGGCCTTCACCGGCCGCGAGGCCTGACAAGGAAATTTTCACCATGCGAACTCCGTTGACCATTGTGCACGTGGTGCGTTCCCTCGAACGCGGCGGCCTCGAACGCGTGGCCGTCGATCTGGCCGCCGCGCAAATTGCCGCCGGAAATTCCGCGCTCATTTATTCCGTCTACGACCTCGAGCCGGCGCTGCTGCCGGACGCCGAAGCGGCCGGCGTGCCGGTCATCCAGTTTCGCAAGCCGCCAGGCTTTTCTCCCGGCACGCTGCGGGAGATGGCCGCGCGCCTCGGCCGCGACCGCGCCGCGGTGGTGCACACGCACAACGAGCTGGTGCACACCTACGGCGCGATCGCCGCGCGTCTGGCCGGCGCGCCGTGCGTGGTGAACACCATTCACGGAACCAAGCGCGGAGAAGACCGGCGCCTCGACCGCAACTATCGGATGCTGCTGCCCTGGACCGACGCCGTGGTGGCCGTGTCCCACGAAACCCTGGCGCAGTTTGCCGCGCCGCGCGCGCGCTACCGCCGGAAATTTCACGTCATCCGCAACGGCATCGCCGCCGGCAAGTTCGCCGCTCAATCGGCCGAGCCCGGATCGCGCTGGCCCAGCCTGCGCATTGGCACGGTGGCGCGCCTCGTGAAGATCAAGGATCAGGCCACGCTGATCCGCGCCTTTGCCGTCGTCCGCCGAAATTTTCCGGGCGCCGAACTGCATCTCCTCGGCGATGGGCCGCTGCGCGGGAATCTGGAATTTTTGTCCGGCCAGCTGGGCCTTGGCCCGAGCGTCACGTTTCACGGCGAGAGCGCGCGGGTCGCCGAATTCCTCAGCGGCCTGGACGTGTTCGCGCTGTCGTCGCTGAGCGAAGGCATTCCGCTCGCGGTGCTAGAAGCCATGGCCGCGGGCCTGCCAATCGTCTCGACTAATGTGGGCGGCGTGAGCGAGGCGGCGCCCGAAGGCGCTGCCGCGGCGTATTCTCCGCCGCACCATCCGCTGGCGCTGGCGCAGGCATTGCAATCAGTGCTGGACCCGCAGCGGCTGAAATCCATGGGCCGCGCCGCGCAGCGAATCGCGCTGCGCTCGTTCACCCTCGAGGCCATGACCGAGGAATACCAAACGGTTTATGAAACCCTGCTGGCGAAAAAATCGTGGCACTGGCTTTCCCTGATCCCGCGGTTCAGTTGATCCGCAGGAAATTCCCAATGCGTTCCGCCACGCCTTCTCCAGGAATTTTCGGAACCTACGGAAACTCGCATTCCCAGCGCCGGCGGTCCGATTGCACGGGCCGCTCACCGTTCCGGTTTCGTTCACTGTGCCCCTTCCTCTTCCTCGCATTCCTCGCGCTGCTCTCCGCGCCGCGCGTTCCTGCGCAAATCACGTTGGCCGTCGGCCAGGGGGACGCGCCCGCCACACCCAGCTCCAGCGCGCAAACCTGGCCCGGCTGCGCCGCCGCATGCCTGCCCGCCAATCCCGCTTACGTGGTGTTTCCCGGCGCGACACGCCGAATCTGGACCAACGTCTGCTCCGGCCCGAACGCCTGGGGCGGCACGGGTTTTCCTTCTGAAATTCCCAACTGCGCCCATCCCTCCGATATTCGCGTGGCATGGACCGTCAATTCCGGCGCGTGCGCGATGAGCCCTTCTCCGTCCAGCGTGTTTGCCACGCTCAGCGTGCCGGCCGGCGCCGCAACCCAGCTCTGCACCATCACCGCCACCACGCTGGCCGAGCCGCCCGCTTCGGCAACCCTCCACGTTCTGATCGTCAAGACGGCGCCCGACAACGCCAAAAACAGCGCGTCGATGGCGCTGCACTATTGCGGCGCGGCCGGTGCGGCCACCTGCGTACACGTCCTGCCGTTTTACGAAGTTCTCTATCAAGGCCAGTACGCCGCCTTGCAGGCATTTGTTTCCGGCAAGGTGAACACCGGCGTGAACTGGAGCGTTTCGCCCGGCACCGGCGGCCTCACCATTCTCAACGGAACAAGCAACCGTTCGCTCGCGCTGCTCGGAGCCGCCGCCGGAACCTACACGGTAACCGCCACCAGCGCGGCCGACGGCTCAGCCTCCGGCTCGGCCCGAATCATTGTCACCGGAAATTCCTTCGCCGGGCAGCGGCGCGCCGGCAAAGTGATTCCGGTGGACTGCACCGCGGTGGGTTCGGGCGCGACATATGAAGTCACCGATACCGCCAGCTTTGCGCGCGTTCCGTGGAACACCCTCGCTCCCGGCGACACGGTGCGCATTCATGCCGGAACGTATGCCACTCCGTTTCAGATCCAGACTTCCGGGACAGCGACGCAGCCGATTCGCGTTTGCGGCGTTCCCGATGCGAATGGAAATTTGCCCGTTCTCACCGGAGCGAACGCCGGGCCGGGTAACGTGATTCCTCCGCAGCAGCCCTACGGAATGGTGGTGGTGCAAAATTCCGGCTACCTCAGCGTCAACTGCGCGCGCGCCGCGAACTGTTCCGAGCCGCCCGAACCCGATCCGCACAGCATCGTTATCGAAGGCCTCGCGGTGCGTTCAGCCTATTCCGGTTACGCGCGCAGCGGCGGCGCAGCGCGCTGGCAGATCGGGGCCGCGAGCTTCCGCATTCAGGGCCGCGATGTGGTGATCCGCGGAAACGAAATCACCGATTCGAGCAACGGAGTCTTCGCTCTTTCGCAGACCGTGGACATCGAGTCCCGCATGGTGCGGCGGCTGGCCGTCGAGGGCAACGCCATTTACGGCAACGGCGAAATCGGCGGCTTCTCGCAGCACAACAATTACCTGCAGGGAGATTTGCTGCTGTTTCAATTCAACTGGGTGGGAACCGTGCGCTCGGGAGCCGCCGGCAGCAGCGTCAAGGTGCGCTCGGCGGGCGCGGCGCTGCGCTACAACTACGTGCAGGGATCGGCTCGCATTCTGGACATGAACGAGCTGCAGGACTGGCAGGATTTCGGCGTCCCGCAAATCTATTACGCGGACAACGTGCCGCAAGGCGCGCCATCCGATCCCACCGGCATCGCCGATGTGGCCGCCGTGGCTGAACATCTCCAAAGCGATTACGTCTATGGAAATATTTTTGACAACAACGCTCGCAACGGAATGTCCGCCGGCTTTCCCATCCATTATTTTCCGGACGTATTCGGCAACCGCGAAAAGGGCGGCACCTGCTACCTCTACTACAACACGGACCGCGAAGTGCATGACGCTTCGGGCGCCTACGCGGGCTTCACCCATCTGATCGATTCGAGCCGCACCGGCGGCGTTCCCCAGGTCTGGCCGCAAACGCGGCTCACCGACAACGCCATCGACCTCGAATGCGCCGCCGCGCAATGCGGCAGCGGGCAATTTTCCTTCAGCCTGGCCTCCGCCGATCAGGACATCATCGGCCTCGACCGAAACTGGATCACCGCCGGATGGAACGTCACGCCGCTCGGCGCCGGCCCGTCGCCCGCGTGGTCCGCCTGCTGCGGCAGCCCCACCAACAACGGCGAAAGCTGCTATCAATCGGCGTGCAGCGATGCTTCGAGCTCCAACCACATCGTGGGAGAAAGTAATCTGATCGGCTCGGAGGCAATCCCATTCAATGAAACTACTTTCGAGCCGCTTCCCGGATCGCCGCTCCTGAACGCCGCCGCGCCGTTGCCCGCCGCGGTTTCCGACATGCCCCCCGAGTTTGCCTACCATCCCGACACGCAATCGGTCGCGCCGCGCGCCGACCTGCGCTCCAATCTTCCGGCAACGATCGGAGCGCTCGATGCCGGCCGGGCCGGTTCCTCCGCGCCGGCCGCCGCGCCGGTTGCTCCGGGCGGAGTGAAAGCCGTCCTCGACTAGCGGCGATCGCGGGATCCGCGCAAAACCGAAAGATCCAGAAAGAAAAAACCAGAAAGAAAAAAGAAAAATAGAAACGAATGGACCTGGACGTCATCCTCGCGACTCGTAATCGCTGTTCGCTGTTGCGAATTGCGCTGGAAAGCCTCCTGCGCGCCGAGGTTCCCGCGGGGCTGCGCGTCGCGATTACCGTGGTCGACAACAATTCTTCAGACGAGACCGCCGAAGTGGTGCGGGAGTTTTCCTGCTACAGAGAGCGGCCCGTCCGCTACCTGCGCGAACCGCGAACCGGAAAATCCTACGCCCTGAATGCGGGCATCCGGTCCACCACGGGAGACCTCGCGGGATTCATCGACGATGACGAGCAGATCGAAGCTTCCTGGTACGCGAGTGTTGCCGAAGCGTTTCGGGATCTTTCGCTCGATTTCATCGGCGGGCCGTACTTGCCGCATTGGGCTGCGCCGGCGCCGCACTGGCTGCCGCGCCAGGCCCGCGGGATCATCGGATGCTTTGAGTTCTCCGACGTGCCGCGCAACTACGGGGACGAACTTCCCGGGGCGGTGATGTTCGGCGGCAACGCCGTGATCCGCCGCCCGGTCCTCGATCGCGTCGGGCCGTACCGCACCGACCTCGTCCTTCATGCCGATCAGGAAATGTTTGAGCGCCTGTTGGCCAGAGGCGCCCGCGGAATGTATCTGCCGCAACTGGCCATCTACCACCTCATCCCGCGCGAGCGCCTGCAAAAAAGTTATTTCCGGCGGTGGATGTGGAGGGCCGGACCTGCCTACGCGCAGATTCATCGCCCGCCGAGCGGCGTCCCGCGGATCGCCGGAGTTCCCCGCTACCTGTTCCGGAAAATGGCGCAGTCTCTCCTTCGCTGGGCCTCGCCGTTCGTCGTCCGCAGCCGCGCGTCAGGTTGTTCATCGCCTCGCGCATCTTCACGCGTTTCGGGCCGCGCATCGTCGCACGAATCGGGCCGATTCGAGGCGGAACTCGATTTGATTCATTGCGCTTCCCTGGCGCTCGCCCATTTCCGCATGCGGCGATCGAAATCCAATCCGCCGCGCCTCGCCGATGCCCAGCGCCGAAGGAACTCACCGTGCTGAAATCGTTCAAGAACCGCCTGGCCGTTTCGCTCTACCCTCTGGCGCGCCTGTACATCAAGCGTTTCCCCGTCGCGGCGCAAAAACGGCGCATGTGGAGCCTGATTCGCCGGACCATCGGCTGGCGCAGCGCAGTGCGCTCGATCCGCACGGACCACGGATTCATCGTTCATGGCGACGTCGCGGAATACCACTACCTGTGCCTGTACTTTTTCGGAGTGTGGGAGGAAAACATCACCCGCTTCGTCGCGAGCCGCCTGGCGCCCGGCGACTCGTTCATCGATGTCGGCGCGCACATCGGCTACTACTCGCTGCTCTCGGCTTCGCTCGTCGGAAATTCCGGCCGCGTTCTGGCCGTCGAAGCGAGTCCCAGAACCTACCGGGATTTGCTGCGCAATCTGCAGCTCAACCGCGCGGCCAACGTTCGCGCGGTGAACGTGGCGGCTTCAGATGCTCCCGGCGAACTCGATCTCTTCGAAGCGCCCGAGGAAAGCCGCGGCCGCACCACCACCTCGGCAACCTGGGCCCGCCAAAGCGATTGCACCTTCGCCGGCAAGGCGCGCGCCCTGCCGCTCAGCTCCATCGCCAGCCCGCGCGAACTGCGCGAAGCCCGGCTCATCAAGATCGATGTCGAAGGCGCGGAGTGGGCCGTCTGCAGCGGCCTCCTCCCGTTTCTCAGCGAGCTGCGCAGCGACGCGGAAATCATTCTCGAGGTGACGCCCAGCGAACTCCGCGCGCAGGGCCACACCCCGGAACAATTCATCCAGCGTTTCGCCGCCGGCGGATTTTTTCCGTACGTCCTCGAGAACCGCTACTCGGTGGACTATTTTCTTTCCGGCCCAAAAGATTCCCGGCCCGCGCGCCTCGAAAATTTTCACCTGGCGCAACAGACCGACCTGGTGTTTTCCAGAATCGACGCCGCCCATCTGTAGAGTCTCTCTGAAATCCTGATGTAGCGCCCGCCTTCAGGCGGGCACCGGTGGTGCGGCCACAATGCCCGCACTGAAGGCGGGCGCTACAAGAACGCGCCAAATCAGAATTTCCGCACAAGTTCTGTAACCAAGCGATTGTTCCGCCGCGTTCCGCCACATCCCCGATGCCTCCGCAAGTCACCGCGATCCTTCCCGTCTATAACGGCGCCGCGCTCCTGCGCCGCTCGATCGAAAGCGCACTGGGGCAAACGCGCCCGCCCGCCGAGCTGATCGTGGTGGATGACGGCTCGACGGACGCCACGAGCCGAATCGCCCGCAGCTACGGCTCGCGCATCCACTATTTCCATCAGCCCAACCGCGGCGCCGCCGCAGCCCGCAATTTCGGCGCGCAGCAGGCCGCCACGGAATGGATTGCCTTCCTCGATCACGATGATGAGTGGCTCCCCGAAAAACTCGAGTGCCAGCTGCCGCTCCTGGAACAGAATCCTGCCGCGCGCCTCGCCTACTCCGCCTTCTGGTCCTTCGCGCTCGACGGCTCCTGCCGCCGCGAGCATCTGCCGCTCCGCCGCCTGTGGCCAACGATCCGCCTGCGCAATCCCTTTCCGCCGTCGGTGGTCATCGTTCGCAGATCGGAATTTCTGGCCCTCGGCGGCTTCAACGAAACCCTGCGCGGCGCCAGCTGCGAAGACTGGGAATTCCTCGCCCGCTTCCTAGCCGCCCACCCGGCCGCGGAAACCGCCGAGCCCCTCACCAACTACTACGAAACCGCGGCCAGCGGCAGCCGCGACTACCGCCGCATGCTCCCCAACACGTTGTCCATCGTCGAAAATCCCCTGCTCTCCGGCCTCTCGCCCGTAGGCCGCGCCTTCTGGCGCCGCCGCATCAAGAGCGCCGTCTACTACCGCGCCGCAGTTTCCGCCCGCGAAGCCGGCGATCCCGCCGCGCGTTACCTCTGGCAATCCTTCCTCGAGTGGCCGTTCCCCGACGTCTCTCCCCAGCGCTTCAAGACCATGGCCGTGCAACTCTTCAAGCACCGGCCAAGCCTGAGCGCCTGATTCCCCGCCCGTTTCTTTCCGTCACGCCCCAAGTAGCACAGGCACTCTTGCCTGTGCGCTCTTGTAAGCTGGCAGTGCGGCGAGGGACTCTCCCGTGGCGCATGCTTCAGCTTGCGCAGTTTCGTTCCATGCACCAGTCACTACTCTCAAACCACGCTCCGCAAGCTAAAGCATGCGCCACAAAGTCCGTCCGCGAAAACGCACCCCTGTCATTCTGAGCGCTCGCACCGAGGACTCGCGCCGAGGCGAAGCGAAGAATCCCTCTGTCACGGTCAATGCCACAAGAAGTACAATCGCGTGCGAGGGCGTCTCCCGGTGAAGGCCTACCACGTCTATATCCTGGCCAGCGCATCGCGCGTTCTCTACATCGGCGTGACCGGCAACCTCCTGCGCCGAGTCCGCGAACACAGGGAAGCCAGCATTCCGGGATTTACCGCGCGTTACCGCGTAAAGGAACTGGTGTATCTCGAGGCCTTCGGAGACATTCGAATGGCCATCGCGCGCGAGAAGCAACTGAAGGGCTGGCTGCGGTCAAGGAAGATTGCCTTGATCGAGTCGTTCAACCCGCACTGGCGGGACCTGTCGAACGAGCTGCAGTCGCCTACGTCGGGCACGAAACCACAGAGAGATTCTTCGCTTCGCTCAGAATGACAACAAGCCGGACCGGCGCCAATAAGGCGCGTGACCGCAAATCGCGCCAGCCCCAACGGGTGTCATTCTGAGCGAAGCGAAGAATCTCTCCGTTACGGCCGATGCCCCAGCGCGGACAATCGCGTGCGAGTGCAGCCCGGATACAGCCGGCCCTCTTGAAGTTTGGGCGCCCCACCCTTCCGTTCTTGAAGGGTGGGGATTTTGACGTGCCTCGATTGCCTTGGCTGAGCGCAATCGATTGAGAAAGCAGACCAGAAGGAAACAGGCCGAAGAATCCCACTCTTCACAATCTTCAAGGATGGGGCACCCCAAAAATAATAGCAAAGACCGGGCGACCCACCCTATTCGCCCATAATCAGTTGGACATTTTAGTTCGAGTTTATATAATTTATAGTAATCTACTGACGACCTAACAGGCACTCTCACGCGCCGAGGGCACTCTGGTCACTGAATGGAGAGATATGGCTGAAGAGACATTTCGACTTCCCAAATCTTCTTATGATGAACTCGTAAAAATTGTTAAGGGCTACTTTAACTCCGGCCAAGAAGCCAATCTGACCGAGGTCTCGCAAACTGCAGCGATGGACCCAACCGTCATAAGCCGGAACAACGCGTTTCTAATTTCGGTTGGCATCATCTCGGCAGGGAAGGCAAAAGGTATCACTGAGAAGGGTAAACTACTAGCTCATGCGCTCCAATTTGACGTGCAAGAAGACATCTCTTCTCGCTGGCGTGAAATAGCAACCTCCAATGAGTTCTTGCAGAAAATGGTGACCGCCGTAAGTATTCGCGGCGGGATGGAAGACACCGCTCTCCAATCACACATCGCATATTCCGCTGGCGAATCCAAGAGTGCTGGGGTGATGACAGGGGCCGGCGCAGTCGTGCAGATTCTCAAGGTAGCAGGCCTTGTCAGAGAACAAGACGGTAAGTTGCTGGCAGACCCGTCCACGATGGGGGGCATCTCGCCGGTTTTGGCCCGCACTATCCTGAAGCATCCAGAAAATGCAGGCCCGTCGAGTATCACTGAGCCCAGGGGTGTACCCCAGCAAGCGGACTCAAAGTTGAATGTCTCGATACAGATCCAAATTCAATGCACGTTCTCCGAGATTTCGGAATTAGGACCTAAGATCCGCAGCTTGCTGAAGGAGTTGAATGAGGACTCGAAGGCCGAAGGCCACTAGCCTGGAGAGCTACTTTGCCGCGCTTCTTCTTCCAAAGCACCGCAGAAGACCTTATCGCCTCTGTTGAAGCCGTGGTAGTTAACGGTAAGCCCACGCCCGTAGAGTTCGTAGCACAGTTCATTGACGTGCCGCGGGACAGAGCGGAGAACGCATTAAAGCTAGCGGTAGACTTAGAATTTCTTTCAGTCAACGCCGCCGAGGAATTCTCGGGCTCGGGACCACTCAGCCAAATGTTCGTAGCTCCAAATGCGGCACCAAAAATCGCCGCGTTGCGGGTCGCACTCGAGAACTATCAGCCGTTTCTGGTATTCCGGGCGCGGCTCAATGCCACAGACTTCGCCGGCGAGGCAGCGCGGCAAACGAAAGTCGCACTGGACCTTAACGGACATCGAGACATTATTAAGGACACTTTGATTAGCTTGGGTACTTACAGCCATGCTCTTGATACCGAGGGTGGGGGGCTGTTCGTCCCAGCGGATGAGCCAATTGAGAACCGTCTACTTGCGCTAGCTCAAGCCTGTGGCGACGCGGCAAGCGCAGAAGCCCGAATAAGAGTGCAAATCGGCGAAGCCGCTGCGAATATCGTTGTGCGAAATGAAGTTCTTCTACCCTTAGCAAATGCTTTGCTAAGAGCCGCTGCAGGCGATGGGCGTGGTGCAGTTTTGCTTGCAGGAAACGCCGTAGAGTCATATTTGGAAGCCCTGGCGATCAGACTCAGGGGAGTAAACCTTGCTGGTGCAGCGGGACTAAACGCAAAGCTGGAGAGGTTTATGGCAGCAAACGCCCTTCCAAGAAAACTGATACAAGTTGGCAAATACCTCGGAAATATCCGTAACGCTGCTGACCATGGAGTAGGAGATCCAGATGTTAACGGACCATGGGCGATTCAGGAGTCGACCGGAACGGAATTCGTCTATGTTGCATGCTCATTTATCAGCGCAGTGACCGCGAGAGAGCAAGGGCATCCTCCAAGAATTTAAATTCGCGGCCCTTCTTTCTGAGCCATCCTCGGTTATGTGAGCCGAGTGCCCGACGCTTTGATTTTCAAAGGGTGGGTTCTCGAGCGTCTTGGGACTTACGATTAGTAAATATCGTACTGCTCCCAATGCAGCGTAGGATCCGACTGAATCACAATGCTCTTCCGCGTAGTCTGCTCAAGGTCCTCAATCAGCGAAGCCTCGCGCGTCTTAAGCGTCTTGGCGATTTCCGGGTTGACGCGCAGAGTGACGGTTTGCGCGTCGAGGTCGGCGGCCATTTTTTTGGCCTCGGTCTGGATCTCGTAGCAGATGGTGGGAATCGATTTGACCATGCCGGAGCCGGTGCAGTACGGGCAGGGCTGGCACAGCACGCGCTCGAGGGCTTGCTTGGTGCGCTTGCGGGTGATGCATACCAGGCCGAATTCGTTGAAGCCCAGGGCCTTGGACGGGGCGCGATCCTGTTGCAGGGCCTGATCTAACGCGGCCAGCACTTTGTCGCGGTTGCGGCGCTCCTCCATGTCGATGAAGTCGCAGACGATGATGCCGCCCAGGTCGCGCAGGCGGATCTGGCGCACGATTTCCTTTACCGCTTCGAGGTTGGTCTTGACGATGGTGTCCTCGAGGCGCGTTGAGCCGCGGCCCACGTATTTTCCGGTGTTCACGTCGATCGCGACGAGGGCTTCCGTGTGGTTGATGACGATGTAGCCGCCGGACTTCAGCCACACTTTCGGCCGCAGCGCCTTGTCCAGTTCCTGCTGGATGCCGAATTCCTCGAAGATGGGCGCTTCCTTCGTGTACAGCTTCACGCGCGGAACCATTTTCGGCTGGAAGCGGCCGACGAATTCCACCACCTTGGTGAATTCTTCCTCGTTGTCCAGCCAGATGGCGGCGTAATCCTCGCTCAGGTAGTCGCGCAGGATGCGCTGCACCAGGTTCAGGTCGCGGTGCAGGAGGGCCGGGGCGCGGCGCTGCTCGGACGTGGCACGAATGGTGTCCCAGGTGCGCCCGAGGAATTCCACGTCGGTGCGGATTTCGTCGTCGCTGGCTTCCGAAGCGGCCGTGCGAACGATGAACCCGCCCGGGAACGTGCCCTTGGCTTCGGTCACCAGGCGGCGCAGGCGCGAGCGGTCTTCCGCCGAGCCGATGCGCCGCGAGACGCCGATATGATCCACCGTGGGCATGTAGACCAGGAAGCGGCCGGGCAGCGCCACGTGGCTGGTGATGCGGGCGCCCTTTTTGCCCAGCGGTTCCTTGGCGATCTGCACGATGATTTCCTCGCCGGCCTTCAGCATTTCGGAAATCAGCTGCGGGCGGCGGTGCTGCTCATGGCGCGGGTGTCCGTGCTGCGGTGGGCGGTTGGGTCGGCCTCCGCGGCGGTTGCCGCGCTGCGGGCGTCCTCCGCGGCGCATGGGCCGCTGGAAGCGGGCGCGCGGCTGCTCGGAAACGCGCACGCTGGTGGGCGGCTGGCTTTCGTTGCCGGGCGCGGGCTCTGAACCGGCATGCATTTCTTCGTGGAGTTCTTCGGCAGACTCTTCACCGGATTCTTCACCAGAATCTTCGCCGGAATCTTCCGCCGATTCTTCGCCGTGCGCCTCGGCATGCTGCTCGTCGAATTCATCGGCGTGCGCGTCTTCATGTCGTTCGGTCGACTCGCCGGACGCGGGCGCCGCTTCGGCGGCCAGCGCTTCATCATGCATTTCGTCGGCAAGCGCGTCGGCTTCCTCCGCTGCGTCTTCGTGCTCGTCCTGCTCGGAGTCCAGAGCTTCCTGCAGCTCCTCGAGCTCGGCCGGCTCGACAAACGCTTCGGCCGCGGCTTCCGCCGCTTCGGAGCGCACTTCGGCTTGCGCTTCCTCGTGCTTGGCTTCGGCCAGCTGCTCGGCCAGCGAAGTGACATCCTCGTCGGAAAGCGTCCCGCCGTTGGCACCGTGCCCGTCGGTGATCGTCGCCGGGCCCGCTTCAGGATCAAGCCCGTCGAGGTCGCGGGCGATTTCCATTTTGGCGTCCGGTGAAGCGGCCGCGTAGTCCGGCCCGGAGTCGCAAGATTCCGAGGTCACGTCCAGCACCGGAGTGTCGTGCTCTTCAGGAACCGCCGAGGGAGGCGCGGAAAAAAGCGCTCCCGGCAGTCCGGCGGACAATTCCTCGTCGGTGTACTTTCGCGCCGCGGGCGGCGTGGCAAAGGTCTGCGCGGGGAGCGAAGAAAGTTCGGACGAAGGCGTGGAACCGGAGGGCGCGCGGTCCTTGAATTTCGAAAGCGATTCGCCCGGAAGAATGACCGGTTCGAAATCGGAGGCCGCCGGAGGTTCGTACGGCTGCGATTCGCGCGGCCGGGACTCCGACGGCGACGCGTACTTGGAGGGCGGCAAATCGCGGCCCTGCGGCCGGCGATCGCGCCCGCCGCGTCCTTGGCCGGGGCGCCCAAAGCCGCGGCCGCCGCGCCCGCCACGATTTCCAAAACCGCCTCGGCCACCGCGGCCGCCACGGTCATGCCGCGGTTCGAATGGCGGGCGCGGGCCGTGTGGCATCGGCGCGGAGGTCCGTGCGCCGCTGTCGAAGGAGCCCGACGCGGGCGCCGCGAGCGCCTGAATGGTTTCGCCTTCGAGCGGCGTAATGACCGGAACAGTTTCAACGGGTCCTGCATCGGCAACCGGCTCGACAGCCGGGGCGGCCGCCGCCGCAAACGACTCAGGAACTTCCGCCGGCGCGGCTACGACGCCGCCGTTGGTTGTGGTCGGCGGATAGACTTCGCTCGCCGGCGCGCGCGCCGGCGCGGGCCGCGGAGCCTTGGGCTCGGCGGGTGCCACGTGGTCGTATTCCTCGAGATGTTCCAGGAAATCGCTGACGTAGAGGAAGGCGTCGCTATCGAGGCCGATATCGACGAAGGCCGACTGCATTCCGGGAAGAACTCTGGTAACGCGGCCCTTGTAAAGACTTCCGACTAACGCAAATTCTTTTTCCCGTTCGATATAAATTTCACAAAGCTGTCCATCTTCCATGACCGCGACCCGGGTTTCGTGCTGGGTCGCGGAGATCACGAGCTCCTTCGACATGAAAACTCCTCGGAGGGCATGGCCGCACTCCGGCCTGGCGCACAGGACGCGGGCTCGATTGCGAGCCTGCCAGTAGACTTGTGCGCGGGGTCCCGAAAATTGGGACGGCCGGGGAAGCTGACATCGAATTGGTACTTCCGCTGGGCACTTGCCTCACTCCAAAATTTGAAAGACTTTTTGTATCCTGCTTTTTTTCACTTGCCGGCGGGCCGATCGCCTGGTTCAAGGCGCGGCGAAAGCCGGCAGGATTTTCCCGGGCTAGTTGACAAAACGCCGGAGACGAACGTTCATCACCAGCCCTAACGCCAAAAACACAAACAGCGTGGCCGACCCGCCGTAACTCATCAAAGGCAGCGGGATGCCGGTAACCGGCATAGCGCCGATCACCATGGCCACGTTGACCAGAACGTGAAAACCTAATACCGCCGTCACACCCATGATCAGAAACATGCCCGCCCGATCGTGCGCGCGCTGGGCGTTCTGAACAAGGCGCAGCAGCAGAAACATATACAGCAGCAGCGCCACGAAGACCCCTGCAAATCCCAATTCTTCCGCCAGCGCCGCCAGGATGAAATCGGAATACCGGACCGGCACAAAGCCTAATTGATTCTGGCTCCCGTTGCCAAGCCCCTTGCCCCAAAATCCGCCGGAACCCACCGCGATCTTCGATTGCAGGATCTGATACCCCGCGCCCTTGGGATCCTCTTCCGGCCGCAGGAAGGTTGTAACACGTTCCCGCTGGTAAGGCTTCAGAAAATGATAACCCACCGGGACCATGACGGCGGCCAGCGCCAGAATGGCCACGGAATGCTTCCACTGCAATCCAGCCAAATACGTGCCCACGGCCGCCAGCGGCACCAGCACCAGCGCGGTGCCCAAATCCGGCTGCAGCATGATCAAGGCCAGCGGCAGCCCCATCAGCGCAGCCACCTTGATCAAATCCGCGAGGCTCAATTCTTCCGTACGCACCTCGGAGAAGAAGCGAGCCAGGACCACAATTATAATCAACTTTACCAGTTCTGACACCTGCAACAGGCCCCCAAGAATCGGCAGCCAGCGCTTGGCGCCGAAGCGCGTGTGCCCCATGGCCAGAACCGCAATGAGCGCGATGATGGCGATCAGGTACAAGGTGGGCGCCTGATCCATGATCCGGTGATAATCCACGCGGGAAAGCAGCAGCATCAGGACGAAGCCCATGGCGATCCATTCCATCTGGTGGGTGTGCATGCCCGCCAGGTGGCTGGCCTTGGTGGCCGACCAGATTTCCAGGACGCCCACGCCGCAAATGGCGAAGGCGGTGGCCAGCAGCCACCAGTCGTAATCGCGAATGCTTGTGCCCTTTGGCATCGAGGTTTACCGAGTCGGCGGATCCGGCGTCAGCGACGGATCGTCCACCGAAGTCGGAACGATTTTCGGCGGCCCGTTCTTGGCCGTGTATTCCTGGACTTTTATGCCGCTCTTTTTGTCGTAGTACGCTTTCACGAGATCGCGCACCACGGGCCCTGCGGTGGTGCCGCCGTGCTCGCTGCTGCCCTGAATGACGGCTGCGACGACAATCTCCGGATTTCGGCGCGGCGCGTAGCCTACGAACCAGCCGTTGGTTTCCTTGCCCTTCTTGCCCATCTTGCTGCCCGCGCCGTAGCTCATCAATTGCGCGGTTCCGGACTTGCCGGAGAACTCGATATTCTGCAGCTTCAGGCTGGAGCCCGTGCCGCCTTCGTTGATCACGCCCCACATTCCCTGGGTGACCTGTTCGACGGTATCGTCAGCCAGCGGAAAATGGTCGGTCTTCCCGTTGAAATTCTTCAGCAAGTGCGGCTGGGGCAAATCGCCCCCGCTGGCCACCGCGCCCACCATGCGCGCCAGTTGCAGCGGCGTGACGGTGACCGACCCTTGCCCGATGGCCACCGAAATGGTTTCACCGGCGTACCACTTGTGGTGATACACGCGCTGCACCCATTCTTCGGACGGCATGAGTCCCGGTTCTTCGCCCGGCAAGTCAATGCCGGTACGGCGGCCGAGGCCCAGGGCCGCGCCGTACTTATGAATTTCGTCAATGCCCAGGCGCTGCCCGAGCGTGTAGAAGAAAACGTCGCAGGAATCCACGATGGCCTTGTGCAAGTCCGTGACGCCGTGCCCTGCCGGCCGCCAGCAGTGGAAGGTGCGGCCGTAGAACACCGCATGCCCGGGACAAAATGCCGTGAAATTTTCCGGGACGATCTTGGATTCCAGCATGGCCGTGGCCATCACGATCTTAAAGACCGATCCCGGCGCGAGCTGCCCTTGGATGGCGCGATTCAAGAGCGGCGTCCGGGGATCGGAGTTGAGCGATTGCCACTCGGCGGAGGGAATTCGAATGGCAAAGTCGTTGGGGTCAAACGTGGGCCGGCTGACCATCGCCAGAACTTCCCCGGTGCGCGGATCCATGGCCACTACCGCGCCTTCCTTGTCCGCCATGTAGTCGTCGGCGACTTTCTGCAAATCGTAGTCGATGGTCAGCTGGATGGGCTTGCCCGGAATGGCGTCCTTCTGTTCCAGGCGCCCGACTTCCTTGCCGATGCTGTTGACGATCACCCGGCGCAAACCGTCCGTGCCCATCAGCGTTTCGTTGTACTGGTGCTCCAGGCCCGTTTTGCCGACGATGTCGCCGGGCTTCAGGCTGGAATCGGAATTCTCGACTTGCTCGGCGCTGACTTCCCCGACGTAGCCGACGGCATTGGCCAGCATGTCGCCGTGCGGATAGCGGCGGCGGTGAACCATCAGCATTTCCAGCACGGGGATGTCGACGCGATGCGATTCGATGAAGGCGATGTCCGAAGGGCTGGCCTCCGGCTTGATCACGATGGGCTGGAACTTCGGCATGGCCCGCATCGCGTCAATCTGCTGCTTCACATCATCCAAGGTCATGCCTAGGCCGTCGGCAATCTGCGGCAGCAGCTTGTCCACCTGTTCGGGAGTATCGCGCAAGAGCAGCACGCTGAAGGACGGGTAATTGTCGACCAGGACGCGGCCTTCGCGATCGAGCATCGAGCCGCGCGGGGCAATGATGGGGATCGACCGGACGCGATTGCGTTCGGCCATCTGGGAGTAGCGGTCGGAATCGATGATCTGCAGCTTCCAGAAGCCGAAGAGCAGCAGCGCAATCATACCGACTACGACGTAGGAAACGACGGTCAGGCGTTCCGTGGGCAACCGCTTATCGTTCATGAAAGAGATGGCTAAATCAACTCCGTGCGGCCTCGAACGCCACACACCCCCGCGGGTTTTCTCCACACCTAACCGTCGACCACACTAGCACTTGCAGCCGGAGTGCGCAAGATCTTGCACATCGTATCGGATACCCCTTGGGATATCCGGTCATGACGGCTTGCGGAACCGGTCCAGCAGCGGAAACAGGCCCATGGCGATCACCGCGTTCACCAGCGAGGCAATCAACACCGGGCCGGTAATGTAGCCGTCGCTGTGCTGCGCCAGCAGAGCCCGCGAGGTCAGCGTGAGCACCGCGTGATGGAACAGGTAAAAAACCACCGTCAGCAGGAACCGGGCGATGGGGTGCTCGACGTCAATCCGGCCGCCCAGTGAGGAGCCCAGGTATCCGACCAGCGTTTTCGCAATTCCGTACAGGCCGAGTGGGGTGCGGCTGAGGCTGTCCTGGAGAAGACCAACCACCATGCCTAGAATCAGGCCCGAGGAAGGATTGCGCTTGCTGAGCGCGAAGTACAGCGTCACGAGCAAGGGCAATTCCAGATAGTTCGCCGAGCGAATGTAGACCGGAAAAAAGGCCTGCAGCACCAGCGCCAGCAGCACGGCGATGGGCACTACTCCGCCGTAATACTTGTGCACCTCAATGTGCGGCTCTGGCCCGGTATAGACTTCCGTGCTGTCCATGTTCTCCTGCTTGCGCGGCGGCGCGCTCGTTCACGTTCCCAATCAATGTCCGTCGGGCTTTTTCTGCGGCGGCGCCGCGGCAATGGCCGCCTTGGGCGCTGCGGGAGCGGCGACCGGCGTGGTATCCGCGTCCGGGACTTTCTTCAAATTCAATTCCTGCCGAGTCTCCAGAACCATCACTTCCTCGAGGCGGTCCAGATGAGCGGCGGGCTTGACGCGAATCTTCATGAACGGCGACTTGGGATCGGACGAAAAATCCACCACCGTGCCGACCGGCAGATCCTTCGGGAAGATGCGATCCTGCCCGGAGGTCAACACCGCTTCTCCGGCGGTTACCTTTTCGTCGGCGCTGATGTAGTCCAGCGAAAGCAGCGGCTCGCCGGTTCCCTTCACCGGACCCTGCGTTCGCGTACCGGCCAGCAGCGAGCCGACGCCGCTTTCTTTATCTCCGAGAAGCAGAACCTGCGAAATATCGGGATACACGGCCAGGATTTTTCCCACCACGCCGTCCGGCGTGATGACGCCCATATCACGGCGAATGCCGTCACGTGAACCGCGGTCAATGTTGATGACCTGGCTACCGGAATCGGGGCTGGCGCTAATGACCCGCGCGGCGATCATGGGCGATTCCGCGTGCATGTCGTGAAACTTCAGCAGCGCGGCCAGCCGGTCGGCTTCCAGGGCGCGGCCTTCCAGTTCCGCGTTGCGCACCTTCAGCCTGTCCAGCTCCGCGCGCATGGCGTCATTCTCTTTCTGCGCGCTGCGCAGGCCGATGTATCCGCCCCATCCATGGGCCGCGCCGTTCACCGTCCAGGATCCCACGCGCTGCAGCGGTGAAATCAACTCGACCGCCCACACCCGGATCAGGCGCACCTGGCGTTCACGCTTGATCTGCACCGCCAACAGCAGCACCTGGGTGACCACCACGGTGGCCAGCAGCGTCAGGGATTTATGCCGTGAGGGAATTGCAATCATCGGAAGCCGGGGGCCAGCTTTCAAAAAATTTTGTTGCCGGTACTGCCGTTGCTCTTCAACATCGTTACGCCAAATCGTTGCGTCGTTTCTTGATTCAGTCCGTTCTCAATGTACTCAGGTCTTGATGTGCTTAGGTCTTGATTTAGTCAGTTCTCGATTTAGCCAGCTCTCGATTTCGGAGGTCGGGACTTCAGTCCCGACGTAGTCGCTTTCTTCTCTGGGCTTTAGCCCCTGAAGCTTCAGGGCCTAAAGGCCACTTACCACAACTCCGGACGTCCGACCTGAAGGTCGGACCTCCTAAAAGCAAACCTTGATCGCCTCGCGCCGCTCTTAATCAATCGAGACCAGCCGCAGCAGGCGGAAATCGCTGAGCATTTTTCCTGTGCCCAGCACCACCGAGGCCAGTGGATCGTCGGCGATGGATACCGGCAAGCCGGTTTCCTCGCGGATGCGCTTGTCGAGATTTTTGAGCAGCGCGCCACCGCCGGTCAGCACGATGCCGCGGTCGCTGATGTCCGCGGACAGCTCGGGCGGGGTGCGCTCGAGCGCCACGCGGCAGGCGTTCAGGATCGTGGCCACGCATTCGGATAGCGCTTCGCGGATTTCACTGTCATCAATCGTGACAGTTCGCGGCACGCCTTCGATCAGATTGCGGCCTTTCACTTCCATCGTCAGCGGCTTTTCCAGCGGGTAGGCTGAACCGATTTCCATCTTGATCTGTTCCGCGGTGCGCTCGCCCACCAGCAGGTTGTACTTGCGCTTCAGGTACTGCATCACGGCTTCGTCCATTTCATTGCCCGCGACGCGCACCGACCTGGAATATACGATGCCGCTCATGGAGATGACGGCGATGTCGGTCGTGCCTCCGCCGATGTCCACCACCATGTTTCCCGATGGCTCTTCGATCGGCAGGCCCGCTCCGATGGCCGCGGCCATGGCCTGCTCCACGAGATACACTTCGCTGGCGCGCGCGCGATAGGCCGAGTCCTGCACGGCGCGCTTTTCCACCGGGGTGATTTCGCTGGGCACGCCGATGACGATGCGCGGATGCACCAGCATGCGCCGGTTATGCGCCTTCTGAATGAAATAGGTAAGCATCTTCTCGGTCACCTTGAAGTCGGCGATGACGCCGTCCTTCATCGGTTTGATGGCCACCACGTTGCCGGGCGTGCGGCCGAGCATGTCCTTGGCTTCCTTGCCGACCGCCACCACCTCCGCGCTGTTCTTGTTGATGGCTACGATGGAGGGCTCGTTCACCACGATGCCTTTGCCCTTGGAGTAGACCAGCGTGTTGGCCGTTCCCAGATCGATCGCGAGGTCCGAGGAAAATAAACTGAAGACCGAGCGAAGGTTGTAACCGTTGTTGAGCATAGTTCCCTCAGTGCCGGAGAGCGCGCGCGGCTGCTGGTTGCCGCTTCCGCTCCGATGTTGTCCGGCTGCCCCTCCCTAATATATTCCTGCAGGCTCCGGTCGTGCGCCTGCACCGGCCGCCCCGGTTATGGAATCACAATCTCGACGCGCTTGATGGCCGTACCACCGCGCCGGTTCTGTCCCGTCAAGACAATCGTTTGGCTGCCGCGCGTGAGCGGAGCCGTAAAATATTTGAAAGTTCCATCGCTCCGGATATCGGCAACCTGCTCGCCGTTGATGATGAGCGCCGCGCCCGGTTCGGTGCGCCCGGTGATCTCTACCACGTTACCATGCAACTCGGTGCTTCCGACCTCCAGGAGCATCTCCTGGCCCTTGCCCTGTGTCGCGAGCGTAAACTTGAAGGTATCGCTCGGAGCGCTGACGCGCTTCTGCTGGTCGGTGGCCAAAACATCCCAGAAGTAGTCGCCCTGGTCGAATCCGGTGATTTCCACGGACGTTCCGGTCAGCTTGCGATCCTCCACGATCCGCGAAAACATGGAGGTGGTGCTGATGCGCAGCTCGTAGCTGACCGCGTCCTGCACCGGCTTCCATTCGAAACGCACGGGCGCCTTTTTGGGATCAGGCACGATCAAGGGCTGCAGGTTCAGCGGCTGGGTCAGGTCCGGGGGCGCCAAAACATTGGACTTCACCACCGGGCCGCCGCTGGACGGCACAGTCACCCGCTCCCATCGGCCGATCTCGACATGCTGGCGGCCATCCGTCGTGGAGAGTTCGGCGGCGCCGGCGGACACCGTGATTTCACCCTCGCTCGTGGAGGGATCGCTGCGCACGGCGGCGCGGCTGTTCTGCTGCACCGAGGCCACAGCGTTGGAAAATGAGACCTCGGCCTTGGATTTCGGCGAGTCCCAGGTGCCGGTGGCCAAATCCACGGCGCCCGAGGAAATGTGCATGGCCACACGCGTTTCGCTGTCCCGGCCAACGGAATTTTCTTCGACCGTGACCAACGTATCCGATTGGACGGTATACGTCGTGCCGTCGGCAAAGGTGATCCGCGCCACTCCGTCTCCGCTCGTCTGGATCAGGTCTCCCTTATCCAGCGCCATGCGGTAATCCGCGGCCACCCACTGCACGGAATTCACTTTCTTAATCTGCACGCGGCCGTCCAGGTTGACGAACTTGGCCTGCTTGGCGGTAAGCTGTGCGGTGGAAGGCGCGCCGGCGCCGAGCGCCTGGGAAATCCGGGCGATGGCCCCGCTATACGCTTCCGGAAAGATTAGATACAGGATGGCCATGACCACGGCGAAGATCAAGATCACGTAAATGGCTACAGTGCGGTAGGTTACAGTTTTCCAATAGATCTCAACGTGAGAGGTCTTGGGCCGTGGCGCTAGCGGTGGTCTTTGAATCGGCATGAGGGTATGGCTGAGAATTCACCCAGGATCAAAATTTAGCATGGCGATCTTCGCGACGGTACCACGGTGCCACGTTGAGTTTCTCGTGGAGCAATACTCCGGCCAGTTGCGCCACTGGCTCCCTGGTTCCCCCAGGTCGCGAGCGGCCTTGCCAGGCGTTCCTTCCGTCAAACACCGGGGGCATGCGGACGGATTCGCCTTTCATGCGGCAAATTCTTTCCGCCTGCGCGGTGAGTCCGTTCCGCTAGGCGCTCCGCGATTCTTGGTTTAGGATAGGCTACGTTCTGGCCGTGCCGCGCGCGTGCTCCATGCCTGAACGCGCGCCTGATCCAAAAAATTTCCGTGAGCGGGAGTGGTGATGGAAATAGAACTGAGTCTGGAATTTTTGCGCGTCGTGGAGCATGCGGCCATCGAATCGGCCAAGACCATGGGCCGCGGGGACGGCCACATTGCCGACCAGGCCGCCGTCTCTGCCATGCGCAAGGTAATGGACGAGGTGCCCATGGACGGCACCATCGTGATCGGAGAGGGCGAGCGGGATGAGGCGCCCATGCTGTTTATCGGCGAAAAAATCGGCGCCGCGCAGCACGTGCGGGGATTCAATTTTCCCGCCGTGGACATCGCCGTCGATCCCCTGGAAGGCACCAACCTGTGCGCCACCGGAGCGCCCGGGTCGATCACCGTGCTGGCCGCCAGCGAAAAGGGCGGCTTGCTGCATGCCCCCGATCTGTACATGGAAAAAATCATCGTGGGGCCCTCGTGCAAAAGCTGCGTGGAACTGGACGCGCCGGTGAAGGAAAACCTGAGCGCCATCGCCAAGCGGCTGGATCGCGATGTGGAAGACCTGGTGGTGATCGTTCTGGACCGCCCGCGCCACGAACAGCTCATCGCCGATATTCGCGCTACCGGAGCGCGCATCCGGCTGATCGGCGATGGCGATCTTTCCGCCGGAATTTCCGCCGCGGTGATCGGCACGGGAGTGCACGCGGTCATGGGCATCGGCGGCGCCCCCGAAGGCGTGCTGACCGCGGCGGCGCTGCGCTGCCTGAATGGGGAAATTCTGGCGCGCCTGGTGGTATCCAAGCCCGAGCACGAAGAGCGGCTGGCGAAAATGGGAATCAAGGACGGCAAGCGCGTGTACCGCACCGAGGATCTGGCGCCGGGAAAGAAAATTATTTTTGCCTGCACCGGTGTGACCGACGGAAACCTGCTGCGCGGCGTGCGATTTTTTGGAGAGGGGATCCGCACGCAATCGCTGGTCGTGACACTCGATGAACGGCAGGTGCGCTTCATTGACACGGTGACGCTGGACAAGCGTCCGGACGTGAAAGTTCGCTTCGCTTAAAAAGAACATGCATGCGTGTTCCCGCTAAAGACTCTGTGCGGGAGCCTGGTGTGTATGTAGCGCCCGCCTTCAGGCGTGGCATTGTGCCGTAACCCAGATGCCCGCCTGAAGGCGGGCGCTACACGACTGCCCGTAACCGCGGCTCACGAGACTTTCGACACAGGGACATTCAAACGCCTATGAGTGAAACTGCCAAAACCACACCGGCCGCGCCGCCGCCGGTTCCGATCGCCGCGCTCGTGGAGTTTATTTCGCGCTCACTGGCGGCTGCCGGAATACCTCCGAACGATGCCATGCAGGTGGCGGCTCTAATGGCCGAAGCGGATGCGCGCGGCGGAGACGCCCACGGCATCTTTCGCCTGCCGCAGTACGTGAAGCAGATTGAGAGCGGCGCGGTAAATCCCCGCCCCAAAATTGAAATCGTGCGCGAGCGTCCCGGCTCCGCGCTGGTCGACGGCGACAACGGCCTCGGCCATCTGGTAATGACTCGGGCGACGCACTTGGCGATCGAAAAGGCGCGGCAATGCGGCGTCGCCTGGGTCGGCACTCGGCGCAGCAATCATGCGGGCCCGGCGCAGCTTTATCCGCGAATGGCCGCGACGCAGGACATGATTGGAATGTATTTCTGCGTGGGCAACGCGAATCTCCTGCCGCCGTGGGGCGGCAGTGAAGTGCTGCTCAGCACCAACCCCATTTCCATTTCCGTTCCCGGCCTGCGGCATCCCACCATCACGCTGGACATGGCCACGACCAACACCGCCTTCGGCAAAATCCGGCTGAAAGCGCAGCGCGGCGAGCCGATGCCGGAGGGCTGGATGATCGACCGCGAAGGAAAACCCCTGACGGATGCGAAGCGCGCAAGCGAAGGCTTTCTTCTTCCGATCGGCGGGCCCAAGGGATATGGGCTGGCGCTGATGATCGGGCTGCTGGCGGGGACTTTGAACGGGGCCGCGTTTGGCCGCGACGTGGTGGACTACACGGTGGATTCCAAGACGCCGAGCAACACCGGGCAGACGATCATCGCTGTGAATATTGCGGCGTTCGCGGAATTGGAACCGTTCAAAGAAAGCGTGGATGAGGTGTGGGACGTCATGAAGTCTTCTCCCACGCTGCCGGGAGTGGACGAAGTGCGGTTGCCTGGGGAACGCTCCGAGCAGATTTATAGCGAGCGGATGTCGCGGGGAGTGCCGCTGAGCGATGGGCAGCGCAAGATTCTGGATGAGCTTGCGGGCCGCCTTGGAGTTCCGCCGCTGCGATAATCCCGGTGTGGTCGCATACTGCTCGCTCTGCGGAAAAAGCATCTAGTTTTGTCATTCTGAGCGAAGCGAAGAATCTCTCTTCGATTGAAAGTAACGAGAGAGATTCTTCGCTTCGCTCAGAATGACAGCGCTTTGAGTGGTTCCCTAGCCTGTTCAGGGTGTTCAGCCTGTGGCGAGTTCTTGGTGGGTCTCACGAAACAAAATTCCGCAGACTGAAGTCTGCGCCACTTAAAACCCTCATCCATCGGAGCTGGGAATTTTTAGTTCCCTGGAACGATCGGGACGATGCCCGCGCCGGCGGCGCGCCACCGGCCGTTCTGCTTGACGAAAACGCGGATCACGCGCTGCGGCCCGTTGTACTTGACGCCGGCGCTCTCGCCGCGAATCGTCGTCGTATCGGTTAGCACTGCTACGTCCGCCGAGACGTAGCGCACCTGAATATCGTCCGGATGGATTTCGTTCAAAATGACCTGGGGATCGCGGATCTGGTCAAGCTGCTGCTGCTTATTCACGATAAATCCGCCCGGATGAATTTCCACGAAATTTTCGGCGAAGAGCCAGGCCATCGTCCCGGTGTCGCGATTGTGCGCGGCGTCCAGCCAGATGTGGTCCAGGACCGCAATGGTCGCGGCGGGACTTTCCATCGTGCTGGCCGGCTTTTTCGGCGCCTGGCCGAGGGCGACTCCGCCCCATGCAACAATCAGGAATATGCCGGCGATCAGCCCGTACGCGCGTGTCATGGTTCTTGTTCCTCCCTTGGAATTCGGCCCAACTCAGCTACTGAACCCAGCTACTGAACTCAGGCGCTACTTTTTCGTGCGGTCCTCGTTCATGACCACGCCGGTCGCGTGCCATTCGCCGTTCTCTTTGATCACCACGCGAAACACGTTGAACACGCCGTCCAGGCTGTTGCCCTTGGCGTCATGGCCTTTCAGCGTGGTGTGATCGGTGAGAATGGCGACATTGCCAAAAACGTGAGCTTGAACATTTTCGGGATTGATCGACACGATTACGGGATGATCCGGCGACTTCAGAATTCCGAGCCATTCCTTCTTGGTGTACATTTGGCCGTTGGCCAGAACCAGAACGTAGCTGTCGGCAAAAAACTTCTCCAGGTAAGCGAAGTCTCCGGTGCGCTCGGAATCCAGCCATTTGTGGTCGAGCGCGTTCCAGTCCTCGCCGCCCGCCGCGGGTGTTGCGGCTTTGGTTTGCCCAAACGACAGCGGTGCGCACAGCAGGCTCAACAGCAGCATTGCGGCAAATACCGGTTTCCTCATCACCCTTCCTCCCATCCGCCCTGTTAGATCGCTACTCACAAACGACGACAAACTACAGAAACTTTTTCAGGCCGCCGCGCCCGAAAACTCAGATCCAATCCCGGCGTCCGCGCTCACGGCCGTATGCCGGCAACATTCAAGCGCAGCCGGTACAAGCCCGTAACGGCCGTGAAGTACAAAGTTTTTCCGTCGGCGTCGCCCCATGCCAGGTTGGCGGGATTTTCCGGCGGACGAATCGTGCCGAGGTGTTTGCCTTCTGGAGTCAGAACCCAGATGCCGCCGGGACCCGCGCCATAAATGTTTCCTTTTTGATCGATCTTCATCCCGTCCGGCACGCCATCCTCCTTGGCGGAGGACATGTCGATCAGCAGTTTCTTGTTGGCCAGGGTGCCGTCGGGTTGAACGTCAAAGCGCCAGTAGGTTTTGGAGGCGGAGTCATTGATGTACAGATATTTTTCATCCGGCGAAAACGCCAGGCCGTTGGGCGCTTGAAAATCCTTGTTGACCACCTGCAGTTTTCCCTTGGACAGCAGGAAGACGCCGGCGAACGGCAATTCCTTCTTGGGATCTTCCGGCCCTTTGCGCAGGCCGAACGGCGGGTCGCTAAAATAGAGCGAGCCGTCGGACTTGTAAACCAGATCATTGGGGCTGTTGAGGCGCTTGCCCTCGAAGTGGTCCGCAAGCACGGTGCGCTTGCCGTCCTTCTCCAGGCGCATGATGCCGCGATCGCCGTGCTGGCAGTAGGTGACGCGGCCCTCTTTGTCGAGCGTGACGCCGTTCGAGCCGTAGAGCGTGACCACCGCATGTCCGTTGTTCAACTGGTAGCCGGCGTCTCCCGGATCGTTGCCAGCGAAACCGCTCTTGGGCAGGAACACCGAAACTTTCTTGTCCTGCGGATTCCATTTGTCGATGACGTTGGCGGGAATGTCGCTGAAGAGCAGATAACCGGGAGGCGTCGAGTGCACCCACACCGGGCCTTCGAGGAAGCCGAAGCCGTCAGCCAGTTTTTCAATCTTGGCGTTGGCCGGAATCAGCGCGTCCAGCGCCGGATCGAGGCGGATGATTTGCCCGCCGTTCTGCGCGGAAAGCGCAACTCCGGTAAGCAACACCGCCAGCGCACAAACGAGAACCGCTGCTTTTCTATTCATGAGCGAGCCACACTCCTCCAGAGATTTACTTGCGCGGCGATCCCACGCGCGAGATGGGCCCTCAGAAATGCCCGTTGCCTCCGACGGCCTCGCAGTTCAGTGAACGTTTAACTCAACTATCTGGCTTATAACAGCGCGATCGAAATCAAGTCAACTGATTTACGCCTGATAAATAGATGCGGGCGGCGCGTGATCCCCACCCTCGCGGCGCGCGAGGGTGGGGAAACCGGCGGTGGGAGCGCAGGAACGCTCGGTGACTTCGAATCGATCTTACTTCAAATCATTGCGGACGATTTTTCCGCCCTTCATCACGAGTTTGATTCTCTGAAGCTCGGAAATATCCTTGATGGGATCGCCGGAGACCGCTACGAGATCGGCGTACTTCCCTTTTTCCAGCGAGCCGACTTCGTTCTGCCAGCCCATGGCTTCGGCATCCACCGCGGTGGCCAGTTGAATGGCCTTGGCGGGCGCCAGGCCGTGCTTCACCAGCCACTCAAATTCTGTGTACTGGTCGCCGTGCGCGTAGGGATCGCCATCGACGCCGCTGCCAAACATCATTTTCACTTTCATGGCCAGACCCATCTGAAAGGTTTTCTCGAAGATCGCCGGCAGATCGTATTTTCCGCCGGTCTCTTTGCGGTCCCGCGCCACAATTTCCGGCAGCGAGTAGCGGTAGCCGGTGACGTCCCAATAGATGCCCTTCTGGTTCATCATGGTCATCTCGGATTCATCGAGCGCCTGGCCATGTTCGATGGTATCGACGCCGGCCTGCACCGAATAGCGCAGTCCGTCTCCTCCATACGCATGCGAAGCCACCGCTTTATGGTGGCGATGCGCCTCATCGACGATGGCCTGCACTTCGTCGAGGTTCAGCATGGGCTCGACAAACAGTTCTCCGGTGGGGCTGAAGGAATATCCGCCCGCGGGAAAAATCTTGATGAGGTCCGCGCCGTAGCGGATCTGCTCGCGAACCGCTTCGCGCGCCTGCAGCACGCCGGTGATGCTCTGCTGCCCGCCGGTGAGATTCCCGCCGGGCGCGCCGATGTAGTTGGAGCCGGCGCCGCCGATTCCGCGCGTGGCGACCTGCATGCGGGGACCTTCGATCAATCCTTTATTGATGGCGTTGCGCACGTCCACGTCGCCGTAGCCTTCACCGTGGGTGGCGCAGTCGCGCGCGGACGTAAATCCGGCCAGCAAATCGGTGCGCACTTCTTTCACGGCGGAGATGGTCCAGGCTTCGGTTGAGGTAGTCACGCGCGCGCCGTTGGAAAGGCTGTCATACATGTGCGTGTGAGCGTCGATCAGTCCGGGCAGGACGGTGGCCTGGCTGAGATCGATCACCTTTGCGCCCTCGGGAATTTTGACGCGGTCCGCCGGGCCGGCTTCGGTGATGCGGTCGCCCTGAATCAGGATGACCTGGTCGTTCAACATCTGTGCGGTCTTGCTGTCAAACATGTGGCCGGCGCGAACGGCTACCAGCGCCTGCGGGGCGGCCTGCGAATGTAAAGCTGCGGTCGCCGCGAACATTACGAGGAACGCGCCAGCAAGCAATCTCCTCCGAATCATCCGATCCTCCAGTAAAAGTCTAAAATGGCTATGGCCTGTAATTTATCACGACTGGCGCTCGATCCCCAGAGTGCCGCCTGCTTGGGTATACAATTCCTTTGGGGGATCGCCATGAAAAAGACACAGGCGGAACTGGCGCGGCAGTTTCTCGAGCTTCACCGCGGGCCAAAAATCCTGCTGCTGCCGAACGCGTGGGACGTGGCCAGCGCGCGAATTTTTGAGGAAGCGGGATTTCCGGCGATCGCCACCTCCAGCGCCGGCGTCGCGTTTTCGCTGGGCTACCCGGACGGCCAGAAAATTTCGCGGGACGAAATGCTGGGCATGGTGCGACGGATTGCCGAAGCCGTCGAGGTTCCGGTCACGGCCGATGTCGAAGCGGGATACGGAACCACGCCCGAAGAAGTCGCCGAGACGACGCGGGCGGTGATCGCCGCGGGCGCCGTGGGAATGAACCTGGAGGACGGCATCGAAGAAAAACCCGAATATCTGGCGGACTTGAGCCGGCAAAAAGAAATTATCCTGGCAATTTTGGGCGCCGCGGCGGCGGCCCGCGTTCCATTCGTGCTGAACGCGCGCACCGATATTTTTCTCAACGGGATCGGCGCGGCGGAGACGCGCATGGCGCGGACCATCGAGCGGCTGAACGCGTATCGCGCCGCCGGAGCACAGTCACTCTTCGCCCCCGGCGTAAAGGACCGCGAGCCAATTGCGCAACTGGCGCGCGGAGTCACCGGCCCGCTGAACATTTTGGCGACGGTAGGCACGCCCAGCACTCTGGAGTTGCAACAGCTAGGCGTAGCCCGAGTGAGCGTC
>Ga0209168_10000699_pt1 | contig 30168 bp, 26 predicted proteins | sample Coa_R1_FD_187156 | JGI IMG/M metagenome (GOLD analysis project Ga0209168, IMG submission 187156) | Surface soil microbial communities from Centralia Pennsylvania, which are recovering from an underground coalmine fire - Coalmine... | ecosystem: Environmental > Terrestrial > Soil > Unclassified ...
CGCATTCGATCGCACCCACGTCAGCGCTGCCTGCATCGATTCCTGCATGACCTGGCCGATCTGACCGGTCATCGTGAATCCGCCTTTGCCTTTCATGGCATTGGCTTCCACAAAGAGTACGTCGCCGCCCGATGGGGTCCATGCCAGCCCAACTGCAACGCCGGGCCGTTCCGTACGCTCGGCAATTTCGCCTTCGCTGCGGATCTTGATCCCACCCAGAAATTCCTGGATCACCTCTTTGCTAACGACTAGTTTCTCGGTCTTTCCTTCTGCCAGGCGACGCGCCTGCTTCCGGCAAATCGTTCCAATCGTCCGTTCCAGGCTGCGCACACCCGCTTCCCGCGTGTAATGCCGGATCACATACCGTACGCCCTCTTCTGGAAATTCGATTTGTTCGACAGTGATGCCATTCTCATCGATCTGTCGCGGGATAAGATACTTGAACGCAATGTGCACCTTCTCCTCTTCCGTGTAACCCTGCAGTTCGATGATCTCCATGCGATCGCGCAACGGCTCGGCAATGGGATCGAGCATATTCGCCGTCGTAATAAACAGCACTTTCGACAGATCGAACGTCACGTCGAGGTAGTTATCACGGAACGTCGAATTCTGCTCCGGATCAAGCGCCTCCAGCAATGCTGAAGCCGGATCCCCGCGGAAATCACGCCCCACCTTGTCGATTTCGTCGAGCATGAACACAGGATCTTTCGTCTCCGCGCGTCGAATGCCTTGAATAATCTGGCCCGGCAACGCTCCGATGTACGTCCGGCGATGGCCGCGAATCTCAGCCTCATCGTGCACACCGCCCAGCGAGAGCCGCACGAATTTCCGGCCCAGAGCCCGCGCAATCGACTTTCCTAACGAAGTCTTGCCCACGCCCGGAGGTCCAACGAAGCACAGAATCGGCCCCTTCATATTGGGCTTCAACCGCCGCACCGAAAGATAGTCCAGAATGCGGTCCTTTACCTTTTCCAGATCGTAGTGATCCGCATCGAGGATCTCTTTCGCCTTTGGAATCTCAATTTCCTGACCCGACGTCTTTGCCCAAGGCAACACGGCAAGCCATTCGATGTAATTCCGCGTAAGCGAATAATCGGCAGCCATCGGAGACATCCGCGACAACCGGCCTAGTTCTTTCAAGGCCTCTTTCTTGACTTCGTCGGGCATGCCGGCTTCTTCAATCTTTTTCTTCAGATCTTCGACATCGCGCTGGCCCTCGTCCTGCTCACCCAGTTCTTTTTGAATCGCCTTCATCTGCTCGCGCAGGTAGTACTCACGCTGTGTCTGCTGCACGCGATCCTGTACTTCGCTCTGGATCTTGTTGCGCAGTTGCTGGACTTCGAGCTCCTTGGCGAGATGCTGGTTAATCTTCTCCAGCCGCACGTGAATATCGAGAGTTTCCAGAGTGTCCTGCTTGTCTGGAGTCGACAGCGATGGCAGCGACGAAGCAATGAAGTCCACCAGCCGTCCCGGTTCGTCGATATTCATCGCTACCGTGGACAGTTCGTCCGACAGCGTCGGCGATCCTGCCACGATCTGCTGGAACAGCGTCAACACGTTTCGCTGTAGCGCTTCGATCTGAGAGGTAGCAATTGGCGTTGCCCCCTCTGGAAGAGCGGAATAGGTGGCGCTCATGAATGGCGTCAATTGCGTGAACTCGCCCAATTTCACGCGCTCCAGGCCTTCTGCGAACACAAAGAGGCTCTGGTTGGGCATCTTTACTACTTTGTGAACGACCGCGGAAGTGCCGACCGTGTACAAATCGCTCGGTTGGGGGGCGTCGACACGCGCTTCGCGCTGTGCGGCGACGATAATCGTCTTGTCTTCCCCTAACGAATTAATTAACTGGACTGAACTTTCACGCCCTACCGTAAGTGGCAAAACAGCATGCGGGAACAACACTGTGTCCCGGACCGGCAATACCGGTAATGATTTCTGCTCGTTTATTTCCTTAGTCTTAGGAGCGCGCTCTGCTGGCGTCTGCTGGCTCATGATTCTCCTTGAGTGTAACTCGCTCAAGTTTAGATGATACTCTTTCGGGAAAAGTTTCAGACCGCGCTGGCCCCTTCCCAAGAGTCTTGCATTCTATTCCGGTGCAGCGCGAGCGGTTATGTGTCTAAGGTGCAGAGGCTAACGCGCAGGATGCCCCCACGCAAGTCTTAATTTCGGATCATCGAGCTTTGGTGGGAATTGTAAGAAGGGTTATCCCCGGACCTCCGCGCCAGCTTCCGGAGGCCAAGGGACATTCCTTTCACTTTCCGAATAAGATGTACTAGAAAACGTGCTTCGCCGTATCGCCGCTGAAAACCAACTCCTTCAGGATTTTCTCATTCGCAGAAGTGGTTTCGATCACACTTTCATCTCTAGGAGCCTTCTGTGAGAGCGGAACCAGAGTGCATTTCACCTTGAACACTTGCTTGTGGCCGACAAGTTCGAAGGCCATCACGTGCTCCTCGCCTTCCATCGAGTGCCGAACGACATAGCTACCCGCAGGGAGCACAGTGGAACCGATGTGCACCGAAGTATCGAATGTGACTTTGCTGACGTCGTGGATACCCATCTTGTTTTGTGAGGCAATCGCAATTGCCGATACCAATACGAGAGCAATGCCCAGCATCTTCGAAATACGCATGAAACCTCCAGAGTGTCATGATCTGCGCTGATCAGCGCGATAGAAGTCTAGAGGCTTGGTGAGGACGATCCTGTATACCCGGTCACAGCGCTTCGTGACTGTAGGCTGCAACTTTCATTTTGGAACAGAGCTTTGTCCCTTGTGGCTCGTCGAGGAAAATCGACATCATCCGCGATCTTACACGGCTCGGTATAAGCCTAGAACCTTCACGAACTCGGCAACTTCACCCAGATGACGCAGGGCGTTCCGCGCCGCTTCGTCGTCTCCGCGGAGAAAGTCCACATAGAAGACGTACTCCCACGGCCGCCCCCGCATCGGGCGTGACTCGATTTTGCTCAGGCTGATATCTCGAAGCGCAAACACGCTCAAGGACTTGAACAGCGCGCCCGGAACATTTTTTACCTGGAAAGCGATCGACGTCTTGTTAGCCCCTCGCGGAATCAGCCGCCGATACGCCAACCCTCCGTTTTTCCTCGAATTGCCCGGCAACTTCCGGATCAGAAAAAACCGAGTGAAGTTCCGTTTGTCATCTTCAATGCTCGCCTGCAGAATCTTGGCGGAATACTCGCGTGCTGCCTGCCGGCCTGCAATTCCGGCCGCATCGTTCAACTGCTCCGCAATGACATGCTTCACGCTGCCTGCCGTGTCATAAAACGGCACCGCATCGATTTTTGGGTGATGTCGAAAGAAGTCACGGCACTGATCCAGCGCCACTGGATGCGACAACACCCGGCGCAACGCGCTCACTTTCACCCCGGGCCGGGCAATCACATTGTGGACGATTCGCAGCAGATACTCCGCCTGTATAAAGACGTTTCGCGTGACCAACAGGTCCGCGTGCTCCGCGACGGTTCCAGCAAGTGTGTTCTCGATTGGTATAACGGCAGCAGAAACCGATCCGGCTTCCACCCGATCGAACACCTCCGCCGACCGCATGCACGGCACAACCTTACATCGCGGAAGCATTTGCTCGGCGGCTTCGTGGCTAAAGGAACCACGCTCTCCTTGGATGGCAACTTTCATGACTTAAGAAAGTAGCCGGAGAGCGTGGAATTCGCAAGATTTGTCCCGGAACGCCGCCTAGCATTGCGGAGAAGTCTCGTAGACAACGCAGGCGGATTTGTCTTTGCCCACCTGCCATATTGCAGACATATTCTTTTTATCCGGAAAGTGATCGAACCAGAACGTGTATTGGAAGGTGCCGAACTGAATGAGTTCCCCATTGCCGAAATCATCCGCCCACTTACTGCACGTCGAACCGTAATAGAGGTTCGCGTAGAAGGGATAGGTTCCCGGATTCTTTACCGAGATCTTCACCGCCTGATACCAGAGTCCACCGGTTTTGTACCAGCATCCCTTGAACGAGGCCCCCGGGTCAGGGGTTGCGGGGTCGCCCGGTCCGGACAATGTTTCGTGGCGGGCAGCCGTTGCGGATGGATTGCCCGCATTCTGCTTCGAACTTACGCCGCAGCTCACCGTGCACAGCGTCGCGCCCAGCGCTGCAAAATAAAGCAATGTCTTGTTCTTGTGAATCATGAGGTACCTCGAGGAGGAGAAGGATACGAACTGATTCGGCTCATTCTGCCACGTAGGCAAAGCTGCGTCGCACTCAGAAGGACACGAAATGTGCGGCTGCACGAATGGTTAGGTCATGAACCCGCAGCGTCGTTATTCCTGTGCGCGCGTGTTATCGCTCAACTGTTTTTTCAGCACCAGCGCATCCACACCATTCGAGTAGTAGCGCGGCCAGATACGGACCACACTGTAGCCGTGACGCTTGTAGAACGACAATGCGGCAGCGTTATCCACTGCCGTCTCAAGGCCTACCGCATGAGCTCCACTTGCTCGCAACCGCTCTTCCGCAGCATGGATCAGCAACGATCCCACACCGGAGCGCCGCGCTTTAGGACTGACATCGATCGTAATGACGTGTCCCGTGCGCCCAGCTTGAACGACAATGAAACCCTGTGCCTCACCTTGAAGTTTGTCGGTCGCCACCAGGGTGAACACTCCTTGTTGGCGTAAATAGGCCCCCAACTCCCGCTTTGAGTAGGAGATTCCAGGCGGAAAGCACTCCTGATCCATGCGCCAGAGAACCTCAAAGTCCTCCGGCTTGAAATCACGAATCATAGTTGCCACGCCGCTATTGTAGTCGGCCTGCTCAGAAGCCCTCTGGCGCCCCTCGGTCCTTGAGCACCCGTCAAGGCGGGTGCTGACTACAGAACTTGCCACCTTTTTCTTACAATCCACTTTTTCCACAGTCTGACTGCGCCATCCTCAGAAAATTTCCGCCTCTGGAGTCCTTTGTCCCCTTGCCTCTCCGCAACCTCGGACGTACCATCGGCATCAGAGGATTAGGCGAAGATGGCCGTGGGAAGCCCTCTTGTCATCGACGTTGTCTGCGTAGTTGTCGCTCTTGGGGGATGGTATCTCCTCTTTATGGCTTACAACCGCCGCCGCGGGGCTGAGGCCTTGCGCTGGGTTCAGTCTGCCTGCGCCGGAAAAGGGCGTATCACCGAATTCCGCTGGATGAATAGCTTCCGCCTTTACGCCCGCCTCCAATTCCCTTCCCGGAGTTTTGAGAACGCCCGCGTCACCCTCAAGTTTCGCCCGAGAGCTTTGCCAGTTCACTGGATCCTCAGCCGCGTGAATAAGCAGAAGGAGACGCTGACTTTCGAAGCCGATCTTGGCGGGCAACCGGCATTCCGTCTTGATGTCGTGCGCCATCGTTGGTGCGCTCACAGCCGCGGAGTCATCGAGCGGAAGCGCGAAGAGCGGCAGTGGGACATCTACGAACCCGGTCCGATCGTTCTCACCACTCGCACCCATTGGAAAGAAGATTCCACTCCCGAACTCAACACCCTGATGACCGTTCGCCAGCAGGACGTTCTTCAGGTCCGTTTCCGCCCTGAATCCCCACAGTTTTCTGCGACCATCGCTCTCGACGCCCTCCACGATCCGCACACGGCTGCGGGATTCCTGACCACTCTCCGCGAGCTCGCCGCCGGCGCATCCGCCCATCGCCAGTAGTGCCCCTTATCATCCCGACCAAATGGGAGGAATCTGCTTTCTCCCGGAAGTTAGTAACCTTCCTGCGCGTGCAAAAGTAAAGTAGACTTCGTACATGCCCGGCCGCCAGGGTTCCATTCGCCTCTTCAGTTATTCCGGTATCGATGTCTTTTTGCATTGGTCCTGGTTCCTGATCGCGATGTATGAAATCCGCGGAGGACTCGGAAGGTACTCTTCCATCGGCTGGAACATTGCCGAATATCTGGCGCTGTTTCTCATCGTGACCATTCACGAGTTCGGTCACGCCCTTGCCTGCCGCCAGGTAGGAGGCTTTGCCAATCGCATCGTACTTTGGCCCATGGGTGGTGTCGCCTATGTCGACCCTCCACCGCGACCCGGCGCCACTCTTTGGAGCATCGCCGCCGGGCCCCTGGTCAACGTCGCACTGCTTCCCATTCTCTGGATTGTGGTCAGAGCCAGCCGTATCGCCGGATTGCCGGCCAGTCAGCACGACCTTTTCGTCCTGTTGCAGACCATCTTCTACATCAATTTCGGATTGCTGGTTTTCAATATCCTTCCCATCTACCCGCTCGACGGTGGTCAGATCTTGCGTTCTCTCCTCTGGTTCGTGATGGGACGGGCCCGTAGCCTGATGGTCGCTACCATTCTAGGTCTGCTCGGTGTATTCGGATTCATCGCTCTCGCCGTGGTCCGCGGTTCAATGTGGCTCGGCGCCATCGCTGTCTTCGTTCTGTTGAACTGCTGGGGCGGTTTTCAGCACGCCCGCGTTCTCCTGCGCATGTCCAAGCTGCCCCGGCGCGCGGGATATTCTTGCCCCACCTGTAATTCGGCTCCTCCACTTGGGGCGTATTGGAAATGCAACCAGTGCGGCCAGGCATTCGACACCTTTGAAACTGGAGCCGTCTGTCCTTCATGCCGCACTCAGTTCCCGGCCACCCGGTGCCTGGATTGCGGTCGCCAGCACTCGCAGCACGCCTGGGCATCTTCCACGCTTGCAGGCGTCGCTGATTTAACTTCCTCGACTGTCCGCTAACTCCTCGAATAAATCCCTTTTATGCCTCACATCAGCTTTTTCGATTGGCTCGATCATCCCCCACGCGCTATTCTTCCGAGTTCCAAGGTCAGTGTTGAAACCAGCCATTTCAACTTCCCTGATATTCGTGTTGTAGTTTTGCCAAAATTTCGCACTAACATTCGAAGGAGACGGATCGATATCCATGCCCACTGAACTGCGCAATTTCCTGGCACTGTCCTACGACGAACTGGAAGAACTCAACCTCAAGGCAAAGGAGCAGCGCAGGAATCGCACGGCCCCTGACAAGATCCGCGAAGAGCGGACCAAGTATCTCAGTGATGAGAAGCGCATTAAGGCCGTTACCGTCCTCTTCAGCGATCTCGAAGGCCGCCTGCACATGCTCGACTATGACAAGAAGTTCCTGCTCAAGAGCTGGGACAACTTGACCTTCGACGGCTCCTCCATCCGCGGCTTCACCGCACAGCGCGAGAGCGACCTTCGCCTTGGCATCGATTGGGGATCGTTCTACTGGGCGCCCGCCGACGTCTTCGGATCCGGCAAGGTGCTGGTTTTCGGCGAAGTCATCGACAAGGGCGGCACATCCTACTCGGGCGACATTCGCGGCGTTCTGAAGGGATACGCCAACGAACTCTTCCAGAAGAAAAAGTACACCCTCAACGCGGCCAACGAAATTGAAGGATTCCTCTTCAAAGGAGCGGACGCTGAGCGTCACTATCACGAAACCGGCAAGTTCGAGTACGTCAACACCGGCGGTTACTACCATTCCCTCCCCGGGGATGCACTCCGCACTTTCATCGACACCACGGCCGAAGTGCAGCGCTCCATGGGCTTCCAGAACGAAAAGGACCATCCGGAAGTCGCGCCCTCGCAGTTTGAAATCAACTATGGCTACGGTGAAGTCGTTTCGGCCGCCGACCAGATCCAGCTTTACAAGCTGATCTGCCGTCAGGTCGCCACCAATATGGGCCTAACCGCATCGTTTCTGCCCAAGCCGGTCGTCGGAGTGAACGGCAGCGGCATGCACACGAATGTATCCATCAGCGAAAACGGTAAGAACCTTTTCTGGGATGCAAAGGGCGAAGAAAAACTCAGCAAGATGGGTTGGGCTTTCGTCGACCGCATCTTGACCCACGGCAACGATATTTGCCTGCTGCTGAATCCCAGCGTGAACGCGTATCGCCGCCTCGATCCGCACTTCGAGGCGCCTAACCAGATCAAAGCCTCCGCCGTCGACCGAGGCTCCATGATCCGCATTCCGATTGGCAATGAAAAGAGCATGCGGGTCGAGGTCCGCTCGGTGGCTCCCGACGCCAACCCTTACCTGGTTTTGTACTCGATCTTCAAGAGCGGACTCGATGGCGAGACTGCAAAAATCAAGAACCTGCGCCAGGCCGAGCGCTATCTCCCGGACAACATCTACACCGCTCTGGACGATTTCAAAAAAGCCTCATGGACAACAACTCTGCTGGGCGACGATGTGAAGGGACGCTACGCGGAGCTCAAAGAAGCCTCCGCCGACCGTTGCTCCCGCGCCCTGGGAACCATCGTCAAGGCCCCCGAGGTCCAATTCCATCACGAGGTTTACAACCAGTTCCTGTGGAATTTGTTCTAAACCGCTGCAGTTCTGCCATGAAAGGCGCCTCGGTGAAAGCCGGGCGCCTTTTCTGGTTTCGTGATATTGGCGATTACGGAATGGCCGTCTTTATGACATTCGATTTGCCGCTTTCGTCGCCTTTCACATCTATCGCCGTAGTGGCGTAGTAATAGTTGCTGCTATCTGCAACCGTCGAATCGCTGTAGGCGGTTGACGCAGTAGGGCTAACGTTGATTTTGCTCCACGATCTTCCGTCCGGACCGCGGTATACGTTGTAACCTACAACGTCCTTCGTAGTCGAAGCCTTCCAGTTCAGATCGACCACATGGTCGGGCGCGGCCTGGACGACAATCTTGTACGACGCAGTCGCTTCGTACCCGCCACAACCCGTTGCCGAGACGGTAAACGAAGATATTTCTGCCTTCGTTGGCCTGCCCGATAGAGTTACCGACGTCGTCTGCGACGATGGTTTCATCGTGACGCCGGTGGGTAAGGCCCCTGAAGCAACCTTCCACTTGTACGGAGTGCAACCGCCGCCGGCCGTTATAACGCCGTAATAGGAATCTTTAACAATGCCATTCGGCACCGCGCTGGTTTTGATCGTGACGACACCCGACCCCATACATGGGGCTACGAGGGCAAGGGGGAGGAGGAAACATAGTGATCTAAGCTTCATTCATCCATGTTGGCGTGAGAGCGTATTCGCCACAATCACCAGAGGTTTCTAGACTTCTAGAGGTTTGCGACCCTTAGTGTCGATGCTCCTCAAATGACGCATCCACAGCCAGCAGGACAAATCACCGTAAGTACAACAGGCATCCTGAATCACAGCACCTCGTGACTGAAATCATGGAATCCCTTCCCACCGCTCTATAGCATTCGCACGGAATTATTGTCGGCTTCGAAAAAGCCTCAACTCAGGGATGGCTCTTCTTCAATCGGCCGAATCGTCATAGCGGAGGAACTTCTATGCTCGCAACCAAGTTGAATGTCGGTTTCTATGGACACGTCCGGCAGTACCACAACATCAAGGCTGAGATCGATGCCAACATCCACGAGGTTCTGGAGAGCGGCCAATACGTGCTGGGCCCGATGCTCAAAAAATTCGAAAAAGAATTAGCCGACTTCCACCACACCAAATATGCCATCGGCGTCGGCAATGGCACCGATGCTCTTTGGCTTACGTTCATGGCGCTTGGCATGGGACCCGGCGACGAGTGCATCACCACTACCAACACATTCTTCGCCACCGCGGAGGCCATCTGGATCACCGGCGCCACCGTCGTCTTCGTTGACTCCGATCCGCGTACGAACTGCATCGATCCCAAAATGATCGAAGCCGCCATCACTCCTCGCACTAAGGCGCTAGTCCCGGTTCATCTTTACGGTCAATGCGCTGACATGAAGGCGATTCGCAAGATCGCTGACAAGCACCACCTGCTCGTCATCGAAGACAATGCGCAGGCTATCGGTGCGCATGGCGACGGTTTCCGAATCGCGGAACTGAGCGATGCTGCCACCGTCAGCTTCATCATTCAGAAGAATCTTGGCACATTCGGCGATGGCGGTGCAGTCGTCACCAACAATCCTGAAGTCGACCGCATCGTCCGCAAGCTCCGCAATCACGGCTCCGAGAAGCGCTCCTGCCATACTCCCGGATACAACAGCCGGCTCGACGATCTGCACGCGGGAGTACTCAGCGCCAAGCTCAAACATACCCACGATTGGAGCGATCTTCGCCGGAAATGGGCCGCGCGCTACACCACGGGTCTGGCGAAAGCCAGGCACATTACCCTTCCTTACGAGACGCCCGGCTATCGCCACGTCTATCACCTTTATGTGATCGAGACAAAGCTTCCCAAGCATCGCGACGCGTTGCTTGATTTTCTGAATGCAGGGGGCATCGATGCGAAGTGTCACTATCCGATCGCCATCCATCAGCAGGAAGGCTATCCCTGGGGCAAGCCAGCTCGCATCGCCGGACCAGTCGCCAATTCCGAGCGCAATGCAGCCTGCTGCATCTCCCTGCCGATGTTCCCGGAACTCACCGACGAGGAAGTCGACTACACCATCGATCACATCCTCGACTGGGATAAGAGGGTGAAATGACCGACAAATATCGTGTCGTAGTCGTGGGCATGGGGAAGCGCGGAATGCACCATGCCCTCGCTTTTCAATCTAACGGACGCTTCGAAGTAGCCGGCGTCTGCGACGTCGACAAGACTCGTCTCGAGGCAGCCGCTGCGAAGTTCGGCGGCACGTCCGGAACCGATGCGTTCCAGGTCGCTTCCGCCGTCAAGCCCGACGTCTTCTGCTTCTGCACTCTTCCCAAGCTGCGCACGGATATGATTCGTATCGGCATCGAATCCGGCGCGCGGCTGATCGCCTTCGAGAAGCCGGTCGCTCTCAATAGCCGTGAAGGCATGGAAGTGAAGCAACTCCTGGCCGACGCCGGAGTAAAAGCTGTCGTCAGCCATCAGCATCGTTACGGCGAGCACTACCGCAAGGTAAAGGAAATCATTGCCAGCGGTGCGCTCGGCCGCGTTCACACCGTCTACGGCACCGCCTCCGGATGGATGATGCACATGCTCTCGCATCTCATCGACTACATGCGTTGGTACAACGGCGACGGGAACGCCGAATGGGTCATGGGCCAGGCCGCTGGAGCCAGCAAGTTCTATGACCTGCATCCCTCACCCGACTACATCGGTGGCTTCATCCAGTTCAGCAACGGCGTGCGCGGCATTGTCGAGTGCGGCGCCGGAGCACCCGATGTTCCGGAAGTCGACTACTGGTGGCGCAAATGCCGCATCGGCGCACAAGGTACCGACGGATTCGCCGAAGTGCTCACCGGCGGCGGATGGCGTGCCGTCACCAAGACCGGTGCCTCTTCCGGTCCCGGTTGTATGAATTACGACCACGACATGCCACCTTACATTCAGGACATTGCCGACTGGCTCGACGATGATCTCAAAGTCCATCCTTGCAACTTCAACAGTGCCTACGAGGGCTTCGAGATTATGATGGCGCTCTGCCGGTCCGTCCTCAATGGCGGACAGGTGCCTCTGCCACTCTCAGGCGCCACGGACGAAATTCAGAGCCTCGCCACGCGTCTCGCCGGTCGACGAGCTTTACTCTCAAGCGCCGCCAACGTAAAGGAGTACATGCCGATCAAGGCTGCGCCCGAACCGGCAACCGCCCGCTAGAAGCGGCAGAAAAGAGAACGGCAAAGCAGTCATCCGCCGGAGTAATGCGATCCAGAGATTGCAGAACTCCGGCGATTTTCTTGAACTGCTCCACGCGTTAACCTTTCACTCCGCCCTTGCCATCCCGCCCTCACTCGGACCTTGCCGTCGCGACCAGAAAGCTGCCAACACCTGTTTCAACCGTCAGCATCGAACGTCACAATAGATCCGTAAAACTTTCTGATTCGAGCCGACGATCGCCGAATCAGTCCCTTCCAACGATGGATTCAGCCGAAAGGAGCCAGTTATGAAGGCCGTAGTACTCGAGGAATTTGGTGGCGTAGACAAGCTGGAAATGAAAAACGTAAAGGACCCGGCGCCTGGCGCGGGCGAAGTCCTGGTCAGAATGCGAGCGACCAGTGTCAATCCCATCGATTGGAAAATTCGCAGCGGAGCCACTAGGGGCAGAATCGATGTCCCCTTGCCCGCCATCTTAGGGCGCGACGTCGCCGGCGAAGTCGTGCAGGTGGGCGAAGGCGTCACTGGATTCCGCAAGGGCCAGCGCGTCATGGCCGTGGCCAATCGAACCTATGCGGAACTGGCAACGGTGAAAGAGGATCTGCTCGCGGTCATTCCCGACGGCCTCGATTTTGAGCATGCTGCATCGTTGCCACTGGTCACCACCACGGGCGCACAATTGATCGAGCGCGCGGTGAAAATCCAGCCTGGCCAGACCGTGCTGATCTTGGGAGCGCTGGGCGGAGTCGGCCGCAGCGCGGTTCATGTTGCCAAGGAACACAGAGCGAAGGTCATCGCCGGCGTTCGCAAGAGCCAGGTCGAAGAGGCAAAGAAACTCGGCGTCGAACAGGTCATCGCCACCGACGATCCGAAAGAATTAACCAAGTTGCGCGAGCTTGACGCAGTCGCCGACACGGTGGGCGGCGATGTTGCCACTCAGGCGCTCGCAACACTCAAGAAGGGCGGCGTTTTCGGATCCGTCCTCGGCGCTCCGAAAGGAGCAGACCAGTACGACGTCCGCGTCGAAGCTCTCATGTCACAACCCGACGCTCCGCGCCTTGCCCAACTCGCGCAGGATGCCGCCCAAGGCCAGTTCGTTATTCCAATCGCCGAAACCTTGCCGCTCGAAGAAGTACGCAAGGCCCAGACCGACGCAGAACAAGGCAAAGTCGAGGGAAAGATAGTGCTCAAGGTCGCATAGTCCGATTGAGCGGAGGCCTCACTCCGCGGTATCCAGGCAACGGGCCGGAAACCTCAACCGGCCCCTAAGCCCTCCCCGGTCTCCCGCACTTCGAAATCTTTTCATCTCTCCCTCGCCGGAACCGGTGTACAATCCTTCCACTTTCTGGGGCTACATCGGGATCCCTTCGGTTCAAAACACACCTAGGAGACATCTATGTTGCGCATCCTCGGCCCATCGTCGTCCGGTATGCTTACCAAATCTTTTGCCTTTCACTACGGCAAACTTCTTGCGCTTTGCATCATCTTGACTTTATTTGCGGACGTCGCTTCCGCCGAGCATGTTCATCGCCTCTACTACAACAATTCAAACTGGGTCGATCAGGATCTGACCGCCCTGACCGGCGGCGGCATCGCTGTACCCTTCGGCGCCATAGCCGCCTTCTACACCACTCCCAACCAGCAGCTGCACGTATATTTTGTCGATACCAACTCGCACGTGCACCAGCTCTTCTACAACAACACCAGCTGGACTGATAACGACTTGACCGCCTTTACAGGCGGGCCTGCCGCTCAACCTTTTGGAATCGCAGGATTCGCGATCGGCAACCTGCAATATGTTTTTTACGTATCGACCGATAGTCACGTTCATGAACTCAACTACAACAATGCCGACTGGACCGATCAGGATCTGACCGCGTTGGTCGGCGGTAACACGGCGAGTGCCGCTCCGCTCGTAGCCTTCGCCACCAAGCCCAACAATCAGTTCCACGTCTACTATCAGGATGCGAACAGCCTGCACGAGTACCAGCTGTATTTCAATGGCACGTCATGGACCTATCAGGATTTAACTGCCATCACCGGAGCTTATTGCTACACGCAGTGGGCTGCCGGCGCTGCAGTGGGAAATTTGCAACACGTGATTTGCCCCGGCTATGGCGGCTTCTCCAATAACCTGGATGTGATCGATATCAACTACAACAATTCCACCTGGGTTTATTTTGATATCACGTATCTGGCGGGCGGACCCCGCACTCCTCTCAATCTGAGTAGCGGCATTGCCGCATTCCCCGTTCTCAATCAAGGAGAGGTATACGCCGTCACCGATGACACCCACGTTCACCAGTACACCTACAAGAGCGGTCATTGGAATGATCTGGACTTAACCAGCTCGATCGGCGCTCCTGCTGACCCACACTTCGGAGGTATCGTCGCTTTTCCCACCAAGCCGAACAATCAATTCCACGTGTACTACCAGCCGAGTAACGAGGTCTACCAGCTCTACTTCAATGGAACCAGTTGGTCATACCAGGACCTGACCGGCGGCGCAGGTCAGGCCAGTTACAACAGCGGCATGGCAGGTTTCGCCATCGGAAATCTGCAGCACGTGTTCTATCTGGCGTCCGGAAATTGAACGCTTCGTATGGGGTACGGCTTCACAGGCTGCGGAAAACCCAGGGTGTGATTCTGTTTTGAAAGGGCGCGGCTTTAAGCCGCGCCGTACGATCTCATCCGCCATCAACACGAACGGGAGGGGTACGACTTCCAGTCGTACCGTTCCGCTCCAACACGGATCGCGGCTTTAAGCCGCGCCGTACGATCTCATCCGCCATCAACACGAACGGGAGGGGTACGACTTCCAGTCGTACCGTTCCGCTCCAACGCGGATCGCGGCTTTAGCCGCGCCGTACGATCTCATCCGCCATCAACACGAACGGGAGGGGTACGACTTCCAGTCGTACCGTTCCGCTCCAACACGGATCGCGGCTTTAGCCGCGCCGTACGATCTCATCCGCCATCAACACGAACGGTAAGGGTACGACTTCCAGTCGTACCGTTCCGCTCCAACACGGATCGCGGCTTTAGCCGCGCCGTACGATCTCATCCGCCATCAACACGAACGGTAAGGGTACGACTTCCAGTCGTACCGTTCCGCTCCAACACGGATCGCGGCTTTAGCCGCTGAGGGATGCCTCCAAGAATCAACCTAGAACTAGGCGGACCGCTGATAAACCATGGAGGGCGGCCCACCCTTTGAACCGCCGGGAGCCACCACTACTGTGGGTGACCCGTCCTTCGCGCACGTTGCGAAGGGCGGGTACCGGACTGCCAACAGTGAATGCTTTTGCCTCGAAGGACGCAGACGAGTTAGTTAGAACCTATGCTATCGGCGGCATCGTACCCGCCCTTGCACAAAACGCAAGGACAGGCACCCGGCTTTTGGGTGGCGCAGCGCGGGCATCCCAACCTTTCGCGCCCAGCCGCCGTGGCGGCCTTCACTCCACGTTCAAGGTGCCTTTCCTGGCGGCCCAAGCTGTATTCAGTTTTTTCTGGAGCAGCTGATAGATAAAAGTCGGCAGCGGCGGCGCCCCAGCAAGAGCACAGTTGTATTCGCCGAACAACAGAAGTGCCCTCTCTCGGTCCGCCGAGGACTCAGACAATTGTGTTCCCGCCGCCCCCATTTTCTCGTTCGCCTTCCTCGAGAGATAGTGATATTGCAAAGATAGGACCAACAGCTCACCCGTCACCACGAAGCCCAACGTTATTATTGCAGCCTCCGCAAACGCCTTCATACGATCCGCCCCCATGCCTGCGCTCGCGAGTTCAACAAGCGCAATAAAGGTGAGTAGGATACCGACACCTGCTAGCACAAACCCTCCGCGCGAGGTCCACGCTGCGACGTAATCGGTCCAGAACGCTGACTCGGCAATGTCATCGAGAAATCTTGGCACTCCTTTGGCCTCCTCTGAGGAAAAGTATTGACCGGAAACAAGCCTCTTGGGAGGAGTGCCGATGCCAGCTCGGGCCACTATGCAAGAGACCTGCAACTCGGCTGGCTGGATTCCCAAGCCGTCACTAAGTACCGAAGCCCGGCGAATCTCCTCCGCTGAATCGTAATGGCCCGACGAGTAGCTCTTAAGAAGAAGACTCGCAATCTGGAGCAAAAATGCCATCAAAGCCAGCAACTCTGACCACTGATGCTTCGTAATCGCGTCCACTAGCACAACGATGTAAACGAGAACCGCCGACGCAAGCGAGCCGTAAAGTGCCCATCTGCTTCGGCGATACTCAATGCTCATTAGGTCGAGTAAATTCATCTCAATCTGCACCAAACGGCTCGCCGAAGATTTTCTTCCATCGTGAGACAGCCTGCTCACCGCGGCCGGCGCCCTCATCGGCAAAAGCGGCAGCAGATAGCTCCACAGCACCAGTGAGCTTCAAATCTTGATCAGAGTTTAAAGTGGGTGCCTTAACGGGCGCGGCGAAGGGAACGGGGGATGGAATGTCACCGCGTAACCTCGCGGCCTTGAGCGCGTCGAACGCAATTAGAACGCCGCCGCTAACAGACACCATTCTCCGTCCGGAGTTCATGAGAGCGGAGAAGTGGTTGGCGAGCACTAACTCAACGTAATAGGAAGTAAAGGCTTCATCGAAATACACGTCATTCCAATATTTCACCAGCTTGACCACCTTGCGATAGCGTCCCTCGTTGTACTTCTGCAGGGCTTCACAGACGGATTCGTCCAGTCGGGGATTGGTGTGCTTCCAGCCGTCACGCCCGTCAGGTATGAGATAGAAACTATTCGAGTCGTCGTGGGGGTTCAATCGGAAACATGGGACAACATCAAAATTGAGTCCGTCGCTTTCATCGTTTGCACCGAGCGTCAGTTGAACAGTTATAGCCTCGCCATTGGCGGAAACTTCGGAGCGAGAATAGTGTCGGCCGAGCACGGCCCGAAATTCGGAAACCAGCCGAGTTGAAGAGATTCGGTTCTGGCTGGCCCAGCGCGGTCCGAGCAACGGGTTGAAGATCACATCCCCATCCGTCACAACGGTATTTGGAGTTTCGATGCCACCTCTGAAGTAGTGAAGCCCTCCGCCATCGAGTGGGAAGAAAAGGTCGATGTCATCCAGAGGCCAAACCTTGGTGTGGCGGCCATAGGACCCTGAGATGAAATCGCTGTCCTCCTTTTCCAAGACGGAAGGGAAAGTGTCGTCCCCGACACATTCCTCCTTCAGGAATTCGCGGATGTGTTGCTGGCTGGTGCTCGCGTCAGACCGAATCGACGCGGGAATATTGATGTAATCCTCGAGAAATTTCTCGAAGGCATTATTGATCCTTCTGGAAGATGCAGCCTTGCTGATTGAGGAAGCTACAAGGTCAGGGTTACGGGTGTTCAATCGCCCTCCCACATTTCGCAGAACCACGTGTGAAGTTGGGGCGAGCTGCGAGGGCAGATCTTTGACTGCGGTCAGCGAGTACGTCTCAGCTTCAAATTGCGCCCCGACATGCTACCCCAGCCCATTGAGCCTGTCAAGAGAAGGGTACAAGTAATAGTAGGCTCGGGCGGCCCTTTGCACACAACGCAAGGATGGGGCACCCGCCGTTTCGAGCCGGAAATGAAAACCTCCCCGTTTAATGGCCGGGCCACCTGTCCAGTTTTAGGAAAAAAAAGAATTGAAAGGACGGCCACACGCCCGTCTCAGTCCTCTTTTAACGGCAACATTTGCGAAGCGGGAGCTTTGACCTGCGGCTTTCTCGCATTCTTCCTCTTTGGGACGAGAATCTGCTCCTTCGGCTTGAAGGCTTCGTGATACGGAGCATCAACTTCGACATGCGATTCATGGAGGACTTTCTTCTTTCGCGAATGATCTTTATCCAGCGGGTCACCATTCCAGAAAGAATTATCGTGCGTATAGATTCGCTTGATACCAGCCTGGATAATTGCGTTGCAGCAAGAGATACACGGGAATTTCGTGACGTAGATGGTTGCACCCTCAAGGGATCGGCCGCCCACTCGTGCGGCATTCGATATGGCATTGCCTTCAGCGTGGCAGACTATTTTTCTCTTTTCATCCTTGTCGGCGAGGATCTCCTCATCATCGTAGACTCCGCGTGCCATTCCGTTAAATCCTGCGGATAGAATCACGTTGTCTCCTGACACGATGACAGCACCAACAGGAACTTCGTCTTTGGATTTAATCGAAATAGCCTTGGCTACATTGAGGAAATACTCATCCCAACCTTCTACATGCGCTGGGATGGAGATTCGATCTTCCGCCGGCGTGGGCTCGCCTTGTGGTGCGGAAGCAGCAGCCACAGTCAGGGGGCGAGAAGGTAGGGCTTGGTTCGGAGTGCTCGAATCTGGAACGACCTTTGAACTCGACATTAGAAAAAACTCCTGCTCAGATACAGGATACACCCGATTGACGCAGCGCGGAAGTACTGACTTTGAGCCCATGGCGGCTAGTCACGGCGTTTCACATATCCTTGAAAAGGCGGGCTGAATTGGCAAAGGCGCGGGTTGCATGCGTGTGTGGAGATTCTGTGAACCCGTTATATCTGCCACTCATACGTCCCGGTTAAGCCGTGGCGGACAAAGGTGGGGACAGACAAAGGTGGGGACGACAAAGGTGGGGACAGACGTGACATTCACCAATTTCCAATCGTCGAAGAACTGGGGGACGTTCCACCTGCTCGCGCCACGCCCAGACCGCAGCCACGAAACTCATCCACAGCTTTTCACTCAGCCGTGTGACATCTGACCTTGCGCTCCACAGGCGCGACGTCTGATCATAGCGACAGCCAAAAGGCGTGGCAGCGATCTCCAAGGCAAAAGGCCTGAGGCCTAAGTCCTTATTCTGCAAGATGTTGCGTGTAAGTCCTAGGCGCTCAATATTTTGCGGGACACAAAACGGATCGCCACCATCCAAGTTCTTTGAAATCAAGATTTTGAAAGTTCCGGCAGAAAAATGACGGACGTGCACGCACACAGAAGGTAAATGTTTTCAATATTTTACCCGTAAAATATTGAGCCCAATAGATTTTTTAGCGATTTTCCTCTAACTCGATGATTCCAGAGATTCAGGGGGAGGGGGGATACCCACCCATCAACACCCCGTCCCATTTCGGGAATGCTCGCCGAAAAAAGTCTTCAGCAAGGCTCCCACGCATCGCCACATCCACATTCACTCAATTTCGCCCGCGTTGACTCTCCCTCGATCTGTCCCTAAGATGGCACTCCGGATTACGAATCCAGATTAAGATCTAAGTTCGAGGTCGCAATATTGTCTGAGCGCAACGACCGTCCTCCCCGCAATCTTCTTCGCGCCATCGCCACGGACGTCCACTTCTGGATTCCGCTCTGTGTTCTCCTTGGCGGACTCGCGCTTCTGGATCGACTTCGTTGAACTTCTCCCCAACGCGAGTGGAAGCCACTCAAACATCCCTGCAGAGTGCTCCTCATCCGACTCGCCTTCGCAGCCTGCAAGCCCTCGGCATTTTTTGCGGATTCGCTGCTGGAGCCTGGCTCGGCGGCGCTGAAGCTCCCATCAAACTAGTCAACGCCGAGATCTCACCGATCACCGTCTCGCTGATCATGGTTTGCGGAGTCTTCCTCGCCCGCTGGAGTGTTCCCGCGTTCATCCGCGGCACCGCACATCTCCACGCGGACATTCGCCAGGCGCCTCACCTCATCGTCTGGGCCATCCTCGCCGGATGCATGTGGGCTGTCGCCAACACGCTCACCATTTACGCCATCCGAAACGTTGGCCTCAGCATTGCATTTCCCCTGTGGAATACGAACAGCCTGCTCGGAATTTTCTGGGGATATCTTCTCTTCAACGAGCTGCATTACGCCGGATGGAAACGCTGGCTCGGCGTCATCGGAGGCGCGCTCTGCATGTTCGCGGGCGCGACGCTGCTCGCCATCGCATCGTCGCATCAAGCAGCGCCCGGCAAGGCAACCATGGGCATTCTGGCCGCACTCGGCGCGGGCATTCTCTGGGGAACGATGTACATCCCCTATCGCAAAGCCTATCTCACCGGCATGAACCCGCTCTCGTTCATCACCTTCTTCACCGTTGGCGAGCTGGTCACGATGTTGCTGCTCGCTCTCGGATATCGTGGCTCGTCCTCACTCTGGACCGAACTGGTGAGCGCTCGTCCCGTGCTGTTCTGGCTCATGCTTGGCGGCTTCGTCTGGGTGCTTGGAGATCTGTTCCAGCAATACGCGACCAAATATGTTGGCATCAGCCGCGGCATTCCACTTTCCAACACCAATCAACTCTGGGGACTGCTCTGGGGAATTCTCGTCTTCCACGAACTACACGGAGGAAGCCGCACCGTCTATGCGCAAGTCGGAGGCGGATCGCTCCTGATGGCCGCAGGTGCCGTTGCCATCGCGCTCTCATCCGCAACCGAGCGCGAACATTCCTCGTGGCGCGACGCCGCGGATCGCGAAGGCGAGCGTTACGGAGTCGAACACGAATACGTTCGCGCCGGCATGGAAGGCAAATCGTTCGGCACGTCTTCGCATGGCAGATCATTCATCGATTGGCTGCTGATCCTCGGCACGACCGTCCTGTTTCTGGTCCTCGCCTCAATCTCCCGCCTGCCTCGTATGGAAATCAGCATGGCATGGGCCATTGCCCTCACCGTGGCGATGCTGGCGCTCCTGGCCGCCGGGGGCATCGCACTCTGGCGCACCACTCGCTTCCGGTAACACGATGTTGGCCGCCCGCATCCATCGCGCCGTTGTGCTAGATTCACTCTTTCATGGACGGAGCTCCCAGCATCTGCACGCAAGGCTTGTCGCGCCGCTTCGGCGATCTGGTCGCCGTCGAGGATGTCAACCTTCGCGTTGCTCCCGGACAATTCTTCGGGTTCCTCGGACCCAACGGCGCCGGAAAATCCACGACGATCAAGATGCTGACCGGCCTGCTCGCACCGAGTTCCGGTCAAATCGAGATCCTCGGGCTGAATCTGGGAGATCATCCCGTGGAAGTGAAGCGTCAGATCGGCGTTGTGCCCGAAGGCATGGCCCTTTTTGGCCGCCTCACCGGAGCGGAATTCCTCAGCTTTGCCGGACGCATGTACGGTCTTGATCGCCAGACAGCAGCGAAACGCGCCGCTGAACTGCTTGAATTCATGCAACTCGCGGATCAACCGAAAAAGCTTGTAACGGATTATTCCCACGGAATGCAGAAGAAGCTGGCAATGGCCGCAGCGGTGATTCACGGTCCTAAGATTCTTTTTTTAGATGAACCGTTCGAAGGAGTCGATGCCATCGCCGCAGGTACGCTGAAGTCAATGCTGCAGGGAATGATAGCGCGGGGCGCAACGATCTTTTTGACATCTCACGTGCTTGAGATCGTTGAGCGGCTTTGCAGTCACGTCGCGATCATTCATCAGGGACGTCTGGTGGCCCAGGGATCACTCGAGGAACTCCGCGCGGGCGTGCAGGCGGAAACGCCGAACGCACTGGCGGGAGATGTTCCGGCAAACGCTGAAAAGCTAACTTTGGAAGAGATCTTCTTGCGTATCGTTGGCGGCATGCGCCGCAACGAGCAGGAATTATCGTGGTTAGGATGAGAAACCGAAGCACTCGTGGGCGAGCCGCCGCGATCAATTTGCAGGGTTCTGAGCTCTAAGGCTTTCCAACTCTAGGACTTTCCAATCTTTCGCAGAAGCCTTCGTCTTCTTCCTTCCACTCGCAGGCGTCGCAGCATGGGAAACAACTTCCTGCGATGCGTAATCGACATCGAATCCAGCGAGTAACGAAACGTCGCGCCGCAATCGCAACACACCTTGTAGCTGTGGCCGTGTTCGGTAAACACTCGGCTCAGCTTTCTGTGGTGACACCCAAAAGCAATTTCCAACGCGTTGGCTAGCGGGTGCGTCATTCTCTCCCACAGCGGCATTTGTTCCGGCCCTTGCATAACCACTTCCCCTCCACAACATACTTAGCTTTTCATGCTACGCCGATAAGCCCAGTGACCACTCCCACCACCCGCCGTGATCACAGTCACGGTCACGAGCAAGGGGAGAGGAATGCCCAGAGCTTGACTAACTGGGGTCGCGTAAGTGTCTGCCAGGGCTGCCTTTGCGGATGTCTGCACCAACGATTTGAGATGTGTAAGAATTGAAACTCGCCCGAAATGAAAAGCACGAAGGTCATCCCGGGTCAACTCGCTGCCATTGCCGACCTGCGCTGGCGCATGTTCGTCAACGGACTGCGCAGTCGTCGCGGCAAGATGGAACTCGTCTCCCGCATCATTGTTACCTCGGCCTTTGCCCTTGGCGGGCTGGGCGGATTTTTCGCCACGGCTGGGTTGTCCTGGTATTTCGTCTCAAACGGAAACTCGGCCTTCCTCGCCATTCCGCTCTGGATCATCTTTTTCTTCTGGCAACTTTTCCCGCTGATGGCAACCGCCTTCACCAGCAACCCCGATTCTTCCGAGCTGCTGCGCTTCCCTCTGACCTATCGTTCCTATTTCCTGGTTCGCCTGGCCTACGGCTTCCTCGATCCAGCCAGCGGGTTGGGTTCCGTGGGCCTGCTTGGCGTTCTGATCGGAGTCACAGCTGCTCGTCCAGCGCTCTTTCCTTGGGCCGCCATCGCGCTTTTCACCTTCGCCCTATTCAATCTGCTGATGATGCAGACCATCTTTGCATGGGTCGAGCGGTGGCTCGCGCGACGCCGTACCCGCGAAATCATGGGCGTGCTGTTTATTCTCGCAACTTTGAGCTTTCAGCTGATCGGTCCGCTGATGCAGCAGATCACACACGGATCGCATCCCCAGTTGCTTCGCTCGCTGTCGATCGCGGCTCAAGTTCAGTCTGTATTGCCGCCGGGCCTCGCGGCGGATGCCATCGCACAAGCAGACAACGCAAAATACTTCGTGGGTTTCACTTCCCTGCTCTTTCTGGCCACGCTTACCTTAGGGATTGGTTCTTTGCTGCACCTACGCATCCGCGCGCAATTCCACGGTGAGAATCTGAACGAGACTGCCGCGCGACCTATCGCGCAGCCAATGCGGCCAGTTCAACTAGGGTGGGATCTTCCCGGATTGTCACAGTCGGTCGCGGCTGTATTTGAAAAGGAAGTTCGGTATCTTGCGCGCAGTGGGCCGATGCTGTTGACCTTGATCATGCCCATCTTTATGTTGGTGATCATTCGTATGGGACCGCTCAACGCGATGCGCCATTCCAGCATGATGAGCCGCACTCCCGACACTGCGTTTCCGGGTGCTGCTGCGTACGCTCTGCTGATTCTTACGAATCTGGTCTACAACAGCTTTGGTGGAGATGGAGGCGGCATGCAGTTCTTCTACGCATCTCCGGTTCGCTTCCGTCACATCGTTCTCGGGAAAAATCTGACGCACGCGGCAGTCCTTCTGGCAACCACGGCATTCGCCTGGCTCGCTGTCACATACCTCTACGGCGCTCCGCATCTTGCCGTTACTCTGGCCACACTCGCAGGATTGCTTTTCGCCGCGCCGTTAAACTTTACGGCTGGAAATCTGCTGTCTGTCTATTCGCCCAGAAAGCGTGACTTCTCCACGTTCGGCCGCCAGAATGTCTCGCAGACCACGGTGCTCGCCAGTTTCGGGATGCAAATCGTCATCGTAGGGCTCGGCATAGCCGTCTTCGCGATCGCAAGGATTTATAAGAATCTCTGGATTGCGGCCATTTTGTTTCTCCTCCTGGCGGCCGTATCGATTCCGATTTATGTAGTGGTTTTGCGCCGGATGGATGGACTAGCGGTCGAGCGGCGGGAAAGTCTCTTATCTGAACTCTGTCGAGCGTGAATGGTCGGCGGGCGCCAACGTTCGCTCTCTTCGATTTTTTCTAGCTTCTATTCCTCCGGCTTCGCGAAAAACCGGTAACCTACCCCTCGTACCGTCAAGAGATGCCGCGGATGTCCGGGGTCATCTTCGATGTAGCGTCGCAGCCTCACCACAAAATTATCGATCGCGCGTGTGTCCGTGTCCTCGTGCAAGCCCCAGACATCTTCGAGAAGCTCTTTCCGCGAGACGATCTTTCCGTCGTTCTGCACAAGGTGCCGTAACAGTTCTGATTCCATCAATGTCAAACGAATCGTGTTTCCTCGGGATTTCAGTTCGAGGGTCCCGAAGTCGATCGTTTTTCCCGCAAACGAAAATTGCTGAAAGTCTCCAACCTTGGCGCCATTCTTCTGCGTGTCCGTGGGATGGCCGCCACGCGTCCATGCACTGCGCCGCAGAAGCCCTTGCAACCGCGCCAGAAGAATGGAAAGATCAAACGGCTTCGCCAGATAATCATCCGCCCCAGAGGCAAATCCCTTGAGCACGTCTTCCGGACGTCCGCGAGCCGTCAACATCAGTACCGGCACGTAGTTTTTCGCGGCCCGCAATTCTGACACCACTTCGAATCCGTCTTTTCCGGGAAGCATGATGTCGAGCACGATGAGATCAAACTGCTCTTTGCTGATCAGCAGTTTTTCCGTAGCCGCTTCGCCGTCCCCCACAATTTCCGCTTCGTACCCCTCCGCTTCAAGATTGAAGCGAAGGCCCTGCGCCAAATGCGCCTCATCCTCTACGACGAGCACTCGGCTCATGCGTGCGACCCCGGATAATCCTTGGTCTGCGGCTCCGCCTTGGGCAGTTCGATCACCACGGTCGTTCCGCGTCCCTCGCCCTCGCTCAAGGCAAATGCGGTTCCACCATGTTTCTTCGCAATCGATTTCACGATGAACAATCCCAATCCGGTTCCCTTTACATGCGCCATCGATCGCGGGGCCAAGCGATGAAAACGTTTGAAGATTCTCTTGAGATCGTCGGGCTCAATTCCCACTCCACGATCCTGCACGCGCAACATAAGCTTCTTCTCGTCCGATGTTTCCAGCCGCACGCGCACGTCGACTTGTTCACCCGAATACTTGATCGCGTTATCGAGCAGGTTCGACACTGCAGTTCGCAGATCCTCGGCGCTGCCTCTCACATGCAGCCCGCTTCCGTTGCCGCCTACCTCTTCATAGTGCAACGCTTCAGCCTGCAGATGGTAGCGCGTCCGGATCGCTTCCATGCACTCTCGAACCAGTTTGCTGAAATCGACGTCAGCCTTTTCCTTGCCCGCCTTCTTGTCGCCTGCCCGTCCCGCGCGCAGCACTTGCTCCACGGTCTCGGTCAGGCGATCCACATCGCTCAGCATCACCCGGTAAAACTCCTGCTTCTTTGGTTCAGGAAGCTCCCGCCTCTGCAGCGTTTCCAGATGTAAGCGGATGGATGCGACCGGCGTCTTTAATTCATGTGTGACTGCATTGATGAAACTGTCGTGCTGTTCGCTCCTGCGAAGCTCGCGCACCAGAAAGATCGTATTCACCACCATGCCGGCGATGATCAGGGCGAAGAAGACGATTCCGAAAAACAGCAGGACGCCTTCGCGCCAGTTCAGGATGATCCATCCCACGTTCAGCGCGACTGCCAATGCAACCAGGCCAACGCCCAGGCACAGGAAGAAGACGATGGTTCCGCGACGGCTCGAGATACGCATGGCGGCTTAGCCCGATTTTACCTCGTTCGCCGAAATACACTCATTAACCCGCCGGGATCGATTTTGAGTGCAATGGCGTGATTACAGAAATTGACGGCAGGCGTGTTGCTGGTAAGTCGCGCCCTGACCCGCTATGCTTTTTGAGGAATGTCCACTATCGACTGGCTGATCTTGGCTCCTGCCATCCCGGCTATACCCGTTTTCGTTACGTGGTACCTTCCGTGGGAAAGATGGATACCGTGGCGAAAGTTACCCAAAGCTGTCGTGGGTCCATATGCACTGTATCTCTTCTTCGTGGCGCTCCATTTTGACGATAACCATCGATATTGGTGGTTGTACTACGGCTGGCTGGCGATTGCGGGCGTGGTTGTGTCGGTTATGGCCGTAGTTGAGAAGGTTGAGGGAAGGGTCGAGAAGGAGGCCAGAGAGAGAAAAGCACGCATGTTGGAGCAGGCACAACGCTGGCCTGTTGCCGAGGGCCTTGTTCTTCACACCGACCAAGGCCCAGATGCAGGAGGAGCCCCGAAGGTGACCCTTCGCTACATGTACAAAGTGGAGAACCAAGAGTTTTTTGGTTGCGAGTCGGCTACGTTCACGAGCAGAGACGATGCAGAGCGGTTTGAGTCCAGATGCAAAGAACGAAAGCTCAAGGTTCGCTATCAGCAGGATAAGCCGGAGATTTGTGTGCTAGACCATGATGCATTGCGGTAACTGAAAAAATCCCCATTGCGCTCATTGATCCCCGAGGAGGAGCTTTTGAGCGTAGTCCTCTTGGTTATAACAATTGATTTTGGAGTTGCCCGCCATCCAAACGGGCGCGACAACCGTTGATCGCTCCGCTCACGCCGCGAAGCATCCTTCAGAAGGTAAAACGACCACCGACTGTCGGAGCAAAGTTGTTGTTGGAGTTGTAGGGGACACCGGGCTTGTGAGGAATAGCGATGGCCAGACCACCGCTCACCCAGGAATACGCAATTCCGGCAAAACCGTCGAAACGCTTGGTGAAGTGATGATCTGCAAAGAGCGACCCCTCGTTGAGAGTGCCCGCGCAGGAACTGCGGAACCCGGCTGAGGGCGAGCAGGCCGGCGGAACACGAAAGTCGTTCTGCCGCTGCTGGTACCAGGCGAAAGTGAAGTCGGTTTTGCTGCGGTAGGTGTACTTCACGCCCGTCCACCAGACATTCAACAACTTTTCAGAGTCAAGATTGTTGTCTTCGACTCCGCTCATGAAATAACCGCCCTGGTCCGATGCGCCGACGCCCAACGGGCTCTTCGGGTTGTTCTGCCAGATATATTCGTAGCCGGCAAAAAACTTGAATGGGTCCCACACATACTTGGCAGCGACCATAATTCCGTAGTTGTCGGTTACGATGCCATAGACGGTGTCGTTCGGGTCGATCAAATTGGTCCCGTTGATGGTGTTGGTATTGATACTGTTCGTGGTGGACTGATATGGCTGCGTCGGACTCTGAGGCCCAAGTAAGGGGTTCAAGACGCTGATCGCCTGGTTGTAATGTTGGGGGACGATGTCAATGGAAAACTTGCCGTAGTCCGCGCCGAGGTCGAATCCATAGGCGTTGTTATGCGCCTGTTCCGGCGTACAGTTGGCAGCGGTCCAGGTCGCAGAGGCCGAGTAGCAGCCGGCAGAACCGTCGGCAAATTTATACATGGCGCCGAAATGGACTGGACCAACGCTAAGGCGATACTTCAGGGCGTCGTCCCAACGGCTATTTTCGGTGTCGCCGCCGCCAGCCACCGTGCCGTTATATCCGATATACGAAAAGGCATAGCTGCCGCCGGCCGGATCGTAACGGAGCATCGCATCGGTGCCGAGAGAGCGCTGGCGACCGAACGTCAATGTGCCGAAGTGCGAGGACGATATTCCTCCATAGATTTCATCATTGAAGGGTTGACCCGCTCGTGCCCCGTCAATGGCGTACGAATAGCTGCTCCGGGGAAGGCCGTTATTGATGATGTCAGTCTTTGAGGCGTTGGCGAGCAGGCCGGACTGCGGGTTGATGCCCGTGGAAGCGTTGAACAAACGGGACCAGCCGGGCAGAAACTCTTCCTTGCCCCTGATGCCCAGACCCGTCTGCGACAGGTTGTTCGGTGCGACGAGGAATCGATGTTGATAGCCGTTTCGATTCACCAGAGATGCGCCCTCGTAGTTGTAGCCATTTTCCGGTAAGCCGTGGCTGACCCAGCCGACGCCGACGTCATACGCACCGTACACCGTGATGCCGTGCCAAGTCAGCGTGCAATCGGTGGTGGCGAACTCGTGGCCGCTCGTGCAGGGGTCGGGGGTAGAGTTCCCTGCCGTCTGAGTCCAGACCGGAGATGCCCCCATTGCAAGGTACAAAAGCAGCAAGAAGCGCGGGGCGCGCGGTAGCTGTCCAGAAGACAGATTTAAGATCAGACACCTCTTATGCCCTGGATAAGTGAGAGCAACCCAACGCATCAACGCCTCCCGAGGTGAAATTCGAGCTGAAGAATCTGAAGTGTACATTAGATACGGTTTTTATGTCTAAATCTACACTGATTACTCTGATTACACGTGGGCTTCTTAGCTGTGGGTGTGTTGACCTCACCCTGCTCTAGTTGTAGGATTTCGTTCCGAGTGCGAGGCAACGGAAAATCCGGCGGGAGCGATGCGGAGATGCTCCATCTCCGGGACGCGGCTTTACAACTGGGGATCAGCTTTCCCACCATCAAGCAGTGGATTTACAGGAAAAAGATCCGCAGTATCCAAACGCCGGGAGGCCACCACCGCATCCCGCAGGGCGAAGTGGACAAACTCTTGTTCAGAACTCGAGGCAAAACAGAAAAGGAACGCGAGTTGGTGGTACGGCGCGTCAGTGGACGAAATCAGTTAGTAGGCCGAATCGATTCTGTCCGCATCAGTGGCCTGATGGCGGAAGTAAAGATCTCAATCGGTGGCCAGCAGATCACATCGATCATCACTGCGACATCCGCTCGGGAGATGCAATTGAAGAAAGGGCAAACCGCCGCTGCACTGATCAAAGCGACTGAAGTGATGATCATCCGGATTTGAGGGAAGGCAAGGGCCTTATCGCAGCAGATTTCGGGCGGCAAAAAGCCCCGACCAGCGGGCCGGGGCTCATGATTAAAACCACTTTGTTTAGTCTCCGGAAGCTAAAACTTCTGCGGCGTCGGTCACAATCAAACGCCCGTTCGGAGCAGCCACCAAACCGCGTTCGACATCAGTCAACTTCACGCGCTGAATATCCCAAGCCAGACCCAGCTTCTGCAGGATCCAGATGCAATACCAATTCGTGTCGATTTCATACCACGTGAACCCGTGCGAGGCCGACGTCGGATGCGCATGGTGATTGTTGTGCCAGCCTTCGCCAAACGTAAGCAGCGCCACCCACCAACTGTTGGTAGACAGATCGCGCGTAGCGAACCGGCGCGTCCCCCAGGAGTGCGTCGCCGAATTCACCAGCCACGTGGCGTGTAGCAAGAAAACGGTGCGGAAGAACATGCCCCAAAGCAGCCACGGTAAGCCACCCATCGCGAACAGCGCGACGCCAAGAACAATCTGCGGAACGTAGTGATACTTCGTGAGCCATACGTGGAACTTATCTTTGGCGAGATCGGGTACGTAGCGCGCGAGCGTGGTCGCGTCGTGGTGCATCGACTTGCCCATGAGAATCCATCCCATGTGCGCCCACCACTTGCCATCGATCGGTGAATGCGGATCGCCTTCCTGATCTGAATGCTGATGATGGATGCGATGTGTGGCTACCCAGAAAATCGGGCCACCCTCCAGTGCCAGCGTGGCACAGACGGTCAGAAAATATTCCACCCACTTTGGGGTCTTGTAGCCGCGGTGCGTCAGTAGCCGATGATAGGCCATCCCGATTCCTAGACTGCCCGCCACCCACCACAGGAAAATCGCGACAAAGAGGGCCTTCCATGTAAAGAAGAAAAGAGCCGCAATTGCACCCACATGAAACAGCGCCATAACGATGGCTGTTATCCAGTTCACTTCATTCTTGGCAGACTGAGCCCGTTCCAAATCTTGCAGTTCCATATCCAAGGAGGGTCCCCGTTCCCGTAATCTTCGACGTAGAAGAATCTTCATTTAACGTAACAGGAGACCAACGGGGGTATCTGTAATACTTGTGTAAAAGCGGCCCTTTCCGCCATTACTGGAGTAACAGGAAGGTACTCGCCCACTTGTTGATCTGCCGCGGTTCGACGAAGAGCTGAAGGAATAAGGGTGACGAACTCAGTGGAAGACGGTTTCAGCGGCCACCGTGAAGCTTTCCGAACGTTTGGGCGAGCATGAGCGACATGAGCAGGACGCCCGCCGCCAGGACCATGACGTGCTGCGTCTTGCGCAAATTGAAACTGCCGACACGACAGACCAGCAAGTAGCCGACGGCGAGGTTGAACAGGCCCCACAATACATTAACCGTCGAAGAGGATAAGCCAACACCGGGCGGCGATGCGAAGGGGCTCTGGAAAGCATGGCCGGAGATGCCATTCCCGAGATGGGGCAAAGCGTTCGCCAGGAACATGCCCCCGAAAAAGTAGGCTACATAGTGATACCAGCGCACGGATGCTCTCTACGCCGCTTTGCCCTTTACCTGGACACCAGCCCATTTTTCAAGGAGGGTCAGGGTCGCCGCGTAGTCCAGATCTTTATGCCCGTCTTCGGTCGCCATCTCGTAAACCTCTTCGACCGTCTCCAGGCCCGGCAGCTTCACTCGTGCTTCTTTCGCCGCCTCGAGCGTCAGCCGAATATCTTTATGCATCAGGCGCAATGGGAAGTTCGGGGTGAAGTCCCGTTGCAGGATGAATGGCGCCTTGTACTCCACCACCCCTGAGCGGACCATGGTTGCTTCGATCAGCGAGACGAGTTGCTGCGTATCCACACCCAATTTCGTCGCCAAGGTCAGCGCCTCGGCAAATCCCTCATAGATCATGGCGATTTGGAGGTTCATGGCCAGCTTGGTGGCTTGTCCCTTGCCCGTTTCGCCCATGCAAAAGATTTTCTTGCCCATCGCCGCGAAAAGGGGCTTGAGCCGCTCAATATCCTTCTCCGCTCCGCCGACAATGAAGACGAGGGTTCCGTCTCTCGCGCCGATCTTTGATCCCGTCATGGGTGCGTCCACCCAGGCCATGCCTTTCGCGGCAACGCGCTCCGCAAATTTC
>Ga0209168_10000700_pt1 | contig 30166 bp, 35 predicted proteins | sample Coa_R1_FD_187156 | JGI IMG/M metagenome (GOLD analysis project Ga0209168, IMG submission 187156) | Surface soil microbial communities from Centralia Pennsylvania, which are recovering from an underground coalmine fire - Coalmine... | ecosystem: Environmental > Terrestrial > Soil > Unclassified ...
ACATATACCGCGGCGTTCAAGACGCTGTATCAGCTGAACCTCTCGATTTCTCCGAACGGAGGAGGCACCGTGTCACCAAATGATAGCGGCTTCTACGATGCAGACGCCAACGTACCTTTCTGTGCTATAGCCAATCCTGGATATGTATTTACAGGTTGGACCGGAAATGTAGCAGACGTGAACCGCCCCTTCACCACCGTGAGTATGGAGGCACCCGAATCGGCGGTGGCGAACTTTTTTGCCAAGCGTACGGACCGTGTTTCCCGAAGGATCCCGTTGTTGTTGGTCCGCCCACCGGATGTTTGGCGGTGAGGTAATGAAGAACGTCACGCGTCGTTCTATTTTCCGTACGCGCGGGCGACCTGACCGACAAGTGTGGCCCAGCCCATGTCCATGGCCGTGTAAACCTCGGCAGTCTCCGGGCTAGCATTATCCTTGAGGATTTCCACCATCAAGGTTGCGTAGTCCGACAAAATAACACCCGCCTGAAGCACGTGCAGTAGTCCAACTTGCCGCTTGGTCTCGCGGAATGTACCAGAGGCGTCGACCGCTACATAGGCTTCGAGTCGTTTACCCACGGCTGTGATCGCCGGGAAAGCTGCACAGACTTCAAGCGAAATGCCGGCGAAGATCAGCTTCTTGCGGCCCGTAGCCTCGATCGCGACGGCGACGCGCCCGTCATCGAAGGCGTTGACCGATGAACGGTCGATGATCTCGATGCCCGGCAGCACTTCTACGAGTTCGGTTCGAGCTGTTCCCCAGAATGGCCTCTCAGACTTCCGGCAAATGGAGGCTACGTAGGTGCGCCCGGCGCCCCCAGAAGCCTCCTTCCGGTCAGATCCCCTATCCGCTGGCCTATTTCGCGTTGGCCAGAACACCCGCCGCGGTCGTTTCTTGTCCTGGCGCCAACGCGCCTGTTGCGGCCTGTTCGATGAGGTGAGCGACAGCCTGTGGCTGCGACACATACAGGGCGTGGCTGCCTTTGACCTCGACGACTATTGAGCCTGCGCGTCTGGACATAGCCCGCTGGGCGTCAGCGGAATCATCTTGTCTTCGGTAGAGACCAGGTACCAGCTTGGCCTTGTTCGCCACGCCGGTTGGGTGATCGCACCACCTAGCGCCTCGAGACCCCACGGGACTTGAGAGTCGGCCATGAACGAAGCCGCGTCTGGACTCACGTCCACGGCGAATGCCGCCGGAAACTTCGCCTTGTCGAGAAACAGGAATCCGTCCTGAGGCGGCAGGATCGGTGGAACGGGCGCGCCTGGAGGCGGATCCTTGATTAGCGACGCCACCGATTCACCTTTGTCCTGCGCAAACGCTGTTATATAGACTAGGCCAGCGACCTTTGGGTCGTTGCCCGCTTCCGTGATTACGGCTCCGCCATACGAGTGACCGACGAGGATCACGGGGCCGTTCTGCCCGGTGATCACGCGCTTCGTGACCGCCACGTCGTCTGACAGCGAAATTGTCGGATTCTGAACGATCGCGACCATGTAGCCGTCCCGCTTCAGGATCTTGTAGACGCCCTCCCAACCGGACCCGTCCACAAAGCCGCCGTGGACAAGAACGATGTTCTTTACAAGTGTCGATGCGTTTGTTTGTGCCATAACGTTGCCCGTAGGAATGCAAACGGCTCTCCGCTTCCGCCCCGGGCGCTATGGCATTGGAGTAGAACAAGTTTCTGCAAATGTTGCCCGGGCGGTTTGGAAGTCGAACTGTCGAAGTGTGGTCTCGATGGGCGCTCGTAGCGTCGTCCGAGCGTCACGGAGTTTCTGAAGAATCGAGTCCGACCCTAGCCTTTTGCTCATCTCTCGGCATTTTGCTGAACAGGTAGAGCGATTCCAAACTTGACTTCCTATTCTTTTCAGTGGCTTTCGTGTGGAGAGGCGGCTGCACTACTCTCCTGCGAGAGTGTTCAACAAAGGAGAACGACAATGACCTAAAAACAGATCCACTTCCATCAGACGACTACCCTGACTCCCGAGCAGTACATCGCCGGACTCACCGACTTCGGCCCTGGCCGTTCGAAGTTGTTCGGCAACAGTGCCGACGAGTACCTCAGGGTGCATCGTCTCGGTCGCACGGAAGCCGATGTCACAGAAGGTTCCGGCGGCATCTGGGAACGCCTTGCAGCACGGTACCCACATATACCGCGGCGTTCAAGACGCTGTATCAGCTGAACCTCTCGATTTCTCCGAACGGAGGAGGCACCGTGTCACCAAATGATAGCGGCTTCTACGATGCAGACGCCAACGTACCTTTCTGTGCTAACTCGGTCCGGTCTGAGTCCTGGACAGCATCGCCAAGCCACTCTAGAATCGCCGGCGGAATGATAAGTTCTCGGAGGACCTTGGCGAACTCACCGGAGAGGACCTCCTGCCGTGTGTACGGCTCGTCGCACTTTCCTCGGTTACCGGTGCAATGATAATAAACGTATTTGCCCCTCTTTGATTCGCCAACAAGCAGGCACCCGCAATGGCCGCAATGGATTAGCCCGGTATAGGCGAAGTCGTGCTTAACCTTCCTGGTGCGGTTGTCGGCGCGGGCGTTTAGTAGTTCCTGAACTCGCTGCCAGCATTCGGGCGTCACCAGCGGCTCGTATATACCAGAATAGGTTTTACCGTCCCAGTCAAAGTCGCCCGTATAAAGGCGCTTTCTAAGGATCTGGTGCACAGAACTGCTTTGCAGCCGGCGGCCGCGCAGTCTTAGGCCCTCTGCGTTCATCTCCTTCACAAGCGATCTCACGGAATGGCAGCCTAGTGAAAATCGGCCAAAGATGTCGGTTATCACTGGGGCCGAATCAGGATCGGAGGCGATCGTGCGTTTGCCGTCAGTGCCGTCGACGTTTCGATACCCCACCGGTGCGTAGCTCGGGTAGATGCCTGCTCGCGCCTTCTCCGTCATCCCCTTGCGAGTCTCCTCGCCAAGATTCAGGATGTAGTTTCGCGCCATCAAAACGTTGATCCCGTGCGTTAAATGGGCCGAGGAGCGCGAATCGGGACCAATAATTCGTGCCTCTTTGACTAGATGAATAGTAGCGCTAAGATCATCCAAGGTTGTCCAATCCTTGAGGTTTCGGTACAAGCGATCGGTCTTCTCCACCAAGATTGTTCGGCAAGTTGCGCGATGCTTCTTCAGGTACTCAAGCATCGCCGTGAATGAGGGCCTTCCAGATCGCTTGGCCGTTTCGACATCGACGAAGTTCTCAACGATTACAAGGCCATGTTGGACGGCATATTCCCGCAATAAGCGCTCCTGTGCAGGAATGGAATAACCTTCCCTTTCCTGATCCTTGCTGGATACGCGCGCGTATAGCACGACACGATTGCTCTGAGCTGCCGTTCGCAGTCTCGCCTGACGGAGCGGTTCTCTTTTTGTTTGAGCCCGACAAAATGAGGAGCCCTGGGCATCCGTTTGGCTGGACGCCCACGCCCGAACTTAAACGCCGCTCAGGGATAAAGACGGCCTGAATTCGGCTTCGTGCAGCCAATGCGGCGGCTTTCCATAGTGCGAATAGAGGCGGTTTTCATAGTCTCGCGTGATCGACATGAAGTCGACGAACTCCGGGGCGCTCTTGATGGCTTCGCGCTTGAGGCCGACGTAGACTTTGGAATTTTCCCAGCTCACGCGTTCAATCCACGCGGGCGAAACCAGTACTTTCTTGCCCGGCCACCAATTGTTCGTTGCTACCTGGATGTAGCGGACGGCCCACGCTTCATCGTCCACGATAAATCGGTCCACATGGCCGAGTTCACCGTCGGTCGCTTCAATGTGGCAGCCAGTGACGGCTTTGGCACTGCGCAGATGAGAATCCATCGACTCGTTCTGGATCCGTTCCGCTGCCGCGTCTTTGCGAGCAGTGCTTACGGCGCCAGGGTAGTACACTGGGCCCCACAGGAGGGGACCACCCCAGTAACACGGATATCCGTAATACGCGTTGTATGCGATCTCGTGCTGCCGCGAAACAGGCTTGTCCTTCTCGATGTTCGGGCTATTCTCGACCTGATTTTTCGTCAGTCCAACGTCCAATCGTCTGGCGCGCCAATCGGTTTGGACTACGGAGAAGGGCGAGATGAGTACTTGCCGACCGCCGAGCCAACCGCCGGTGTGCACCACAAGGTAGCGGATAGCCCAGCTCTCATCGTCGTAATAGAACTGATCTACAGTTCCAATCTCGCCATCCGCAGCCCAGATCTCAAGACCCTTCAAGTGCGTTGCGTTCGTCAGCATTGTCTTTGCCTCATATCCGCGGTGTTACCGTGCGGCCGCCCCCGCTGCTTCGGGCGCATGCAGCGACACATTGATGCGCCGTGTGTTTGCAATAAATAATGCTTCTCGCTTTTTCGACTTCCGAGGCCCTGCCACACCATCAGCAAGAACTTATCCGTCTTGAGCGCCTGCTCGTACTTCAAGACACTATCCTTCGGAATTCCGATATCTATGAGTCCCGCACCGACGGCGCTCACTCCGGCAACAACCGCGGCTCCTTCGAGCGCTCCTACGATCCACGCAACGAGAGGTGCGGCCACGAGCACTGGACCGAGACCTGGAATCAAGAAGAAGCTGCGTTTTGTTAAGGCATTTTCATATCTCGTGTTTGTCGTTAATCATCCTTCAACCGCAACGCGCCGGTCCGCCAGCGATGGTTGCATTCGCTATTAGTTCGACGAAGTTGCCTTTTGCTCTTTAACCTGCAGTTCGTTCACGACCTGCAGTACGTTGGGAACGGCAGCCGCGATGTCTTGGGCCTGCCCGCGCTTGGATTGAGAGTCGACTTCGCCAGTCAGTGTGACGACTTGGTTGTTGACAGCATAATCTACGTTCTTGTGAAGCCCACTTTGAAGCAGTGCCGCATCCAGATTGCCCTCGATACCCTTGTCCAAGTCCGAGTTCATCTTCTTGGCATCACTCACACCCGGCGGAATCACGGCAATCTGGTTTGAAACAACTTCTGCACCAGCCAAAGACTTTGCGATGGATTCAGCTTGTGACTTGTCGGCGTCTGCCTTCACGTTTCCACGCAGGGTCACGACACCCTTCTCGTGATCCTCAGTTACCGAGACAGCTTTGAGGCCAGCCTCATCCAGCGATGTGCGGATCCCGCCTGAAACATCAGCGGACCGCGTGGACTTCATCGAGCAGCCTGCCAAAGCCCCGATGACAACCATCGCAAGCAAGGACAAGCAAGGTTTAAGCGTTTTCATAAGTTCTCCTGTGATCCGACATTGATCTTAAGCAGGCGAGGGACCGAACGTGTCTCGACGGATTATTGCAACGCGGCTGCAGGCCCAACGCCTGAACGAGCAGGAATCGTGCACTGCTTAGATTCTGAGGCGAGTAAGGTGACCACGATAGCGTTTCGTGCAGGAACTACCTCCGAACGTGCAGGTTTTGCACTACGGCATCGAATGAGTGCCCACTCAAGCAACATCACGCGCATCCGAATCCAAGCGTCTCCTCATTCACGACGGAGGTAAACGCGCTCCTCATATCGAGTCCGAAGACCACACAGAACGGCGATTCAAATGGCAACGGTCCACGGGAATACTGGCGCCCCTTCGGACCTTCTCTTACCCACTTCTGGGGAAGCCGAAGATTTGCCACTCGGGACGGTTCACGGAATTGCTGGTTCGTGGCTCTGTTGAGTCTCGCGAGGGCTGGCATAACAAGCATCACGCCTATCCGACATCCGCCAGGCACGGACCTGCGTGATATGAGATCGACGCGAGCTGGAGGGAGATCCGGCTTTTGCAGTCAATCGGTTTGGCCACGTCGGTGCGTCGCGCCAACCCGCGGCTCAAGCTGCTTCCGCCCCCGTGGACGAGAAGGCTTCGGGGCGTGCCGCGTTGATCGAGACCAGTGTTTAGGCAGGCGGTCAGCTCATTCATACCGGAGAGCATCAATCGGATTCAGGAACGCCGCCTTGCGTGCCGGGTAATAGCCAAAGAACACTCCCACCAACGCGGAGAATAGGAACGAGATCAGAACCGACAGCATACTGACCTGCGTCGACCATTGCGCGAAGTGCGAAATCAACAGGGATGCCGCGAGCCCAATGACGATCCCTACGATTCCACCCAGCAGTGAGAGCGTCACTGCTTCCACCAGGAACTGCGAGAGAATATCGCCCCTTTTGGCGCCTACGGCCAGCCTCAGGCCGATCTCGCGGGTCCTTTCCGTTACCGAAACCAGCATGATATTCATGATTCCGATGCCACCGACGATCAGCGATACCGACGCGATCGCGCCGAGGAGAATAGACATTACTTGCGCGGAGGTTTCCTGGGCGGCGAACACCTCAGTGAGATTGCGGATGGTGAAGTCGTCCTCCAGGCCCGGCAGGATTCTATGCCGTTCGCGCAGCAACTCCTCCACCTCCTGTATCGCCTGGCCCATGGCCTGTGGATTAATGGCCTGCACCATCAGGGAACTGACCGCTTTGGCGTTGGCCTTATTGGCGCCGAGGACCTTCTCCGTGGCGGTTGAGATCGGCAGCAGGATGACGTCGTCTTGGTCCTGACCCGTCGGCGACTGGCCCTTCGGAGTCAGCACACCGACGACGGTAAACGGCACATTTTTGATGATGACCACCTGACTCGTGGGATCGCTGCCGCCGAAAAGATTCTGCGCAACAGTTTCACCCAACACAGCCGTTTTGGCGGCCGCGTCCACATCCTGGGTCGTGAAAAACTGGCCGGACAGCATGGAGTAATCGCGGATGGTCATGTAATCCGGAGTGACGCCTTGGGCACTGGTGGCCCAGTTGTTGCTTCCGTATACGACCTGTACCCCGCCGCGCACGGTGGGGGCGGTTATCGCAACGGACGGGCACTCGGTTGCAATTGCCTTTGCGTCGTCCTGCGTTAGCGTTGCTACCCCGCCCGAACCGAGGCGGACGCCGTTGGCGCTTATGCTGCCGGGCAGCACGATGATCAGGTTGCTCCCGATGCTCTGAATCTGTTGCTGTATCCTTGCGGTGGCGCCCGCGCCCACGCCCACCATGGCAATCACCGCCGCCACGCCGATGATGATGCCCAGCATGGTAAGAGCCGAGCGGGCGCGGTTCACTTTCAGCGCCCGTAGCGCGATCCGGATGCTTGTGACGAGTTTATTCATACCGAAGCCACCTGTTCCACTAGCTCGGCGGGAAGCTGTTCCAGGTCCTCCCGTGCATTGCGCGGCTCTTCGAGCCGCACATCCCCATGGAGCCGGCCATCTTTGAAGAGCAGATTCCGTTTGGCATAGCTCGCGATATCCGGATCGTGCGTCACAAGGATCATCGTGATGCCCTCGTCGCGGTTCAGCCGCTGGAAAATCGCCATGATCTCGATACCGATTCTCGAGTCCAGCGCTCCGGTTGGCTCGTCCGCCAGGATAATTCTGGGATTGTTCACGAGCGAGCGAGCGATGGCCACACGTTGCTGCTGGCCCCCGGAAAGCTGGCTGGGCTGGTGATCCTCACGTCCGGCCAAGCCGACCGCGAGCAGCGCCTTCATCGCCCGCTCATGCCGCTCGCTCGCGGGTGTGTCAGAATATAGCAGAGGCAATTCGACGTTTTCGGATGCTGCGGTCCGCGCCAGCAGGTTGAACTGCTGGAATACGAACCCGATCTTCTTGTTACGTATTTCCGCCAGTTGGTCGCTATTGAGCGACCCGACGCTGACTCCTTCCAGCTTGTAACTTCCCGACTTAGGCGTATCAAGGCACCCGAGAATGTTCATCAGTGTGGATTTGCCGGAGCCGGATGGTCCCATGATCGAGACGAAATCCCCGCGCTCGATCTCGAACGAGATGCCCTTCAGCACGTGTACTGGAACTGCTCCCAGATGGAAGTCTTTTACCAGGTCTTTGATTTCGATGATGGCTGCCATGGGCGCCCGGTCAGAACCCCGGTCCTTTACCGCTCGTTTTGGCGGCTGAAGGGGCCGCCGCCGTTTCCAGCGCCGCGACAATAAGGCGGTCTCCATCCTTCAGGCTGCCCGCGGTGACCTCCGTGTAGTTGCCATCAGTTTCGCCGGTCGTGACCACCACCCGCAACTGCTTGTTGCTCGCGTCCAGGGTCCAGACAGCTTTCTCCAGGGCGCTCTTGGCCACGCCCCTGCCGCCGGCCGCTGCCGTCCCAGACGCTGCCGTCGCGGACGCAGGATGATAACGAAGCGCGGCGTTGGGGACTTTCAGCACGTTCAGGCGCTGATTCACGAGAATCTTCACATTCGCCGTCATGCCCGGAAACAAACTCAAGTCGGTATTTGAAATGCCGATCACCGCGTCGTACGTGATCACATTTTGAACATTGATGGGCGCCTTGCGAACCGAGGTCACAGCACCCGTGAACGTCCGCCCCGGATACGCATCCACCGTGAATGTTGCAGGCTGATTTGCGCGCACGCGTCCTACGTCCGCTTCGGACACGTTGGTATCCACCTGCATCTTCGTGAGATCCTGAGCGATCAGAAACAGCGTTGGCGCCGCCAAGCTCGCCGCAACGGTTTGCCCGACGTCCACGTTCCGTGAAACCACCACGCCATCCACTGGCGCCGTGATCTTCGTGTGGTCCAGGTCTATCTGGGCGGATTGCAACGCCGCGGTGAATTGCTTTACCTGTTGCTGGTTGGCGGTCAAGACCGCATTCGCCACTGTCAACTGTGCGTGGGCAACCTTCAGACTGTCTTCCACCGCGTGCTGCTGCGCCACAACAGCGTTCTGATCGGCAATCGCCGATTTGTACGTCGTCTGGGCGGTTTCAAGATCCTCTTTGGCGTCCGCACCCTGTTGCACCATGATGACGCGGCGGTCGACCTTGACCTTGTCATCCTCCGCCATGGCCGCTGCTTTCACTACATTCGCCTGCGCAGCCGCGATTGCGGAGTTTGCAGCCTGAATCCCCGCCAGAGCCTGGACGACGACGGCTTGGGAATTGGCTACGGCGGCCTTTGCTGCGTCGACGGTGGCCTGTGACTGGTTGACCTTGGCTTGGAAGGGCGAGGGATCGATCTGCGCTATCAACTGCCCCTTGGTCACTTTGGTGTTGAAATCAGCGAACAACGCCAGAATGATGCCCGACACTTGCGAGCCCACTTGCACGGTAACGACCGCGTTCGGGTTGCCGGTAGCGGAAATGGTCGCATTAATATCGCCGTGCCCCACGGTCGCCGTCCGGTATTGAACACTGGATTGGTTTCGGAGTAACGCCCAAGCCCCCAGCCCCACGACGACACAGGACGCAGCGACAGCTATGACAACTGTATTCCTCTGCATACTTGCTGCCTGCTTCCGCACGCGGCGTGCCAATGCGGGCCGTCATTTCAGAAAGGAGCCTGCCCGGATCTCCTGAAGGTCGATTGCGTTCTGTTGAATCGTTCGGGGCTGAGGCCAGACTTTGCAGACGAAACCAAGCAATTCATTCGAGCCAGCAGTACCGCTGCTCTGTTTCTGCTTTTCAGGACGATGGTTCCTGCGTACGCGCAAGAGAGGCAGGGCGAAAAACAGGGCAAGCCTGAACAGCAACAGGGCTGGCAACAGCAAGGTGCGCAGCCACGTGCACAAAAGCAGCACCAGCAACCACAGCAGCGGGCCCAACAGCCTTAGCAACAACAGCAACGACAAGCCGCTCAACAACCCAGACAGGAGCGTCAACAACAGCAACCGCAGCAGCAGAGAGTCCAGCAAGCTCAACAACAGCGGCCGCAACAGCAGCGACAAGGTGCCCAACAACCGGTACAGGAGCGGCAACAGCAGCCGGGGATGCAACAGCAACCCGTACAGTAGCGGGTTCAACAGGCACAGCAGCAACGGGAACCACAGAGTCAACAGGGCCGGCAACGACAGCAACCACAGCGTTCGCAGCAGCCGGCCGCCGCCTGGCAACAGCAGCGGGGATGGCTACAAAAGGGCGGTGGCTAGCAGGCGCATAATTCATGGCAGCAGGATCGCGCACAACATTGGTCCAGCGACCACCGCACTTTGGCGCAACGTGGAGGCTATGGCGGTTACTACATTCCCCAGGCCGCTTCGGCCTCTCTTTTGGGAGTGGGCACTGGTTCCGGATGGGAAGCGTCCCGACGTTCTACATGGGATACCCGCCCTTCTCGTACGGCGGTTTCTCTTTCCTGATGGTGGACCCCTGGCCGGAATACTGTGGGAAAAACTGGTATTCGACCGATGACCTTTACATTGATTATGACAAACGGGTACTACCTTTACGACCTCAGATATCCGGGCGTCGGAATGGCAATCACCGTCGTACTGTAGGCGCGATTAGTCAAAGCAACTCATGCCGGCGGTAGAACCATGTCTTTACGCCTTGCACCAGAAGCAAGTAAGTCAAGGTGAGCAGCGAAATGGCGCCGAGCAACGACAGCGGTATTGGAGTAAACCCCAGCAAGGCGCCGAGAGGCGTGTACGGCAGCACCGCGCCGGCGAGGGAGACGGCGCCAACCCCGAGCAGCAACCGCCCGCTCGGACGGCTCTTGAATGGGTTGCCCGCGGTCCGGATTACAAACACCACCAGCGTTTGAGTCACAAGGGATTCCACAAACCATCCGGTCCGGAACAGCGGCGCGTTTGTGGAAGCGTGGAACAACCAGAGGAGCACCGCGAACGTCAGGAAATCGTAGATGGAGCTGATGGGTCCGATGATCGTCATAAACTGGCGAATGAACGCAATCTGCCACCGCTTGGGTCTGTGCAGTAGTGCCGGATCGACATTATCGCCGGGGACGGCCACCTGCGAAACGTCATAAAGAAAGTTGTTCAGCAGGATTTGAGTCGGCAGCATGGGCAGGAAGGGCAGGAAAAGCGACGCCGCGGCCATGCTGAACATGTTGCCGAAGTTGGAGCTGGTGCTCATCACGATGTACTTCATGATGTTGGCAAAGCACCGCCGTCCTTCGATAACCCCCTCGTTCAAAACCGCCAGGTCCTTCTCCAGGAGGATGATCTTTGCGGCATCCTTTGCCACATCCACACCGTTCATCACGGAAATACCTACGTCCGCCGTATGCAGTGACGGTGCGTCGTTGATGCCGTCTCCGATATAGCCGACGACATGCCCTCGCGCCTTCAGACCGAGGATGACTCGGTTCTTTTGTTCCGGAGACACGCGGGCGAAGATGGCGCCGTGCTCTGCCTGGTAAGCCAGAGCGGCATCGTCCATGGCGTCCACTTGGCTGCCGGTGACAATGCGGCCGTTGGGCAGACCGACATCGTGGGCCACTTTCTGGGTCACGAATTGGTTGTCGCCGGTCATAATGACCACGGAAACGCCGTTCTTGTTTAGCTCTTCGAGAACCGCATGAATTCCCTCCTTGGGAGGGTCAAGGAATGCCGCAAACCCGGCCAGCGTCATATCCCTTTCGGCGGCCTGCAGATAGCCATCCTGCTTCTCCACCTTCACGACGGCCACGCCAAGTGTGCGATACCCGTCGGCGCTCAACTTCTGGAAGGTCTCCGCCGCCCTGGCTCGGAGGCTTTCGTCGAATGGCTGAGGCGCCCCGTTAACCATGACGGTCCCGCAAATGTCAAAAACGCTTTCCGCCTCGCCCTTGGTGATGAGGAGGCGCTCGCCGGCGCGGCTCACCACCACGGAGAGGCGCTTGCGGTTGAAGTCGAACGGAATCTCGTCCACCTTCTCGTACTCCGTAATGGCGGGGCGCTGATATTTCAAGATGGCGTCGTCCAGCGGGCTCCTTATGCCGGCTTGAAAGTAACTGTTCAGATACACCAGCCGGAGGACCTCGTCGTTGTCCTGTCCCTGAACGTCCACGTGCCGGTCCAGCACGATCTCACCTTCGGTAAGGGTTCCGGTCTTGTCGCTGCACAGAATCTCAACGCTGCCGAAGTCCTCGATCGCCGTAAGCTGTTTGACCAGAACTTTCTTCCTGGCCATCCGGCGAGCGCCCTGCGCCAGCGTGATTGTGATGATCATCGGCATCATCTCCGGCGTCATCCCGACCGCAAGTGCTACCGAGAACAAGAACGATTCCAGAACCGGACGATGCAAGATGATATTCACCAGCAGAACGAAGAGCACCAGCAGCATGATGACTCGCGTGAGCATCAACCCGAAGTGGCGTATTCCACGCCCGAATTCGGTCTCCGGCGGCCGCATTGCTAAACGTTGGGCAATCTCGCCGAAGGCGGTGTCTTTCCCCGTGCGAACGATGACTGCGGTGGCGATTCCCGTCTGAACGGCAGTGCCCAGAAAAATACTGTTGCTGGCGTCTGCAAGGCTGTGCTTCCCGTCCGGAAGATCGGCCGCCGCCTTGTCGACGGGCAGGGATTCCCCCGTTAGCGCGGACTCGCGGACATGCAGATCCCTGGCGTCCAACAAACGAGCGTCCGCTGGTGCCAAGTCCCCCGCATGAAGCCGGACAATATCTCCGGGCGTCAGTTCGGCGACCGGGGTCTCCCGTTCGTGTCCATCGCGCAAGACCGTGGCAGTGGTGGCAACCTGTTTCCGGATGTCCTCCACCGCATGCCGGGCCTGAAACTCCACGTAGAAGTTCACAATCACGCTGAGCAGGACAATGGCGATGATGATCGTGCCGCCAATGGGATCGCCCAGCCCGATCGTGATGGCGCTAGCCGCCAGGAGAATTAGGACCAGGGGATTGGCAAAAAAGCGCAGAAAAGCGAATAGAGCAGCGAAGCGAGACTCCCCTACCAGGCTGTTCGGGCCATGGAGATGCAACCGCTGTTTCGCCTCGGCGGAAGTCAGTCCGGCTGGAGCGGCTTCGAGCAGCCCGAGCAGGTCCCGCAGGGGCATGTCCCAGAAGCGGTCCAGTGTATTGTAGGGTTTGTTCATGAGGCCTCTAGCGGTTGCAAGGCTAGTGCCAAGTCACCGAAGCAACAGGTTTTGTGAACTTGGCGAACGCCGCGCGGAGTGGGGCGTAAGGCTCTTGCGCCAGGTCGTACGCGCTTTTGCCGTTTGGCTTTTACGGCGGCCTCCGTCAAAAACGGGTCCAGGGGATGCATGTGGAACAAGCCTTGGCGGTAAAACGAGCCCAACGAGAGAATGGGTGACACTACCCGGCCGAATCCGGAATAGTCTACTCCGCTATTTGAGAAGGAAAGTTCTTGTCCTCTGAAGCGAGAATCGTGCCGCGAACAGTGGGCGGAATGTCCTTATCGCTGGTGATCTGGCGGAATTCCGACGTCATTTCAATGCGTTGGCTACATCTGCCAGCAGGAGACGGCGGATGGAGCAGTTAGACAATTCTGAACCACCTATTAAGGCGCGCATCGCGCGGCGCCTAGGCCCATCGGCCTGCCGTCTCTGAGACGGCCCAACTCATTCAAGCCACCCGCTCCCGCGGGGAAGTGTCTGACTGCGGCGCACCGGCGGGACGGATCGCGAGAAGAGGATACGTCATCGAACGGCGCTTACCCCCTTAACTTCGTGTCTCAGCCCAAGGGTTCACTCCAGTTTCGATGGAGCCCCAGCCACCATTTACGACCTCCGGCCCGCCGTGGTCATTTGCAGCAATCGCATCAACGGCAGTCAGTGTTGGAAGCAACTGTTGGATGATCTAAATGGCACATGGCCGATCCCCCAGAATTCATCGTGAGCTGTCATCTGGCCGACGAGCACCTGTGGTCGGAGGTGTTGCACGATGGTGCCTTCGACTTACTGCAAAGTCCATATCAGCCCCACGAAGTCATTTACTCCATGAGCGCAGCGTGGAGACGGCGGAACGCGCGAGAGCGACCAGAAAACGTGAGGTTCGCCCGAGCACGGGTGGCGCACGTCGAGTAGGCCGCAATGCAACTTTACTCGCACGTTAGGAACCTAACCCGGATTTCTCACGAGCTCTCGACGAGCGGCAAAGTTGGGAGTTGCGCGGAGAAGTGCGGATGAGACTTTGGAGTCTTGGGAAAAATCAGTGTCGTAGAGGCCTTGTGGGGCCTCATGGCGTCATGCAAACTCGACGTAGTCGAGACGGACCAGTTGCCCGTGTGTCCCTATTGTGAAAAGGTACTCAACTCAATCTGCGTGAACTCCAGGCAGCGTTCGCTCGTGGAACTCCAGAAGGCAATGTTCTGTCCGCATTGCCGCAAGTTTCTCGGGATCTCATTAACGAGGAGTGCGATTTAGGGCTCAACAGGCCGTGCGGGCGCCGCCAGCGCTCCAAATGGTGGCATTCTTCCCCCAACCCTGGCTGCGACGGTGCAAAGTGGGGCCGTTTCTACGCGAACGAATGCCGTTCGTGGCCCGCGGGCCACCACTGGGGTAGCCGGGGTGTCTACGGATCGTGCTCACCAACCGTGACGGGCTTCCCACAGTTCCGGCATTGGAAAACATTCACTCTCGTGAAACCCGTGATCACGTTCACGGATCGGCAATGTGGGCATATCTCGGCGCAGACGTCGAGCGAGAGTTCTAACTCCGTCAGCGCACGTGCAAGGTCTGACAGAGGCACGGATCGAACCACCGCGCCGCACTGCCTCGTTTGCGAGGTCCGGAATGCCGCTTAAACTCAGCCAGGACGATGTTGAAATCTTCCATCGTCTGCTTGGCGAAAGCCGTCAACCTCGCCAACAGAGAGAATACATGTTTCAAACGGACAGGGCCAAAATGTTCGGCGCGACGCCGTCACGTTGCCCCGTTCTTGGGGCTTTCGCCTGATGGTACACTTAATAGCCGACCCAAGGGAACGTTCCGCCTCAAGGACTGAATCTTTTCTCTCGACGAGAGGATTCACTCATGAGATTTTCGAGGATGGTTCTCCTCGCGCTTGTTTTTGGCGTGGGCGCATTTGGACAGACAATCAGCACCATCGCCGGAACGGGGCAGCCCGGTTTTAGCGGCGACGGTGGTCCGGCAATTCACGCTCAGTTCAGTGAGCCGCGGCATCTCGCGGTCGACGCGGCGGGGAACGTCTACGTTTTGGATTCGAACAACATCCGGATCCGGAGGATTACGCCTGCGGGAATCATCACCACCGTAGCCGGCACAGGCCAGCAGGTGGAATCGACGAAGGGTCCGGCAACCCACTCTGGTCTCCTCGGCGTCGGCGGGTTCGCGGTGATGCCGAACGGCACGCTCTACATCGCCGATGCGACGGGCCTCCAGAAAGTCGACCCGTCGGGAATGTTGAGTCTCGTCGTAACGGGCAAATCAGTGGGAGGTGTGGCGCTGGGAAGATCGGCGGTTTATTACAGCGGCGTCAGCGACGTCTGGCTGCTTGGGCCGAATGGAACGGACAAAGTGGTTGGAGGCGCGTATCCGGGCGACGCGAGCGATGGCGGTCCTGCCACTAGGGCCACATTCTTCGTCAGCCATACCGCGGTAGACCCTGCGGGCAACATTTATGTCGCCGATAAAGAAGCCCACCGGATCCGCAAGTTCGCACCGCGTGGCGTGATTAGCACGCTGGCCGGTGACGGCACTCCGGGATTCGCAGGCGATGGCGGGCCAGCGGCTCACTCGAAGTTGAATCGTCCGGAGAGTATCGCGATTGATGTCGCGGGAAACGTGTATATCGCCGACACCGCGAATTTCCGCATACGGCGGGTGAGTACGGACGGTGTGATCACCACCTTTGCAGGGGGCAGCGGTCAGAACAACCGCGAGGGTGATGGCGGTCAGGCGATCGACGCTCACATCGGCGCGCCGTACGATGTAGCAGTCGGATGTGCTGGCGTGTACATCACCGATGTGGAATCGGTGCGCAAGATTGCGCTGCCGGATCCGCTGATCGCATATAACGGCGTGTTGGATGGTGCAGGCAAAGCTTCAATTGCTGCGGGCCAGCCGTTCTCCATCACGGGCTGCAATCTGGCGTCGACGTCGGCCAATGCGGATCGCAATCAGCCGCTGCCGCAAACGCTGGGTCGGGCATCGGTCACGGTGAACGGGATGCCGGCTACGCTTTCAAGCACCGATCCGACGCACATTATGGCCGTTGCGCCGACTGGAATTACGGCAGGTTCAGTGAAGGTGGTGGTATCGGTGGGCAGTATGCATAGCGCGCCCCTGTCGGTCCCCGCGAGATAGACAGCGCGCCTAATCGGAGTGCGCGGCGAGGGTGCTGGCCCGGCGATTCACCTCAGTCTCTAACTTCTCGGCGCTATCGCCGCACTTTCGACTACCGGCACAGATGGCGGTCACGCCGAAATCGCGATTGGTAGTATTCCTGGACAGTCCTATAGATTGGACGACCTGCTTAATGCAATGGCGCACTACGCGCGAGTTCTGGCGGGTGTTTTCCCATCGTCCGGCTAACGCTGAACGCGATGCCAAAGCTCATACAGCCTGTTCCAGACCAATCCGGCACGCCCCGGCCTACAGTTCAAGAAGTCGGAAGGTGAAGATAACATCTACTCGATTCGCATCGGCCTGGAATGCCGTGCCCTCGCGGTGATGAATCGGTCTGTGTGTATTGGATCGGCAGCCACAACGAGTTACAACCACCTGGTCTGTAGAGTCATCCTAGGCGCGCGCGGAGGCGCTCCTCACGGAGACGGGGATGCGTTGCTCCTGCAGTGCCTTGCCGTGACGAATCGAAAAGGGTTACATGAAATACGGCCCACTATAAGTCAAAAGTCCTAAGCCTAGCTCCAAATGCTCACCCCTGTCGAGCATAGACAGGATCGGTTTCGAAGCAACGCCCAAGCCACCAGCCCCACGACAACACACGACACAGCGGCGGCTATGACAACTGTTTTCCTGCGTATACTTAGCGCATACTTCCCCACGCGGGGTACCATTGCGAGCCGTCATTTCAAGGAGTAGCCTAAGCGGATCTCCTGAAAAAACGGGGTGTGCTGCTGTTGCACACACTCAGCAGCGTAGAGGTACATGGCCGCCGACCAGGTTTGCCAGTCCCGCCCGCCGGGTCGGCCGGTCTGCGCCTTTGTCCATTCGTTGAAACCCCACTCCGCCTCGTTCTCGTGCCACGGCTTGACCATGGCAGTCAATGCCAACAGCTTTCGGCTGGCCAGATCCAAGCGCCCCGCCGCCACGCATGCCGCCACGTAGAAGCCGCAGACAAATGGCCAAACACCCCCGTTGTGATACTCGCCGGGTTGATTGAAGCGCTCGTACCGCGGACGCCAGTCGGCATCGTGGGGCAAGATATACGGGAATAGACAGGGCGGCAAATCGACGGCCAACTCCCCGCTCCCCCGCATGGAGTCGCATTCCGTCTCAACCCAAGACACCAGGTTTCGCGCCCGATCGGGCGACGCAATCCCAGTCAGGATCGCCAGACTGTTGCCCAATAGATCGAAACGTTCGCTGCTGTAGATTTTATAGGAGTAGAGGGCATAATATGGCTTGGATGGAACCACGAGCCCCTCGTGCTCATGGGGGTTCTTCGCTTCACTACGGACTTCCGGAGCATTCAACAGCTCCCGAAGTTGACGGGCTGACGCGTGCTCGCCATACAGCATGAGATACGCATAGACTATCGTGTTCACGTAGAGCCCATAACCCAGCACCCACTGCTCGTCCCGCCAGTCGCTAGTCGGTAACTGCGAGACCATTACAGTGTCATCGGGACTTTGATACTGCATCCAAGTGAGTGCCTTCCGCGCGGCCTCTTTGAGGAACTCCGGTTCGTTGACGGACCTCCTGTAAAGCGCAAGGCCAATTAAGAAGAGCGGCGTCGTGTCGCTGGCTCCGCGGTCGGCGGGATCGTGCGCTAGCGAGGGGATGTGGCCGCGTAGCGTTTGATTCGATGCGAGTGTCACGAGTGTCCGCCGTAGCGCGACGACTAGCTCTTCGTTACCGGTGACCAGAAAGCCCAGGGCGGAGATCATCAGGTCCCTTGTGTATGGCTCCGGATACCCCCACCCGGCGGTCCGCGGCAGTCCTTGAAACGGGCCGCATGCGTTATGGAGTAGAACGCGGAGAGCCGCCTCTTTGGCCTGCTCGACAGAGGCAAGCGACTTCTCGTCCATAAGAGTCGTTATCACTGGATTCCCAGCCGGTCCGACATGATCTCTAGGAATTGCCTTGCCACCTTCCGATAGTCGAACAACTCGACCACGTGTTTTCGGCCAGCTTCTCCCATCGTCCGCCGCAGGTCCCCGTTCTGCATGAGCGTCAGGAGATCCTTGGCGATGTCGGGGATACTGGCCCGATACCCCGCTGTCCGGGGGCTTGGAAACACAATTCGATGGCTATCGTCGATCCCGTGGCCTTCCCCGAATACCGCCTCGCTGACTTTAATTTCCTCCGCCACCTTCGCCAGGAACGCCGTTTCGCCGTGGACCATCGTATCGAGGAATGCCATTGCGTTGATCGCTATGACGGGCTTGGCGCAGGCGCTGGCCTCCACCTGGATCATTCCGAAGCCCTCCAGGCGCGACGGTGCGGCGTATATGTCGCACGCGGCGAGCAGATAGGGCATGAAATTGTGCGAGACCACGTTGGTAGAGTAGATTACCTTCTTGTCGATGCCCAGATCAGAGGCGAGTTGAAGGTCGAGCGCGTTCTGTTGAATCGTCCGGGGCTGCGGCCAGACTTTGCAGACGTATTTCCAGGGGGGCGCTTCGGAATCGATCAACGCCAGTGCCTGCATCACCTCCTGAGCGCCCTTGGAGGCTGCGTCGCCGCCGACGGTTAGAATCATGACCTCGTCACTGGCCACGCCCAGCGCCTCCCGGATGGCGCGTACCTTGAGATCGTCACAGCAGCGCGGCGCAAAACCGTCGGTGTCGCAACCCACCGGCAGTACTTCGATATTGTCGCCCTTGACGCCATCCCTGATATAGGTTTCTTTCACCCAGTGCGAGGTGACGAAGACCAGCGGGAGAGCGTCCAGCACGTCATGGTGTGCGGCAACGTAGCCATCGGCCACGAGCCATGGTATTGCCGTCATCCCGAACTGATGCGGGTGCAGGACCAGGTGTGGAATATGGCCCCAAAACCCGATGCCAACCACCACGTCCGGCTGAAACCAGCGGTAGTACCATTCCTTTTCCTGAGGCGATTCGAAGTGGACAGGGTGGACATCCGCGCCGGCCTGGCACAGGCCTTTGCAAAATAGCCGGCCTTGCGTTGCCAGTCCCGCCGCCGACGGCGGGTACTCGGTGAGCACCAACACCTTCATGATTGCTGCTCCTGGAGCTTCGCCACTCGCTCCGCCGCTGCTCGCGGCGAGTCAAAGCACCAGAATCCTTCTTCTCGCGGCGTAGTTCGTGCTTCCCAAGTATAGGGCTCAAACGCGTAAAGATCGGTAATTACATGGAGCTTTTCGCGCCAGACCTCGTCCTTTAACCTGTCTCGCCGATCGGCATCGGCGCGAACGCGCGGCAGGTAGGCACGGTCTCCGTCGTCGTAAGCAAACAGCCACAAACACTTCGTGTTGAGACCGCCCGACTGCCAAAGCTCCATGACTGCGCGGCAGCACTCCGTGTGCCGCAGGTGCCGTGTGTATTCGCCCCTCGGACCGTGTGTCAGCACCAAATCGTAGGGGGTGCTCTTCAGCAAGCGTGCCGCTGTTTCCCGGACTTGCTCACGCGGCAACGGGATTTGGCCGGGTCCGTCATCGAGATCTGCCATCTCGCCCTCCGCTCCCAATCGCTGCAATACCCGCCGAAACCTTGGCGCGCGGTCCGGATCGTCTGCCCGGCACAAGGTCACAATGCGCCATAGAAAATCCGGATGATTCAGTATGTAGCCGCCACACCAAAGGATCTCGTCGTCCGGATGTGCGACGATGACAGCGGCCCGATGACGTTGTGTTATCAAGCCGCTATTCCATCGCCGCCAGGACTTGCTTCAGTGGCAACGTCGCGAACGTCGTGGAGTAGTCGGATATTCCGTACGGAATCACAAGCTGCCCGCCATGCACGAGGCTGCCGCACGAGTAAACGACGTTGGGCACGTAACCGTCGCGCTCGCTTACATTTGGTCTGATCAGCGGTTCATGCAGCCGACCGATAACCTTGGTTGGATCGTCACGGTCGAGCAGGAAAGCACCGATGCAGTACTTCCGCATCGGTCCCACACCATGACTGATCACCAGCCAGCCGGCGTCCGTTTCGATCGGTGATCCACAGTTGCCTAACTGGATGAATTCCCAAGGGTACGCCGGTTCCAATATGAGTTGCATGGTGTGCCAGAAATGGAGATGATCGGAGAACATCACGTAGATATTTTCCGCGTCCTGCCGGCCAAGCATCGCATAGAGTCCCCCGATAGTGCGGGGGAAGAGCGCCATCCCTTTGTTCTCGACGGCCGAGCCATTCAACGTATTGAATCTGAAACGAATAAAATCGGACGTTTCGAGGAATTGGGGCAAGATCATCTTTCCGTCGTACGCCGTGTAAGTCGCATAGTACTTTCTGGCGCCGTCCTGTTCGTGGAAAAGTACAAATCGGGCATCCTCGATCCCGTTGCTCTGCGAGGGAGTGACGGGGAACAATACCCGCTCGGACAAATCCGACTCCGGCGTGAACTGCACTTCGTAGTTGGATCGGGCAAGCATCACGGTTTCTTTGGCTACACGCACGGTCGTTTCCTGCTCACTCTCCGGGAGCTGTTTCGAGACGCGGCAGATGCTGGCGAGCAGTTCTTCCATTGTGAATGCGTCCGGTAAACCGCTCAGAACACCCTTGTTGAAGTCGCCCATGATACGAAGCTCCTGAAGCTTTCGTTCGAACAGGGGCTTTTCAAACGTCGAGTTGGGCACGTGCATCGGCTCTTGGCTGTAGCGAGAGGGAACGTCCATCGTGATGTTGCTGTCGGCGTCCAATAATCCGCTACGAAACGCGATCGAGGAAACATGCCCCTCTGCGGTCGCACGCAGGCTCAAGATGAAACGCAACGAACCGGGCGCAACGCCGGACTGATCGGGATGCGGGACCATCGAGGGATTGAACAGCGCAGCGGCTTCGAGCGAATACTCATGAGTGAAGTACCCGGCCAGCAACAGCTTCCGCTCATCGGATAGTCTTTGGCCGTTTAGCAGATAGGGGCTGACCTCATCGAACCGCCGCATGAGGAACTCGTCGATCTTCTGTTGCCGGTCACCGAACTCGGCTCGCACCGCTTGCAAGAGAGCATGTACTTCGCCTTCAGGAAGAGCCATGACACGGGCGGAGATTTTCAGGGAGCGCTGATCGCTCATGAGACGAAATGGACGGGCAAGCACATGCGTGCGGTCCGGGTCCAGGGTGACGGTACTGCGTTTTACGTCGATTTGGTTCATTTGGTGATCGAGGCGGCCAGAGCGGCTCGTCGAACGCCCGTCGCGGTGTCTTGTACCATCCGCATTTCCGCCAATGACAGGAGAAAGGCGAGCATGGGCGACGCTCGATCGTTCCGGCCGAGGACCCAATCTAAAGCCTGCTGTGCCTGTTCATTGCACCATGGATCGGCTATGGGGCGGTGCGCTTCCAGACAAGCCGGGAGCGAGTCCGGTGTCTCGATGACTGGTTGGTCGAAGTCCGCGCGAGCCCCGTTCCACTTGTGGAAGCCGTTACCGCTTATGGGCCGCAGTTGACTGTACTGTACCAGCCAGCGCAGCGTCTCGTTATCGAAGATTGTCGTCAGCCGCCCGGTCAGATCCTCGCGTGCATCCGCGGAGAGCGGGTCGCCGTACGATGAACCCAGGTACTCGTGAATGCGAATCAGGCTGCAGGCCCAAGCTTGCGGCGAAATAACGCCCTTCGCGGCGGGCAACACCCGCGCGGAAAGCTGGTCGACCAACTGGCTGAGGAGCACCGTCGGCTTGAGAATACCCCTTGAAGCGGTCGCATGGTAAAGATGATCCAGATTCAGCCTCGTCGTTAGAACCGGGCCATGGCCATTGGCTGGAGCGGCTACGCGCGGGGCCGCTGTTTCCTTGCGCGCCGATTCGAAGGAGCGCATGTACAGACCTGCCGTTTTACTCCATACCATTTCACGGCCCAATTTGTAGGCGTTCATGCTCATAGTGTTCCGGCGCGGTTCATCTCGCAATAACCCAATCGCCTCACGCGCAATCGCCCCGGGGTCGGCGAAGGGAACCAATACGCCACGCTGGTTTTTCAACAATTCGGCGGCATGCCAATACGGCGTAGAGATTACGGCCTTCCCAGCACCAAACGCGTAGGCTAGCGTCCCCGAGGTTATCTGGGCTTCGTACAAATACGGAGTAATGTAAAGGTCAGCCGCGCCAATGAATTCGGTCAGTTCCTTCAGGTCTACGAAACGATTGTCGAAGATGACGTTGTTCTCGATTTTGTTCCTCTTGGCGATGGCCTTGAGGCCGAGTCGGTAGGCTTCGCCACGCGTTCGCAACTCGTGAGGGTGAGTTGCGCCCAGCACTATGTAAACGACGTCGGGAAACTCCGCCACGACCTGGGGGAGTGCATTGAGTACATGTTCAATCCCCTTGTTCGGTGAAAGCAGCCCAAACGTCAGCAAGACCTTCTTTCCGCCCATGCCGAACTGGTCCTTGTAGTGACCCGGAGCGACGAATGTCACGTCGGGAATACCATGCGGTATCAGATCGATCTTGGCCAGAGGCGCCTGATACACTTCCAGCAAGATTGACCGCCCTCGCTCCGTCATGACAACCAGCCGGGCGGAATACTCGATCAATTTCCGCATCACGCGATGCTGGTCGGCGTTTGGCTTGAGGAGAACCGTGTGGAGCGTGGTGACGGCCGGTGCTCTCAACTCGTGCAACAGACCCAACAAGTAACTGCCCGCCGGGCCGCCGTAGATTCCGAACTCATGCTGCACCGAGACAACGCCCACATTACTGTTGTTTAGGAAGTCGGCTGCGCGCCGGTAAGACACCAGGTCTTGTTCCTCAATTTCGAAGCGGACGACGTCGGGATACTCATAGAACCCGTTGATGTCATTGACAGGCACCGCGAAGCACCGGCTTGTGGGATGGCGCGCCGCCACGGCGCCCAGGAGGTCGGATGTGAACGTTGCAATGCCGCACTTACGAGGCAAGTAGTCGCCCAAGAAGGCGATGCTCCGAAAGTTGAACTCTGTTTTCACAGCTGGACCACCTTTGCTGCGCGTTGCCGGACCGCGCCACGCGCGGATCCGTTCTTTACGCGGCGTTGAAAAGAGTCTCGATCACCATGCCTGCCGGCTGGTGCCCATTGCGGTCAGCGGCGTCCTGGCACTGGATACAATACGGCGCCCACGGGACCGCCACGAGGCGTTTAGGGCTGATCGGCGATTCACACTCAATGCAGGTTCGAAAGCTGTCGTCGTGAATTCGTCGTAAGGCGGTTTTCACGGCACGGAGGAGGGTGGAGTCGCGGTCCACGTTTCGTATCGCCAGTTCCCGTTCCGACCCATTCTGTATTTCGTCCATTTGATCCGCGCTCTTCTCGATGACAATGTCATCCCGCTTCCGTAGTGCGCGAGTCAACTCCGCCTCTTTCCGTTCGAGGATCGTTTGGAATCCACACATATCGGTAGTTGCTATCTTCATGCCATCCCTCTTCCCGCACGAGCGCACCTAGCTGCCATGCACGGTGTGGTCCAGAGGATGGAAGCGGTGCAAGGCCGGTCGCTTACGCGAGCCGTGACGATAAGGTCGAATGCAGAATCTGCACCTACCGTGCGGAATTTGCCGAGGCTCATGTGCACCTGGTCCCCAGAGAGTATCCCTGGCAACGGTGGGCACGAACGTGCCTTTACCATCGGATGGAAGCCATGACAAAGCATCAGGCGACACGCCGGATCCGCAGACTTCGGTGGTCAGCCACTCTTGCGCTGTTGCTCCTCTTCTTTGCTCCGGCCGCCTACTCGTACGCCGTTCTCACGCACGAAGCCATTATCGACTCGACCTGGGGCAGCGCGATCAAACCACTTCTGCTCCAACGATTTCCGGACGCCACCAAGGAGGAGTTGACGCAAGCACACGCATTCGCCTACGGAGGATGCATTATTCAGGACCTGGGATATTACCCGTTCGGCAGCAAGTTGTTCAGCGATTTGACACATTACGTCCGGAGCGGCGATTTTGTCCTCAACCTGATTCGCGACTCTCACGACCTCAATGAGTACGCCTTCGCTTTGGGGGCATTGTCGCACTATGCGGCCGACAATAGCGGTCACCCGATGGCCGTCAACCTGGCAGTTCCTTTGTTCTACCCCGAGCTTGGACTGAGGTTTGGAAAACAAGTGACGTATGCCGACGACCCGTTTTCCCACGTCAAGACGGAGTTCGCTTTTGACGTCTTTCAAGCGGCCAAGGGCCGCTACGCCTCCGCCGCATACAAAGACTTCATCGGTTTCGAAGTCGCAAAACCATTGCTCGATCGGGCGTTTCAAGATACCTATGCGTTGAGATTGGAAGAAGTATTCATGAACGTCGATCTCTCCATCGGATCGTACCGGCATGCGGTCGGATCTTTTCTTCCGGCTATCACAAGAGTTGCCTGGCAACTCAAGAAACAGGACATCAGGAAAGACGCTCCCAGCCTTACTCGTAAGAGGTTCCTCTATAATCTCTCCCGTTCCAGCTACGAAAAGAACTGGGGCGCTACGTACAGCCGGCCCGGTATCCGATCGAGACTCCTGACGTCGGTGTTCCGCATCGTGCCGAGAGTGGGCCCGTTCCGGGCGCTCTCCTTCAAGAGGCTGACGCCCGACACCGAAAAACTGTACATGGCCAGCTTCAATTTAGCCATCGGGCGTTATCGCGAACTGCTTTCGGAACAGACTGCGGGCCGTCTTGCGTTGCCCAATGACAATCTTGACGTAGGAGAGTTCACCGCAGCTGGGAAATATAGGCTGACGGATACCGCATACTCGCGGCTACTTCACAAGCTGCAGGGCCACTACATAGGAATGCCTCCAGAACTCCGCAGCGATATTCTAGCCTTTTACCACGGCTTTGAGGTTCCCGTTGCGACGAAGACTAACGGTGAGGATTGGGGTACCGTGCTCAAGGAACTCGATTTGCTACGGTCCGTAGACACGGACCTGAGGCGCTCTACAGTTTCTCCCTTGGGTTCGCCTGTTTCCAGATGAGGCAACGACACCGCGTCATACGCTCCGGCTGCTACGCGCGGCGCATGCGATTCACAGCAATGTGGTGGTTGCGGGAGTCGCCGGGCGAATTTGTTTCCGTGCACTCATTAGGCAGAAGTAAAACAGCTGCGGGTTGGCTGCGCGAGCCGGGAGCGCAGGCAAGAGGCTCGGCGCCAATACGCGTCACCGTTTTGGGTGCGCTGGCGATGGCGCTAAACGCGAGTGTCGGGGCATTGTTCGGAAACTGCTCGGACGGAAGTTGAGTATCGCTCGATTGGTCATCGAGTCATTTCCACCGGTCGCCCTTCAGATAAGCGTCAATTCTCTGTTCCATCTCAGCCGGAAACCGCGGCGCGGGACCCAACAGCTTGTCGCCGTACGCGCCGAGCACGATTTCCTTGAACACCGGGAGTGCAACCCGGCCGCCGGTCTCTCCGGCTCCCAGAGAGCGGTCGTCGTCGAAGCCGATGCGGACGGCTACTGTGATCCCCTCAGGGCCGTAAGTGGATCCCACGAAGAGCGCATCCCGGAACTCGTTCGTCGTTCCCGTCTTTCCCATAACCGCATACGGGAAACCCTGCGAGTCCAGTGCATGAGCAGTGCCGCTGGGCATGCGCACGACACCGCGCAGACCTTCCTGGATGAGCGAGAGCGCGCCGCCCTCAACATGGGCAGAAGGGCTCTGTCCGTTGCCGGCTATCATCTCGCCTGATTCCGACATGATCTTCCGGATCACACGAGGCGTCGCACGAGTGCCCGATGCGATGGTGCGGTACGCATTGGCAAGTTCCAGCAAGTTCACTTCGGACGCCCCCAAGGCCGTTGTGGCGTAAGGCCGCAACGGTGTCCGTATGCCGAGATCCCGCGCCGTCTCCAGGATGCTGGCAATGCCGATCTGCCGGGCGATCCAAATCGCTACAACGTTTCTGGATTCCGCCAGGGCCATGCGGAGGGGAATCATACCCTTGAATTGACCATCGTAGTTTGAGATCCACTTGGCATCCTGTTCTTCGCCATTGGAAACGCTGATGGGTTCGTCGGGAACGACGGAGTCGAGATTGAATGTTCCTCTTCGAAAGGCTGCGAGGTACACGATGGGTTTCATGGTGGACCCAGGTTGCCGCAGCGACTTCGTCACGCGGTTGAAGTCACCGTATGCGCTGGAGCGCTCTTTGTACGACTGGCGGCCGCCGGTCTCGGCGAGGATACTCGCATCGCGGTTTTTGAGCACGACCACCGAACCCTGGATCAGCCCGCTAGCGCTGGCGTGCCGCTTTTCGTACCGCAAGAGCCCGTGCTCCAGCGCCTGGTTCGCAATTTCTTGCATCCGGATGTCCACCGTGGAGTAAACCTGGATATGTCCCTGCAACAGGTCCTTCTCCTCAAGACCGGCATCGAAGCCTCTGAGCTCGTCCAGGACATTGTCGACGACCGCGGACGCTCCGATCGTCTTGTCCTTGCGCTGCGGGACCGTTTCAATAGGGCGCTGCCTGGCTCTCCGGGACTGGTCCTGAGAAATGAAACCATGGGCCGCCATAAGAGCCAGGATTTGATTCCTGCGCTGCAAGACTCTCCGGGCAGGGCTCGCATTGGGTGCATAGTAACGAGCCGACTTTAGGGCGCCTGCCAGCAGCGCAGCCTTATCCGCGTCATCTGGCGTGAACGTGGCGAGAGGCCGGCCAAAATAGTACTCTGCTCCCCTCGCAAACCCGTACTGCCCGTTTCCCATGTAAATGAAACTGGCGTATCGGGCCAGGATTTCTTCCTTGGCGCGGCGTTTCGATCCGAAGCGCGCCCGCATCTCCCGTTCGACCCACAAAGACAGCCGGATCTCCTCCAGTTTCCGCGCCAGCATATTGACCATTCGCGCGCCGATCAGTCGAGAAAACACACGCGACACGACCTGACTTTGCTGTAACTGATCGCTGTTTTCCTGAGCCGTCATGGTCTTGAGAAAATAGCCCCGCACGAGCTGCTGGGTAATGGTCGAGCCACCCTGCGGGAAGATAGCGGCGCTATTGAGCGCGTCCCGGCTTCCCATCTTAGTAAGGCGACCCATCAGCTTCCGGATCTTGAGTTTGTACAGTACGCGGCCGAATCCGGAGTAGTCTACTCCGCTATGTGAGAAGAAGTTCTTGTCCTCCGCAGCGAGAATCGCTCCGCGAACAATGGGCGGAATGTCCTTATAGCTGGTGATCTGACGGAATTCAGACGCCATTTCAATTAGTGACTGGCCGTTGACATCGTAGACGTGGCCGATGGTGGGAAACGCAAACCGGTTGAAGGCCTCCGGATCAGGCAGGTTGTTCCGGTCGAAATAAATGTGGTAAACACCTCCGCCAACTAGGGTGGCCGCGACAATCGCCGTCGATACTAGAACGCGAACAGCTCCGCGCCACCAACGCTGCCCGGCCGCGCCGCTGCCACGGATTCGCAGCCAGGTGCTACTTAACCAGGCTCGGACCAGAATGAGTGAGGCCCATCGCCCGCGGACGTGGCCGGGCTGTTCAAAGCGAGCACCGACCACCTAGCGCCAGTGTCCCTCCACCAAGACCCAGCCGTTCCTTTGGTGCGTCCAACGATGCGCTACCCAATGGGCATGATGCCGTGGCGGCTGCTGCCAACTTCCCGGAGTCCAGGCGTACGCGTTGCCGTCCCAACGTTGGTATCCGGAAACCCACACATGGTCGCGGCTAGGCGGCGGAGGGCGTCTTTCGTGCATAGCACGAGGCGGCGCGATGCGAACGACAATCTCGCCTGCTCCGGCGCTGAAGGCCAGCGCGCCAGCAAAAACCAATCCGATCAATCGCTTAAAAACCATAACAACGCTCTTCCCTTCCTTTGTGTCAAGATCGAACTACCAAGCTCTTCTTCGTCTAAAGGCGTGATAGATGAACAGCAAAGATACCGAGCCGAAAACCGCCACGAAGAGACTGTAGAGGTTAAGCCCGCTCACGCCGGGGGCTCCAAACAGGTGGAACATCCAACCACCGGCAAAAGCGCCGACAATCCCCAACAGGATGTCGAGTAGGATGCCTTCGCCTCTCCGATTGACAAGCTTGCTGCCGATGAACCCCGCAATCAGGCCGAGGACTATCCAGGCCAGAAATGACATCGTCTCTCCAGACTGCCCAGTCAATGAACGAAGCGAAAGGAGGGTCCGGCCGTAAGAGCTGGTCGCCAGTGGGGACAAGAGTGCAAACGCAAATGCGATGCGATTTGTCTTTTTCAGTTGAATCATATTTTCACCACTCTCTTTTGTGCTACGGAATCATAAGCGGCCCACCACTCCGCGGCGCAGGGCACGATCGAGTAAGGCGCCCCCGTGAGCCGGGGCGCAGCAGACACGAGTGTACGCGCCACATCGTATGCCAGTTATGACTCAGTGGAATCAGCTATGCGTTTCAGTGGAAGACTCCAAGCATCATGACGACAAGGAGAATCAATAGCACAGCACCCAGGCCGATACCGGCGCCTCCCCGATAACCCCAGCGGCTGTGGCCGTAGTAACCACCCCCTCCGCCGATCAGTAACACCAGCACAATAATGAGCAATAACAGCATTGTTGTGGTTTCCTTTCTAACCTCTTACTTTTCGAAGACGTTCTTAATCTGTCCGATCTTGTTTCGAACTTTGCCCGCGAGGTTCTCGGATTGGCCTTTAGACTCTAAGACCCGATTGCCGGCGATTCGTCCAGCCTTCTCTTTGACCTTCCCTTTCACCTCGTGGAACTTGCCTTTGATTTGATCCTTCGTGCTCGATCTCATGTGTCTCCTCCGTGTGACTCTAGATCCAATACGGCTTCGCGCCGTAGTAGCCGCAGACTTCGGCGCCCCAGGCGCGGTCAGCCATGTTCGGCCAGTGAGCCTTGTCGAAACCGGGAGCGCGCTCCAGCAGGTTCTTGTCAACGTCCAGGATGAGTTGCTCTTCAGCGGTATCGACCTTGAGGGCGCTCCAGGGAATGGCAAAGAATTTGTCGCCCAAACCCAGGAACCCTCCGAACGAAAGAACCGCGTAAGCAACGCGGCCCCTCTCTACGTCAATCATCAAGTGTTCGATTGTTCCGAGATCTTCATTTCGACGGTTCACGACCTTGTCGCCCGTAAGAGTGTCGGCGGCCAGAATACTCTGCATCCACCGTCCTTTGGCATCTCTCGTCTGTGACACGATGCCTCCTCCTTCTCTTCATGACTTTGCGCACAGCGGGCCGCAACCCACTCTGACTTAGCTGACGTCCTGTCCTATCTGGCGCCGGAGGGTTCGCGGCCTGTGTGGCCTGTGCGCCGCGTACGGATCAGAGTATGCAGATTGGGGACCAAAGGAGAATGCCGCGTGAATACCAGCTAAGGATCGATGCGCTCGCGCGCACGTGCAATTCCTGCCGTTCCCAAGGCAAGAGTTGCCGGGCGTTAACCGAACGGAGCCACCGTGAAATAGAACGTCGATCCCGACCCAGCCGCCGACTCCATCCACATGCGGCCGCCCTGCTGCTCAATGGCTTTCTTGCAGAATGCGAGTCCTAGCCCGTCCCCGGGGTGTTCTTTGCCATGCAGGCGCCTAAAAGACCCGAAAACGCGGTCCTGGAATGCCGGGTCGATGCCGGGACCATTGTCTTCGACGGAGAGCACCCAATCGAGGTCCACGCGTTGAGATGATATGTGAACACGCGGAGAAGGCGCGTCGCAGTATTCGATAGCATTTCGAATCAGATGGTCGAGTACCTTGGCCAGTAGTTCGAAGTCGCCTGTCACCACCGGCAAGCGATCGTGGGTGACGATTGCACTGCGATCTGTTATCTGCTTGTCCGCCGAGAGGAGCGCCTGGCGAAGGACTGCTTCCATGTCCGTCCGCGAAGACTGCTGTGCGTCGGCATCGAGCGACCAATAGTCCACCATGTGGGCAAGCAGCGACTGCGCCTTGGCCGTTCCTTCCCGGACGCGCTCCAGGAACATCTTGGCGTCGGAGTCTAGGCTGCCGGCATACGTTTCGGTCATCAGTTGACTGAATGCGGCCACATCCCGGAGGGGTTCGCGCAGATTGTGAGCCGCTAGATAGACAAACTCCTCAAACTCCGCGGTCGCCCGGGCCAACTTCCTTTCGATCTCGATGCATCGCTGCGTTTCCGCGTCGAGAGCCTGACGCAGGTGCTCGACTTGATCTTCCGCGGGGATTCGGTCAGATCTCCTCATTCGTAGTCAACTCTGTGCGCCGGAGTCCTCCGGG
>Ga0209168_10000701_pt1 | contig 30069 bp, 30 predicted proteins | sample Coa_R1_FD_187156 | JGI IMG/M metagenome (GOLD analysis project Ga0209168, IMG submission 187156) | Surface soil microbial communities from Centralia Pennsylvania, which are recovering from an underground coalmine fire - Coalmine... | ecosystem: Environmental > Terrestrial > Soil > Unclassified ...
ACGCCGGCCGAGGCCTGGTAGCCGCGCTCGCAGAGGGTGACCGCCGTGCTGTAGTCGCCCCGGCACAGCGCGGCTTCGGCCAGTCCCCATAGCGGCGGCGACAGCCGGTTCAGCTCGGCCATCTCCTCAGCCTGGGCGAGCGCTTCGCGCAGCAGCGTCTCGGCGGTGGTCCAGTCACCCCGGCCCATCGCCAGGAAGCCCAGGACGTATTGCGCGGTGATCCGGGTGGTGATGCCACCGCGCCCGTCGGCGAGGGCCTGCTGCGCGGTCTGGGTGGCCGCGGCCCATTGGCCGGTGGCCCACTGGACGTGCGCGAGGTTCGACGCCATGAAGTGCCGGTGATTCCATAGCTCGGCCTGCTCGGCATAACGGATGCCGTCAGCGAGCCAGCGTTCACCGCGGTCGTATTCCACCAGCTCTGACGCGGCCGATCCGATCAGGCGGTATCCGCGTGCCGCCTCCACCTCCTGCTGCGTGCCGACGGCGCGGGCGATCGCGTCTTCGAGCAGCCGCCAGCCTTCGTCCATCCGGCCGACGAAGACCAGCACCGTTCCGAGCGTGGCGGCGGAGTTGAGGGCGGCCTCATCGTCGCCGAGCCGCTGGCTTTCAGCCCGGCTGAACTCCCCGTGGATGACGGCCTCGTCGAGGCGGTCATCCAGCAGGTAGGCAGCGGCCATGGCAGAGCGCAGCCTGGCCCGCTCACGATCCGCGCCGACCACAGCGTCCAGGCTGTCCAGCGCCGCTTGCAGCGTGCTCAGGCGGGCATCGAGGCCCTCGCCGAGCAGGTGCGCGACCGCGGCCATACGCGGTGCCAGCACGGCCACCGCCCGCACATCACCGGCGTCGGTGGCCAGCTCATGGGCGGCCCGGTACGCCTGCGCGGCAGCGGTGTTGTCGTCGGTGGCGGCGGCTTCGTCGCCCAGCGCGGCGAACAATGCGGCCCGGTCCAGCGCCGCGAGCCCGGCGGGCAGGTTGCGCACCGCCCGGCGGTACAGGTCCAGCGCCTCGCCGTGGGCCGACATCAAGGCGGCCTCAACCGCCGCGGCGGCCGCGTGCTCGTAGGCGGGTCCTGGACACCCGGCCTGCTCGAAGTGCGCCGAGATGAACGCGCCGCGGTAGCCACGCTCGGCCGCGGTCCGTGCCACCCTTTCGTGCAGACGGCGCCGCGTCGGCAGGTCGGTGTCCGCGTAGAGCGCATCGCGGATCAGCGCGTGCCGGAAGTCGAAGCTGACCGTGTCACTGCCGGGGAGGATGAAATAGGCGTCTCGTAGCTCGCGCAGCGCGGCGGCCACCTCGTCCGGGCTGACGTCGGTGATGGCAGTCAGCAGGTCGAAATCGAGGGAACGCCCGATGACAGCGGCGGCCGACGCCACCTGCCGCGTGCGCGGGGCCAGCTGCCGGGCGCGGCTCAGCACGGCGTCGCCCAGCGTGTCCGGCACCGCGGCTGACCGCACTGCCACGCTGGACTTCGGCGTCAGCGCGTCCTCATCGATCGCTGCGAGGAACTCCTCGACATGCAGCGGGATCCCGTCGCTGCGCTCGTGGACCGCCGCTACCACCTGGGCAGGCGCCGGCCGGCCGAGTATCGCGCTGGCCACGGCCGCGGTCTGGTCCAGCCCCAGGCGCGGCAGCCGGATCTCCTCGGCCAGCCGCTGGCCCAGCAGACGGGCCCGCAGCTCACGCATGGGCCGCGTAGGGTAGAGCTCGTCGCTTCGGTAGGCGCCGATGACCAGTACCGGCCTGGCCGCCAGGCGGCCGGCCAGGTGGCCAAGCACATCCAGGCTCAGCTCGTCGGCCCAGTGCAGATCCTCCAGGACGATCAGGACCGCAGTGCCAGGATCCGCGGTAACCAGCAGGTCGGCCACGTCTTGCACCAGCAGGCGGCGCCGGTGGTGGGCATCGCCGGCACCGGCGGTGATGTGGCGCACCCGTGACGCCAGGCTCTGCCCGAGGGCGGCCAGCGCCGGCTCGTGTGCGGGCATCAGATCGCTGGCCAGGTCCAGCAGCAGGCCCGCGAACGACTGCACGTCGCCGGGGAACGCTGCGGCACGAGCCACGGCGAAGCCGCCGGCCTGGGCCTGCCGCGCGATCACGCCGAGCAGGCGGGTCTTGCCGATGCCCGCCTCGCCCGCGACGAACAGCAACTGGCCCGAACCGGCTGCTGCACCGGCAAGCCGGCGCTCGATAAGGGTCACGAAGGCATCCCGGCCGGCCAGGACCGGTGACTGGATCACGCCGCGAGCCGGCACCGCGCACCTCCCTCGCAGTTAAGTATCCGGCACCCGCCGATTAGGGCACCTGACCGATGAATCGCATGCCCGGCGGGCCGAGGCTGAATACAGCCAATTCACCACTGCGCCGTGGCGGGCGCGCTCATAAAGGAGTTCTCCGGATGCCGCTTTTCATGGATGTCCACAACCTCGGCAACGGTGTCTCGATGGACGATGTCGCCAAGGCACACCAGGCCGACCTGGCCACTCAGGGCGAGTATGACGTCAGCTACCTGCGCTACTGGGTCGATGAGCACAAGGGGCAGATCTTCTGCCTGGTCGAGGCACCTGATGCCGGGGCCGCGGCCGAGGTCCACCGCAAGGCCCACGGCCTGGTAGCCGATGCCGTCTACCAGGTACAGGAAGGTGCCTGACACCGGCACCGGCCCCAGACACGGCGCAGCGCCGTCCGGGCTCGCGCAGCCCGGACCGCGCTCCACCGGGCCCGGCCCCAACCATGCAGGCGGGTACGCGCGTGGCCTGTCATTGGCCGCCGTCACCGTGCGTGAGGAGGCCTGTAGGGCCGGTGCCTCTCTTCGGGAAACATCGCAGGTCAAGGCGGGCATGGCAGCTTGCCGGCGGTGCAGCAGCCGTACCGGCCGGGGATGGCGGGTATCGGGTCTTACTGCCCGGCAGCCGCCTTGAACTTCACCACCAGCTCGGCAGGGACGCGGCCGCGGTCTTTGACCTCGATGCCCTGGGCCTTGGCCCACTCGCGGACCTCGGTGGTGTTCAGCCCGCCCGCCGGAGCCCGCCGCCCGGTCCGCGCTGGGCGGCGAGCAGCGCCATTGGCCCGCCGCGCAGCGCTCACATACTGCGCAAGCGCGTCGCGCAGTTCCTTGGCGTGTTCTTCGTTCAGGTCGATCTCGTACTCGGTGCCGTCCAGCCCGAAACGGACGGTTCCCTCGGCGGCGCTGCCGTCAAGGTCATCGATGAACAAGGTCTGGATCTTCTGGGCCACGGTCGCTTGATTCCTCTCAACTGATCTCCGGCCTACCAGTGTAAACAATCCGACACCCGACCAGCGCGCTGCCGCGCCGACACGATCGGCAGATACAGGTACGTACCAAGAGTTACCCGTCCAGAAATCGCGCCGGGGGCGCCGACCTGGGTGCTTCGGGACCAGAGATTGCCAGGTTGATTTGGTTTGTGATCAAATGGTGGCCCATTACGCAGCGGCTGGACTCCTGCATCTGGTGCTGGGCAGATCGCTATTGACGGCGCTGTCCGTCGTGGTAGGGCACGCTGGCGGTAGACACCGCCCTGACGGCGGTGCGGTATCTAAGTGCTGGATAGGTAAGAATGACACACGGTGCGGGATGCGGAACATGACCGTCAACACGGTTGGTGCTGTCTGCTTTGGCGTGATCATCGGCTGGGTGACCTATCGGACGTTGCGCCGGACCGGAGAGACCGTGGCGGTATCGAATATTGCCTCGGTGGTCGGGGCGGTCGGCGGCGCGGCGGTTACCGGTATTTTCCAGGGATCTTTGTTCGGCTGGTACTGCATCGGACTGGCGGTTGGCTTTTTCGGATACCTCATCCTTGCCGCTACCCTGCTGCGGAACGTTACCTGGCTCGGCGATGGTAGCTAGTGACCGCCATCTTGAGCGCCGTCCTTTCCGGTGCCGCGGTCAACGGGGGACACTTAATCATCTAGCATCGGCTGCTGCCGTCCAGAGCGGGTGGGGTGGGCGCGGGAATGGATCCTCTCAGACCTGGTGATCCTCGCGATGTCGGTCGATACCGGCTGATCGGGAGGCTGGGCGAGGGCGGGGTAGGAGTGGTGTTCCTCGGCCTGTCCCCGGGCGGCCGCCAGGTCGCGGTGAAGCTCATCCACCCGGGGCGCGCCAATCCGCGGTTCCGGGAGCGGTTCGCCAGGGAGATCGAGGCGGCGCGCCAGGTCGGCGGGTTTCACACGACGCCGGTGATCGACGCCGACCCGACCGCGGATTCACCCTGGATGGTCACCGTCTACATCCAGGGTCCCTCGCTGCAGGACGCGGTCGAAAGGGGAGGGCCGTTCGGCCTGGAGCGGCTGCGCGCGCTGGGTGCCGGGCTGGCGGAGGGACTGGCTGCTATCCACGCGGTCGGCTTGGTCCACCGCGACCTGAAGCCGAGCAACGTGATCATGGCCGAGAACGGGCCGCGCATCATCGACTTCGGGATCGCCGGCGCGGGCGCGACAACCTCGATAACCACGGGCGACTTCGCGGTCAGCACGTACGCTACGCGTCCCCGGAGCAGGTCCAGGGCGAGATCGCCGGACCCGCCAGCGACGTGTTCGCGCTCGGTGGCACGCTGGTTTTCGCCGCGACCGGCCGCGCCCCGTTCGGCGGCGAACAGATCGCCGCTCTCTACCGCATCGTGGCCGCGCCGCCTGACCTGGCCGGGGTGCCGGACGAGCGCGGGTTCCGGCAGCTGATCAGCGAGTGCCTGGCCAAGTCGCCGGACGAGCGGCCCACGCTGGCCGCCATCATGACCCGGCTGAGCGAGATCGGCGCCCCCGCGGGTTCCGTATTGGCGGAGCCGACCACCAGCTACCCGGCCGCCCCGGCATGGGAATCCTACCGGGCGGCCGTGGAGCCCGAACCTGACGCGGCGGGTTCCCCGACGGCCACCGGCGGGCTTTCAGGCGCTCCCTCCGATAGGACATCTTCCGGCCTGCCGACCCCGCCGAGTGACGCGAGACCCGCGCAGCCGGCCGCGCCAGAACCGTACCGGGCTCCGTCCCCGGCCGCGCCGCCTCCGCCGGCACCGGGTCCGGCTCCATCGGCTCCATCGGCGCCCGCGGGGCCATGGCCGGGCCCGGCTGGAGGTCCGCCCGCGCCGGCTTCTAAGGACAGGCGCCCGAGGCTGCGGCTTCCTCGTGGCGGGCTACCGAGATTGCGGCGTCCCCGCCGGGGGCGCGGTCCGCGCCTGTCCGGCGAGGCCGAGCCTGCGCAGGACCGGGGCGAGCAGACTTACGGCGGTTACAGCACTCGCCCCGCTGGCGAGTCGCGTTACGCCAACGCGGCGATCTTGGACCTCCGCAGCGGACAGCCCTGGAGCTTCAGCCGGGCCATTCAACCTGAGGATCTGCTGCTTTTGCGGGTGGACATAGGGCCGCCCTCCTCCCACAGCCAGGTCCAGGACCCGGTACCGTTCCCCGACTGGCAGCTACCCGCCGGGGATCTGGTGATCGATGTCGTCGTCACCAGCACGACATTCACCGTGGGCCCCGTCGCCGACGGTGCGGGCCGCCTGCTCGTTCCGGCCGAGCACGCCCACGCGAGCCATTTCGTGCTTCCCGGTGACGGCGGACCTGCCCGGGCGGCCGATGGCGGCCCGGACCTGACCTTCGTTCTCGGAGCGCCGCGCAGCCCGGGTCCGGCCAGGCTGCGCATCATCTACTACTTCCGGGGCGCCATAATCCAGTCTCAGTTGCTGAGCGCAGTGATCGCCGGGCCTGCCCTGCGCGGAGGCCAGACCCCGCCCTGGTCCCTGGTCACCGATTACACGATCACCCACTCCCTGCCCGGGGTCGTGGACATCCCCCGGAGGCCGCGCCTGTCCGTCGTGCTCAACGGAGACGGCGCCGGCCACGAGATCTACGTACGGCTGCCAGGACTGGCCGACGGGCAGCGGCCGACCGCCGCGGTCAGCCTCCCGCCAGCCATCGGCAGCGCAGTGCGGGACCTGCGCCGGGCACTGGCCGGAGAGCCGGTCGCCCCGGCAACCATCACGCAGAGCCGGGCTCAGCTCATCACCGCCATGAGAACCATCGCCCCGCTCGGCTGGCAGCTATGCGCGGCGTTGTTCCCAGGGCTGCAGGAGGTCCTGTACTCGCTGCAGGCCGGACCTGCTGCGGCGGTCCTGCATGTGGCACGACCGGCCGGGGTGACCCTGAGCGTGCCGTGGGCCCTGCTCTACACCACGAGCATCGATTCGCGGCACGGCCCCGGCTTCCAGTCGGTGCCCCTCTGCCCGCTCCTGAGCAACTGGGATGGCCGCACGCCCCTGGTGAGCAGCGGGCAGACTTCCTGCCCGTACGCCGGCTCCATCTCGCACACCGCCGACCTGCTCTGCCCGTTCGGCTTCCTCGGATTCCGCCACGACATCGAGCAACTCAACTCAGCCGACCGCCCGGTCGTCACCATCACCGCTCCGTCCGGCTCCCGCGTGGTAATCGCCGAGACGGCCTACCAGGTCGACCGCAAAGCGCTGCAGCATCATGTGACCGGCCTCCGGCAAGCTTTCGGCCGGCTGCCTGGCATCGACGTCGCGGAGGCCGCGAGCAAAGATCAGCTCAAACAGCTGATCTGTGCCGACCTGCCCGTCATCTATTTCCTCTGCCATGGCGAACGCCCGCGCGCAGGCAGCCCGGAAACCTTCCTCGGCATAGGCAACCGCGAGCACCTGACCCCTGCGGACTTCATCGGCTGGGTCCAGGACGCGTTCCTCAGCCAGCACATACGCGTCTGGGACCAGATCCGGCCGCTGATCTTCATTAACGCCTGCCACTCGGCCGAACTAGACCCAGCCGCCCTGTTCAATTACATCGACGCGTTCGTGGGCATGGGTCACGCCGCCGGAGTGATAGGCACGGAGGTCAAGGTCAGCCAGGACCTGGCGATGGAATTCGCCCGGTGCTTCTTCGACGAGCTGCTCAGCCCGGGAAGAACCGTAGGCATCGCCTTGCGGCACGCCCGGCTGGCGTTCCTGGCCAACGGCAACCTGTTCGGGCTCAATTACACACCGTATTGCTGGGCGGATCTGACCGTCGCCTCGTGACACTCCTTTACCCGTGGTCAGTGCGTCGCCGGGCCCGAACGCGGCTTGGTCCTGGTCCGGTCGGTATGGCGAGCCGACGTCGAGTTGCGCCTGCGGGAAGCGCGGTTCGAGATCGCCGAGCACGGCACGCACACCGAGCTGGTCGATCGCGGCGGCCTGTACGTCGACGGGTGCGACTGGGGCCGGGAGAGCGGATGCGGACGCTGGCGGGCATGAAGAAGGCGCCGCGGCCGGCGGCGCCTTCACGGGGACGGCCTGGGTTGCGCGGCCCGGGATGCTGGATCAGGCACTGGCGGCGGCCTGGACGGTTGTCGCGGCGGCCGGGGCTGCCGTGGCGGTGAGCCGGCGCCCGCGCATCCAGACGACGGCCAGCCGGGTGAGCACGTCGGCCAGGGCCATCATGACCAGCGCGGCGGTCCAGGCGGCGGAGCCGGTGATGTGGTGCGCGATGCTGAAGGCGGCGATGGCCGGGCCGGCGCCTTGGGTCGCGGCGAAGTAGAAGACCATCCGGGCCCCGACCCCGGCGATCCACATGCTCGCCGCCAGGACCCCGGCCCGGCCCAGCGGCCGGCCGTCGGCGCCCAGGCGCAGCCGGGTGGCCAGGCCGCCGATCGCGCCCATGACCGCCCCGGCCAGCACGCACGCCAGCTCCAGCGTGAGGTCGCTGCCGCCGCCGGGCACCGTGTGCAGGAACATCACGGCGGCGGCGCCGACCGCGAGGACCGGGACGGCCAGGGCGCGCAGGTCGAGCTGGTGCTCGCGGATCTGCCGGACGACGAGGAGGATGAGCAGCGCGTTGATCAGGTAAATGTTCATGCCGCCAGCGTGCCTGCGAACACAGGCGGGCGCGTCGGCCCTCGGGTGGGAGTCCGGGTTGATACCCGGATCAACCCCCAGGTTGACCCGCTTGGCCCGGTACCGCACACCGGCACCGGCCGGCGCATCCAGGTCCGGCGCCGGTCGGCGACGCTGAGGAAGGGGTGACGGGAGGCAGGTCCCGGAGATCGTTCCGCTGCGGCAACCCGGCGTCGCTCCTGGACGTTCAGGCCGGTTCGCGAGCGCGGAGGCGGCGGAGCATGCGGGCGTCCTGGAAGCCGACGGTCCGGGCGGCGGCCTCGACGGTGGCGCCGTGGCTGATCAGGTGCTCGGCTCGCTCCAGCCGTAGTAGCTGCTGGTAGCGCAGCGGGGTAAGGCCGGTCGCCTCGGTGAACTTGCGGGTGAGGGTACGCTCGCTGACGCCGCAGTTGCTGGCGATCTCGGTGAGCGGCAGCGGGCCGGCGAACCGCGCCTCGATGTGATCCTGGGCGCGGTGGGCGGTGTCGCTGAGGTGGCTGCGGTGCCGCAGCATGGCGCTGGCCTGCTGCTCGTCCCCGTTGCGGCGGGCGTAGACGACCATCTCGCGGGCGACCCGCGCGGCCGTGGCCGGGCCGTCCCGGACAGCGATCAGGTGCAGGGCCAGGTCGATGCCGCTGGCGATCCCGGCGGAGGTGGCGACCCGGCCGTCGATGACGTAGAGGACGTCGGGAATGACCGTCGCTGCTGGGTAGCGTTGAGCGAGTTCGTCCTGGATGTCGTGGTGGGTGGTGCAGCGGCGGCCGTCGAGCAGGCCTGCCCGGCCGAGGGCGTCGGTCCCGGCGCAGACGCTGGCGACGGTGCCGCCATTTGCATGATGGGCGGCGAGCGTCGTGAGCATGGCGTCGGCCAGCGGGCCGGTGCCCGCGATGACGGGGGTGGCCCGCCAGCCGGGGACGATGATGAGGTCGTCTTGGGCGAGCGCGGGCCACTGCGTGGTTGCCTTTATGGTGACGCCCTGGGCAGTGGGCACGTCTTCCTGCCCGGCGACATAGGCCAGCTCGTAGCCGCAGCCGAGGTCGGCGGCGGTGCCGAACGCCTGCGCCGGGCCCGCTAGGTCCAGCAGGTGCAGCCCCGGGACGAGGAGGAAGACGACCTTAGTCACGATCTGGTCAGGATAGCTGGCTTGCCTGGCTGTCTCAGCTGGCGCGCCGGCCGTACAGGGGCGCAGGCATGGTGGCGTGGCCGGTGACCTCCGCGATCGTGGCAATGGTCGCGAACCGCGCGGCGAGCGCGTACTCGGTCCGCTCGATGACCGCGCCGACGGGCAGCGTGCGCGGGTCCGCGAGCAGCTGCTCGACCGTCTGGCCCGCTGGGGCGTCACGGTGCGCGATCGGGCTGGTGGCGGTCGCCTCGGTGACGAACGTGACGTGGTAGCCGAGGTCGGATGCAACCCGCGCCGTGGTCTCGCAGCATTGCTCGGTGCGGATACCGCACACGATTAGCTCGGTGATGCCCTGCTGGGTGAGCAACTGCTGGAGGTTGGTGGTGGTGAACGCGTTGTGTGAGGTCTTGGTGAGCTGCGGCTCACCGGCCTGCGGCTCGAGCGGGCCGATGTAACGTACATAGTCGCTGGCCGGGTCGAATGCGGTCCCCGATCCAGGCTCGGAATGCAGCACCCAGACGACCAGGTCGCCGCCTGCCCGCATGCCGTCGACGAGGCGGGCGACGTCACCGGCGATGCCGGGGTTGGAGATGGCCGGCCACAGCGGCCCCTGCCGGAACGATTCCTGAACATCGATAACGAGAAGAGCGCGAGTCATGATGACAAGCATCCAGCGGGGAAGGGCTCGCGCATAAGGCCGGATCAAGTCCCGAACCGGACCGATCCGGTCACGTCATGGCTCAGCCAGACCGAACCAGCATGAGGCCTGGATCGAGCGGTTACGACAAGATGGTCACGACCGGCGAAAGGAGGGCCATGAAGTACATGCTGATGATCTGCGATGACGAATCGGTGATCCTGAGCCCCGCCGAGGTGCACGCCCTGCCGGCGATCCAGGCCTGGGATGCGGAGGTGGACGCGCGGGGGATCCGGCGCGGCGGCGCGCGGCTCCGGCCAAGCAGCGCTGCCAGCACCGTCCGCGTCCGCGACGGCGAGGTGCTGGTATCCGATGGCCCGTTCGCCGAAACCAAAGAGCAAGTAGGCGGCTTCGACATCATCGAGTGCGCGAGCATCAACGAAGCCGTCGATATCGCCGCCAGACATCCGGCCGCCGCCAGCGGGGCTATCGAGGTCAGACCACTGTGGCAGGAGTGAAAAGCAAACGCCCACGACACAGGTCACCCGCTCATGAGCAGGTGCTCCCCCGGCGGCCAGGGTCATGCTGCGGGCTGCGGACCTTTACTGGGGGGAAAGGCCGAGCGCTTCGGGATGGGCGCGGCGGTAGTGCTCGGTCAGTACCTCGCTGAGCGTGCCGGGCCGGTAGGCCACGGTGCGCTGGCAGATCTCGCAGCGGGTGACCGGAAGCTGGGTGACGGTGACAGGGAAACGGCGTGACGATGAGTTGCTCATTTGGCTCTATGATGCCAGCTCTGCTGAAGTGATCTTGCCCTGCGCCCGGCCGGACGCGCTCCGCGCGGCATGAGCGTTGACACCCTGCCCGGGCGGCGTCAGAACCGGAAGCGGGTCAGGACGCCCGGCTCCGCCGACAAGGTCACGATCGCCGAGCGTGGCTCTGACCCGCCCCTGACACCGCCAGCACGAGCAAGCCCGTCTGCGCTACGTGGCGCAGACGGGCTTGCGGACCGCGGCAGTGGTACAGCCGGCCACGAACGAGCTAGGACACGGCCGAAGGCAGCTCCTCGAGCAGGTCGGGCTCGGGGACGGACTGGCGGCCGAGCTTGCTGGGCCACCAGACCCAGTGGCCGAGGTCCAGGTTGAGGGCAGTGACCAGCACGGATCTGACGATGATGGTGTCCAGCAATACCCCGAACGCCACCGCGAAGCCAAGTTCGGCCAGGAAGGTGACGGGCAGGGTGGCGAGCGCGGCGAACGTGCCCGCCAGCACGGCACCGGCCGAGGTGATGACCCCGCCGGTGGCCGACAGCCCGATAAGCGCGCCGCGGCGCGGGCCGTGCTTGCCTGCTTCCTCGCGGACCCGGGTCATCAGGAAGATGTTGTAGTCGATCCCCAGGGCGACGAGGAACACGAAGACGAACAGCGGGAACGAGGTGTCCGCGCCGCCGAATTTGAACACGTGGTCGAACATCAGCGCGCTCACGCCCAGCGCCGCCGCGAAGGACAGCACGACGGTGGCGATCAGCATGACCGGCGCGATCAGCGCCCGCAACAGCAGGGCCAGGATGAGGAACACCACGACCAGGATGACCGGGATGATCACCGCGCGGTCGTGCGCGGACGCGCGGCTGATGTCCAGGGTGATCGCCGTGTTGCCGCCGACCAGCGCGTTCGCGCCGGGGACCGCGTGCACGGCGGCGCGGACCCGGTCGATGGTGGCGTACGCCGCCTGGCTGTCCGGGGCGCTGGTGAGCGTGCCGGTCAGGTAGGCGTGGCCGGCTTCGACGGCCGGCCCGGTGACGCCGGTGATTCCCGGCGTGGCCTTAAATGCCGAGGCTAGCTGGGCCGCCTGCGGCTGGTTGCCGATCACGATTACCGGCTGTCCGGCGCCGGCCGGGAAGTGCTGGTCCACCACCGTCTGCCCGACCACTGAGTCCGGGGTGTGACGGAACCCCTGCGCAGCGGTCAGGCCGCCGGCCTTCAGGCCGAGCAGGCCCGTCGCCATCACGCCGAGGATCAGCGCCGTGACCACCCAGACCACCCGCGGCCGGACCGCGATGCGGCGGCCCACCCGGGCCCAGAATCCCCTGGTCGTCGGCTCTTCGGTGCCGTACGCGGGCTTCACCGGCCAGAACAGCCAGCGACCGAAGATCACCAGCAGCGCGGGCAGCAGGGTCATCATGGCCAGCAGGGCCACGACGACGCCGATCGCCAGCACCGGTCCCAGGCTCTTGGTGGAGTTCAGCTCCGCGATGCTCAGCGTCAGCAGGCTGATGATCACCGTGCCGGCGCTGGCGACGATAGCCGGGCCTGCCCGCCGCAGCGCGACGGCCATCGCCTGGTGCCTGTCCTCGTGACGGCGCAGCTCCTCGCGGTACCTGGCGGTCAGCAGCAGCGCGTAGTCGGTTCCCGCGCCGAAGACCAGCACCAGGAGGATCCCGGCACTCTGCGCGTTGACGGTCAGGCCGTGCTTGGCCAGCAGGTAGATCAGTCCCTGGGCGGTGGACAGCGCGACGCCGGCCGAGATCACTGGCATCAGCCATAGCACCGGGCTGCGGTAGGTGATCAGCAGCAGGCCGATGACGACGGCCAGGGTGGCGACCAGCAAGATGCCGTCGATGCCCTTGAACGCGTTGGCCGAGTCGGCGGCGTTGCCCAGCGGGCCGGTGACGTGGACGGCGAGGCCGTTCGCGTTGCCGCCGGCGATGGTGCGCAGCGTCGTCGCGGCGTCCGAGGCGCCATTCCAGCCCTTCGAGCCGAGGTTGACCGGGACGATGGTCTCGATGGCCTTGCCGTCTTTGGCGAAGAACGGGCCGGCCACCTGGCCGCGCACCACGCTGGGCACGTCGCGGAACCGGAGGGCGTCGGCGGTCGCCTTCGCCCTGTCCGCGCTGGTCAAGCCCGACTGACGGTCATACACCAGGACAGCGGCGAAGATGTTGGGTGACTGGAACCGCGACTGCACGTCCAGCACCTTGGTCGACTCGGCCGCGGGGGGCAGCCAGGACGACGAGTCGTTCTTCTCCGCGCCGGTCAGTTTGCCCGCGAGCGAGCCAAGCAGGGCCACGACGATCAGCCAGAAGACCAGGACGGCCCACTTGGTCCGGCGTCCGCTCGGGATGGCGACGATCGCGCGGGCTCGGCTCATGATGATCCCCCAGACTGGTCGGCCTGCCGGTTGCCAGTAGCAGCACTATCGGGCAGACCGGGCGGCAAAGGCAAGGCATATTTCAGCTGCCGGGGTCCTCCGCGGACGCCCCCATCGCCAGCCGCCGGACGGATCCTCGTTTCACTGTTCATGATGGTCCCCGTTTCGTAACAGGCAACACGGCGCTGCGCTGCCTTGTTATGACGACGGCGCGGCCAGGAATTCATCTGAGGTGGCGGCGAAACGTGGACAGGGTTCGTTCGGAAAAATCTATTTATGCCGAACGGCCGGGCTTAGCTGGCGCAGGCGGCTCGGCCGGAGCAGCCGGACCAGCTCGCCGGGCTGGTCAACGGTCACGGTCAGCGCCGGATGGGCCAGCAGCCACCGAGGCGTCAGCACGCCGGCCGGCCGGCAAAGCCGGATGCATACGCCGCCGCTGGTACTGGTGCCGAACGTGAGGCCGCGGTCGGCCAGCGACATCCGCAGTCCGATCGCCTTCCACGCCCTGAACGGCCCGGATGCCGTCACGGCCCGGATGTTCCGCCGGTCCAGGGTGGTCCGCCAGGGACCGTAGCGGATCGATACCTGGCCGTCGGCGACAACGACTCCGCTGGTCCGGGGAGTCACTCCCAGCAGTAGCAGGATGTAGCGGGCAGCCCGGTCGAACCGGAAAGGAAAACCTGAACCTGGCTGGACCTGGGCAGCTTGCTCATCTGCGTAGTCATTACCTTCCTGGTCCGTGCACCGAGCACAGGGTGCAAGGCACAGCAGCGGGGCTGCCCGGTCCGGCGTTCCCTAAACGGGAGGAAACAGGCCAGGTGACCCAGCCATCCGCTGGAGCACCTGGCCCGTGGATGGCTCCACCCCGGGACCTGATCGGACCGCCGCGCGGCGGGTTCACACTGCTGCTGGGAGGGATGACGGACCAGATGCGTTTGGTGGTTGGCCTGCCGGGTAGCCGGGCAGGCCCAGCGTGTCGAGAGGAGCGGTATGTCATCAGATGCAATCGTGGTACTGAAGGCCGATCACAAGGAAATCCGCAACCTGTTCCGCGAGTTCCAAGCTGCCGGGGGTAAGGCGGTCAAGAAGAAAGAAACAATCGTCAGAAAGATCATCGAGCTGCTCACGGTCCACACTTATATCGAGAACGAGGTCATGTATCCCGAGGTCTGCGCGTTGCTCCCCGACCTCAAGGACGATGTGCTCGAGTCCTACGAAGAACATCACGTGGCCGACATCCTGTGCATGGAACTAGCCGGCATGCCGGCCACCGCCGAGCGCTTCGATGCCAAGGCCGCGGTGCTGATCGAGAACGTCACGCATCACATCGAAGAGGAAGAGCAGGACTGGTTCCCCAAAGTGCGGGCCGGTCTCAGCCGCAAACAGCTTCAGGACATCGGGGACAGGCTCGAGCAGGCCCGGAAGAAAGCACCCAGGTCGCCTGCCCAGCCCAGTGCGCTGAAAAAGACGATCGACGCCGTCATCGCCTGACCAGCAGCGCCATTCGCCATCTCATCACGAACTATCGGCGGTCTGCGCCCGACCGGCCGCATATCTGTTATTCGGGCAATACGGAGGATGCATATGACCAGGCAGCACAGGGCCGCGGCGGGCCGCGCACGCAATGCTGGGGAAAAGGCCGCCGGCTTGCGGACGCGAGGCGCGCGGACGGTGACGGACCTGGTCAGCGGGCGGCCGCGGGTCAATCTGGTCCCAGCGGTAGAACGCTACTTCGAGCTGGTGCAGCGGACGGTAGACATCAACCGCCGCCTCACCGTCAGGTGGGCGCGGGCGGTGGGCGCGCTGTCCGGCGTGGTCCGCGACAAGGCCGAGTCGGCCGGTGACCTGGTGCGCGAAAAGGCCGAGGCGGCTGACATCGTCATGCGTGAACAGGCTGAGAAGGCCCAGCAGATAGCACTGGAGCAGGCCGAGAAGGCTGAGCGGGTCGAGAAGGGGCTGGCCCAGGCCGCTCGCGAGAAGGCCCAGCAGGCCGAGCAGGCCGCCCGCGAGCAAGCCCAGAAGGCCGAACAGGCCAAGCAAGCCGGGAACGGGCTGGCGCGTCAGGCTCGCCAGGCCCAGCGCGAGCAGGCCAGACGGGCTCACAAGAAGGCCCGCGAACGCTACGAAGGGCTGACCAAGGCCGAGCTCGGCGACCAGCTGGCCAAACGAGAGCTACCCAAGACAGGCAACGTCGATGTGCTTATCGAACGCCTCGTCGAAGCAGACAGCAAGTAATGCCCCCGCACCCTGACCCGCTTGCTGAGCTGTCCGCCCAGGGCGTGGCGGTATGGCTGGACGACCTTTCCCGTGAGCTGCTCGCCAGCGGCGAGCTTCAGTCGCTCATCACGGGCCGGCACGTCGTCGGCGTGACGACCAACCCCACGATCTTCGCGTCGGCCCTGGCGAAGGGCGACCGGTATGACGCCCAGCTGAGTCACCTGGCCGAACTAGGTGCCAGCACGGAGGCCGCCATCTTCACAGTCACCACCGATGACGTCCGCGCCGCCTGCGACGTCCTTTCCCCGGTGTACCAGCAGACCGCCGCGCAAGACGGGCGGGTCTCCATCGAGGTCGACCCCCGGCTGGCCCGTGACGCCGCCGCAACCGCGGACATGGCCCGCGCCCTGCGGTCCGCCGTGGACCGGGACAACATGTTCGTGAAGATCCCGGCCACCTCAGCAGGTCTCACCGCTATCACGCAGGTCACCAGCGAGGGAATCAGCGTCAACGTGACCCTGATTTTCGCCTTGGCCCGGTACCGCGCGGTCATGGACGCCTACCTGCGCGGCCTGGAACAAGCCGCTGCCGCCGGCCGGGACCTTTCCGCGATCCGCTCTGTCGCCTCGTTCTTCGTCTCCCGGGTGGACTCCGAGGTCGACACCCGGCTCGACAAGATAGCAACCAGTCAGGCCACGCAACTGAAGGGAAAGGCGGCTATCGCCAACGCCCGTCTGGCCTACCGGGCTTATGAGGAAGTCGTCGCCAGCCAGCGATGGCAGAAGCTGGCCGGACTCGGAGCTCAGCCGCAGCGCCCGCTCTGGGCCTCCACCGGCGTCAAGAATCCCGCCTATCCCGACACCATGTACGTCACCGAACTCATCGCCCCGGACACCGTCAACACCATGCCCGCAACCACCTTGGCCGCCTTCGCCGACCATGGCGACGTGACCGGCAACACCATCACGGGCCGATACGACGATGCGCGCCGCGTGCTGGATCAGCTGGCCGCCGCGGGCGTCGATTTCGACGACGTCACCGCACAACTCGAGCGCGAAGGCCTGGCCAAGTTCGAGCAGAGCTGGCACGAGCTGAGCCACACCATCGCCGCCGAACTGCATCGCAACCACCCGGCCAGCCAATTCTGATCCTGGCCACGGGCACCACGGCCCGTTCGGCAGAAAAGATTGAATCATTCCGAACGGACCGTGGTGTTACGGTCCGAACCCGCTACGCGGTACCTGCCGGACGGTCCACTCCGAGATCGCCGCCGAACTTCTTCCGAGACCATCGTGAAGCAGCGGTTGACACCGCGGACGGCGGGTAGGCGGTGAGCCTACGAGCGGACGGAGACGCATGGCCGATCAGGACCAGGCAAGCACCGAGCCGACTCCCGACAAGGTCCTCAACCCGGTACCCGTCACCCCGTCCCGCGAGACAGAGCGACCCGCCGGGCTGGCATTCGACGTCGAGCAAGGCGCCGACCTGCCCGGGGTGCCAGCCGGGGACCAGACTCCCAGGAACCCGGGAGCCGCGCCGGCGCAGGAGACGGGCGGCGGCGTGGGACTAGCCCTGCCCGGAAACCCAGCCCGGAAGGAAGAGCACACAGGCCCGGACAAACACCGGTCGTAAGCACGGCGATTGGCGCCCGCGGGCCGCGGTACGGCCAGGGACAGACGCTGGGTTAAGGAAAGAAAGAAGGATTCGTATGTTCGAGGCCACCGATATCCGGGAGTGGCGGGGCCACGACGTGGTGGACGCCGAAGGCCGCAAGATCGGCGAGCTGGAGGCTGTCTACGTCGACACCAGCACCGACCAGCCGGCGTTCGCTACCGTCACGGTCGGGATGCCTACCCGGCACCGGCTCACATTCGTGCCACTGGACCAGGCAGCAGTCGGTCCCGGGTACGTCAGGGTCGGATTCGACAGGAAGCTCGTGAAGGACGCCCCCTCGATCGATACCGACGGCGAGTTGCCGGCCGGCGACGAGGAAGCGATCTTCCGGCATTACGGCCTGACCTACCAGGCAGGCGCCGGCGGCGAGCGGCGCCTGGCCCGCCGCTGACCCGGCTGAACGGAAGATTCATGATTGCACTGTTCTTGCTGCTGGTCATCGCAGCCATCGCGCTGGGCATCGTCGGCGTGGCCGCCAAGGGCCTGCTGTACCTGCTGATCATCGGGATCGTCGTATTCCTCGGCGCTCTCACCCTGGCCGCCCTGCGGATGCGGCGGCGACCCGGGAAGCACCCGGCCCGGTGAGGCATCGCCCTCCACGACAACCTGGCAGAGTCCGCCATGCCCTCCACGGCCATCTGGGTTGACATGACCAGCAGCAGCCCCGCGGCCGGGCGGGACCTTACCGCAGCCGCGCGGGCCCGCGGCGTGGGTGTCCTTGACGCCCCGGTGGGCGGTGGCGTTCCGGCCGCCCGGGCCCGCAAGGCAGGACGCCGCAAGGCAAGGCTCCTGACCCTTGCGTGCAGCGGGCTGATCGCGACCGCACCAAGTCACCAAGGTCTGGAGCAACACGACCAGGCTACCCCCCGCGACTACGGCCGTAAACGGGAGCCGCATTAGCCATCGCCGGTCGCGCGACCGGCCACGGACAGCCGCGCAAGGAGGCCTAAGCCCGATTCGGCCGAAGCGGCCCCGGTACTCGCCCGAGGTTGCGAACCAGGCGAGGTAGAGGATCTTTCAGGGCGGTGAGCTGCCTCCAGGCTGCTGATGAGGGTGTCGAGGCCGACGGTGAACCGCTGGTCGCGGTCGTCGGCCCAGGCGTATGCGCCCAAGGCGGTCAGGGCGGGAAACCGGCTGGCGGGCAGGGAGTGCAGGAAGTCGTGCAACTCGCGTCTGGTGGCGGTGTCCTGGACGCGCTGCTCGCCGGGTGAGGTGGGGTCGCTGAGCGCGAAGCCGAGGGTGTAGTCGTAGATCAGCCGGAAGGCCCAGGCGGCCTGGCGGCCGGGCAGGCCGGCGGCGTGCAGCGGGGCGAGGAACGCCTCGGCCAGAGCGAGGGATGCGGGGCTGATCGGGTCGCGGGTCTTGAGCAGGGCAGCGATGCCGGAGTGGTCTTCGAGGACGGTCCGCAGCCGGTGCGCGAGCGCGGCGACCTGTCCGGTCCAGGGGAGGGCCGGGTCGGCCAGGCAGTCGACCTCGGCCAGGACGCCGTCCAGGATGAGGTCGTACAACTCGTCCTTGCTGGTGACGTGGCGGTACAGCGCGGCGGGGACCACGCCCAGGCGGGTGGCCAGGGTGCGCATGCTCAGGGTGGCAGCGCCGTGGGCGCTGATGATCGCGAGGGCCTCGGCGACGACGCGGTCGCGGGTGAGCGCGGGGCGGCGGCTCTCCTCGCCGCCTGGAGGGTTGAACCACAGCGAGCGGGTCCCCGCGTCGTCGGCTGCTGCCCACGGCTGCCTGGCCATGGCCGCCTCCCTTGACCGCGTTTGATTGTGAACATCGTTCACTGTATAGTGAACAGTGTAGCTCGGAACTGAATAGTGTTCACTAGAGCGGTGTTCTTCCGGGTCGCCGGGCCTCGCGGCTCGGCCCAAAGACAAGGGAGAACCAGATGACAGTCACGACAGGCTGGGACCTGTTTGAGGACCTGCGTGCCGCGCAGGACGAGATGCTGAGGGCGACCAGGGGACACGGCTGGCGGCCCGGCCAGCAGTTCACCAGCGGCACAACCACCGCGGGCTGGGCTCCGACGGTCGACATCTCCGAACGCAAGGACGCCTACATGGTGGCCGTCGAGTTGCCCGGCGTTAAGGCCGGCGAGGTGGAGATCACCTTCGAGGACGGTCTGCTGACCATCCAGGGGGAGCGGCAATTCGCCCGCGACTCGGCCGAGGAGAAGATGCACCGGGCCGAGCGCCATTACGGCGCCTTCCGCCGCTCGATCACCCTGCCCAGCCACGTCGAGGCGGACAAGATCGAAGCCTCGACGGAGGACGGCGTGCTGCAGATCATGGTGCCCAAGGCGCCAGACGTTCAGGCCAAGCGCATCCAGGTACGCGCCGGCCAGGCCCACACCGGCCTGACGCCAAGCGCAATGGTCAGCGACGGCAGCTGACCCCGACCCGGGCCGGGCCGCACCGGCCCGGCCCGATACCATCCTGCCGTCACCGCTGCAACACAGCGGTGACGGCAGTATCTGCGCCTGGCCCAGATGAGCTCGCGTACCCGTAGGTCGCCGAGGCCCTGGGCGTGGTGGGGACCAAGGGCGCGCCCGGGCAGCGGCCGCCGGGCCGGCTGAACGGTGAGCGTTCACGTTATCCGGTTGCGTTATCGGCTGTCGGGGCTGGTACTGATGCCGGTCGATGGCCTGCCGGGCTGGTGTTCTGCGGGCTGGTGCGGATGAGGCCGGGTGCGTGCCGCCATACCAGGCAGGCGATCGCACCGAGGGGGATGGGGGGCAGGTAGGTGACGGCCCGGTAGAGCAGCACGGCGGCTGTCACCTGCGCGCTGGCCCGGTGGCCGGCGCCGGCGGCCAGGATGGCGATCAGGCCGAGTTCAGTGATGCCGAGGCCGCCGGGGGTAATGGGCAGCACCGTTAGCAGCCGGACGAACGCGAAGGCGGCCAGGGAGGTCTGCCAGGGTACCTGGGCCTGGGACAGGCCGATGCCGCGCAGGCATGCCAGCAGGACGAGCCACAAGGTGAGGTTGCTCGCGGCCGTGGCGGCGGTGATCCGCCAGCCGCGCGCGGCGATCAGGGCGGCGGCCCGGTCGCGGAAGCCGGGCAGCCATCCGGCGGCGCCGGGGGGCGGTTGCCGGCGGGCGAGCCGGCCGGCGGCGGCGAGTACGCGCTGGAGCGCGCGGCCGGCGCGGACCGCGAACGACTCGCTGCGGATCAGCAGGGCGAGCCCGGCGGCCATGACGGCGAGCAAGGCCAGGCCTACGGCGGCGGCGGCGATCAGGCCGGCCCCGGGCCGGCCGACCGTGGCCAGGACCAGCAGGGCGAGGACGGGCAGGCCCAGGCGGGCGAAGACGTTCCAGATTCCCGACACCAGGGAGTAGAGCACGTACTCGGCGGTGCTGATGCCCCAGCTGGAGAGCATCGCCCAGCTGACCCCCATGGCCAGCGCCCCGCCGGCGGGCAGGGTGTTCGCCACGGCGTTGGAGCCGAGGTTGACCACCGCCGCTTCGCGCAGCCGTATCGACGGCAGCACCGAGCAGATCATGACCCAGGCGGAGGCCATGCTAGCCGCGGCCGTGGCGGCGACCAGCAGGACCTGCGGCCAGGTCATCGCGGCCATGCTGGCCCCCACGCTGCGGTAGGACGCGATACGCGGCAGGGCGAACCCGAAGACGGCCGCGATGATGGCGGCCGACGCCGCGCCGCGCAGAATCGCCCGGCCGGGCCGCGGCCGGGCGGTGGCCGGCTGTTGCGTGGTACCGCGGCCGAGGCCGGTCGCCGGGGCGGTGAGCAGCCCCGGGGACGTAATGGCGGCGGCTGACGGTTCGGCGGCGGTCTTCATCGGTTCCGGTTGCTGCTGGCGGGCGGTAGCCGGCCCTGGGTCGACGCGGTGCTCAGATCGGCGAGCAGGCCTGCGCCAAGCCCGGGAACGATCCGCGCGATGATGCTCATAACCGGGCTCCTTGCTGCGATGAGCAGACGGCCGGTTCAGTACTGGATCCTGGCCTGGGCTTGCCCTGTCGCGGCGTCGCGATACCTTGCCGTCTGGCTGTCAATTCCCAGCTAACCCCGGACGGCCCGGCGCGGAAACAGCCGGAAACCGCAAACCTCATCACCCAGGCCGATCGCCGCGCGCCTGCGGCCCAGGAATAGCGGCTGCACCGGGCGCCTGCCCTGGTGATCGGCTCTGGTGATGAGCCTTGCCCGGATTGCTCATATCCGCCGGCTCGCAGATGGCTTCTACTGGTACACGGATATGCGCCGGCTGAACGGATCAGCCGGCATATCAAGCGCGTTCACGGGATCGTGCAATCTCTGCTGTCCGCAGGGCACTAACCAGCGAACATGCCGCCGGAGGCAGTCATGCGTATCGGAACGGTGCTACTCCTCATCTGGCTGGTCATCGGTGCCATCGCCGGCGGCCAGCGCCATTACTACGGCGGTTCTGACCCGAACTGCGCTCAGACGGGCACGATCATCGTGACGGTCCTGGCGGGTCCGCTCAACTACTCCGGCGTGAACCCGAAGGTCTCCTGCACAGCACCGCGGCCGAGCTAGCTACCCCTGCGGTGGCCCCAGCTTTCCGGACTGCGGGCACCTCAGACGGGACGCTGGTGGACGTAGCACCATCTCCAGCGTGATCCCGGCTCCAGGCCGACGGCGAGCGGGTGGTCGGTCTCCTCGTAGTGCGCCCTGGCGTGCCGGTTCGGTGAGTCATCTGAACACGCCACCCAGCCGCAGCTCAGGCAGGCCACGAGGGGCATCCGGCGGCCCGTGCTGTCCTGGCAGTCCCGGCAGTGATCCGACCGGGGTGCGACCGGCTGGAGCCCGTCGAGGTGCTCACAGCGGGGCGCTGAGCCGTTCGGGCTGGTAGCGGGGGCACCTAGGGCGGGGATCATGGCAGGCCCCCCTCATCGTGGAGACGCCGGGTCCGCCCGGCTGGTCATTGGCAAGCCAACCCTGATAGCGGCGCCGCGGAAAGGGGCAACCTGAGCAGGGCCCATCACCAGAACCGATCAGCAGCCGGTCACCGGGCGAGACGGCCGATTACGCGTTCCCCGAGCCCGGCGCGGAAATAGGCTAAGCGCAGGGTTTTCCTGTCCCGGGCCGGGTAGACGTTCATTCGGATTCATCGCTGACAATTGCGGTAATATCACGCCCGCGATCCAGCGGGCAGTTGCAAGGAGCACAGGGATGGACCGGACACGGACTTGGCGGCGGATGTGGAGCTGCGCCAGCTCCGCTATTTCGTGACCCTGGCCGAGGAGCTGCACTTCGGCCGGGCTGCGGAGCGGGAGCACATCGTCCAGTCGGCGCTGAGCCAGCAGGTGCAGCGGCTGGAGCGGGAGCTGGGTGTCCGCCTGCTGGAACGCAGCACCCACCACGTCGGGCTGACCGCCGCCGGGGCGGTGTTCCTGGTCGAAGCGCGGCAGATCCTGGCCCGGGTGGACCGGGCCGCGGGGGTGGCCCGCAGCGCGGCGGGCGCGGTCGCCGCGCTGCGGGTCGGCATCATCGATTCCAGCTACGACTCGATGCCGCAGATCCTGCACGAGGTCCAGGCCCGCTATCCCGGCCTGGTCATCCACCAGGTCGAGGCCGGCGTGCCCGAGCAGTACCAGCAGCTGACCGACGGCCGCCTGGACGTCGGAATCGGCCGCGCCGCGCTCGCCCCGCCCCAGGTCGCCTCGCTGCTGTTCCGCCAGGACCCGCTCGGGGTCCTGGTGCCCTCCGGCCATCGGTTCGCTGGGCTGGACGGCGTGCCGGTCGCAGAGCTGGCCACGGAGCCGCTGCTGCTCGCCGAAGAAGCGCGGGCTCCGGAGTTCAACCAGTTCACCGTCGAGATGTGCCGGGCCGCCGGCTTCACCCCTGCTGTTTACGGGGGGACCGTGGAGAGCATCCGCGCGGCCGCTGTTCTGGTCGCTCAGGGACGCTGCTTGTACTGCGTGCCGTCCTCCTGCATCGCCGCGCTCCCCGGGACCATCTGGCGGCCGCTCACCGAACCGGCCTCCTACTACCCGTGGTCGGTGCTGTGGCGCGCCACCGAGGTCTCCGGCCACGTGCACGCCGTCGTCAGCTGCGCCCAGGCGATGTCAAAACGGCTCGGCTGGCTTGCCGCTGCCGACCAGGCAGCACAATGAGCAATCGGATGCGGCAGCCGCACGCCGGCCGGACGACAAGCCGCGGTTAGTGCTTGACTGCTTGGGCCTTGTGCGCGATTTTCCTGGAGATACTCATGAGGCTGCCTTTCGGGAGTCATTCCCGGGCGCTGGCGCGCCGGCGGCGGTCTGGGCGGCGGGGGCATCGGCGGCCTGGCCGGGCAGCGTTCCCGGCCGCCCGGCGGGCCGGCGCACGGCCGGGCGCGGCCCGCCCGGCCAGGGGTCGGGCCGGCCGGGATCGGGGCTGGCCCGGAGGCTGCCGTCGCCGTCGCAGAGCGTGCTCGCGGTGTAGTTCCGTTGTTCGTCGAGGACCGTGTAGGTGCGGGCGGTGGCGCGCTGGCTGATCAGGTCGTCGCGTTGCTGGATGACGGCGGCGGTCTCGCGGCGGGACTGCGCCAGCGAGGCCTTCGCCGCGCGACCGCGCCGCGAGCTACGGCCGGAGCCGGCCGCCAGCAGGCTCAGCCCGAGCATTGCCAGCGCGCCGACAACGGTGCCGGACAAGAACACGGTGCCGGTGGAGCCGGTCACGTGGTAACCGAGGACCGCGAAATGGGTGACCGGGTGGGCGTGCCCGCTGTTGGCCAGGACGCCGGCCAGGCCGGCGATTGCCGCGGCCGCCAGGATGACGAGCCCGGCAATGACGATCATGAGATGCTCCGGCCTAAACACTGTAGATCTACAGTAAAACACCACGATTCGATGATGTCAACATCGTAGACCTACATTGGTGACGTACAGTGTTGACACAGCAGGCGCGCAGGAAGGAAGACGCTACCGCATGACCACCCCGACCACCAGCCGCGGCGACGGCAGCGGCAAGATCACTCGCGATGCCGTGCTGACCGCCGCGCTGGAGATCATCGACCGCGACGGCGCCGACGCGCTGTCCATGCGCCGCCTGGCCCGCGCCCTGAACCGGGACCCGATGATCCTCTACCGGCACGCCCCGAACAAAGCCGCCGTGCTCGACGGCGTCGCCGAGACCGTCCTGGCCCAGCTGCACGTCGACTCCGCCGACCCCGACTGGGCCGGCCAGCTGCGCCAGGTCGCCCGCCTCTACCGCGCGCTGGCGCTGGCCCACCCGCATGCGGTGCCGCTGATCGTCACCCGGCCGCTGGCCACCCCGCTCGCCCTGCGCCCCCTCGGCACCCTGCGCCCCCTGGAAGACATCCTGGCCCTGCTCACCCGGGCCGGGTTCAGCGGACCTGACGCCCTGCACATCTACCGCGCCCTGTTCGGATTCCTGAACGGCCACATCCTGGACGAGCTGCAAGAACTCACCGTTAGCCCCGACGAGACCGACGACCTCCTCCGGCTCGGCCTGCACCGCCTCCCGATCAGCGACTTCCCCCTGCTCCGCGGCCTGGCCCCCGCCCTGGCCCGCTACGACGGCGCCGCCGAACTCGAACGCGGCCTCGACATCCTGCTCACCGGGCTGAGCACCACGCTGACCCCGGCCGGCCTGACCCGCCCGCCCGCGCCAGCGCAGCAACCCGCCAGCTGACCCGCACTTTCGGCGGCCCGGCCACGGATGCGCTCGAAGCCGCCGACGCCGAGCCCCACGCCGTACGGCCAGATCCGGCCTGAGCCTTCGCCGGGAGTCACGGTCCTTGCGTGGCCGGCCGGTCATAGGTAAGTGCTTGAAGTTCGGCGGAAACGTCGGCGGCCTCGGCCGCCCCGATCCGCTGGAAGATCTCCAGTGCCTGCCGCAGCCTGCCTTCTGCCGAGGAGATGCGGCCGGCGGCCATTTCGCACTGGCCCAGGCCGGCCAGCGCGTGGGCCTCGTCCCGGGAGCTGCCGATCTGGCGGGCCAGGTCCAGGGCCTGCCGGTGGCACGACACGGCCTGGCGGAGGTCACCGCGGACCTTCTGCAGAGTGCCGAGATCATTGAGGGTCTCGACCTCACCGTTCCGGTCGCCGATGTCCCGGTAGATGCCCAGCGCCTCCTCCAGATCCCGGGCCGCGCCCAGGTAATCCCCGGCCAGCTGCCGCACGATCCCCAGGTCGGTGAGGGTGCTGGCCTGGCCGAGCAGGTTGCCGAGATCCCGGGAGATACCCAGCGCCTCCTCCAGGGCGCGGGCCCCGCTCGAGTGGTCCCCGGCCAGCCGCCGCACGCCCCCCAGGATGTTGAGGGCGTTGGCCTGGCCGAGCAGGTTGCCGAGATCCCGGGAGATGCCCAGCGCCTCCTCCAGGACCCGGGCCGCGCCCGGATAATCCCCGGTCAGCCGCTGCACGATCCCGAGGCTGGTGAGGGCGGTGGCCTGGCCGAGGCGGTCGCCGAGATCCCGGGAGATGCCCAGCGCCTCCTCCAGGGCGCGGGCCGCGCCCGGATAATCCCCGGCCAGCCGCACGTTCCCCAGGTTGGTAAGGGCCCAGGCCTGGCCGAGGCGGTCGCCGAGGTCACGGCAGATGCCCAGCGCCTCCTCCAAGTCCTCGGCCGCGCCCGGATAACCCGCCAGTCGCCGCACGTTCCCCAGGTTGATGAGGGCGGCGGCCTGGCCGGGCCGGTCGCCGATGTGCCGGGCCGAGCGTACGGCGGTGGCATGACGGGTGATGGCTTCGGCCCATGGGCCGTCGCCGGCCAGCACGGCGGCCAGGCCCGCGGTCAAGGCGATAATGCGGGCGTGCTGGCCCGTCGCGGCGGCATGGTCCAGGCAGGCGATGAGGTTGGCGCGCTCGGCACGGATCCAGGCCAGGGCCTGCTCCTGGCCGGCTAGGGCGGGAACGGTGGCCGGTATTGTGTACGCCACCGGGGCGGCGATGGTGCGGGCCTGGCGGGCCAGCAGGGCATCGGCCAGGGCGCTGGCGTGCTGGTAGTAATCCAGCAACCGGGCGGCCGCCTGGTCCCGGTCACCGTCCGGGTCCAGGCGTCCGGCCAGGGCACGAGCATGCTCGCGAAGCAGGTCGTGCAGCCGGTACCGGCCCCGGGCCAGCTCGCTGAGCAGGTGCTGATCGTAGAGGGCCTCCAGGCCGCGGCGGGCGGTGTCCAGGTCGGTACCGTCCAGGGCGGCGGCGGCGTAAGCGTCGATCTCGGTACCCGGGTGCAGCCCGAGCCGCCGGAACAGCCGCTGCCGATCATCAGCCAGGTCCGCATAGGACAGGTTGAACGCGGCAGCGACCGACAGGCTCTCCGTCGCCATCAGCTCCAGCCGGTCCGCCGCCGCCGCCAGCTCGGCGGCCCGCCCGGCCGCCGACCAGGCGGGATGGTGGTGCAGCTGGCGGGCCACCATGCCGATCGCCAGCGGCAGATACCCGCACAACCGGATGAGCTCCCGGACCGCCGGATCGGCCGGGCGGAGCCCAGGCCGGGCCGCCAGCCGGACCAGCAGGCCGGCCGCCTCGCCGGGCGGCAGAGTGTCCAGGCTGATCGCGGTGGCGTCTTCCAGCGCGGACAGGTGGCGGCGGCTAGTGACCAGGACCAGGCTCCCGCCGGTACCCGGCAGCAGCGGGCGGACCTGCTCGCTGCTGGCGGCGTCATCGAGTACCAGCAGAAGCGGTCGTCCGGCCAGCCGGTCCCGCCACAGCGCCGTCCGCGCCTCCATGCCAGGCGGGATCTGAGCCGGGGGAAGCCCGAGGGCCAGCAGCAGGGTGGCTAGCGCGTCAGCCGGGTCCACCGGCCGCTGACCGGGAGTGTGCCCGTGCAGCGGCAGGAAGATCTGCCCGCCCGGAAACCGGTCCGCCAGCCGGTGCGCGGCGTGCACCACGAACGCGGTCTTACCGACCCCGGCCATCCCTCCGATCGCATGAATGCTCACCATCCCGCCCGGACCAGCGGCACCCGCCACCGCATCCACCAGCACCTGTAGTTCTTGCTGCCGCCCGGTGAACGAGGCGATGTCGCGAGGCAGCGTCCGGGTCGTCGCCGCGACCCCGCCTCCGGGCTGCCCCGCGGCCGACGAGTCCCCGGTATCAAGCCCGGATGCGGCAAGCTGGAAGAGGCGAACCGGCCGATCGAGATCCTTCAGCTCACGCTCGCCGAGGTCCACAAGCGTGAATCCCGGCTCTTCCTCTTCATCCTCGATGATCGTCTGCGCCGCCTGAGAGACAAGCACCTGCCCACCACGGGCGGCAGCGCAGATCCGGGCCGCGCGGTGCACCGCAAGGCCGGTATAGGCTCCCTCGGCTGGGACCGCCTGGCCGGTGTGAATGCCGATCCGGACCCGGACCAGCGCACCGGCCGGCCACTGGTGGCCCGCCAGCGCCCGCTGGATCTCCAGCGCGCACAGCACGGCCTGCTTCGCGCTGGCGAACGCGGCGAAGAACGCATCACCCTGGGTATCGATCTCATGGCCCGCCTGGCCGGCGATGGCGGCGCGGACCAGGCGCCGGTGCTCGGCCACCACCTGCCCATAGCGCTCCCGCAGCGTCTTGACCAGCCGCGTCGACCCCTCGATATCGCTGAACAAGAAAGTGACTGCCCCGCTCGGAAGCTCGCTCACCCGGCGGCCTCCCGGCCCGCCGCCGCCAGGTGCGCGGGTCAGTGACGGGTCGTCCACCGGGGACCGGTCAGGGACCACGCGGACTCCCATGCCGCCAGCCGCCGCCGGTCGAGCACCAGCCGGCATAGCCCGTAGCAGACGAGCAAGGTCGTCGCGGCCCCTCCGGTCACCGCGGTGCTCGGGGCCAGTGCGCTAACGACCATGGCGGCCTGGCCGCCGGGAGGCGCGGCCGGCTGACCCGAGCGATCCAGCCAGACCGTTATCCGGGCGCCTGCTGCCGCGCCGGCGATGCCGGGCGCGGTCTCGGTGGTCAGCACGCCGGATTGCTCGCTGCCCTCCGGGTCACGCCAGCGCGCCTCAGCCTGCCCGAGCCGGGCCAGGCCGCCGTAGAACAACGGCCCGGCCTGACTCAGCACGGCCACCACCGGGCGCAGGCCAGCCGCGGCCGCACGCTGCGACTGATACGTATGCACGCCAAGGACGGACGCCACCGCTATGGACACGAGGAAGGCAGCGGTCAACACCACCAGGACCATGCCCTCGATCCTGTCGACCGGCCGCCTCAGCGTGTTCCGCCTGGCCAGCCATCGCACCAGCCGGGACATCCGGCGAGGACGGGCCCGGACCGGGTCTGATTCGGGGGATTGCACTGCGAGACTCCTGAAAGACACATCGCGGCGGGCTAGTCGATGTGCCGCCGGGGTCCTGAGCGGCCGAAGCGGGGCAGGAGCCGCGTCGTGAATCGCGTCAGCAGCCCAGACTGTTCACTACCAAGATACCCAGGCACTCCCCTTGTTCAGCCAGCCGAAACCTAGCGCCAGCGCCCGATCGTGCCCGCAGGATGGCGACCAGGCCGGGGACAATCAGACGAGAGCGGTCTGCGCGCTGGAGGCCGGTACACAAACTTGTCCGTGCGACAACGGCTGCCGGGCTCAGGCCCGCTGCTCCGCACGCACCGTCTCAGGCCGTAGCACCACGGCCCGTTCGGGTTAATTGACATTCTTTTGGGCCGAACGGTCCGTGGTTTCTGCCGGCCGCCGCTCTTGGGAGTGAAATTCCCGATGTCCATTCACAAGGTTGGCGCGATTCTCGACTCAATCCGCCGGGTTTTCAGGCGATCGTTTCCGGGAACCGGGGCGAGCGCTGCAGGCTCGCCGACGCAGCGGGTCGGGTTGACTTCCTGCATCCGCGGCTCGAAAGGCCTCCTGCTGGCCGCGGAATGCTCTATGTGCGAGAAAAAGGGGGTATTATAAAAGTGTTGCTCCGGACCACGGCAGCTGCTCTCCGCTATTTCTGCGGAATCAGCCGCAGGACCGGAGCTCTTTTTGCTCGTACACGGCACGGTGCCGGCAAGACGCCACGGCTGAAGGAGGGTGAGAACCCCGGGAGAAACCCCTTCTCCCACCGCGATCTCCCAGCATGACCGACCACCGCGTACGTCATGGTCACTGACTTAAGGAGTCGGTTATGGGCATCATCGCATGGATCGTTCTCGGCCTGGGTGCAGGCCTGCTGGCCAATATGCTGATCCCCGGCAGAAGATCACAGGGCCTCATCCTCACCTGCGTGATTGGCGTTCTCGGGGCGCTGGGCGGCGGCTGGGCCGCCACCCGCCTGTTCCACGTCCACACCCTGCACGGGTTCTTCAACCTGTCCACCTGGCTCACCGCCATCGCCGGCGCAGCCGTCCTGCTGCTCATCTTCCACCTGGTCAGCGCCCGGTCCGGCGGTTCCCGCCGATCCACCCGTTCCCGCCGGTTCGCGCACCGCTGAGCACCGCCAGTGCGGCGCTCCGGCAAACGGCATGCACGCACGTGCCGGCCACAGCACGCCCGCGTCAGTTAGTAACTCAGATCCCCGGAGTGCGTCATGATCATCATTATCGGGCTCGTCATCCTGGTCGCGGCGGTGGTCGCCGGCGTGTCCGGCGTCTTGTCCAATAGCGGCAGCGGGCATCCGCTCACCCACCACTTCGCGGTGTTCGGCTACCACGTGACCGGCTCCACCGGCACGCTGTTCCTGTCCGGGATCGTGGTCGGGGCAGTGGGCCTGCTCGGGCTCAGCCTGCTGCTAGCCGGCGCGCGCCGGACCTCGCGGCGCGGCCGCCAGGCCCGCCGCGGGCTCACCCAGTCCCGCCGCGAGACCGCCGCGGTCACCCGGGACCGCGACGACCTGATCGGCCAGCGCGAGACCGCCCGTGCCTACACGGCCAGCACGCTCGGTGACGGGCCGGCCGGCGGCGGCCGCGATCCCGGCGCAGATGCCGCCGCCGGCCAGCGCGGCAAGTGGCACCTGTTCGGGCGCCGGTCCGCCGCTGCGCAGGCCGCAGCGCCGCCCGGACAAGCGGTCAACGGGCCTGCCCCCGATATCTCCTCCAGCGATGTCCGGGCGGACGCGTCCGCCGCCGCGGACTAGCCAGCCGACGGCGGGGCCACCGTGAGCGTCGTCCAAGAGCTCAACATTCGGATATCCCCTGCCCCCGTCCCGGACGGGGGCTAGGGGCGGCCCGCGGGGGTAACGCTTCCGCCGCTTCGGCCTGTTTCCTCGGCGGGCGGCGTTCCCTGGTCAGGGCTCGGGCCGCTGACCGTATGGCGCCGCGCGGCCAGCTGGCCAGGCGGTGCCGCCGCGACGGCACCGGCACCGCCTCCACCCGCCGGGAATGCCGGGCCGCCTCGTCCACGGTGGCATGCAGCGGGAAGGCCTCGATCAGCCGGGTGAGGGTCAGGACCCGCAGCACCTGCTGCTGCGGCGCGGCGAGCAGCAGCTCACCCCCGGCGCGCCGGGCCAGGTTCCGGCCGCGCACCAGCGCTGCCACGCCGCTGGAATCGATGAACTCCAGGGCCG
>Ga0209168_10000702_pt1 | contig 30056 bp, 31 predicted proteins | sample Coa_R1_FD_187156 | JGI IMG/M metagenome (GOLD analysis project Ga0209168, IMG submission 187156) | Surface soil microbial communities from Centralia Pennsylvania, which are recovering from an underground coalmine fire - Coalmine... | ecosystem: Environmental > Terrestrial > Soil > Unclassified ...
GAAGGCATGGAGGAGGGCCATCTCCCCATCGTCCTGCCGGTTCTGGATCAGATGGCGCCGTACCGCGACGAAAATATTTTGGACGTTGGCTGCGGCACGGGCTGGCTGGTGCGCCTCCTCGCCGAACGCGTTCCCGAGGGCCGCGTCATCGGCATGGACGTCTCCGACGAAATGGTGCGCCAGGCGCGCCGCAAGTACGTCGATGTGGAAAACGCCATGTTCGTGATCGGCTCGGTGGACGAAATTCCCTGGGATGCCAATTTTTTCACCCAGTCAATTTCAGTCGAGTCCGCTTATTACTGGCCGGACCCTGCAAAGGGAATGCGCGAAATTTTTCGCGTGCTGCGCGAAGGTGGCCGGGCGCGGATTCTAATCAACTACTATCTCGAGAATCTTGATTGCCACCAGTGGGCAGAACAGCTTGCCATTCCCGCGCACTTGCTGAGCGCCGAGGAATGGGAACAGCATTTCCGCGATGCCGGATTTGAACTCGTGAGGCACATTCAGATACCCGACCCGACCCCGGCCCCCGAATCCTACTCGGGCCGCTGGTTTCGAGATGCCGCCCAGCTCCGCGCGTTTCGTGAAACCGGGGCTCTGCTGATCGATGGAACCAAATAAGAACTAAACGAATCGGCAGTGCTCCTCGGTTTCCTCCATTTCCAAGTTTGACTCCCCTTGCCGCGGATGGATATACTCGCCTTTCCGAAGGTACCCAAGGAGACCCATGGGCGTTCTCGACCAGCGGTTTGAAAAGAACTTCATGATTTCGTCCGTGGACTACGTGTTCAACTGGGCGCGCAAGTCCGCCATCTGGCCGCTGACGTTTGGTCTGGCATGCTGCGCCATCGAAATGATCGCCTCGACCACCTCGCGCTTTGACATTGCGCGATTCGGTGCGGAAGTGTTTCGCCCGTCGCCGCGGCAATCGGACCTGATGATCGTGGCCGGCACAGTGACGCTGAAAATGGCGCCGGTGCTCAAGCGCGTGTGGGATCAAATGCCCGATCCCAAATGGTGCATCTCGATGGGCGCGTGCTCGAGCGTGGGTGGTCCGTTTAACGCCTATTCCGTGCTGCAGGGCGTCGACCGGATCGTTCCTGTGGACGTTTACGTCGTCGGTTGTCCGCCGAGGCCGGAGGGGCTGATCTACGCGCTGCTGAAGCTGCAGGACAAGATCGACCAGATGTCCCTGGCGAAGCGGCCGACGGAGATCCGTCTGCACCCCGGAATGGCCGAGGATTTCAAGCGCAACGTGATGGTCGCGCAGACCCCGTCGCCGCGCTAAGGCGGCATTTCAGTTTTCCCCGACTTTGTGTGAATCAGGAGCTTGCGAATGGCCTTTGTGCGTGCGGCGCGAAAAGACGAGATTCCGGCGGGCTCGATCCGGGAGTTTCAAGTGGACGGCCTGACCGTCGCTATCGCCAACATAGGAAACAAGTTCTACGCCATCAACAACACCTGCCTGCATCGCGGCGGTCCCTTGGGCCAGGGTGAACTTCACGGAGTGGCGGTAACCTGCCCTTGGCACGGCTGGCAGTACGATGTGACCACCGGCAAGTTGGTCATGAATCCGGCCATCGGCGTCAAGACCTACGTGCTTGAGGCCAGGGGTGAAGATCTCTGGATCGAAGCGAGCTAAGTAGGGGCTGTTAAGCCTGCTAACTCGGACCGTTTCTTCCAACCTACTCAAAAGTAACTAGATAGCGAAAGTCTTTGATCGGTCTTCGCCTGCCAGATTCTTGTGTCCAAACATGCGGGCGGCGCGTCTAAATGTATAGGACTGAGGAATCACGGGTTATACCCGGTGGCGGGTTTGACCCAGAAATGTATGAATTTTTGCACAACGGGCGAGGTCCCGTGTATAGTGTCCGACCGACTAACATCTCGGCGCAACAGCAGCAGCATCATTATTCGGAGGCTCCCCGGTTTGACGACAATTCGCCCACCGGCTAAGAGAGGGCATTGGATTTTTTCGGTAAATCCTCACCACTACCACTGGGATACGCTTTTTGTGAAGGGTAAGGAGATGTGGCGGGGCGCCGGAACGCGCGCGGACGCCAATCGCGCCCTGAAGCAGGTGCGCAAGGGCGACCGGGTACTTTGCTACCATTCCGCGCCCGAGAGGGCTCTTTACGCGATTGCGGAAGTCACGCGCGATCCCTACCCGGATCCGCACGACCGCGAATCGAAGATGATGGTGGCTGACCTGCGCGCTATGGAACGACTGCCGCGGCAAATCACCCTCGACGAATTGCGGGATAACGCCTCGGTCCGCAAGGTAAAGTTCCTGAAGAACGTGCGGCTTATCATTTCGCCGGTTACGGAAGAGGAGTATCAGGAAATCCTGCGGATGGCGGGAATTGTGGCCACGCCGGGCTTGCCGCTGCCGTGATTCGAATCAAGTAGGACAGGCTTCAGCCTGTCTGGTTTAGATTTTCGCATTGCGCTAGACAAAACCAGACAGGCTGAAGCCTGTCCTACTTTAAGTCCGTTTGGTTTTTTTCTTAGCTTCGTTTTCCCTTCATCTCACTCCTGCCGGGTGGTTGTGTTACTTTGATTTAAGTTTTAAGTTTTCGCGGGGGAATTGTGCCAGAGCTTCCGGAAGTTGAAACCATTGTGCGTGGACTGCGCCTTTCTTTGCCGGGGCGTAGCATCCTCGATTTGCGCTTCGGAAAAACGGATTTCGTCGAGTCTCCGGAAACGATTGCGGAACGCCTTCCTGGGATGCGCATCTCGGACGTCACACGGATGGGCAAGTTCATTTGCGTTGCGGTCGAGCCCACCGAATCACGGCCGGCGCAGCCGTCGCGGCTGTACTTGATTGTGCATCTGGGAATGACCGGCAAGCTCACTGTGATTTCTTCCGCCGAGCCGGTCGCGCCGCACACACACGTCTTTTTTACATTGGATGATGGCCGCGAATTGCGCTACACCGATCCGCGGCGGTTCGGCCGCATGCTGCTGGTTGAGGAATCCGGCTTGCCTGCCTTCGTCGAACGTCTGGGAAAGGAGCCGCTGGAAATCACCGCGGAGGAATTCTGCGAAAATTTTCAATCGCGCGGCGCTCGCGTAAAGGCCTTGCTGCTCGACCAGAGCATCCTGCGCGGCATCGGCAACATTTACGCGGATGAGAGCCTGTTTCGCGCGCGCCTGCATCCTGCCCGCATCGCCGGGAATCTCAACCGCGAACAACTGCTGCTGCTCCACCGGAAAATGCGCGACGTTTTGGCGGAAGCCATACTTTCGCGCGGCTCCTCTATTTCCGACTATGTGGACTCAGAGGGCCGCCAAGGTAGCTTCCAGTTCCGCCACCGCGTCTACCAGCGGGACGGCAAGCCTTGTTACCGGTGCCGCGCCACCATCCGCCGCGTGATCGTTGCCGGCCGGAGCAGCCATTTCTGCCCGAGTTGCCAGCCCCCTCCGCGCCGCCGCCGAGGAGCGCCCAAGAAACTGAAGCGGCCGTCGAAATCCGCTAAACGCAGATAGCACCCGTAACCAACGCTGGGACTACCAAGCACGCAAGCCGCCGGCCCCCAAATTCCTCTTATCCCCCATTTACTAATGCTTCCGAATTCGCAGCCGTCCGGCGAAATGATCCTGTGGAGATCTCTGCGTTCAGGTTAGAATCCCGCGATTGGGGGGCCATGGTGCGGGCGGTCATTCAGCGGGTCACCAGCGCTCGAGTAACGGTCGACGGGCGTGTCGCGGGGGAAATTCGCGCGGGTTTGCTGGTCCTTTTGGGCGTTGGCCGCCTGGACAATCCGGAATCCGCCGCGTACCTCGCCGATAAGATCGTCAATCTGCGAATCTTTGCCGACGCCGCCGGGAAAATGAATCTCTCGCTCCTCAACGCCGGCGGTTCAGCGTTGGTAGTTTCCCAATTCACATTGTACGGAGACACGCGCGGGGGACGCCGGCCATCGTATATTCAGGCGGCGCCGCCCGAGGAAGCCAACCGTCTCTACGAGGAATTTGTCCGCTCGATGCGCACTGCCGGAGCGAAGGTGGAGACGGGCGTGTTCCAGGCGCATATGCAAGTCGAACTGGTAAATGACGGCCCGGTCACGATTCTCCTGGATTCCGAGAAAATGATTTGATGCAGGCAATCGACACGAAATCGGTTGAAGTCCGAAGAGCCACGGAGCTCGATGCCGAGATCCTGGCGCGGCTGGCAGGAGAACTGGGCTATCCTTCGACGGTGGCCGAGGTCCGCGGCCGGTTGGAAGCCATCGAAGGCGATCCGCGGAATGTCGTGCTCGTTGCAACGCTTCCGGGCGGAGAGGTGGTCGGGTGGATCCAGGTATCGGAGGTCCGTTCGCTGGTGCTCGAGGCGCGCGCCGAAATTGCCGGACTGGTTGTCGAGCCGCAATACCGCTGCGCAGGCATTGGGTGCAAACTGCTGGAACGCGCGGAAAGCTGGGCGCGCGAAAGGGGACTGCCGATGATCGGCTTGCATTCCAATGTCCTCCGGGAGCGCGCTCACGGGTTCTACCTGCGGTTGGGATACCGGGTCACGAAATCGCAAAAAGTATTTCGCAAGAGCCTGTAGTCGTTTATTAATTGATGCCGTATGGGGCCCGAGCCGCTTGGTATTTATATCGGAGGGCGATATAATATGGTTGTGTCGAACGGGACGATGACGGTCGCGGAATTCCGTTCTCTCGCCGAATTCCGGTACCAGATCCGGGTTTTCTTGAACGCCAGCGAAGAGGCCGCGCGCAGTGCGGACCTCGAGCCGCAGCAGTATCTGCTCATGCTGGCCCTGCGCGGGCTGCCGGCCGATCGCGAGCCCAGCATCCGCGAACTGGCCGAACGCATGCAGTTGCGGCATCACAGCGTTGTGGAGCTGGTGGACCGCCTGGAGCGAAGGCAATTGCTGCGGCGCGAGCGGTCGCTGACTGACCGGCGCCAGGTGGCGTTGCATCTGACGCCGCGGGGCGAAAAAATTCTTACGCGGCTCGCCAAGCAGCGGATTTCCGAGCTTCGAACGGCTGCTCCGGCGCTGGTTCGCTCGCTTACGGCGGTGATTCGATCCACACAGGCAGGCCCGCGCGCCCGCCGGTGAATTCCGGCAGGCGGTTGAAAGTTTCAACGCACATTTGAAGCGTAGTATTTCGCGCGAACGGGTTAAACTTCGAGAAGACGTCGCGCAGAAGCCCACAGGCTGAAACCTGTGCCAGGGAGAGCCGTGAACACCATGCACGACCAGAAAATGCGCGAGAATACATCCTCTGTACGAAATCGGGGGTTTTAGGTCTGTGGCGTTTTTCCCTCGATCCAACAAAGTGGGCCATTCCGAAGACGGCCCGGTGGGATTCCGCCTGGGATACATTTCGGTGCTGGCCTCTCTGGTCGGAGTGATCTCCGGCTTCGTCGCTTACCTTCTTTATAACTTCATCGGATTCGTCACCAATCTGGCTTTTTACGGGGTGTGGTCGTTTCATTTCCGCAGCGCTTCGGAAAACCAGCTCGGCCTTTGGGTGATTGGCGTTCCGGTGGTTGGCGGCTTGCTGATCGGGTTGATGGCGAAGTACGGCTCACCGAAAATTCGCGGCCACGGAATTCCCGAAGCGATGGAAGCCGTTCTCACATCGAAAAGCCGCATCGAAGCCAAAGTCGCCATACTGAAACCGATTTCCGCGGCGATCGGAATCGGAACCGGCGGACCATTCGGCGCCGAGGGCCCGATCATTCAGACCGGAGGAGCGTTCGGATCGCTCGTCGGCCAACTGGTTTCGACAACGGCGTCGGAGCGCAAAGTCCTGCTGGCGTGCGGCGCGGGCGCCGGGCTGGCGGCGATGTTCAACGCTCCGATTACCGGAGCCCTGCTGGCGATTGAGCTGCTGCTCTTCGAGTTTCAAGCGCGCTCTTTCATTCCCCTGATGCTCGCCAATGCTTTGGCGGTCACGGTCCGCTTGCAATTGTTTGGCGACGAGACCATGTTTCAGGTCGGTTCCTTCAACTACGATCTGGCCCATGGAATCCCTTTCTACGTCGTGCTCGGACTGATCTGCGGCGTTGCGGCCATCGGTTTCGCATCCGCGCTCCGGCGCCTGGAAGAATTCTTCGATCACATGAAGAAAGTCCCAACCGTTCTGCATCCGGCGATCGGGGCGCTCGGGCTGGGCGTAGTCGGATATTTTTTCCCGCGCGTGTTCGGCCCGGGCTACGCCACGATCAGCGATGTTTTGAATGTGCGGCTGGCGCTGACAGCGGTGGTTTTACTCCTGGTATTCAAGGCCGCCGTTGTGCTGCTCTCGCTCGGCTCCGGAACTTCCGGCGGCACGCTGGCGCCTATGTTCATGATGAGCGCGGCGATTGGCAGCACGTTTGCGATGGTCGTGAATCACTTCGTGCCGGGCGCGCACCTTTCTGTCGGGGCGTACGCGGTGGCTGCGATGGGAGCGCTGCTGTGCGCATGCGCGCGCGCCACGTTCACGTTCATGGTTTGCGCGATTGAAACGACCCATGATTTCCACGCTGTGGTCCCGGTCATTCTGGTGTGCGTCATCGCTGACGCCATTGCCGTGCGCTACATGCCGCACTCGATCATGACGGAAAAGTTGGCGCGCCTCGGTTTCGGCGCCGGGCAGGATTACGAGGCCAATTCGCTCAAGCAGCTGAGGGTCTCTGACGTCATGGTTCGCGAGGTGGAAACCGCCTCGCCGCTGGAAAGCGTTCGCAGCGTCGCCGACCGGTTTGCCAACGGGGACCTGAAGGCTTCGCGCCACCACGCTTTGCCCCTTGTCGATTCCGAAGGGCGCCTGCAGGGTCTGGTGACGCAGGGCGACCTATTGCGCTCGCTGCAGGTTGAGCCGTCCGGCGAAACGCCGGTGCTGGACGCCGGCACGAATTCGCTGGTGGTTGCCTATCCGGATGAGCGCGTCTTCGACGCTGTCACGAAAATGTTGGAGAACAACATCGGCCGCCTGCCGGTGGTCGATCGTAAGAATCCACAAACCATGGTCGGCTACATCAATCGCGCGAACGTGATGGGTTCGTGGCGCGGGCATCTCCACGAAGAATCGGTGCGCGACGAAGGCTGGCTGAGAAATCTCCGATCGAACTCGGAATACCAGGGAAACAATGGCGTGGCCATCGGCCGTGTCCAGTCCCTTTCGGACGATCAGATTTTCCTGACCCTCAATTTGAATTCGGACGGGCCCGCCGAGAAGTTCTTGCTGCATGCTCCAGTGCGCGGAATATTTTTGGGGGATGAAGTGCGCGTGAGCTACCGCAAGGCGAATGGCGACAAAGTCGCCTTGCGCGTGGAAGAGATTTCCAGCCGGCAGTAGTTCCGCCGCGCGCCAATCGCTCAGCCGGCGCGACCGGAATGCGAGGACGCTAGAACCCGCCTCCGCCTCCGCCGCCAAACCCGCCGCCGGACGAGCCCCCGCCGCCAAAGCCCGAACCGCCGCTGCTGCGCGGCGCCGAAGCCATCACCGAACCCGCGCGCATGGTCATGTTGTCCAGGCTGTTCACGAACACAATCGGATAGAAGCCGCCATTGTAGTAGCCGCCCTGATACCAGGAGGGAGGCTGCGTGTAGATATTTTGAAACGCGCCGACCCATTTTTTCTCGACACCCAGCGCCATCGCGTACGGCAAAAACTTTTCAAACGTTTCCGGAGTCTGGCTGATGCGCGCCATGTGATCGGATTCGACGTGGGTCAAAAAATCCTCGAAGCCCATCACGCCGGAGAGCGCCTTGGTGCCTTCCGCCGTACGCGCTGGCATGAACCATCCGAATCCGGCGATGATGCCTGCGGAAAAAATCGCCGCCACGAAAAAAGGAATCGGCGCCATTCCCATTTTCTGCGCCAGCGCGTTGCCGATGATAAATACGAGCACGCCCGTGACAATTCCTCCGCCCACGAATCCGCTCCGCACATAGTCCGGCCGGTGCACGAAATATCCATGCTGCATCAGCGCGTCAAAGATGCTGTCCTTGATCCCCGGCAGATTCTTGTAGAAATGATTTTGCAGGCTGGAGAGCTCCACGTCGGTTTCGCCGCCGTAGGAAAAAATGCCGGCCAGCAGGACGCGTTCGTGTTGCTTCAGGCTGGTCCACTCGTTCGCGCCTTTTTTCAGATGGAACACGTATTCCTTGCTGTGCATGAGTCCCATCATCCCGGATTTCTCTTTTTCCTCGATCACCAGGTACCCGCGCACGGCCAAATCGACGATGGTGGCGGTGATATCGCGCATGGCCGCATTTTCATCCACCAGCGTGCCGGCCTCGGCGGGACTCATGCCCTCCGGCGGAGCGTACTGAACGGCGACCGGTCCGGCGCGCGGATCGCGGCCGCGCGTGAACCACAGCCACAGCATGAAAAGGAAAACGACGATCGGCAGAAAGAGCGGCCAATTGCTGCTCAGAAACTGGGAGATCAGATCACTCGTGCCGGGCTCTTTCACAAAGCCCTTGTCCCAGCCGACGACCACGGTCAGGCCTTCATGAAACGCGAGGGTCCGCTGCATCGAGACTTCCACCGTGTTGTCGGAAGCGGTGGCGGTGGCGTTCTGTGCGCGCGAGCCATACGAGCCGGTGAACACGTTGGTGCGCACGCCGGTCACGCCGGGAGGCAGCATGATTTGCGCGCCGGCATCGCTGACGGGAACGTCCCACTCGTCGCCGGTCACGTTCCAGTAGAGTTCGTCGTGATCCTCAAAAAACTTCAGGCCGTTGCGAACCCGGTAGTGCACCCGGATGGTGCGCTCAGCGTCGGTGGCGTCGTCAATGTAGATTTTCCATTTCAGGTAATGGCCCTGGCGCGAGGTTTCCACCTTCAGAGGCTGCCCGGCGGCGTCGGTCACGCCCACCAATTTCACGAAGAGCGAATAGTTGAATCCCTGCGGAGTCACGTATTCGATGGGGATGGTGCGGTACAGCCCGTGCCACACACCGATGAAATTGGCGTCGATCGTCTCGGTCACGTCCAGGGTGGAATCCGGCTGAACGAAAATTTCCGCGGACAATTTTTCAATTTTCAGTTCCCGCGCGGATGCGGAAGCGCCCAGCGCCAACAGAAGAAGAGCCGCCGCCGCGAACCGCATGACAATCAACTGGAGCGCAAGTTGAAACCGGCGGGAAATCTTTCTTCGATGTGAAGCCATAGCCGCTATGCGCCCGTCGTGCCAAAACTGACCTTGGGCACTTCGCGTTCGGCCGGCGCGGTGAGCTGAAAGAATTCCCGCTCCTTGAAATTGCCCATGGAGGCGACGATGTTGGAAGGGAACTGCTCGATCATGGTGTTGAAATCGCGGACCACGGCGTTGTAGTAGCGCCGCGCGTTTTGCAGCGTGTCTTCAATCTGGTTGAGGGTGTTCTGTAATTGAGTGAAACTCTCGACCGCGCGCAGTTGGGGATAGGCTTCGGCCAGCGCGAAGACCTGCCGCAGCGCGGTGGTCAAGACTCCTTCGGCTTCGCCCTTGGCCGCGGGGCCCTGGGCGGTCATGGCCTGATTTCGGGCCGCCACTACGCCCTCAAGCGTGCCCTTTTCGTGCGCGGCATAACCCTTAACGGTCTCCACGATGTTGGGAATCAAGTCGTACCGGCGCTTCAGTTGCACGTCGATATCGGACCAGGCGTTGTCGCAGGTTACCTTCAGGCGCACCAGTCCGTTGTAGGCGAAGATCAAGTACATGACCACGGCCACTACCAGAACAATCACGCCAATGAACATGATCGAAGATCCTTTCGCGGTCGGAGGAAGGTCCGGCCCGACGCCGAATGCAACTATAGGAGAGGACTGCGGCACAGTAAAGCGCTGCCTGACGCAGTGTGTCGCTACGCGCAGGGCCACGGTGCAGGCCTTTTCCGGCGCGAATGTTCCGGCTGGTGTCCCGCATAGATTTAGATTGACAAGAATGATGACACGCCAGAAACTGTGATTCCTCTCTCCGGGGCCTCACGTTCGTCTCGAGGTGCCGGTCATGAATAAAGCATTTTTCACATTGGTGTGGTTCGCGTTCGTTTGTCAGCCGTGCCATTCCCAAACCCGAATGTCCAAAGTGAGTGTCCGCGTCATCCTGCTGGACAAAGACTTGAATCAGAGGCCCGTCCCGCATCTCTCCATCGTCTTGACGCCAGAGACTGCCGATTCGGAGAAGCCGCGCCAAATGAAAACCGATTTCACCGGGATCGCTGAGATGCAGGTGCCTCCCGGAAAGTACCGGTTGTACACGCCCGATGGCGCGGATTTTCAAGCCCACCACTACGAATGGGAGATCGAAGTTGACGCGGGAGATTCGTCTGCAACCGTGGATCTAAGCAACGATAATGCGCGGATTACGCGGTCGCCCGGCGTCGATTCCTCACGCAAGGCAGCCGATCTCACCGTCATGTTCCAGAAGTATCAAAATTCCGTCGTCACCGTTTGGAGCGAAATCGGTTCGGGCACGGGATTTATCGTAGATTCCGCGGGATTGGTTATCACCAACCAGCACGTCCTCGGGCCGTCGCAACTGGTCGCCGTGCAGTTCGATGCCCAGCGCAAAGTCGCCGCCAAAATTCTCACCGTTGATGCCCAGCGTGACGTCGCCGTCCTGTACGCTGATCTCAGCGCCTTTCCGGAGGCGGCTCCGGCACGGGTGGCCACGCCACAGCCAGGCGGCGAGCTGGCGGCTCCAGGCGAAAAAGTGTTCACCATCGGAAGCCCGCTGGGCTTGAAGAAGATCATCACCGGCGGAATCGTCAGCAAAGTGGAAGAGCGCGCCATCATTTCTGACGTGAACATCAATCACGGCAATTCCGGCGGCCCGCTCTTCAACGCGCTCGGCGAGGTCATTGGCATCACCACCTTCCTGGTTCCGGGAGGAAATGGGCCGGCAGTGGCGGGGATCATTCGCATCGATCAGGCATTGCCTGCTCTCGAGCAAGCCCGTAAAAAGATGCAAGACGCCGCGCTTCCCAGCGCCAGGCTGTTGCCCGTCGAGCCCAGCGAACCGTACCCGCTCGAGTCGCTCAAGGAATTGAGCAGTCGCACAAAGTTCGACAAGAAGCCCTACATTTTTACAGTCGGTGGGTTTGATGTTGCGCTGGCGACTCCCGTTCTTCAATACGCGATACAGTCCGAATCAGGTCATGCGGCCGCTGCGGGCAGAATGAAGAGGACCGGGCGGCGAAACGAATCACCGAAAAACGAGTTTGAGCCGCTGCAGGACTTGCATGAATGGGCCGCATACACCGGGGAATTCAAGCCCGTCTTGCTCGTGCAAGCCGCTCCGCAGTTGCGTGAGACGCTGACCTCCGCGCTGGGACGCCAACTGGTCCCGGAGCTCGAATTTATCGGCGGCGCTCCGCGCATGAAATTCCGTACTGATTTTTACCGCATGAAACTGCTGTGCGGTACGAAAGAAGTCGAACCCATTCAGCCGGGAAAGGCTGCGACCGTTGTCAATGCCCACAGTGCGTTTGAAAACGCTGCCGACGCGACGTACGTCGGCATCTATTCCTATCCGCCGGATGCCATCTCGCCATCCTGCGACAAAGTCACGCTGCAAATCTTTTCGGAAAAAGATCCCGAGAAATCGGAGTCCAGGATTCTGGACCCGAAATCGGTGGAGCGCGTCTGGAACGATTTTCGTCCCTACTTCGCGGCGCGCGGTTCCGGGAACTAGAGGCATCAATCTCTCCAGTTGTCATTCTGAGCGAAGCGAAGAATCTCTCTTCGATCGACGTAAGGGCAAACACACCCGGAGAGATTCTTCGCTTCGCTCAGAATGACAACGTCTTAACTTTTCTGCAGGCTGGTCAGGCTGTGGTGCTTTATAGCCGGCGTCGGAGCGTGAGCATTCCACTGGCCATTTGCGCCCTGTCCATGCCAAGCCTCTAGCGCCAGCGCTGGCCTTCGCCTCTCATTCTCCCGCCGCCCGTGAATTATCTGGCAACGAAATAGCATTTGGGTTACTCTTGCGCCCTCGGAAGTTGTCACATCTGGTGACACGCATGCATTTCAAAAACTTCAGCGCCGCAGTGTCCGGTATCGACGCCTACCTGATGGAGGTCGAGGTCGACGTGGGCTCGGGAATTCCCGGCCATTTCAATATCGTGGGGCTTCCGGACATCGCCGTGAAGGAGAGCCGCGAACGCATCAAGGCGGCGCTGAAAAACTGTGGCCACGATTTCCCGTACCAGAGCGTTACGGTCAATCTGGCCCCCGCCGACATCCGCAAGGAAGGCTCGGCCCTGGACCTGCCGATGGCGCTTTCCATCCTGGGTTGCGAAGGCGCGTTTTTCGGCAAGCGCCTCGATCAATATATTTTTCTGGGTGAACTGGCTCTCGACGGGCAGGTCCGGTCGGTGCGCGGGTCACTTTCCGCGGCCCTCGCCGCGCGCGAACACAAGATTAAGGCGGTGGTGGTACCGGAGGCGAACGCCCGCGAAGCGGCGGTCGTCGAAGGGATCGATGTTTTTGCTGTCCGCACTCTTCCGCAGGCGGTGGACCTGATCAATGTGCCGGAGTCGTTCGCCCCGGTGCGCGTGGACGCGATGACCATGCTCTCTGACGCCGCGCAATATGCAGTGGACATGCGCGAGGTTCGCGGGCAGCAGGCCGCCAAGCGCGCACTGGAAGTTGCCTGCGCCGGAGGGCACAACATCATTTTTGTCGGGCCTCCCGGCGCAGGGAAAACCATGCTGGCCAAGCGCATTCCCACCATCCTGCCGCCGATGTCCCTTGACGAAGCCATCGAGACGACGCGCATTCACAGTGTCGCGGGAGTGCTGGATGACTCGCGCGGTCTGGTGGGCACGCGGCCATTCCGCGCCCCGCATCACACCATCAGCGACGCCGGCCTCATCGGTGGCGGAGCCATCCCGCGGCCGGGCGAAGTTTCGCTCGCGCATCACGGCGTGCTGTTCCTCGACGAGTTGCCGGAGTTTGAGCGCAACGTTCTGGAAGTGATGCGCCAGCCGCTGGAGGACGGCGCGGTGACGATCTCCCGCGCGGCCACCTCCATCACGTTTCCGTCGCGGTTCATGCTGGCGGCGGCCATGAATCCATGCCCCTGCGGATTTTTTGGCGATCCCACGCGCCAGTGCCACTGCTCGCCGCCGCAGATTCAGCGGTACGTGTCCAAGATTTCCGGCCCGTTAATCGACCGCATCGACATTCACATCGAGGTGCCCGCGGTGAAGTACAAGGAACTGCGCAGCAACGGCGCGACGGAAGACTCCGCCGCAATCCGCGAACGTGTGCTGCGCGCCCGCGAATGCCAGTCCAGGCGCTATGCCGGGGAGCGGAAAGTTTTTTCAAACGCGCAGATGCCGCCAAAACTCATCCGCAAATTCTGTGCCATCAGCGACGAGGGCGAAAAAATGCTGGAAAATGCGGTGGCCCGCATGGGTCTTTCCGCACGCGCGCATGACCGCATCCTCAAAGTCGCCCGCACGATTGCCGATCTGGACGGCTCACCGGACTTGGAGACGCGCCACCTGGGCGAAGCCATCCAGTACCGTACGCTAGACCGTTCCTACTGGGCGTAGGAGCCATTTCTTTCAAATCAAAGTTCCACTTCGCATTCATGGGGTCCGGCCCCCAGTAGGACAGGCTTCAGCCTGTCTGGTTTTGTCAAGCGTTATGCGCAAATCTAAACCAGACAGGCTGAAGCCTGCCCTTCTGAGCCTCGCCCTCCGAACGGCCGGAACTGCGGCTTCGGGTTCGATTAGGACGTTACCATTGAGAACTATTATTTGACATATCGTGCCCCGATATAAATAATAGATACAGGGCAAGGCGACCTCCGACACGCCTTGCTTGAGATGGTACGGTAGGGAAGGGAGGCAGCGGTCCCCTCAAGCCTCCCTTTCATTTTTTCCGGAAGACAATTTGATGCGATCAGGAGACCCGTGTTGCGCCCGCCTTCAGGCGGGCATTGTTGCCGCGCCACGGATGCCCGCCTGAAGGCGGGCGCGACCTGAGGCGAACAAGAAGTTCCCACGCGAACCACTGGAAGCGGCCCTACTTGTGGCGGATGTTGTCCGGCGCGCGCTGGCGATCGAGCGGTTCGATCTGCAGTTGCCACTCGACCGGCACGCTGGCGGGCAGAAAACAAATCTTGCTGTCACAGGCCTGGTAGTCGAGCGTTCCCTTGACCGTAACCTTTTTGCCCTCGGCGCTCAGCGCGCCGCTGAATTCGGCCATCGAGTTCACTTTCAACTCCTGGCGGATTCGGAAGAATCCCTCAAAGACAGGCACGCGTTCCCGGATGGCCGGCAAGTACAGTATTTTCGCCGCCGGATAACTCGCCTGCCTCAATTCAAAATCCGGAAGCGGGTCGATCGTCAACTTTACTGTCTTATAGCCCTTCGTTCCCGGCGCATACACATGCACGTCCGGCGGCAGATGGACTTCGGCCGTCAGCGTGACGAGATTCCCCGGCACCGCCATGCGATCCGATTGCCCCACGCGGAGCTGCAAGTGCGGGGCGTCGACGGTATCCGATACCTCTTCGCCCAGTTCCGGAAATAGTTTCGACAGCACATTGTTTCCTGTCAGCCGTTCGCGATACTTGGCTTCAAAAAACTTTTCACGGATCACGCCTTGCGGATCGATGAAGAAATATCCGGGCCGGGCCATGCCTGCGTTCGGTCCGATGGCCTCCGCGTTCAATACCTGGTACATCCGGATGATTTTTGAGTCGGGATCGGAGAGCAAAGGGAATTCGATTTTGCGCCGTTCCGAGAAGAATTTCAGGATCTCCACGCTGTCATAGCTGATACCGGCCAGCTTGATCCCCTGTTTCTCGAAACGCTCCTTGGCCGCCTGCAGCTGGATCAGTTGGCCTTTGCAGTACGGACACCAGTCCGCCGAACGGTAAAACAAGAGCACGGTGCCTTTGGCGCCGCGGAGCGTTTCCAGCGTTTGCGTCTTGCCGAACTGATCGCGCGCGGAAAAGTCAGGCGCCTTTTGTCCCGGCCGGAGCCCTACTTCGGAGAACATGCGCAGCGAGGCGACATGAATGGCGGTGCCGACCAGCTGGCCCTCAATCGTGACGCTATCGCCCAAATGTCCCTTGGCCGAATTCTGCGGATCCAGCGCAAAGACTTGCCGGGTCGTATCGTCGTACAGCGCCAGTGGCGTGCCGGATGCAGGAGCCGTGCACTTCGCCGCTTCGGCGAACGCCTCGTCGGCGTTACACGACGCGCTTACAATCACTCCGGACCAGGACTCGGACTGGGACCCGGCCCCGGAAATGTCGGATTGGCCCGCCCCCGCAATACTGGCGGCGGCAAGGAATGCCACGGCCCCCGCCCAGGCATGATTGTTCATCGTCGATTGATCTCCGACAGTTAGATTACCTGCGAATCCCGGGCCCGCCAGGGATTTCTTTTGGGTCCAAGGATACGCCGGCGGGTGCCAGGTCGCCAAGCGCGCTCGGCAATTTCACGTTATAATGGGGAGATATGCTTTCGCTGAATAATGTCACTATGCGTTACGCCGCGCGGGTGCTGTTCGAGGAGGTCACTTGTTCTTTCCTCGAAGGGCGCCGCTATGCCATCACCGGCCCGAACGGCGCGGGCAAGACCACCTTGATGAAGATTCTGGAAGGCGATATCGAGCCGACGAAAGGTTCGGTCTCGCGGCCCAAGAAACTGGGAATCTTGCGCCAGGACCAGTTTGCCTTCGACGAATTTCGGGTCATCGACACGGTCATCATGGGCAACGGAACCCTGTGGAAAGTCCTTCAGGAGCGCGACGCGCTATACGCCAAGCCGCACGATCAGTTGACCGACAAGGACGGCATGCGCCTGGGCGAACTGGAAGGCGTGGTCGGCGATGAAGGCGGCTACACGGCGGAGGCCGACGCCGCCATCCTGCTCGACGGCCTCGGCGTCGATGCCGCGCTGCACGAGCGCAAGATGGGCGAGTTGCAGGGCGGCCAGAAAGTCCGCGTGCTGCTGGCGCAGGCGCTGTTTGGCAATCCCGCCGCGCTGCTGCTCGACGAGCCCACTAACCACTTGGACCTCGATTCCGTGCACTGGCTGCAGGATTACCTCGTCGAGTACCAGGGCGTGCTGATCGTCATTTCCCACGACCGCCATTTCTTGAACAGCGTGTGCACCCACACGGCGGACATCGACTACCAGACCGTGATCATGTACACCGGCGGGTACGACGAAATGGTTCTGGCCAAAACGCAGATTCGTTCGCGCATTGAATCGGAGAACGCCGTGCGCGAGAAGAAAATCGCGCAACTCAACGAATTTATCGCGCGTTTCTCGGCCGGCACGCGGTCCTCGCAAGTGATGTCGCGAAAGAAGGAAGTTGAGCGCATCCAGACCGCCGAACTGGCCAGGTCCAACATCGCGCGTCCCTACATTCGCTTTGATATGAAAAATCCCTCGGGCCGTCACCCGCTGGAATTCAAGGGGCTGAGGAAGTCCTACGGCAGCCACGTGGTGTTCGATAAATTCTCCGCCAATGTGGAGCGCGGGGAAAAAATCGCGGTCATCGGCCGCAACGGCTCCGGCAAAACCACTCTCTTGAAATCGCTGATCCGCAGCGCCCCTGGCTACATCGATGATGCCGATCGCGCCTTCCTTGCCGATGCCGGGAATGTCAAATGGGGCCACGAAACGGCGGTCGGCTATTTCGCCCAGGATCAGACCGACACCATCACCAAACGCACCACGCTGATCGAGTGGCTACACCAGTTCGATCCCAAGGCGTCGCAGCAGGAGTTGCGCGCCGTGCTTGGCCAGATGCTGTTCAGCGGCGAGGACGCGACCAAAAGCACCAGCGCGCTGTCCGGAGGCGAATCGGCGCGCATGATTTTCTGCAAGCTGATGCTGCAGAAGCCCAACGTGCTGGTGCTCGATGAGCCTACCAACCACCTGGACCTGGAATCGATCAACGCGCTGAATATAGCGCTGCAAAAATATCGGGGCACGGTGCTGCTGGTCACCCACGATCACGACGTGATCGATGAAGTTGCCTCGCGCATCTGGCAATGCAAAGGCGGCCACATCGAAGACTTCAAGGGACCCTACGAGGATTTTCAGGTGTACGCGAAGCAGCAGGCTTCTTAGCGCACCTGCCTTCACCGTGTCATTCTGAGTCCACGGTGCGAGCGCTCAGAATGACACGCGTTTCTTTGGCAGCCTGTTCCGCCTGCCCTCTCAGTGCCTCCGTACAAAAAACAAAATCGTGATCGCCGCGCTAACAACGCTGACCGCCGCGCGAACATAGCGCCGGTCCACCTTCCTCGCCGTATGCGCGCCGATATACCCCCCAAGCGCGGCAAACACCAGCATCACCAACGTTTGCGGCCACCAAACTTTTCCAGCGACGATAAATAGAACGGCCGCAATACTGTTCGCCGCCGCGGCCAGCAACGTCCGGTTCGCGTTCATCACGTGAATGTCCGTCAGCCCATAAATACTCCAGGTCGCCAGCATCACGATTCCAATGGCCCCTCCGAAATACCCGCCATAGACGCCGATGAAAAACTGGATTGCGATCACCATGCCCACGCTCATGGGAAAGGCGCGCCGTAGCCTGGGTGCGATTTGCGGTCCGAAGGTAAATAGCAGCGTGGCCGCCAGCAGAAGCCAGGGAATGACCGAATCGAATGTCCGTTGCGGCGTAAAAAGCAAAAGCAGCGCGCCTATAATCCCGCCCACCAGGCTGACCGCCAGCATCGGGATGAGCGGAATGCCCTCCGATCTGCGTAGATCCCCGCGATAGGCCCACGAACTGGTCAAGATACCCGGGATGAGCGCCGTAGTGCTGGAGGCGTTGGCGATAATCGACGGCACCCCGGTGAAAACCAGCGCGGGAAACGTGAAAAACATGCCGCCGCCGGCTACCGAGTTAATCAGTCCCGCCGCTAAAGCCGCAATGATGAGCAATAGATAGGAAGCCATCAGCACCCCGAACCTTCAAACTTAGCACTGTTTCGTCTCCAATCGAGCCTCGACTTCGAGCTCAGGAGGTCCGACCTTTAGGTCGGACGAAAAGAAACGCCCGAGCGGGGCCTTCAGGCCCTGAAAGTTCAGGGGCTGAAGCCCTCGTGTACACATGCCTGAACGTCGGGGCTGAAAGCCCCGACCTCCTGACCCGAACAAGGGCGACAGTTAATCGACAGTTTGAAATTAGGGCAGCTTCAAACCTGCGTCCCGCATTGACTTACCCAATGGCGCTGTGTTACGCATACAATTCCTTAGGCGGACCCAACATTTGGATGCCCTCGAAACCGCAGCGGATTGAAGTGGTGATGGAGACCTTGATCGAGAGCATCGCTCTCGCCGAGGAAATGGCTATGCGTGTGGCGGCCGCCGCCGGTTTTGGCGACGACGACCAATACAAGGTGGGCCTGGCCGTCCACGAAGCCGTCATGAACGCCTTTCAGTACGGCAACCAACAGCGCCGCGAGCGCAAAATCCACCTCACTTTTGAGCTCCACGACGACCGGCTGGTCATTCACGTGATCGATCAGGGCGCCGGATTCCGCATCGAAGACGTGCCCGACCCGCGTAACGACGAAAATGTGCTGGAGGATTCCGGCCGCGGCGTGCTGTTGATGAAGGCTTTCATGGATGAGGTCGATGTGCTTTCCAGTGCATCGGGAGGCGCGAAACTCGTTATGGCCAAGCTCCGGAAGTAGGGAGCATCCCATTCGACAGGGCGCCCGGCACTGCAATTCTTACCCGCAACGGAACAGGTGATAATAAGGCGGGAGAAGGTCGTTTATGAGTTTCCGAGCAACTAGCCGCGAAATCGGTGAAGTCACCGTCATCGACATGGACGGGCGGATCACCCTGGGGGAAGGCAGCGCCCTGCTGCGCGACCTGGTCCAGCAGAAACTCGGCACCGGCCACAAGAAGATCGTCATGAACCTTGCCGGAATTATCTACATTGATAGTACCGGGCTCGGCGAACTGGTCAGTGCGTACCGCCTGATCAAGAGCCAGGGCGGGGAACTCAAGCTTCTGAACCTCAACAAAAAAGTCACCGACCTGCTGCAGATTACCAAGCTGTACACGGTGTTCGATATTCACAATCAGGAATCTCGAGCCATTGCCAGTTTTCACGGGTAGCCCGCCTTCATCTTCGGCTCCGGCAAAGACTTGCGCGGCAAGACCTGGTACTGGAACCGGACCGATCCGGCCCTTCCCGATTCGGGAAATCCTCTAGACAGCCGACTCATTTTGTTGTATTGATGGCCCGCTTTTGTGGGTCCTGTAATACCGTAGGTGCTCGAAGGCCCGCTACGGACTACCGCCCTCGTTCCGGTATCCAGGACAAACGGGGAAGCGCTCCGATAACGGCGGACACATATCTACCACCGACTGGCGTTACGCCCGGCAAACAGCGACCGCTCAAGATAGAGAGGCTACTAAGTTGAGCAGAGAACAAGGTGTGGTGAAGTGGTTTAACGCATCAAAGGGGTATGGTTTCATCCAGCGCCAGTCGGGCGAAGACGTGTTCGTGCACTTCTCCGCCATCCAGATGGACGGGTACAAGACGCTGAACGAAGGCCAAATGGTCGAGTTTGAGGTCAAACAGGGACCCAAGGGCTATCAGGCTGAAAACGTCACCGCGGCATCCTGATCGGGAACGTGTGTTCTGGGGGCCTTGCCCGTCGCAACCGGGCAGGGCCCTTTCGCTTTTCTGGAGGCGGAGAATTCTGGAACCAAGGTGCGGTTGATGGTTCCAATATGAGCGTGAAACCTGTGGTACGATTAGCGATTCGCAAATCAGTGGAGGAGTGAATCTGTGGCGCAGCATATCTTGCGCAGGGACCTGAAAAAGGATGAGATCCGGGAAAAGCTGGTCTCGGGTGTCGAATCGGTCGCCGCGCATCAGCAGGCAATGCGGATCGTGGTCGCCGCGGCGCTGGTAGTGGTGCTGGCGGTGTTTGGCTGGAACAGTTATTCGCGGCGGCAGGCGGCCAAGGCTTCCGCCGGCCTGGACGACGGCTTGAAAATATTCCAGGCGCGCATTCGCGCGGCCGGAGAGCCGGCCGACCCGGTCGACATCACCTATCTGGACGAAAAAAATAAATTTACGGACGCCGAGAAGAAATTTCTGGTGGTCGCCGACCAGTACGGGCGCACCAAACCGGGGCAAATGGCGCGGTACTACGCGTCGCTCTCCGAGGTCCAACTGAAGAAATACAGCGATGCGGAGAAAAATCTCAATCAGGTTGTTTCGGGCGGCGACGAAAATCTGGCCAGCCTCGCGAAATTTCAGTTGGCGCAGGTAGACATCCAGGAAAATAAGGGTTCGCAGGCCGTGGACCTTTTGAAGCAACTTTCGGACAAGCCCAGTGTGTTCGTTCCAAAGCCGATGGCCATGCTGGCGCTGGCCGACTACTACCGCAAGTCCGATCCCGCGCAGGCCACCAAGCTCTACAACCAGGTGAAACAGGAATTTCCGGATGCCGCCGCGGAAGCCGATCAAGGGCTGGAACTACTCAACTCGAAAAGCTGACAAATAGATCCGGATGGCCCAACCTCGCCGCCCCAAGCGATTGTCATTCTGAGCGAAGCGAAGAATCTCTCTTCGATTTAAGTAACGAGAAAGATTCTCCGTTCCGCTCAGAACAACCGCAGCGCTACTTGACGGTATTATTTTCCGCGCAAACGTATTCTTTGATCTGCCAGTCCGGCTTTAACTTGAAGATTCGCGTCGCTTTCCACGGCTTGGTGTATGCCTTGGGATCGTCGATGGTGTACTCGTCCGTCAGAGTGTCGTGGTCCACGCGGCGAATGTGTTCGGTGACGTGCAGCGCCTCCGTGTGCGGCAACCCCATCGGATCCAGCCAGGTCTTGTCGTTAAATCCGACGGTATCCACCACCAGCGCGTCTCCCTCAAATTTGCCGATCGAGTGGCCCATGTAGGTGGGGTCAAGATCGTCGGGATGCTTGCGCCCGTCGGTAAAAATCTGGCGGATCAAACCCTGATATTCAAAGATCATGAGAACACGGTCCCGCGCGTACACGATCTCCCAGGGAAAGGGTTGAGACATCGTTCGCGGAATGCCGGGCGGGATGCACTTCTCGGTCGGATCGATGGCGACGTCCGGATCGTGATGGGAATTGTCGTAGCTGCGCTTGTCAAACAATTCTTTGGCCCACGGCTGCAGCGGCGGGTCTTCGTTCGGCAGGATGTTCCGGCGATACTCGTCGACGAACCAGACGCCGGAAAAGTCCGGAGTGAGAGCGGTGGCGTGTGATCGCACCGGATTCGGCCGCGGCGGATTCTGCGCCGGCAGAACCAGCGGCAGCGCTAACGCTATGGGCAACAGCAATTTGCTGAAGGAGTTTTTCTGCACGAAACGCCTGCGATCCATTTCCATGCCGAGGCGAATTATTTGAATCCCTGGCCGTCGTACTTCTGGCCATTGGCGAGCGTCACGGTGATCAGCCGCATGACTTTCGATCCATTCTTCGCGGGGGCGCCATTCACCTGCAGTTGGTCCCCGGTCTTGATCATTTCTTTCTTCCAGCCGGAGCGCACCAGCATGTTGGGACTGTTACCCTCCACGCGCCACTGCTCCACATTGCCGGCGTCATCCTTTACGTCCATGTAAATAAAAACGTGTGGATTGCCCCACTCCATGTTGGTCACTGCGCCCTTCATGGTCACCGGATGCTCCATGTCATAGGCGGCGCTGGAATGGTGCGCGAACAGCGGCTGCGAGACCAGCAGTCCGCTCACTAACAAAATTAACGCGATTGCCGATCTGCTCTTCATGGCCATGGAATGCGTTGCCCGCTTATGGCGATTCAGCGAACGAATCTCTCCCCTTAGGATATTTTTCGTTGGAACTACTATACACCGGCGGGCCGGCTTTCCGCCTGAAGCCCTGGTCCGGGTAGGTCTGAACCCCCAAGCCAAAACAAGCGCCACGGAACGTCGAGGCCCTATGACACTCTGGCGTACAGGTGTATCACTTATTGGCACTTCCTTGGCTTTCGTAAATTTGGCGCACCTGTACTTTTGCCGCCGCGCTTCCCACCGTCCGCGCTCTAAGTCTCGATTTTGCGTCGAAAAGACTGTACTTGTGACGGAGGGGTTACCTGTCCTGGCCCGGATGGCCCGTAGCTTGCCTCTTACTACGCGGGGACGGGACCAGGCGAAGCTTGCAGTATGGCCGTAAATCGCCGGAACGTCGGGAGGCTTGGCAAATGAGTCGCAAGTTCATCATCACGGTTTTCGCATTCCTGAGCGCCATTCCGGCGCTGGCGCACACCACGAAATTTGACGCCAGCCAGATGGCCAACGCGCAGCCTCGCCCGGTGGCGCTGCGGCTCATGAGCGACAGCGAATTCACCAGCTTCCTGCAGCGCCTCGATGCGGAACTCGTTCGCTCGCAGCTCCAGCTCAAGAAAATGGACCTCAAATCCCTGAGCCTCGACGTTCAGGACAAAGCGGATCTCCAGAGGACCTATAGCCGCTGCCAGCAGTCCATCGATAACAGCCGCGATGAAATTCAAAAACTCTCTCAGAAGCAAACTCTGAAACTGGATTTATATCTGCTCATCGAACTGAACGAATTGGCTCGCAACCTGGACGCGCTGGACGAAAGCCTGACCAATCCGGCGGCGATCAGCGGAGCGTCCGGAACGCAAAAATCCCTGGGCTACGCGAAAGAAGTTTTGGGAATTGACGGCGCGCTGGCCTCGGAGATCTCCACGTTTCAGCACCACTTCATCGCCTTCACCGGAATCGTGGACGCGTCGATCGACCAGGCCGATGCCGATGGCGCTGCGCAACCGGAATCGCAGAAGTAGCAGTTGGCACAGCCACTACCTGAAACCACCGTTTGGCATGGACTGCCCCACGGCATAGAATCGTGCAATGCCCTTAGCCTCCTATGCGATGGATGTCGCGAAGTCGCGTGGCCGTCGCTATTCGCAGCCGCCGCATCCTTATCGCAATGAATACGCGCGCGACCGCGATCGTGTAATTCATTCGCGGGCATTCCGCAGGCTGGAAGCAAAAACACAGGTTTTTACCACCCGCTTTTCCGATCATTTCCGCAACCGCCTCACCCACACGCTGGAAGTCGCGCAAATCGCGCGCACTGTCGCCGCCGCCCTCGATCTCAATGCCGATCTGGCCGAAGCCCTGGCCCTGGTGCATGACATCGGACACCCGCCCTTCGGACACGCAGGCGAACGCAAGCTCGATGAATTGCTGCGGCCGCACGGCGAACGCTTCGATCACAATCTGCAAGCCTTGCGGATTGTCGACCAATTCGAGCAGCGCTATCTGGATTTTCCCGGCCTCAACCTGACATTCGAAGTTCGCGAAGGCATCGTGAAACATTCGCACGATTACGCCGCCGCCGAATATCCCGCGCTCGCGGAATATCTGCTGGACCAGCGTCCGCCGCTCGAGGCGCAGCTCATCGATTTCGTCGACGAAATCGCCTACAACACCGCCGACCTCGACGACGGCTACGAGGCGAAAATCCTGGATATCGGCATGATTTGCGCGAATGTGCCGCTCTTCGCCCGATTCTACGAAGAGGTCGAGCGCACCCATTCGCGAGGCCCTGAGAAGCTGAAATTCAACGAAGCCGCCAAGCGCGTCCTGGACACCCTGGCGACGGGGTTGATTGAGAACACCCGCGCGATGGCGAAGGCGTCAGATGTGCAAAGCGTTGAGGATGTTCGCCGCGCGCCCGGACGCCTCGCCGGATTCAGCACAGCGCTGGCGGCGGAAAACGCCACGCTCAAGAAATTCCTGCAGACGCGCCTCTACGAAAATCCCGTCATCGTTGCCGACCGCGAGCAGTCGGTGCAGGCCCTTGCGGAGCTTTTCCACTTCTACGCCGATCATCCGGAAAGCATGCCGAGAGCTTATACCGAGTTGGCTGAGCGGGCCTCCAAGTACCGGGTGATCGGAGATTACATCGCCGGAATGACCGACCATTTCCTCTTGCGCCTGCATGCGGAGCTATTGGGAGCTGGTAAAGCCCGGACGGCGTGACCGATCGACAGCCCCCTTGCGGGAGGTTTTTGCACAAGGGAAGGATGTTTAGGGTTTATTTAATCAGGTCGTGCCTATTTCGAATCACTTCGGCGAACTCAGAAGTACCTTCCTTGACATCACTCCCCCCGGACATATAATGGATTCGAGGGGAAGCATTCAGGGAACCCTCGCTCAAGCGGTGAATATCGATGTTCCTAGACGTAAAAGAGCTAGCCGTACGCAAAATTCGCATCCGGAAGAGCTATGCCCCGGGGACGGTGGATTATCGCACCGGTGACTTCCGGCAGGCGGAGCCTCTCGAGGTGCGCGCCACGGCGGAGCTCGTGGAAGGCCAGATCCGGGTCACCGGCGAGCTGCACACCCGTCTGGAGATGGTTTGCGCGCGATGCCTGGAGCCGGTGCATGAGGATATTTCCCGCGAATTCGACCTCTTCTACAAGCCTCTGGCGACCATGACCAAGGAAGAAGAGGAACGGTTGAAGCTGGACGACACGGAAATCGCGTTTTTTGAAGGGGAGGGCATGTTCCTGGCCGACGTTCTGGCCGAACAGGTTCTTCTGGCTTTGCCCATGAAGGCGATCTGCCGCAGCGACTGCCGGGGCCTGTGCCCGCAGTGCGGCGTGAACCTGAATAACGAGGAATGCCGCTGTGAAGTTCACACAGTTGATCCGCGCACGGCGCCCCTGGCGCGTCTGAAACAGGACTGGTTCAAAAAGCAATAGGAATCCCAAGGGAAACACCATAGAATGCCTCATGCAATGAGGGGCCAATTGAAGGAGTTTGTATGCCCAATCCAAAACGACGTCATTCCCACGCGCGAAAGAACAATCGGCGCGCTCATGATTATCTGAAGGCTCCGGCCCTCGCCAAATGCCCCAATTGTCATGAAATGAAGCAGCCTCACCAGGCCTGCCCGAACTGTGGTCACTACAAAGGCCGGGAAGTCGTGGACACCGGGTCCTGACGCCCGCGTTCTGCTGTGCAGGTGTGACGGCCTTTTACACGGTTCCCCTACCGGAGTTTGAATGATCACCATAGCGGTAGATGCGATGGGTGGAGACCATGCGCCACGTCCCGAGGTTGAGGGCGCGGTGCAGGCCGCGCGGGAGTTGGGCGTCCGGATTCTTCTGGTTGGGCTTCCCCCGGAGATAAAAAAAGAGCTTGGCAAGCATTCCCATCGCGGATTGCCCATTGAGATTGTTCCGGCCACGGAAGTAATCACCATGGACGATTCGCCGACCCAGGCGTTTCGGAAGAAGAAGGACAGTTCGGCGCACGTGGCGGCCAAGCTAGTCCGAGGGGCGCAGGCCGATGCCCTGGTCAGCGCCGGGAATACCGGCGCGGTAATGGCTGTGGCGCGTTTTGGGCTGGGCACGCTGTCTTCCGTGGACCGTGTGGCGCTGGCGGCTCCGTTTCCCACTTCCCGCGGCGGCACGGCCGTTCTGCTGGACGTGGGCGCCAACGTGGATTCCAAGCCGGCGCATCTGGTGCAGTTTGCGGTGATGGGCGAGATTTACTATCGGGCGATTTTCGGCACGCGGCGGCCTAAGGTGGCGCTGCTGTCGATCGGCGAGGAAGAATCCAAGGGCAACGAGCTGACGCGTGAAGCGTTCAGCCGCCTAAAGCTTTCATCGCTGAATTTCACGGGCAACATCGAGGGACGCGACATTTTCAACGGCTCGGTGGACGTCATCGTCTGTGACGGATTCATCGGAAACATCGCGCTGAAGGTCAGCGAAGGCGCGGCACAGCAAATTGCGGTGATGTTGAAGGAAGCCTTGCAGAGCACGCTCAGTTCTCAAGTCGGATACGTTCTCTCTCGCAAGGCGTACAAAAGTTTCAGAAAGAAGATCGACTACTCGGAATACGGCGGCGCTCCCTTGCTAGGGGTGAAGGGCGTGACGGTGATCGGCCATGGGAGTTCCAATCCCCTGGCCATCAAAAATGCCATCCGGGTGGCGACCGAGCTGGTTCGGGGCGGGGTCAACGAAAAAATCGAGCAGGAACTTGCCATGATTCCCGTCCCTGTGGAAGCATAAGCAACGAAACGGCGGTTCATCCAAATGGGAAAATTAGCGTTTTTGTTTCCGGGACAGGCGTCTCAGTACCCGGGCATGGGCAGGGAACTGGCTGCCAACCATCCAGCTGCTCGAAGTGTTTTTGACGAAGCGGATCGCGCGCTGGGATTTTCGATCTCCGAACTCTGCTTCAACGGCACGGAAGAAGCGCTGAAGCTGACGGCGAATACCCAGCCCGCGATTCTGACAGTGTCGGTTGCCGCGTACCGCGTGCTGGAGGAACATGGGATCCGTCCTGCATTCGTCGCCGGGCACAGCCTGGGCGAATTTTCCGCGCTGGTGGCCGCCGGCGGTTTGGAATTCTCGGACGCGGTGCGGTTGGTGCGCCATCGCGGGGAGTATATGCAGTCGGCGGTGCCGGAAGGCGTTGGCGCGATGGCCGCAATCCTGGGACTCGCTCCGGCGCAGGTCGCGGGTATTTGCAGGCAAGCGGCCGACGGGCAGGTGGTTGCGCCCGCCAATCTTAATTCTCCCGAGCAGACCGTAATTTCCGGCCACGCCGAAGCCGTGAAGCGCGCCGTGGAACTGGCTTCGGCGGGAGGCGCCAAGCGCGCCGTGATTTTGCCGGTGTCCGCTCCGTTTCACAGCTCGCTGATGCAGCCCGCCGCGGTGCGGCTGGAGACCGATTTGCGCGCCACCGAATTTCACGCCTTGCGCGTGCCGCTCGTGAACAATGCCGACGCCGAACTGATCACCAGCGGCGAGGAAGCGCGCGAAGGGCTGATCCGCCAGGTCACTTTACCGGTGCGGTGGGAAGAATCCATTCGCGAGCTGATCGATCAGGGCGTTAATACGTTTGTCGAGGTGGGACCGGGGCGCGTGCTTACCGGCCTGCTGCGGCAGATTGACCGCTCGATTCATGTCTTCAACGTCGAGGACGAAAAATCCCTGCGTTCGACTTTGGGGAAGCTGGCGCAAGCGCAGACCGAGTCGGCGGAAGCGTAGCGGGTAGTACAAATAGGTTGTCGCAAGCTCTGTTGGAACCCCACAGGCTGAAGCCTGTGCCACTAAAACCCCATGTTCAATCTTAAAGATCGCGTGGCACTCGTGACTGGCGCGTCGCAAGGGATTGGACGCGCGACGGCGCTGGCCCTGGCGCAGAGCGGCGCGCGGGTCGCAGCCGCGGCTCGCAACGCCGAAAAGCTGGCTGGCGTGGTCGCGGAAATCACCGCGGCGGGCGGCGAAGCGTTGGCTGTAGCGATGGACGTTGCCGACGCCGAGCAGGTGAAATCCGGATTCCGCCAGACGCTCGAAAAATTCGGCAAGCTCGATATTCTCGTGAACAATGCGGCGATCACCCGCGACGGCCTGGCCGTGCGCATGAAGCCGGACGACTGGGACGCGGTGCTGCGCACGAACTTGACCGGTGCGCACTTGTGCGCGCAGCAAGCCATGTCTACCATGATGCGCGCCCGCTATGGACGCATCGTCAACGTGGCGTCCGTGGTGGCGGAGACCGGCAATCCCGGGCAGGCCAACTACGTTGCGGCCAAGGCCGGGCTGATCGGCTTGACCCGCGCGCTGGCCCTGGAAATCGCTTCGCGCAACATCACCGTGAATGCGGTTGCGCCGGGATTCGTCGTTTCGCCCATGACCGACCCGCTGCCGCAAAACGTGAAGGACGCGCTGCTGGCGCGAATCCCGCTGGGCCGCATGGGGTGCGACGCGGAGGTGGCCGCCGCGATCGTCTTTCTGGCCAGCGAAGAAGCGGCCTACATCACCGGCGCTGTAATCGACGTAAATGGTGGCCTGCGAATGGGGTAGGTGGCGCAGACTTTCGTCTGTGGATTTCCGTAAAAGACCACCAACAGAAGTGCTACTGAACAGCTCGCGCAGCATCGAATACAGAGTTAAGTTGACCTCGGGCCAGAGCGTACATAGAATGTCGGGTGCTCAAAATTGGCACCGCAAGCAGTGAACGAACGACCCAGACGAAGCCAGGCATAGCGCTAACGGAGGCAAAATAGAATGGCCAGTGTCGATGAACGGGTAAAGCAGATTATTGTGGAACAGCTTGGAGTGGATGAGGGCGAAGTCACCGCCACCGCTTCCTTTGTGGACGATCTGGGTGCGGATTCCCTGGATACGGTCGAGCTCGTGATGGCCTTTGAAGAGGCTTTCGGGATCGAGATTCCCGACGAAGACGCGGAAAAAATCGCCACCGTGAAGGACGCCGTCGACTACATCACCAAGCACGGCAAGAAGTAGTTCAGGCCGCTGCAAAATCACCAGGAGAGAGTGGATCAATTGAGCCGCCGGGTTGTGGTAACGGGTGTCGGACTTGTCTGCGCCCTGGGTATCGGCACTGACGAAGTCTGGAAGAATCTCCTGGTGGGAACGAGCGGCGTCCGCACCATCACGAATTTCGATGCCTCCGCGTTCGACTGCACCATCGCCGGAGAAATCCGCGATTTCGATCCGCTTCACTGGGCTGAAAAAAAAGAACTGAAGAAAATCGCCCGTTTTATCCAGGTTGCGCTGGCGGCCACCGATTTCGCCATGCGCATGTCCGAGCTGAAAATCACTCCGGACATTGCCGAAGTGACCGGCGTGTACGTGGCCAGCGGCATCGGCGGATTCGACGTCATCGAGCGCGAGCACTCCAAACTTTTGCACGGCGGCCCCGGCCGTATCTCCCCGTTTTTCATTCCCGCGGCGATTATCAACCTGGCTTCGGGGCACATTTCGATCCGCTACGGAGCGAAGGGCCCGAATTCCGCGACCGCTACGGCGTGCTCCGCGTCGGCGCATGCGGTGGGCGATTCCTTCCGCCTGATCCAGCACGGCGATGCGGAAGTGATGATTTGCGGCGGCTCGGAAGCTGCCATCACTCCCATGGGCGTGGGCGGATTCGCGGCCATGAAGGCGCTCTCGACGCGCAACGATTCCCCGACGACCGCCAGCCGCCCGTTTGACGCCAACCGCGACGGCTTCGTGATTGGCGAGGGCGCCGGGATCCTGATTCTTGAATCGCTCGAATACGCGGAACGGCGCGGCGCGAAAATTCTGGCGGAGATTGTGGGCTACGGAATGTCCGGCGACGCCCATCACATCACTGCGCCCGAGGAGAACGGCGACGGCGCGTACCGCGTAATGCGCGCGGCGATTCGCGACGCGCGGCTGGAGCCGCATCAGGTCGATTACGTCAACGCGCACGGCACGTCCACCCCGCTCGGCGACGCCATCGAAACCAAGGCCATGAAACGCGTGTTTGGCGAGCACGCCAGGAAGATCGCGGTCAGCTCCACCAAGTCCATGACCGGGCATTTGCTCGGCGGCGCCGGCGGCCTCGAAGCAGGCATCAGTGTCCTGGCGTTGCGCGATCAGGTGTTGCCTCCGACCATCAATCAGGAGACGCCGGACCCCGAGTGCGATCTCGATTACATCCCGAATCACATGCGCAAGGCGCCCGTCCAGCACGCGCTCTCGAATTCTTTCGGCTTCGGCGGCACGAATGCGGCGCTGCTCTTCAAGCGCTGGGATTCCCGCTAGGTTTTCGGTGTAGCGCCCGCCTTCAGGCGGGCATTGTTGTGCGCCGGATGCCCGCCTGAAGGCGGGCGCTACACGAAGCGAACTTCCCGAAAGTACGAGTATCGCGAGGTAGGAATGAAGATTGTCGTTTGCATCAAGCAAGTTCCCGCCAAGGACGCCCCGCTGGCCATTACCGGCGAAACCTGGATTCGCGAAACCGATATTGGATTTGAGATGAACGAGCCGGACAGCTATGCGCTCGAGGAAGCCCTGCGCCTGAAGGAAAAGCACACCGGCGAAGTGATCGCCGTGTCCATGGGCCCGGAGCGCGTGAAACAAACCATCAAGGAAGCCCTGGCCAAGGGCGCGGATCGCGGCGTGCACATTGCGGATGACAAGGCGCACACCCTCGATCCTCTCGGTGCCGCAAAATCCCTGGCCGCGGCGATCGCGCGAGAAAAGCCGGACCTGGTTCTCACCGGTTTGCAAAGTGAAGACCAGGGCTTCGGACAAACCGGCGAGCTGCTCGCGGAATGCCTGGGCCTGCCGC
>Ga0209168_10000704_pt1 | contig 30049 bp, 25 predicted proteins | sample Coa_R1_FD_187156 | JGI IMG/M metagenome (GOLD analysis project Ga0209168, IMG submission 187156) | Surface soil microbial communities from Centralia Pennsylvania, which are recovering from an underground coalmine fire - Coalmine... | ecosystem: Environmental > Terrestrial > Soil > Unclassified ...
ACTCATGCGATCGGTAAGAGATATGCCGCGCTTGCCGAGGGCTTCCCACTCGCCCACGATATAGCCCTTGCGAACCTGCTCCCGAATTATCTCGATCGCGTCCATCGCTTAACCGATCCTTTCAGCGGTAGTCCTCAGTCTATTGTGCGTTACGGCAGGCTGCGGTGAAAATTACCAAGGTCACTAGTGGGAACATCAGCGCTTGGCAATTAGCAGCAAACAAAGCGACGGATTCGTTTGGATCGGGCGATTTCCGCTTTTGGCAAGTGGGATAGTAAAATTCATTTGTGGGCCCGTAGCTCAGTTGGATAGAGCGAACGGCTACGAACCGTTAGGTCGGGAGTTCGAATCTCTCCGGGCCCACCATACAGACTCTTGCAATCTCCTGCTTTCGCGAGAACCCACCCCTTTAACCACAAAGGACACGAAGGTTCACGAAGGAAACCAGCATTCTGAGTGCAGTCGTAACTTTTACCCGCCCAGCGAATCCCATCTGCGGTAGGATTGTGAATCCTTCAGAGCTGAATCTTGGCCGAACAGATTAATCAAAAGAAATTTAGAAGCATGAATCGGCGCGAATTGCTGAAGCTGACGCCGGTAATCGCGTTGGGAGCATTTGCCATCCCTCCGCTGCAAACGCCTTTACTCAAGGCGGGTTTGGGATTCAGCGATTGGGCTTCGGGGGTTCTCTTCCGGCATGGACACTTAGCGCCCACATTTGCGGATTCGGAAGTTGCTCCTTTCGACAAATTTCCGATTAATAATTACGACGTGGACGATCCCGAAGTCGACCTGAACAATTGGAAGTTCGCGGTATCGGGTTTAGTGCAACGACCGGGAGAGTACACGCTGGCGCAAGTTCAGAGCTTTCCCAAGCACACCCAGAACACACGCCACGTTTGCGTCGAAGGATGGGACGTGATCGGCAACTTCGGCGGCGCACGCTTGTCAGATTTTTTGAATGCTATCGGCGCGGATACAACGTCGCGTTTTATCACCGTAGAATGCGCGGATGATTATTACGAGTCGCTTGACATGGCGACGGCGCTGCACCCGCAAACTCTGCTTTGTTATGAAATGTATGGCAAGCCGTTGACGCGCGAGCACGGCGCTCCTGTTCGGCTACAGGTTCCCACCAAGATCGGATACAAACAGGCGAAGTATCTGACCAGCCTGAAAGTGACCAATGTGCTCGAACGAATCGGCTACTGGGAGGACCAGGGCTATTCGCATTTTTATGGTTTGTAGGCGGAGACGGAATGGCGAGCCGCGTAGTAGAAATTGAGGATTCGAAGACCGGCGAGATAACCGAAGCGGTTTACGAGCACCCCTTCATCGTGCGCCTGTGCCATTGGGTGAATGCGATTTCGCTATTCGTACTGGTGGGCAGTGGCCTGCAAATCTTCCGTGCATTTCCAAGTTTTGGCGCAAAGATCCCCCAGAAAGATCTGATTCACTGGCCAAAGGCGTTTGCCATCGGCGGATGGTTGGGCGGAGCGCTGCAATGGCATCTGACGTTCATGTGGATTTACATCGCGAGTGGCCTACTCTACATGGGATATCAACTCTTCAGCGGTAACTACAAGCAGATTTTATTTGTCCCGCGTGATGTTTCCGGCGTTTGGCCAATGGTGAGGCATTACTTTTTCTTCGGACCGAAGCCGCCTGCAAAAGAAGCGTATAACCCGCTGCAGAAACATGCCTACACCTCAGCAATCGTGCTTGGGGTTCTGTCGGTGCTTACCGGGATTGCGATCTGGAAGCCGGTGCAATTTTCCTGGCTGGCGTGGATGATGGGCGGCTTTCACTACGCGCGGCTGTGGCATTTCCTGATCATGTGGGCATTGATTGCCTTTGTGTTTGGGCACCTGGTAATGGTGGTCCTTCATGGATGGAATAATTTTGTATCCATGTTTACCGGTTGGAAAAAAGATCCGGAGTACAGGCCGGAGTAGCGGACGCATTTGAATCAGTTTTCGCGATGAGGAACGATGCCGGAAACAGCAACTTCGCTGGGCCCAGCGGGACAACTGAGAGAAGTCGAGCTGGTACGGCGGGTCCGAGACGGCGACGCTGATCTGTTCTATGAGCTCGTGCGCCCGTACGAGCGGCGTGTTTATTCGGCAGCCTTTGCGATTTTGAGAAACGCCGCTGACGCCGAGGATGCAGCGCAAGAGGCGATCTTAAAGGCGTCCCGGCACATCAAGCAGTTTCGAGAAGAAGCACGGTTCAGCACCTGGCTGATCCAGATCGCCGTAAATGAGGCGCGCATGCGCAGAAGAAAAAATCACGCTGATGTGATGGAGCCGATCGCGGACCGTCCGGATGAGACGGGAAATTACGTGCCGCGTGATTTTGCTGACTGGCGCGAGATTCCGTCAGAGACGCTGGAGCGCAAAGAAGTCCGAGAAAAGCTGGCAGAGGCGCTGGCCTCGCTGGGGGAGATTTATCGCGAAGTTTTTGTGTTGCGCGATATGCAGCATTTGAGCATTGAAGAAACCGCGGAGGCATTGAAGATTTCCACCGCATCGGTGAAGACTCGCCTGCTGCGCGCGCGGCTAATGCTGCGGGACCTGCTGGCGCCGGGGCTGGGTGGCCCTTGGCTGAGCAGGATGTCCTTCGGAAAGGGGACGAAACCATGGTAGTGAATTGCGAAGAGGTGTGGCGCGAGATTTCAAATTATCTTGACGGCGAAGTCGATGCCGGACTACGCGCTGCCATGGATGAACACTTTCGCGGGTGCCAGCGATGCAGCGCAGTTCTGGCCGGGACGCGTAATGTAGTAGAGCTTTACGGGGACGAGCGCATGGTCGAAGTGCCGTTAGGGTTTAGTTATCGGCTGCAGCGCCGACTGGATGAGAACGCGCACCCCAGCAGAAGAACTTTCTTTGGATGGATGGTGGCTGCAGCCGCAGCGGTGCTGGTCGCGGGCAGCTTCGAGGCCGCGCGGTCTTCCGGCATCGGCAGGACTTTGCGATCCGAGCACGCACAGCCGGGTAAGGGAGTTCCTCCGGAAATGATGGTTTTGATATATCCGGATGGAAAGACTTTTCACGTGGCTGGATGCACTTACATCCTCGACAAATCGCAGTTGCGGTCGGTGCAGGCTCAAGAGGCGCTGCGGGAGGGTTATGTTCCGTGTACCAGGTGCATGAGGAAATATTTGAATGAGAGTGCGTAAGGCAATCCCCTCAAGGCATTAACCACGAAGGACACGAAGGTTCACGAAGGAAGACTTAACTGTTTTGACTGACTTTAGGCGCTGGCTTTATCGATGAGCGGCAAAGCGGCTTCATTGGCGGCATCGAGCTCAAGTTGCTCCTGCCCGCTGAGCGCAGTTACCCGTCCGCGATATGTCTTCAAGTGAGTGGACGCCTTGTCGAATGCTTCCTGCGCCTTGTTCAAGCTCTTGCCGACGGTCTCGAACTGATTCTGGAAGTGATCGAAAGATTTTTGAGCTTTCGCCAGTTCCTGGCGGCTCTTTTCAAAGCGGCTGGCGACTTCATACCACTTGTGAACGAGCGCGATCGTCTGCAGCGTCATCAGCAATGTATTCGGAGAGACCGGAAACACATGCTGCTGGTTGAGCCAATCGGCGAGGTCGCGGTTGCGAACAGCTTCCATGTATAAGGTTTCGCTGGGCAGATACATCAATGCAATCTCAGTTGTGCCATGCTCAGGCTGGATGTAGGACTTGATGCGCTTGGCTTCCGCCTTCATTACGCGCACGAACTCGATGCGAGCTTCTTCGAGTTGCGCTTCGGTGCTCTCTTCAAAAAATGCTCGCACTTGCTCGCGAGGAAATTTCGCGTCGACGGGAAGCCGGCGGTCGGGAAAATTGATCATTGCATCCACCCGGCCGCCGCCGTTCACTGAGCATTGCATTTCGAACATATTGGCGGGGAGAAAATCGGAGAGCAACCGTTCCAGGCTGGCCTCGCCGAATGTTCCCCGCAGATGCGGCAGCTTCAGCAGATTGTTTAGGTCGTTGATTGAATGTCCGAGCGCGCCCACTTCGCGTAACTGTTCTTCAGCCGCGCGCAGGTGCTGCTGCACTTTTTCAAACTGAGCAAAGCCTTCTTTGATGTTCTGGTCGAGTTTCGATTGCACCTGGTCGGTGATGGCCATCAGCTTGGCGTCGACGCGGTCGCGGATACGGTCAAGGCTCTCTGCTGTCTGCTGGTTAAGACGATCAAATTCGGTCTTCAACGCCGAAGTAGTCATTGCCAAAGCCCCGGCGAGCTCGGAACGGGTTTCACCCAGGCGTTCAGCCTGCTCCCGCCGCCCCGCTTTTAATTGTTCTTCCACCGTCAGGCGGATACCCGAGAACCCGTCGGCAAGCCGGTCCGTCACCTGCTGGCGCAGGTCGCCTTTCGTCTGTTCCAGGCGGCACGCCATGTCAGCCGTGGCCACCGAAAACTGCTCGGTAAAAGCCTTCTGCAATTCGTTCGAACGATCCACAAGTGCTTCAATTCCAGCAGCTTGCGATGACCCCGAACGTTGGTACAAGAATAACCACAGAAGTAGGACAAGGTTAATGACGATAAGCAGACCTAGGAGCAATGGGAGAGTGGACACTTCGGGATATCTCCGGTGTAAGGTGCTGAACCGGATTGTAGAAGTTATTCTTTTCGAAGCAAAGCAGATTCCTCCCAGGGCATCTGGAACGTAGACACGGAGTACCCGAAGCCCAGGGTTAGCGTTTCGGGGCTAAAGCGCTCATGTTCCTTGCCCTTATCGCGGCGATTCCTCTGCATCTTGCGGCTGCCGGAGCGGCTTTGCCTGCTACGGCTGCAGATACCGCGCCGAACAGCTCATGGCAGCAGGTTTCGCCATACGACAGTCCTAATTTCGACCTGCAGGCCGAGCGCGAGCTTTTGGACAAGGCCAACACTGACCGGGTGAGAGCTGGATTGCCGCCCCTCAAGATGGACGGTAGCCTTGTTCGTGCCGCGCGGGCGCATGCCTCAAGGATGGCGGCGCAAAAACATATCTCACATCAATTTTCCGGTGAGCCCTCCCCTAGTGATCGCATTGCCACCCTATCGAGTTTGCATCTTCAGCGAACGGGTGAAAACGTGGCGGTAGCGCCAAACGTTGAAGACGCACATGATGCGCTGATGGCCTCTCCGCCGCATCGCGATAATTTGCTGAGCCCAAAGTTCAACTTGGCTGGATTCGGAGTCTTTCGCGAAGGACGCATGATTTACGTGGCGCAGGATTTCGGATTGAGTATGCCGACCTACTCCGTGCAAGAAGCCCAGGCGCTGGTTTCTGCCAGCGTCGAAAAGTTGCGAGAAGAGGTAAGAATGCCGCGGCTGAAGCGAGTCAGTGATACCGACGTGCAAGCCAGTGCTTGCGCGATGGCCAAGGCAGACTCGTTGAGCGCGGCAAGCCCTCCGCCCGGAGCCTATATGCTTCGCTACACCAGCATGCAGCCGGAGTCGTTGCCCGCAGACATTTCGAAAGTGATCTCCCATCGCGGATTGCACACCTACTCCGCCGGGACCTGTTACATGCGCACGAAACGCTATCCCAGTGGCGCTTACTGGGTGGTGCTGGAGTTCTACTGATAACTGCGCATCCAGCGGGGAGTGGCTACCCAACTTCGGGAGCCGTGCTTTCCCGAATCGAGACTAATCCCAAATTTATTTCAGCTAGGTGCGATCGGCTCAAGTCAAGCCTGCGTAGAATCTCGTTACGGACGAACGTCTGGAGAGTATTACCAGTGGGTACTGGACGCCGTCCGCGAAACGGTCGAGTGGCTTGTCAGCCATTAGGGTTCGAGTCCCTTACTCTCCGCGGTCACTCGCCTATTATGAACGCAGGTTGACAAACTAACCGGGTAGATTATGATTGAAGTGCGGACGGCGTTCAGTATGATTTTGTAGCCCCGGGTGACAACCGGGGCTTTTGTGTTTTTGGCTGCGAGTCGGACCCTTCGCATTGCCCGCCTAGACATTCCCTGTTTAAATGAATGAATGCCAGTTGGTAGCCAGGTCCGCGTGGGTACGGCCGGATGGTCTTATAAAGACTGGGAAGGTGTGTTCTATCCACCGGGAATGTCGCGGCGTAAGCAGCATCCTCTGGCGCTGGTGGCGCGGTGCTTTGATGTGGTTGAGATCAACACATCTTTTTATGGACACGTTAAGCCTGAGTTGGCCAAACTTTGGTCGAAGATCGTTTCCGACGTGAATCCTGATTTCATGTTTACGGCCAAGCTGCACCGGTCGTTTACGCATTCGCCGATGGCGGCCATGGAGCCCACTTCGGCGGTGTCCATCCGTCCCAACGACGAAGACGAATATCTGGCGCGGCAGGGACTGGAGGCATTGGCGGAGACGGGAAAGTTTGGCGCATTGCTCATTCAGTTTCCGGTTTCATTCAAGAACACTGCATTGAATCGCGAATATCTGGAGACGCTGCTGCGGCAGTTTATTGAATATCCGCGGGCAGTGGAGGTACGGCACTCTACCTGGAACAATCCGGAGACGATTACTTATTTCTCAGAAAGAAATGTCAGCTTCGTCAACATCGATCAGCCGCAGATCGGGCGGTCGCTGGAGCCGACGTCGCACGTGACTTCAGCGCTTGGATATGTCCGGCTGCACGGACGCAACTATGAAGAATGGTTCGAGGCGGAGACTTGCGCTGACCGTTACAACTATCTGTATAAGCCGAACGAGCTCACAGGATGGAAAGAGCGCGTCGAAAGCATTGCCCAACAGGCGAAGACCACGTTTGTGGTCACTAACAACCACTTCGAAGCTAAAGCCGGAGTGAACGCGCTCCAGCTCAAATACATGCTCACCGGACGCCGGGTGACTGCGCCGGAGTCGCTGCTGGAACGCTACCCCGAGCTTAAGGCTATTTCGGATCCTCTGGGTGAGGGCCAACAAGGCACTTCCCTGCCGTTGCTGGCGTAATCTTTGCGCTAGAAAAGCGCTTTTGCGAAGCATTTATTATTTCCGGATACCAGTCGAACTTGGAGATCCGATGACGTTCCCGATAAAAATTTGCGTGATCTGCTCTGAGGAGTTTGAACTAAGGCCCGGCAAGCCAGGGTTTGCCAATCGCTGTCCGGCGTGCAGCGAACCTGAGGCGAGCACAGATTCTGCGGGTCCCGCACAAAGCAGCAACAAAGAGTTGGACCAGGAGCGCAAAAAAGCAATTCGCGATCTTCTGTATCGTAAGGATTCCTAGTGCCAAGAAGGCGCAAGCCAGCCGCCTTGGAATTCCTTCGTGAACCTTCGTGTCCTTCGTGGTTATCGATTTTAGATAAAAGAGCTTAACCACGAAGTACACGAAGGTTCACGAAGGAAACCACAAACGAGGGCCTTTACTGTCTGATCCGCGGGTTTGCTACCGAGTACAGCAAATCGGTCAAAAAGTTCACAAGAACGTAAGTCAGCCCGATGGCGAGGATACATCCCTGCACCAGGAAGTAGTCGCGATTGCCGATGGCGTCGATGGTCAGGCGCCCGATTCCGGGCCAGGAAAAAATCTTCTCGGTCACGATGGCCCCAGCAAGCAACGCGCCAAATTGCAGGCCTAGTACGGTGATGATCGGGAGCATAGCATTGCGGAGCGCGTGGCGATAAACCACAACTCGTTCGGGCAATCCTTTGGCGCGGGCGGTGCGAACGTAATCGTGGCCGAGTTCTTCGAGCATCGAGGTGCGCACCATGCGAGTAAGAATTGCGGCCAGAGCGCTGCCCATGGTGACGGCGGGTAACACGAGATGCGCAAAAGTTCCCGCCCCAGAGACCGGCAGCAATCCAAGCCTGATCGCGAAAAACAAAATTAAAATTGGACCGAGAGCAAAGTTCGGAAACGACAATCCAAAAAGACTGACCACGCTGAGCAGTTTGTCGTCCCAACGGCCGCGGCGTTGTGCCGAGCGCACCCCCGCAGGAATGGAAATCAAAATCGCAATGATCAAGGAGGCGATGGTCAGTTCCAGGGTGTAGGGATAACGGTGCACGATCAAGCTGCCAACACTTTGGTTAAAACGCAACGACGGCCCGAGATCGCCGTGCACCACGCCTTTCCAGTAGTGCAAATATTGCTGCCAGAGCGGAACGTCCAGACCATAAGCGTGACGAGTAGCAGCAACATCGGTGACAGGAGCACCTTCACCGAGCATTTGCAAAATGGGGTCGCCTGGCACGAGATGTATCAGCAAAAAAACAACCGAAACCACCAGCCAGAGGACCGGCAGGGTGTACAGCAGTCGGGCAAATAAGTAGCGGAAAGCTCTCACAGGAGATTGGGTTTAGATTCTAGCGCGATCACGGCGTCGTGTGCTGTTACTCACGCAGTGCATCAGGGTTCAATAAAGACAACCAATGTAAAGGAGAGCTGAGATATGCTTGTTTTCAGGTGGCTGGCAATGCGCAGCGGCCATTTCAATCAATGATAGACATGCCCCACGATACAATTCGCTCCAGAATGAAGTCCTCGCCGGGTTCGCATTCCACAACTGCTCCAAACCGGTTCAGCGCGCCATCATTCTGGATTTACACAACGTGAAGCAGAAAGGGCAAAAGACCGCAACCGGAGCAAGCCAGAATGACCTGCCGTTTGGTTGGGTTCTCATCATAATTTGCGCTGTTTTCGGATTTGCGTTCTGGACCCTCGCATGCCATCTCTGCGTTTTGCTCGGCCTATCGTTTGAAACGCTAGTGCACATTGGGCCCTTAGCCCTTTTAGGCGGCGTTACATGTGGCGTTTTTGCTGCTCGCGCCACTCGACCGTCTTCCAGTTCACAATCGGCGATCTCGTCGATTGAATCCCAGCGATCTAGCTGGATATGGATAGCATTTGCCGCAACCTTGGTAATCGCCCGCGCAGTAGGGTTGAAATACTCCGCATTCTGGATTACCTCAGTCGTGCTCCTGTCACTTGCTTTAATGAAACAGACGAGAACCTATTCCATTTCCGCGGAAAAACCTAGACCGCTCACGTCTCAACGTAGAGCACTCTTGTTGGCTGTCATTATCATGGCCTCGGGAATAACGTACCTGTCGCACCGGCCCAATATTGACGATGCAGTTTACGTTGGAACCGCGGCTGATGCAGTTGCTCATCCTGAGCTTCCTGTTCTTTCGCATGATGTCCTTTATGGAGGTCAAAAGTTCCCATTGATGCTTCCCTCGTACGCCGTGGAATCTTACGAACTGCTGGTTGGCTTCCTGGCTCGACTGTTAGGGATGGAGCCGATATTGATCGCTCACGCGTTTGTTCCCACGGCAATTGCGGTGCTTGTACCAATTGCGTGGGCTCGTCTGATGCGAATCCTAGCCCCTGGATGCTGGGTAGCGGCGACCGTAGTTGCGTTAATAGCGTTATTAATTTCCGCAGGTTCTCGTGGCTTCGGCTATTTCGCCTTTAGCGGATTGTTTGTAGGCAAATCGGTGCTAGTTAGCATTGGCGTGCCGCTTTTGTACAGCTATGCATGGGAGTTCGAACAGTGCGGCTTGCTATCTCAATGGCTCATTCTTGCGGCAACTGCCGTTGCTTGTGTGGGTCTTTCATCGTCTGCGATTTTCATTCTTCCAATCGCCCTGACGCTGGCGACCTTGTCAGGATGGCATAAAGGTATTAGTAGGAGAGCGGCCCTAACGCTGATGCCCGCTTTGTACGCGGTGGCATGTGGTCTCAGTATTGCCCACCGAATGGGGGTGATGGAAAGCGCTTTTGCAGATCTTCCGGCAAAAGTGCACTTAGCCATTACGATGGTATTTGGCGCTCGCACGGAAATTGTTTTTCTTCTCGCTTTGCTAACCGCGCCATTTGTTCAACGCAACGGTAGACTCCGGCGCCAGCTTCTTATTTTGGTGTTTACATATTTTCTAGTGTGTTTAAATCCGTTTACTTTTGAGCTCCTGTCAAAATTCACTACCCGGGACGCGGTATGGCGAGTTCTTTGGTGCGCGCCTGTGGCTGGCATCGTTGCGGTCGCGATTGTGGGAGGACTTCGAACAGTTGCCGAACGCTACGGAAAGCGGGGAGTAACTATCGCTGTTGTGCCGCTGCTGGCCGGGGTGGTCTATCTGGCGCCCTACACCAGTCTTGCGCATTCAAAATTGGAGAGCTACTCTCTGACTCCACTCAAGGTGGTCGCCCCAGACTACGGCGTTGCTCGAGAGGCAATTGCGGCAACTCCCCCGAAAAGTAGTGTGCTCGCTCCTGATAAAGTCGCAGTGTGGATTCCAACTTTCGTGCACCGTGTGCCACTGGTCAGTGTTCGCGAAGTTTATGACGAAGAGATGGGCGCACATCTACCACCTGAAGAAGCGCACACCAGACGCGAGTTGCGCGAATTGGTTTCGGGTAAGGAATTTCCGCCAAAAGACCGGGAAGTACTGCTCAATTCCCTTGATAACTACTCTGTCGGGTTAATCGTCACCACGGAACCTATTTCTGGCCAGCTGGGCCAAGCACTCTCACAACGTGGGTATTCGCGAATTCGCGATGTTGCCGGATATTCGTTCTTCCGTCGAATTCCTGGAAATAATCCGGATTAGCGGCTTTTGGAGCAGGAAAGCTAAAAGCGTTTTGGTGATCAACGCCTAGCTGCCCGAAAATCCGACGGGCCGGAGCTCGTTGTCGTGGCCTGTAGCTTAGTCTCCAGCCTGGGCGGCTGCAGGCTGGGCGTCTTCGATTCTTACGCGTGAGATGCGATAGCCGTCCATCTCCTCGACCGTGAAGCGGCGGCCGCCGTAGTAGCAGGAGTCACCAGTGGCCGGAATTTTCTGCAGCTTTGAGAGCATGAATCCGGCGAGAGTTTCGAAACCAGCATCGCGAGGCAAAACAAGATCGTATTGCGACTCCAAGTCGCGCAGGCCTATCGTGCCTTCTAAAAGCAGGCTTTTGCTGCCCGCAGTGTGAGTAGCGGTAAGCGAGGTAACGTCGTACTCGTCCTCAATTTCGCCAACTAATTGTTCAAGGATATCTTCAGCAGTGATCAGGCCAGTTGTCGAGCCGAATTCGTCAACCACGATTGCCATGTGGCGCTTGCGTTCTTTGAATTCCTCCAGCAATTCGGACAAGGGCTTCGTCTCAGGTACAACCATTGCGTCGTGCATCACTTGGGTTACTTTCATTTCCGAGATGCGGGATGGCACTGTGACCGGTCGGCTCGTAAGGCGCATGCCGGCCCAGCGCATCAGGTCCTTGGAATAGAGAATACCGATGATGTGTTCGGGCCCGCTCTGAGGATCGTAAATCGGAACGCGCGAGTGCTGCTCCTCGACTACGCGGTCGATGGCATCCTGCAAAGTGAGGTCGCCGGGCAAGGAAAAAATATCCGGGCGCGGAACCATCACTTCGCGGACCGTTGTGTTTTCGAGCTCAAGCGCGTGATGGACCATGTCTTCCTGCGCAAGCGTGATCTGGCCTACTTCCCTACTGGCGCTGACTATCAGCTTCACTTCGTCCGGCGAATGTACTGGACCTTGCCGCATCCGGCGAAGCCCGAACACTCTCAACACCCAGCCCGCTGAGCGGCCCATCACGAAGATGAGCGGCCTGGTCAGGGTGAGCCATACGTCCATGGGACCAGCGACCGCCAGCGCGACCTGCTCTGCCCGTTGCAGGGCAAGAGATTTTGGCACCAGTTCGCCCAGGATCACGTGCATGAAGGTGATTAGGCCGAAGGCGATGCCGATAGCTATGCCGTGGGCGTAAACCAGGACGTGGGGTACGCGCTGCAGGAATTGGAAGCCCTCAACGAAATGGGCGACCATGGGCTCGCCGATCCAGCCCAGGGTAAGGCTGACCACGGTGACGCCGAGCTGCACACCGTTTACTACTTCGTCCAGATTGCGGTGCAATCTCTGCAAAATTCGTGCGCCGATGCGGCGTGCGCGAATGAGCTGCTCAATCCGGGTCTCGCGGATGCTGACCAGCGCAAATTCAGCAGCGGCAAAGAAAGCATTGGCCGCTACCAGGGCCACAATCAGCAACACCCGGAGCAGCACAAAAGCGATCATTTGAGAGCTAATTTTAACATTCCAGAGCTGCTTTCCCTGTTTTCTTCGTTCCATGAAAAGCTACAATAGGTACAGCTCTGAAACCGGCCTGAAACCCAATTTGGCAAGCAATATCCCGCGAATAACCAGCTGTGAATGGCTTAAAACCGAGAGCCTAGCCAGGCTGCTGAACCCAGAGGATATAAACAACTGATTTCCTGCTTTCATTTTTCCCGCTGAGCGGTCTAACTGGAAAAGCAGAGACTCATTTTTCGTCCTCGGGGGCTGTTGAGGGAACAAAGTTTGCAGGCGGTGCGTACCATTAGCGAACGTTGAAGGCGGCAGGCATCTCGAAGGAGGAGTTGTGAACGGTAACGGAAATGTAAAGAAGAAACGGCGCACTCGAATCATCATTGCTTCGGCAATTGTAGTGGTAATAGTTCTCATCGTCGGCGTGGCCGTCGCCTTCTCGCACGGCAGTACAAAAATCGATCCCTCGAAGCTCGCCAAGGTCGAAAAGGGAGACCTGGCCAAAAGCGTAGTAGCCACCGGCAAAGTCGAACCGATCACCAAGGTTGAAGTGAAATCGAAGGCCAGCGGCATTGTGAAAAAGCTCTATGTGGAATATGGCGACAAGGTGAAGAAGGGACAGTTGCTGGCGCAGCTCGACAAAATCGAAATCGAAGCCGGAGTCGAGCAATCGAAAGCAGCGCTGTTGGCGGCCCAGGCAAACCTGAAGGGTTCAGAGGCCGACTACGAACGCGCCAAGGTTGATGCCGAAGGGCCAGATGTGCCACTGCTCAAACGTGCGTACGAGCGCAATTTAGAAATGCAGCGCAGCGGGGTGGTATCGCAATCCGCTCTCGATGACGCCGAAAAAGATTACCGGATGGCGGTGAATAAGCAGAATGTTGCTCGGGCACAGATGACGGTCCTACAGGCCAAGATCGCGCAGTCGCAGGCGCAGGTAGCGGAAGATCAAGCGAACCTGAAGCAACTGGAGGAACAGTTAAGCTACACCGACATTGTTTCGCCGATCGACGGCATTGTGCTTTCGCGAGATGTGGAAATTGGCGACGCGGTCAGTTCAATCCTGGTACTGGGATCGAGCGCAACCCTGGTCATGACCATCGGCGACACCAGTCAGGTTTATGTAAAGGGCAAAGTGGATGAAAGCGACATTGGCCGCGTCTATATGCACCAGCCGGCGCGGATCAAAGTTGAATCGTTCAAAGATAAAACCTTTAATGGCGTAGTCACGAAAATCTCGCCTATGGGTGTAGAGAAAGACAATGTCACCACGTTCGAAGTCCGCGTATCCATCGACAACCCTGGCGGCGAGTTAAAGGCGGAGATGACCGCGAACGCCGAAATCATTCTGGACGAGCACAAGAATGTGTTGCAGATTCCGGAAGGCTCGATCATTTATGACAAGGACCGCAAAGCTTCGGTCGAAGTGCCCGATCCAAAAGGCAAAGATGGGCAGCGGAAGGTGGCAATTAATATTGGCATTTCTAACGGCGCCAAGACTGAGGTCCTCAGCGGGCTGAAGGAAGGCGACCAGGTCATACTGCAGTAGGGATTCATGCGGGCCCGGCTCATCGCCGGGCGTTGGGCACGGGGCCTAAACTCCGTGCCCGTTTTCCTGCTCTAGTCTTCGACATTACAGGAGGAAACATGCGAGTTTTCACTTCACGACTTGGGATTGCAGCCGCAACACTAGCCTTGTGCACGTTGCCTGCAGTCGGCGCAGTCCACGGCGAATTTGATCGGACCCTGCAAGTAAATGGGCATGTTGATTTGCAGGTTGAGACCGGCTCGGGATCGATCGAGGTACATCGCGGCGGATCGAATCAGATACATGTGGTTGGACGAATTTCTGCGAATGAATGGTTCGGCGGCGGAAATGCTGAGGAGAGGGTCAAAAAGATCGAGAACAATCCTCCCATTCAGCAAAGCGGAAACGATGTTCGCATCGGCCACATTGAGGATCCGGAGTTAAAGCGCAATATCTCAATCAGCTACGAGATTACGGTGCCCGAAAGTACGCAACTTCGCTCGTCTTCCGGTTCAGGAACGCAGAACATCGCTGACATTACCGGCCCGCTTGAGGCTAATACTGGTTCGGGGGACCTGAAACTTTCGAACATTGGCGCGGGCGTACGCGCGCACACTGGATCAGGCAGCATCGAGGCGGACGGAGTGCACGGCAGCCTGTATGCCCGTACCGGCAGCGGCTCGATTCATGCAACCAATGTCGCCGGCGGTTTCGATGGGCAAACCGGCAGCGGTCAGCTGACGCTCGAGCAAAGCGCCCCGGGAGCAGTGCACGCTGAAACTGGATCAGGCGGGCTGGAGTTGCGCAACGTAAAAGGCTCGCTGCAGGCGTCGGCAGGCAGCGGCGACGTACGGGTAGAAGGCGAGGCGACAGGCGAGTGGATGGTACGCACGGGTTCGGGCAGCGTGCAGCTCAAGCTGCCAAATAACGCAGCTTTTGATCTGGATGCCCATACTGGGTCTGGCTCGATCAATCTTTCACAGCCGGTAATGGTTCAAGGGTCGATTGGGCGAAAGGAAGTGAAGGGCAAGGTTGGGGGTGGAGGAGTTCCCGTCGAGGTCCAGACTGGATCGGGAAGCATACGGATCGAGTAGGGGTTGCGCTTTGGGGGGCGGCTCAATGACTTCTGTACCTTGACGCACCCTGGCTAAGGCTTTAGTTTCGAGGTAGTCCCCGGGATTCCAGTTTGGCGAGGCTAACTCGAATGCACCGTCCGATTGTTACACTGACCACCGATTTTGGCTTGAACGACCACTTTGTGGGCGTGATGAAGGGCGTGATCCTGAATATCGCGCCCCACGCCGAAATCGTAGACATCTCGCATTCAGTGCAGCCGTTCGACATTCTGGACGGGGCCCTCGCGCTTGCCGAATCATATTCGTACTTTCCTGTCCGCACTATTCACGTGGTGGTAGTCGATCCAGGCGTGGGTAGCGCTCGGCGTCCGATCCTGGCGACTTCCGACGGCTTCACTTTCGTGGCTCCGGATAATGGCGTGCTCTCGCTAATGTATGCCCGTGAAGAGCGCGTGCACGTACGGCATATTACCGGAGAACACTATTTCTTGCAGCCGATCAGCAACACCTTTCACGGGCGCGACATTTTTGCTCCGGTCGCTGGCTATCTGGCTAAAGGAGTGGAGCACGAAAAATTTGGCGACGAAATTGAAGATTTTGTGCGCTTCAATGCACCCAAGCCGAAAGCGATCGATGCCCGGACCTTGCGCGGCGTGGTGCTGAAAGTTGACCGCTTCGGAAATTTGATCACTAATTTCACTCCCCAGGATGTGCCTGCGTTATTTGCCGGACAGGCCCCGAGTTTCAAAATCACCGTTGGCAAGCGGGAGATAACAACCCTTAAAACCAACTACGCGGATGGCGCAGCAGGCGAGGTTTTCGGGATCCTGGGCAGCATGGGTTATCTGGAGATTGCCGCCAATCGCGGGGCAGCCGCGCAATTGGCGGTCGCCGCCAAAGGAAGCGAAGTGACGGTGGCGCTTGAAGGTGCAGTGGCAGTGAATGGGTAAAGAAGATTGAGTAATTGGGGAATTTTGTAATTGGTAATTTGAACAATCAAGGTGCGGTTTCAGCTTTTAATTACTCAATTACAAAATTTCCCAATTACCCAATCTCAAATTATTTACTGGCCTTCGCCCCCGGGTGCACATACTTGTCCATCTCCGACGTCCATTTTAGAAAACGAAGCAAATGGGTGCGCTCCCGCCAGAGAAACTCCCAGAACTCCAGAAACCCGATCTGCTGCATCTTGACTCCGCAGTAGGTCTCGATCCGCCATAGAAGATAGGGGCTCCGCCAGGGTGTAAGCCGGTGGCCACGGGTGGCGTTCCACATGAATCGCAAGGTGTAGCGCATGGTTAAATACTACCCTGCTCTGTCCGTGGATGGCCGCCCTCGGCTGTTGCGGTCGAGCAGGGCTTCGACAATCTTGACGCATTAACAAAATAATGTTCAGCTTCGCTGAACAGGACAGCCGAGGGCGGCTGTCCCCACACTGGCAGAATTTATGAGCTTCCTAGTGTCCGACTCCGCTGGCTAGCATTGCCATGAAGCAGAGGATCCATATCACTAAACCAAAGGCAACCTTCTTCGGTAAAGAACTTAACGGATGGAATTTTCTATATTGGTCCAGAACATTCAAAACATAGCCAAGCTCATTAGTTCTCCACACAAGTTGACCGAAACTCTGCGGCAGTGGCGGGTACCACGCAATTTTCTGTTCAGAGGGTAATACTTGATTGAGTTCCTGGCGCATTCGTTCCCAGGAAAATGCGAGGGACCCGAAACCGACGACAACGCACGCGCACATAAACCAGTAAACAGCGTTTGTAATTAACTGCATTGATTCAATCCTGATTCATCCGCTCGCGCCCAAGAACGAACGCTACAAATCATATTTCTTCATTAAGTGCCGAAAGGAGCGATAGGAAATTTTAAGCACGTCGGCGGCGCGGGCTTGAACACCATTCGACTGCGCCAACGCTGATTTCAGCAGCGAACGCTCAATATCGGCGACGTACTTTTCCATGTCGATGCCTTCGGGCAGAACGCCGTCAGATACGACTGACACTCCGTCAACTCCGACGCCAGCGGCAGCGGCACGGGCCCGCGGGCGCTCTGCGGGGAGATCCACATGCAGTTCGTCTCCAGTGCCCAGCGCAACCGCGCGTTCAATGGTGTTTTCAAGCTGGCGCACATTTCCCGGCCAATCGTAGCTGGCAAGCGATTCTAGTGACCGAGAGTCTATCCTGCTAATGCTCTTCCCTGCTGCCGGAGCGTATTTATGCAAAAAATGGTTGACTAAAAGCGCGACATCTTCGCGCCGGTCGCGCAGCGGTGGCACAGTAATAGGAATGACATTCAATCTGTAATAGAGATCTTCGCGGAAAGTGTTTTCCGCAACCTGCTTTTCAAGATCGCGGTTAGTGGCGGCAATTACACGCACATCGATCGCGATCTCGTCAGTGCCGCCTACCGGTCGCACCGTGCGTTCCTGCAACACGCGAAGAAGTTTGACTTGCATGGTCAGCGTCATTTCGCCAATTTCGTCCAGAAAAATCGTGCCGCCATCGGCAACTTCAAACAGGCCGCGCTTGTTCTGGTTCGCCCCGGTAAACGCGCCCTTCACATACCCAAAGAGCTCGCTTTCGAGCAGGCTTTCAGGAAACGCGCCGCAGTTGATGGATACGAAAGGTTCCGCGACCCGCGGCGAGCAGGTATGCACGGCGCGCGCGACCAGCTCTTTTCCGGTGCCGCTCTCGCCGTAGACCAGCACTGTGCTCTGGGTTGAGGCGACGGTGCGAACGGTCTGCTTGAGCTTCTCCATGGCCGAGCTGGCGCCGATGATATTGTCGAGCGAATTTCTATTTGCGGCGTCGCGTTTAAACGCAAAGTTTTGACGGCTGAGAGTGCCTTTTTCCAGGGCCTTCCGAATCGCAATCTTGATCTCATCGATCAGGCCCGGAGATTTACGGATGTAGTCGCTTGCGCCCCCCGCTTTCACCGCCTGTATAGCAGCTTCGTAGTCATCCACCGCTGTAATGAGGATGACCGCCGACTCCGGCGAAACTTTGTGGGCGTGACGCAAGACTTCGATGCCATCTATGGAGGGCATTTTGATGTCGGTGATGATGATGTCGTAAAGGGCCGATTCAATCTTGCGTTTCGCTACTTCTCCCGAGGTGACGGTCTCGACTTTGTAGCCCTCGCGACGCAAAGTGATGTCGAGCATTTCGCAGATGGAGCGCTCGTCGTCACAGATGAGAATATTAGGCATGGGCACGCTCCACTTTGGAGCTCTCAGGCAAAGCCCCGGCTATCTGCGCCGGCTGAGCAGCGATGGATTCTTCTGCGGCCTTACGTACTCGCAGCACGAACGTACATCCATGGCCGGGTTTTGATCTCACCCACACCTTGCCTTCGTGCGCCTGCACGATCTGATAAACGATCGCTAAGCCTAAGCCGGTTCCACCTTCAAATTGCGACTGGAAGGGCTCAAAAACCTTCTCGACCATTTGCGGATTCATGCCGGGACCGGTATCCCCAAAGCTGAACTGCCAGTCATTACCGAGGTCTTCGATAGTTATGGTTAGAGTGCCGCCCATTTTCATTGCTCGCACTGCATTCTCGCAAAAGTTCCAGAAGACCTGCTTCATGCGATCGCCATCGGCTAAAGCAAGCGCTTTCGGAGTCGCATAACGACGTTCAATGTCGATGCCGAGCTTCTGCACTTCGAGGCGCTGCTCAAGCAAGGTGAGCGTGTCCTCGAGCAGGGGCACGATGTCGACCTGGGCGAAACGATACTGCTTAACGTGGGAATAGGCCAGGAAGTCGGTGATGATGTTGTTAAGCCGCTGTGACTCGCGAGTGACGATCTGCAGCAACCGGCGGTGCTCGTCGTTCAGGCTGGGAATTTGCGAAAGCAGCGTCGCTGAACCGGCAATGGATGTAAGTGGGTTCCGGATCTCGTGGGCAATGGCGGCGGAGAGACGTCCGATAGCTGCCAACCGGTCTTGCATTCGCACTTCACGCTCCAAGCGGCGAACTCGCGTCAAATCGTCAAAGGTGTAAACAAAACCCAGTGGGCCGCGGCCCAGCACGCGTAATTCTGAAGCAGTCACACGAAAAGTCTTGCGGAAGTTATTAGGAGCGATGAAACGAACTTCGCAATGGGAGTGCTCAATAGTAGCGTGAGGAAGCGGATCATCAAAAAGCGGAGAGATCGGCTGGCCCAGCAGCTCGGTTTCCGAACGCTGCAAGAGTTTTTCCGCAGCCGTATTCACCAGAGTGATACGACCATCAAGCCCGGTGGTAATTAGACCATCGCTGGTGGACTGCACGATGTTTTCATGCAGGGCCTGCAAGCTCTCGAGCTCGCCCCGGAAGTATGCCAGCCGCTTGTCGGTCTGGCGAAGTTTGTCCGCAAGCACACCCGCAAGGTAGGCGATGGTGAAAAATCCGAAAAGATTGACGAAAATAATCGACTGCAAAGTACGTATTCCCGGATGCGTGACAGAAAAAGAAGGAACGACGTGAAAATAGGAAAGCTCGAGCACCGCTCCATACAGAATGAAAGCCAAGGCGGCTGTCAAATACGCCCAAACGCGCGGCAACAAAATGCTGGCGAGAAGAATGACCAGGGGATACAAAAAGTTTAATTCACTGTCCACGCCGCCGGTGATGTAAACGAAAAGTGTGACCAACAATAAATCGGAGATGACCTGCAACACTGACTGGGGCTTTAGTTCGTCCCAAAAATGCAGCAGCACCAGATAGAAAGCGGCAATGGTATAGGCAAAAACAATGGCGTCCGCGAATAGGCGAAACGGAAAGGCGACGGGGGTGAACTGGGCAATGACCAATTCAATGCCCAGCAGGACGGTGAGAATCAGGATTCGGACCTTCACCAGCCACGTGAGCCAAACCCGGTTCTCAAATACGGATTGCATATGTTGCCCGATTTTTCCTTGAACGACCGCGCGAGGACCGCTTCCCCGCACGGCCCGAATATTTAGCCCGCCAGTTTGGCGATCATTGAGAACAGCGGCAGGTAAAGCGAAATGACGATTCCGCCGACGGCCACGCCGAGAATGCCGATGATGATGGGTTCCAACATAGCGAGCATGTCTTTGGTAGCGGTATCTACGTCATCTTCGTAAAAGTCGGCGATTTTCTGGAGCATGTTGTCCATGGCGCCGGTGGCTTCACCGACTCCGATCATTTGCGTTACCATGCTGGGAAACACGCCGGATTCGCGCAAAGGATCAACGATGGTGCGGCCCTCTTCAATGGCTTTGCGGACTTTCATCAACGCTTCTTCAAGAACGGCATTACCAGAGGTGCGAGCGGTAATGCTCAAGCCTTCAAGAATCGGAACGCCCGAAGTGATGAGCGTGCCCAGGGTACGGGTAAATCGGGCAACCGCAATCTTTCGCAGCAGCAGGCCAACCACCGGGAGCCGGAGCATGCCATAGTCCATCCAATAGCGACCTCGCGGGTCTTTGCGGACCTGCTTGATTCCGAAAACAAGGCCTATGCCGCCAACAATAAAGAACCACCAGAACTGGCCAACGAAGTGACTCAATCCCATCACGATTCTTGTTGGCAACGGCAGGGCCACGCCCAAGCCGGCGAACAGGTTGGCAAAAATAGGTACCACCCACTTGAGTAGCGCAGCCACGATCACAACCGCCAGCGAGATGACTGAGACGGGATAGATCAAGGCCGATTTGACGGCGGATTTCAGCTTGACGGCTTTTTCTACGTAGGTAGCCAGGCGTTGCAAAATCAGGTCGAGAATACCGCCGGTTTCGCCGGCCTCAATCATATTGGTGGTCAGATCATCAAAAATCTTAGGGTGCTGCCGCATGGCATTGGCGAGGGTCGCGCCGCCTTCCACCGTGGTGCGTACGTTGGTCAGGCACTTTTGAAACGCCTGGCTCTCCTGGTTTGCAGCCAGAATCTCAAGGCATTGCACTAGCGGCAAGCCGGCATCGATCATGACCGAGAACTGCCGGAAGAAGATGGCAATGTCTTTGATCTTGACCTTGCCTGACCCGAAGGTCGGCATCGCGAATTCTTTCCCTTTTTCGCGGATGGTAGGCGCACTGATCTGCTCACGCCGTAACTGGGTGGCAAGCGCTTGCTTATTGGGGGCCACCCGTTCTCCGGCAACTTTTTCTCCGGCGGTGTTTTTCCCTGAAAATGTAAAAACTGGCATCGTTTCCTCTCCGTCTTAAGACTGCTGCGATTTCGCTTCCGAGCTGCTTGCCAAACTTAATGCTTTCCCGTGGCCGTGGCCTTTGCCGGGGGTGCGCCGGGGCGGTTGTTCAATCCCGCACCGCGGTTGATCATTTCCTGTAATTCGTCAGCATTGCTGGACCGCGCCAGCGCAACTTCCAGCGTGATTTGTTTTTGAAAATACAATGTGGCCAGCGACTGGTTGAAAGTCTGCATGCCGAATTTTTCCTGACCAGATTGCATGGCTGAATAAATCTGGTGGATCTTGTCCTCGCGGATCAGATTGCGGACCGCCGCATTGGGAATAAGAATTTCCATGGCCATAGCGCGGCCCTTTCCGTCAATTTTCTGCAAGAGGCTTTGGCACATAATGCCTTCAAGCACCAGCGACAGCTGCGCCCGGATCTGGGGCTGCTGGTGCGCCGGAAAAACGTCAATAATTCGGTTGATGGTGGACGATGCCGAGTTGGTATGCAAGGTACCGAAGGTCAAGTGACCGGTTTCGGCAATTCGCAGGGCAGACTCGATGGTTTCCAAATCTCGCATTTCACCGATGAGTACCACGTCCGGGTCTTCACGGAGGGCGGCGCGTAACGCGTCAGCAAAGGACTTCGTGTCAGCATGCAGCTCGCGCTGGTTGACCACGCAATTCTTGTTCATGTGGACAAATTCGATCGGGTCCTCGATGGTGAGAATGTGATCATGGCGTTCGGCATTGATTTTGTCGATCATCGCAGCCAGAGTTGTGGATTTTCCCGAGCCGGTCGGACCCGTAACCAGCACCAGGCCGCGTGGCTTTTCGCACAGTTTGGTCACCACTGCCGGCAAGCCGAGTTGGTTGAAATTCTTGATCTCGAAAGGAATTACACGGAACACCGCTGAGGTGGCGCCCCGCTGATTAAAAGTGTTGGCGCGGAAACGGGCCAGACCTTTCAAACCAAATGAAAAGTCGAGTTCCAGGTGCTCTTCAAAGCGGTGCTTTTGCGAATCCGTCATAACGCTGTAGGCCAGCTGTTTAGTCTCAGCCGGAGTCAGTTGCGGAAGATCGAGAGGCACCAGGTGGCCGTGCACGCGGATTTGCGGAGGAGAATTGGTCGTGATGTGAAGATCGCTGCCGTTCATCTCCAGCATTCGTTTCAACAGATCACTTAATGAGAGCGCCATTTTTATTTCCTTCGAGCCTTTCTATCCTGCTGATTGAATTCTTCTCTGCTGTTTTAGTGAATGGTTTCGCGCGCCACTTCTTCAAGCGTGGTCATCCCGGCGGCGACTTTAATCAGACCGCTGCGCCGAAGGGTTATCATTCCCCGCTCAATCGCCTTCTTTTTAAGTTCGACGGCGGACGCGCCAACCAAGACCAGCTCTCTGATTTCGTCGTCCACTTCCATCACTTCATATAATCCGGCGCGGCCTTTGTAGCCGGTGTTGTTGCAAACGCTGCATCCCTTGCCCTTATGAATCTTCACGGTCTTTGCTTCTTCCGGCGTATAGCCTTCTTCAATGAGGGTTTGCACCGGGACGTCAACTACCTCCGCGCACTCCTTGCAGATCCTGCGCACCAGTCGCTGCGCGCAAATCAGGTGCACTGACGTGGCGACCAGGAACGGTTCAATACCCATGTTCATAAGTCGCGTGATAGTCTCCGGCGCTCCGTTGGTGTGCAGCGTCGATAAAACCAAGTGACCGGTAAGAGCGGCTTTGATGGCGATTTCGGCGGTTTCAAAATCTCGAATTTCGCCGACCAGAATGATGTTCGGGTCCTGCCGTAAAAAGGCGCGCAGAGCGGCGGCGAAATTCAATCCGATCTGCTCTTTCATCTGCACCTGATTCACACCCATCAACTGAAATTCGACCGGGTCTTCAGCGGTCATGATGTTGGTGTCAGGCTTGTTCAGTGTCGAGATCGCGGAGTAAAGCGTGTTGGTTTTGCCTGATCCGGTCGGGCCCGTAACCAGCACCATTCCGTAAGGCTTCAAAATTGCTTTTTCAAACTTGACCAGAGACTCCGGCTCGAAGCCCAGCTTGGTCATGTCCAGGCGAAGGTTTTCTTTATCCAGCAACCGGAGCACAATTTTTTCGCCCCACAGCGTTGGCAAAGTGCTGACGCGGAAATCGAGCTGCTTCTTCTTGCCGCCGATGTTCATCTTCAGCATGATGCGGCCGTCTTGCGGCAGCCGCTTCTCGCTGATGTCCAACTTCGCCATGATCTTCATGCGCGAGGTGATGGCGTCCTTGAGCTTGAGCGGTGGCGACATGATCGACTGCAGCACACCGTCAATTCGGAAGCGTACACGGAATTCTTTTTCGTATGGCTCGATGTGAATGTCGCTGGCGCCTCGTTTGACCGCGTCAGTAAGGATGAGATTGACGAGCTTTACGATCGGGGCTTCGTCAGCGGCTTTCTCCAGATCGGCTAGGCCAATTTCTTCCGCATCGGCCTGCAGTTCGACGTCGGCTTCGTCCATGTCCGTAATGGACTGCATGACCGTGTCGAGATCGTCCCCCTTGTCGGTGCCGTACGCTTTTTCGATTCCTTCGAGAATTGCGCTTTCCGAAGCCACTACCGGTTCAATGTTGAAACCAGTCATGAACTTGATATCGTCCATGGCGAAGACGTTCGTCGGATCAACCATGGCGATGGTGAGTGAAGCGCCTACGCGACTCAGAGGCAGAATCTGATAACGCTTCGCGGTGTCATACGGGATCAGCTTGACTACGGAAGAATCGATTTCAAAATAAGAAAGGTTTATGGCGGGAACGCCGTACTGACGCGAGAGGAAGTTGGTGACGTCCTCATCGGTAAGGAAGCTGAGTTTGACCAGTGCACTGCCCAGGCGGCAGTTTTGTTCCTTCTGCACCTTGATCGCCTGTTGCAGTTGTTCTGGGGTGATGATCTTCTCTTTGACGAGAAGATCGCCCAGTCTTTGAGACATACCCCAATCTCCTGGTACGGCTTAAAACGAAGGTCCGGGTAATGCGAACCCGGCGCAGAAAAGGTGCCCGTTTTCAGGGGATGGCAGGCACAAGTTCCGGTGACACAAATTGTCACCTTGAATCGGTTACCTTGAAAGTAACTTTGGTACTTGTCCTCAAACTTAAGATTTTTAGGCAAGCGGAATTCGCTAAATGCCGCAGCAGACAGCACTTTCAAACAGTCCTGGGCGGCAGGCCATGTACCTTAGACACATCAGCAAGACTCACTTACACTGAAATCGAATGCCGCAAATCTCAGCAGAAGAAAATATCTCAACCATCTATTCGACTCTGGCGCGGGCCTGGGGACCGCAGCATTGGTGGCCGGCAAAGAGCCGATTCGAAGTAATTGTCGGCGCCTATCTGACGCAAAACACGAGCTGGCGCAATGTAGAAATCGCTCTGCGAGAACTGCGCTCCGCAAGTGCGTTGAGTGTTCAAGGAATCCGCAATATTCCGCTTGCGCGATTGCAGCGCCTGATCCGTTCGTCAGGTTATTTTCGGCAGAAGGCGCGAAAACTGAAAATCTTTGTGAATTTTCTAGACCATAGATACGGCGGCTCGTTAACCAAAATGTTTGCTCAACCGACCGCGGAACTCAGGGAGCAGCTATTGTCGTTGAATGGCGTTGGGCCGGAGACTGCGGATTCCATCCTGCTGTATGCGGGGCAACATCCAGTGTTCGTGGTGGATGCGTATACGCGTCGTCTGACAGCACGTCACGGCATTATTAGTGAGAAGGCTGGCTATGAGGAAATTCGCCGCTTGTTTGAGCAGGCTCTGACTCGTGCAGAACACATTGAGTTCCCGGGCGTGGACGCCCGGGGCTACATGGTTCCTGTACGGAGGGCCGTCGACGCCCGCCCCGGCGTTGCAGGCGGCTCGGCGGCGCATCGACCATCACGCATGAGCCTGGCTAAGCGCGCTCCGTTAGCACAAGTGTTTAACGAAATGCATGGATTGATCGTTAGCGCGGGCAAGCAATATTGTTTGAAATCTAAAGCACAATGTGGTCAGTGCCCGCTGGGTCCGCTCCTGCCAACACAAATGTCCAGCCATTGACTCACGCATTGCATTCCGACCGGAATAATGTTCTTCTAACTCGCGCCCATGCCGATGCCTGACCAGCAACTCACTACACATTCGGCGACGCCAGCGTCGCGCCCCTGGCACTCTGTCACCGCCGGGTTTCTTGGATGGATGCTGGATGCATTCGACTTTTTCGTTCTGGTATTCCTGGTCGACACTCTAACCAAGCAGTTCCATGTAAGCAAAGGGCAGATGGTTTTTACCCTCACGGCGACGCTGGCCATGCGTCCGGTGGGCGCCGTGGTATTTGGGCTTCTGGCGGACCGCTACGGAAGACGCCGGCCGCTCATGGCGAATGTGATTTTTTTCTCAGTGATTGAGCTGCTGTGTGGATTTTCTCCTAACTACACTGTGTTCTTAATTCTGCGCGCGCTGTATGGAATCGGCATGGGCGGAGAGTGGGGTGTGGGCGCTTCGCTCGCCATGGAAGCCGCACCGCCGAAGTGGCGCGGAATCTTATCCGGATTTCTGCAAAGCGGCTATCCGCTTGGATACCTGTTGGCGGCACTGGCGGCACGCTTCATCGAGCCGGCGTTCGGATGGAGAGCGATGTTTTGGGTTGGGGGCGCACCCGCATTGCTGGCCCTCTATATGCGCTCGAAAGTGCCGGAATCCGAGGCGTGGAAGCAACATCGCGCGCCAACAACTCGCGCGATCCTGGATGTCGTAAAGCAGAATTGGAAATCCGCAATATACCTCGTGCTCATGATGACGCTGATGATGTTCCTTTCCCATGGCACTCAAGACCTGTATCCCGATTTCTTGCGTTCGACGCGCGGCGCCAGCGCGCACACCATCTCTTACATTGCAATTTGGTACAACATTGGCGCGGTGCTAGGGACGCTAATATTTGGACATTTCTCGGAAAGGGTCGGCCGGCGACGCAGTATGATCTGTGCGCTTCTCGTGTCGCTGGCCGCGATTCCCCCATGGGCATTCGCTGCGCCGATCGTGACTATCGCGATCGCGGCATTCGTTCTGCAAGCCGGCGTGCAGGGCGCATGGGGAGTGATTCCCGCGCACTTGAACGAACTTTCGCCGGACCAGACCCGCGGTTTGTTGCCTGGGCTTGCGTATCAACTTGGAATTCTCATTGCCGCGCCCATCAATTCGATTGAGTACGGGTTAAGTGCGCGAGTCGGATATTCATGGGCTTTGGCAGGATTCGAAATCGTGAATATTGTGCTGTTAATTGTGGTGCTGGCCCTCGGCAAAGAACGAAAAGGACGAGGATTCGTGGCGGAAGTCGTCCCGAGAGTCTAGCCACCGGACGAAAATCAATAACCACGAAGGACACAAAGGTCCACGAAGGAAACCAAAGCTCATGGCTTTTCCTTCATGTGACTTCGTGCCCTTTATGGTAGTGCTGTTACTTAAAAAGCTGACTACGCAATGAATTCTGCCGGGGCCGGGGGGGACACAGGTTCGGCCAATCGGTCGGTGACTTCAGCGAGGCATGCAAGCTTGGCAGCCAACTCTGGCTTGAGCGCTCCCGGACCATATCTCCAATGGTAATTGCCGCTGTGGGTGCTGGGCGTATTGAGGCGGGCTTCGCTGCCCAACCCCAGAACGTCTTGCAGTGGCGCAACAGAAAAATTCGCGGGCGAGCTTTGTGCCAGACGAATGAGTCCCCAATTAGGCCCGTCGCTGCAATGGCCAATCAAACCGGCCACTGCACTCCGTTCTTTCTCGCTCAAATTGGACCACCAACCTACCGTGGTGTCGTTGTCGTGGGTACCGGTATAGATCACACGGTTCGCAGTCAGACGGTGTGGAAGATAGGCGTGAGCTCCAACGTCACCAAATGCAAATTGCAAGACCGCCATGCCGGGGATATTATGGCGATCGCGCAATGCCAGCACGTCAGGCGTAATCATCCCCAGATCTTCGGCAAAAAATGGCAAGCCGCCCAGCGCGTCGTTCAGTTTGAAGAAAAATTCGTCACCCGGACCATCCACCCAGTGACCTTTAATCGCGGTCGGTTCATCCGCCGGGATTTCCCAGAACTGCGCGAAACCGCGGAAGTGGTCAAGGCGTATGAAGTCGCAGGTCTGCGTGGCCCAGCGCAAGCGTTGGATCCACCAGCGATATCCGTTGCGGCGCATGATATCCCAGTTGTAAAGCGGATTCCCCCAGCGCTGCCCGTCGGCGCTGAAATAATCCGGCGGAACGCCTGAGACGACGTGCGGGGTCAGGTCGTCGCGCAATCTGAACAAATCGCGGTGCGACCATACGTCGGCGCTGTCGTAGTCCACAAAGATCGCAATATCGCCAACCACGCGAATGGATTTCTGGGCACAGTAATGGCGTAGCGCGTGCCACTGCTCCCAGAAAAAAAACTGCAGAATACTGCATATAGAAATATCCTGCGCGAGGTCGCGTTGAGCACCCTCAATTGCGGAGGGTTCGCGGCGGGCCAGGCCGGAAGGCCAGTGGTTCCAATTATTGCCGTGCCGCTGGCGCAGAGTGTCGAACAGAACGTAATCATCCAGCCACCACGAATTCTCATGACAAAACTGGTCGAAGCGGCCGCGAGCATTGCCAGTCGCTCGCTGCAGAAAATTGTGTGCCGCTTGCCGAAGCAGGGGAAGCTTTGCGCGACGGACCTGCTCATAGTCGATAGGACCGACAGTTGCGTTCAGATTAGAGAGCGACGCGGGAGCAATCCAGCCTTTTTCCACGAGACGTTCCAGGCTGATGAGCAATGGATTTCCTGCAAAAGCAGAGGTTGAGGAATAGGGAGAGTTCCCGTTTGCCGGCGGGTTCAACGGAAGTACCTGCCAGAGACCCTGGCGGGCCTCGGCGACAAAATCAAGAAACTCATAGGCAGCGGGGCCCAGATCGCCGATTCCGCCACGCGATGGCAACGAAATAGGATGAAGCAGAATTCCGGTCGAGCGAGGAAAATTCATCGGGAAGCAGTTGCTGGTGGTTAGTGCTCAGTGCTGATGATCAGTTATGTCCGGGAAATAAGTCGTTCAGCGAGATCAACCACCAGGCGGTACAGGGTTCGTGAGTGAAAGCCTAGCTATTCGCTCTCCTCAGTATGTGCCTTGGTCAAAGCGGCCATTTCTTTTTCGTTGATTTTGATCTTGCCTGATTTTTCCATCGACTGACGGAGATTCCCCAGGAACAAATTGAATACTTCGCTCTGATGCTGTTGCAAAGTTGCGTCATGAATCTGATCTTTCTTCGCCGCGTATTCCTGATCACTTGGGGCTTGGCGGTCCGTCACCGAGAGCACGACGCCGGTATTGCCTGCATCGATTGGGCCGCTGATCTCACCCGGCTTCAGCGTGAAAGCCACCGCCGCCGCGCCAGTCATTGAACCGATGTCGGGGACCTGCGCATCGGGGAGGACGAAGTCGCTGGCTTTATATTCGGCGCCCACTTCTTTGGCTGCCTTCTTCAAATCGTGATCCGTCTTGGCGCGATCGGACAATTCCTGGGTTTTCTGGGTCAGCAACTGAGATGCGCGCTCGTTTTTGAATTCCTGCTCCACCCGGCTGCGAATCTGATCGAAGGTCGGCGTTGACGGCGGCTTTACGGCAGTGATCTGGTAAATGGCGTAACCCTGATGTATCTGAGCTTGATCTGGCGGCGCATTTGGACTTTGCGCAAATACAGTGCTCATGAATTGCGGATCGTTGCCGATCCCTGGGAGTGCAGCCTTGCTGTCGACGAAGTCCGTCGAAATGACTTGCAGGCCTTTCGATGCCGCGGCCTTCTCCAAACCTTCGTTGCGCGCGTCATTCAGCAGTTGCTCAACTTCCTGCTGAGAAGCCTGAGCGGCTTTCTGCTGCTTGATCAAAGGCTCGATCTGCGCTTTCACCTCGTCAAGGGACTTAACCTGTGCATCGTGCTTATCGTCAACGTGGATAATGTGGAAGCCGTAACTGCTTTGGACGAGGTCGCTAGTGCCGCCTTTGGGAAGAGAAAACGCGACCTTCTCGAATTCGGGGACCGTCCTTCCCTTCCCGATCCATCCCAGCGATCCGCCATTCTTGGCGCTGCCGGGGTCTTCAGAATATTTCTTGGCCAGCTCGTCGAAATTGCCGCCGGCTTTCACTTGCTTCAACACGTCTTCGGCTTTTGCACGCGCCGCATCAACTGCTTTTTGATCGACTTTCCCGTCCGGTCCTGGAAGCGGCGTCTTGATCAGGATATGGCGCACATTCACCTGCTCGGGAACCCGGTACTCATCACGGTGGTCCTGATAATAAGTTTGCAATTCTTGCTGCGTGACCTGGGTTTGTGAAAGCAAACGCGCATTGTCGACGACCACGTATTTAAGCTGGCGCCGTTCGGGAATCGAGTTCACATAGCTGTTTTTGTTGCGCTCGTAAAAGGCTTTCAGCTCGGCGTCCGCGGGATGAATCGACTTGAGGAGGTCATCTTTCTTGATGAAAGCGTAGTTGACCTTCACTTTCGTGTTCTGCTTGTCAAATTGCTTGCGAACCTCGGCATCGGTGACAGTCGCGCTGGAGGAGACCAGATCGCGCAACTTATTCAGCAAAATGTCTTCTTTAACCAGTTCCTCAAACTGCGGCACGGTAAGGTTGTTACTGGCTACGAAGTTTTCGTATTCCTGCTCGCCGATGAAAGTGCCATTGGGAAAAAGAATCTGCCCTAATTGCCCTTGCCGCATATACTCGCGAAGATCTTCGTCGGTGGCCTTCAGGCCCATCTTGTGCGCTTGGACCAGCAACACTTTTTCATTGATAAGATTCTCGGCTGCCCGCTGCGCGAAAAATGGCAGAAGCGCGCTAGCCTGCGCGCCGCCGCGCGGAAACTGCTGGTTTAACATCTGCTTGGCCTGGCGCTCGACGTCGTTGGCAGTAACATCCTGTCCGGACACTGTGGCTACCACACCGGGACCGGAAGAATTCGGGAGCAAATTAGAACTGCCGAAGCCCGGAATCAGCGTAATAGCCATAAGCACGCAGACGACCGTTAAGAGGCCGCCGAGGACAATTTTCTTGATGGGGCCAGGGGTTTGCAGAAAACGAATCATGTGTTTAAAAACTCCAAGTTGAGCGGAAGTTAAATTATAGACGAACCTGGCGTAGCAACGCAGGTGATCTTTGAACTGAACAAGCAGCGGTTTCCTTCGTGAACCTTCGTGTCCTTCGTGGTTACTGCTTTTCAAAAGCCTAAACCACGAGGGACACGAAGACTCACAAAGGCAGACTCATAGT
>Ga0209168_10000707_pt1 | contig 29963 bp, 25 predicted proteins | sample Coa_R1_FD_187156 | JGI IMG/M metagenome (GOLD analysis project Ga0209168, IMG submission 187156) | Surface soil microbial communities from Centralia Pennsylvania, which are recovering from an underground coalmine fire - Coalmine... | ecosystem: Environmental > Terrestrial > Soil > Unclassified ...
TGTGATCTCAGTGATCTCGCATTGGAGCGAGAGCGATCAGGCGCCGGCCTGGAAATTCGATCGTGTTACAGCCGAGTTATACACGTGGGCAGCTTCGTTCCTCTTGACTCTGCTGGCTTGGTACGAGTTGCGGCCTGTGGGCGTGGCGGATGCATGGGTCGTCGGCGGATTGGTCCTGCTCGAATTGGGGCTCAGCAGAAAGAACGTTGGCCTCCGTCTGCAAGGGTTCGTGATGCTGGCAGCGAGCTTCGTCCGAATTTTCTTCGTGAATCTGAATGCGGCTGGAACGCCCGGCGAAATCAGTCCGCGATTCTATACAGTTGTGCCGATTGCGCTGGCATTCTTCTACGCGTATGGCAGACTCACCGCCGCGGACAACGACGTTGCTCCCTTCGAGCGCAAATTTCGTGCCGGGAATGTCTGCTGCTGGCTGGGCACAATCACCATCGCGTCACTAATGCGATTCGAACTCGAAGCAGACTGGGTCGCCGCGGCTTGGGCGGCGCTGGCGTTCGCGCTGATTCTGATTGCATGGAGAAGCGGGAGAAGAATATTCCTGCAGCAGGCTCTGTTGGTTGCGGCGGCAGTTGTATTCCGAACGGTCCTGCACAATTTCTACGAGCGCACCTACTTTCCGGCGCCTACGTGGGAAAGCCGCTGGGTGACGGTGGGAGCCACCGTCGGTCTGCTGTTGGCATCATTGCCGGTCGCGTTCCGGTTGCGAAGAAAAGAGGCCGCGAGCGACGAGACTGGATTCGTGCTGCTGTTGCACAACCTGGCGAGACGTCCGGAACAAATCTTCTTTTTCGTTGCGGTGGGATTGTTGACCGCGCTTCTAGGAATCGAGATGCGGCACGGCATGGTCACTCTGTCGTGGGGACTCGAGGGCTTGGCGGTTTTCATTCTTGCCTTGTGGCTGGCTGAGCGCAGCTTTCGACTGACGGGTCTTGGGCTGCTTTTGTTGTGCGTGGGGAAGATCCTGGTGGATGACGTGTGGCGGCTCAATCCGCGCGACCGCTATCTCACATTCATCGTGCTTGGCGGAGCGCTGCTGTTTGTTTCATTCCTGTATACGCGTAATCGTGAAGCGATGCGGCGGTATCTATGAAGCACTGGATCTGGCTGGCGGGCATTCTCGGATTGAGTATCGCCGCGATCGTGATCAGCGAGCAGCGCAAGGTGGACGTGCCTGCGAGTCCGGCAGCAGTTCTGTATCTCGTTGCGGACACCGAACAGGAACTCACGCGCATGCCCGTGAACTTCACCCATATATCGGACGAGGAAGAGATTCGCATCGGCAACGAACTCGCGAAGATGTATGGATCGCCGGACGAAGATAAGAATCGGGCGGAAGTAGGCGTCGTCGAGAGATATCTGACTCAAGTCGGCGGAGTACTTGCAGCGCACGCCCACCGCAAACTGCCCTACCGTTTCCATTACGTGCCCAATGAAAACATGATCAATGCGTTTGCCCTGCCGGGCGGTCACGTGTACGTGGGCGCGGGACTGCTTGAACTCATGGACAGCGAGGACGAACTCGCGGCCGTGCTCGGACATGAGATCGAGCACATCGATCATTACCACTGCGCCGAGCGCGCGCAGCAGGAAGAGGCGCTGCGCAGAATCCCCCTGGGAGGGTTGGTGGCTATTCCTATCTTCGTGTTCGAAGCCGGATACAGCAAGGATCAGGAGTTGGAGGCGGATCGCGAGGGGACAAAACTCGCCGTCGAGGCCGGATACTCGGCGAATGGCGCGATCCGGATGTTTGAAGCATTCAATCGCATGTACGAGCGCTATCGCGCCCAGAGGGCTCGGGCCAACTCGCCGCAAGAAGAATTGTCGGACGTTGCGATGCAGACTCTGGAGGGATATTTCCGGTCGCATCCGTTGCCGGCGGAGCGGATTGCGCAAGTACAGAAGATGATCGCCAGCGAAGGATGGCCTGTGAAATCGGAGCGGGATTTGGCAGTCGCGTACATCTTCTGGACCGAGCGGGCCCAGAGCGCGATGAATGAAAAGAAGTATTCGGAGGCGGAGCAGTTGGCCTCTCGATCGCTGAAAATGCATCCCGACCAAACAGAAGCATGGGACGTGCTCGCGCGAGCGGAGTTCGCGCAGGCAAAGTTTGTGGATGCGGCCGGGTCCTACAGAAGCTTATTAGAGAAGGATCCCAGGAGGCTCGCTGCCGTTGAGGGATACGCAATTGCTTTGGCGGCGGCAAACCGGCAAAACGCCGCAAATGAATTTCGTAGGTGGCTGGAATCGGTCAGAGGGGCAGAGCCCAGAAATGCCCAAGTCGAGCAAGCGGGCTTGTCTTTGCTCGCTGGAGATTCCAGTGCGGCACACAAGTTTGAGGACGAGTTGCGGCTAGGCGGCGACCAGCAGGCTCCGGATTATCTCGGAACGCTAGGCTGGTGGTATTACATGGCGGGTGACAATGAACGTGCGGCTCACCTGTTGGACGAAGTCGTGCAGCAGAGGCCCGCGGATGTGAAGCTCTGGATGTACCGGGCTTGGGTGGAAATCGAGATCAAGCGCTTCAGCGACGCGATCCAGACCGTGAACAACGGCGTGTGGACGAGCACCGGCATGTACCAGGAACATCCGGATGGAGAACGCGCCATGGCGCAAGCGGTTGCTTTCTGGCAAGCCAATGAGGCGGATTCCGCGATGGGCGATTTTGATCGGGCGGTGGCGGGGCAACCGGAATGGTTGAACCCGCAATGGGTGAAGGCGCTGTATTCCCCGCTGGTGGCGCAGAGCGTCGAGCAAATGAAAGCCGAGCGCGAGCGCCGAAAGAAAGAACGGATGGCAGAGAGGCGCTGAGGGCGTCAGGCGTCCGACCTTAGACCTTCGACGCTAGAACCGGCGAAAAGGTTCGACCCTGGATCTCAGGCCTTGTGCCTGTCGCTCGGCAAGTCCTGACTTCAGCATCCAACCCGACTGCGCCGCATTGAAATGGGGCACGACGGAAACTAAAGAATCGAGAGTTGAAGTGCAAAGTGAAAGGACTTGGGCCCGAGATCTGAGGTCCAAAGCTGGAGCCTGAGGTCCGGCGTCCAAGGTCTAGCCTGTCACCGCACTTCCATCGAGTCCCAATTCCTTCGCGACCGGCTTCATAGCCTCGATACAGAACGCGATGTGCTCGTCGAGGTCCACGCCAAGATCTTTTGCTCCGTTAATGATGTCATCGCGGTTTACCTTGCGGGCGAAGGCTTTGTCTTTCATTCTCTTCCGCACGGACTTCACGTCGACTTCAGCGAGCGACTTGCTGGGTTTGATCAGAGCAACGGCGGTAATGAATCCCGCAAGTTCATCGCAGGCGAAGAGAGCCTTCTCCATCGGCGTGTCACGGGTGACGCCGGAGTACTCGGCGTGGCTCATGATGGCACGGCGGATTTCGTCGGAGTATCCGCGCTCCTTCAGGATTTCATTTCCCTTGTAGGGATGCTCTTCCGGCGTGGGCCAGCGCTCGTAGTCGAAATCGTGGATGAGGCCGACAACACCCCATAAGCTCTCCGCCTCGGGCGATCCGTCGCCGTATTTGTGCGAGCAGGCGCGCATGCAGGCCTCAACGGCGAGCGCATGCTTACGCAGGCTTTCGGATTGAGTGAACTCAGTGAGAAGTTGCCAGGCTGCGTCTCGAGTGTGAATCTCTCACCTCCTGAAGTGCGAACTCGCGGGAGTCGCTGAAATCACGGTGCCTCTAGGTTCTCACAAACATCGTTTTGGCCATGGTTTCGACGCCGTTCGCCGTAATCTGAACGCCGATGCACAATAAGACGAACGCGATGAGACGGAGGATGCCATGCGTAGTCGCCGGAGAGATGCGCGCCGTAATCGTGGGTGCGTGTCCGTAACATAGGTAGACGGCCACGCTCAATACGACAACGGCCAGTGCGATCCCGGCATGCGAGGTTACTGACGGCAGTAGTCCCTTTCCCGATGCATGAGCGCTTAGAGTCACCATCACGACGATGCAGCCTGGTCCGGCGGTAATCGGGAATGTGAACGGGTAAAAAACCTTTTGTTCCAGCGATCGCAGGCCAGTTCCGTCTACCTCTGGCGGCACGATATTTTCCTGTGGTTCTTCCTGGTTCAGCAATTTCCAGCCCATGGCAGCGAGCGCCAGCCCACCGGCGACCTGCACCACGGGCAGCGAGATACCAAAGAATCTGAGGATCAGCGTTCCACCAGCCTCAATCGCGATCAGAAAAATCGTTGTGCTGATGGCGATCTTTCGCGCCAGGGAACGATAGACGGAAGCAGGCGCGTTTCCAACAAGGCTCAGGAATACAAGCGCGTCACCCAAGGGGTTGACCAGCGGCAGCAGGGCACTGAACGCAAGCCCGAAAAATTTGCTCAACTCTCCCACGGCAAACAGCTTAGCAGCCGGGCCAGCGCGTTAGGGAATCTACTTGGTAAACAGCGCGTCAGTTTCGGATACTGTGGTTCTCCTTACCATTGCGGCCGATTTTCATCCAGCTGGTACAACTGCCTAACTTTCTGTGCATTTTTTTGTTGACTTCCACAGGGCATGTGGCTCAGATTGAGACTGCCAACAGGAGTCTCCCCCAAGTCTTTCCTGTTCTGTGATTTAGGCAGTTCGGAGAGCCCGCTCTGGCACTCCCACAACCCGATGGCCACGACTCTTGCCCCTGTAGATTCAAGGGAAGTCGTTCGATGTGATCACTGCCTGTTAGTTCAGTTCCGCACATCCAACAATAACTGCCGACGCTGCCACGCGTCTCTAGACGAGGAACCCGAGCCTGAGCCGATATTGGTGGCTCCTCCGGTGATGATGCCCATGCCCGGAACCGGGCGCGGACATCTGAACCTGGCGACCTCAATCCGTTCGCTGCGCTTGCGCAGCGGGCTTAGCCAGCGGCAACTTGCCGGAAGAATGTCGGTGCCGCGAACGTACGTGTCGAAAATCGAAAACGAGAAGGCCACTCCTACGCTGTCGTCCCTGGAACGGCTGGCGCGTGCACTGGAGGTCACTGTGCCCGAACTGCTCAGCGGCGGAGAACGCAGCCGTCAGGAAGAAGTCAACGAACTGATGAAAGATCAGTTCATCGCCGAACTCTTGCCGTTTGTCTCGCAACTCAACGGGATGCAGATGTCGAGCATCCTGACGCAGGTGCGAGACTTGACGATCCGGCCGAGGAGAAGCGCATAAGGGCTTCGCAGAGTGGAGGGAGGAGTTCCTTCGCTTTGCTCAGGATTTCGCCAGCGGGCTCCCGCTTCGCTCACGCCCGCTAAGCGGCTCAATTTATCCGGGCAACCAGCCAACACTAGGCCGGGACCAGAAATGGTTCCGGTTTTTTTCTTTTGTGTCGCTGCTTCCTTGCGAGCCAAACGTCCATCCAAATAGTGGCGATCATCTTTGCAGGAGTGTGTCATGGCGGCGAACAGAAAAACGGTGGTGATCACTGGGGCTTCCAGTGGCATTGGACGGTCTTGCGTATCTCGGATTAGCGACGCCGGATGGCTCGTATTTGCAACGGTGCGCAAGGTGAGCGATCGGGACCGGCTCCGCGGGGAAAAGAATGTTTATCCCGTCATTCTCGACGTGCAGGATGAGTCGTCGGTAACGGCAGCCGCTGAAGAAGTTGCCTCGCAACTGAACGGAGGCGGCTTGGACGGCTTGGTCAACGTGGCCGGCATTGGCATGGTCCGGCCAATTGAATACGCACCGATGCGCGATGTCCGGGAAATCTTCGACATCAACTTCTTTGGTCAACTGGCGACGATTCAGGCCTTCTGCGGGATGCTGCGACAGGCACACGGAAGGATCGTAAACATCACGACTGTTGGCGTGAACCTTGCCATCCCGTTTGGGGGATTGCTGAACTCAAGTAAGTGCGCGTTCGCCATGCTGAGCGACACACTGCGGTTGGAACTTCGTCCATTTGGCGTACGCGTGATCGCGGTGGAACCGGGCTCGATTTCAACGCCCGCGGTCGACAAGACGTTGGGGAATCTGGAGGAGGTCATCAATGGCCTGCCGGCTGACGCTCAGCAGCAATATGGTCCGATCATCCGCAATATGGGCCGGCTCGGATACAAGATGGAGAAAAATGGGAGTTCGCCGGACGTTGTCGCCGGAGCGGTGCATCACGCGCTGACGTCGAGCCGGCCGCGAATCCGGTACCGTGTCGGCAAACATGCGAAGCTGCTGGCCACGTTGCCCAGGATCTTGCCGGAGACCATCCTGGACGCGATTCGATCGCGCATGTTCGGTCTCTCGGAGGCTCACAGAACCGACGCGGCCAAGCCCGGAGCCGGGGTTCGCGTCCGTCCCACTACACATTCAGCCTCTTGAATCCGAAGCAGATTGATCTTCATCTATCTGTCATGAATTTAGAACGCGATTTAAGTGTCTATTGGAATGCCTCCGGCGTCTCTGGCGCAGGACAGATCTCGGACCACGCAGGATCTGTCGGAAATCTGGACGGCAGCGGCAGCATATCCGACGCCCACGATTCTTCTCTGCTCGATGCATATTCGACTGCGGTGACGAGCGCCGTGGAGCGGATCAGTCCGTCCGTGGTGAATATCGAGGTTCATCAGAAGGCGGGACAGACGCGGTCCGGTGAGCCCCGCGAGCGTCAGGGTGGCGGATCGGGATTCGTGTTCACGCCCGATGGATTGATCCTCACCAACAGTCACGTAGTGCACGATGCAGTCCGGATTGCGGTCACGTTGACCGACGGACGACGCATGCCAGCTTCCCTGATCGGAGAAGACCCGGCGAGCGATCTGGCAGTGATTCGTCTGGAGCGGCCGCAAGTTGACGAGTTTGGGCTGGTTGCGGCTGTACTGGGCGACTCGCAAAAGCTGCGCGTGGGTCAGATTGCCATCGCGATCGGCGCACCGTATGGCTTTCAGTCGACGGTTACTGCCGGCGTGGTGAGCGCTCTGGGACGTTCGCTGCGCTCGTATTCCGGGCGCCTGATTGACGACGTGATTCAGACCGATGCGTCGCTGAACCCGGGGAATTCCGGCGGTCCACTAGTGGACTCCAACGGCTGCGTGATTGGGGTGAATACTGCGACCATCCTTCCGGCGCAGGGGATCTGCTTCGCAATCGGAATCAATACCGCGAAATTTGTGGCCAGCCGGCTTTTGCGCGATGGGAAAATTCGGCGCAGCTACGTGGGCATTTCCGGACAGACCGTCCCCATTCATCGGCGCGTGGTACGCTTTTACGACCTGCCCAAGGAAAGCGGAGCTTTGGTGCTCTCGGTAGAGGATGGCAGCCCGGCAAAGAAGGCGGGGCTGCGGGAAGGCGATGTGATTGTTGCGCTTGAAGGGCAGCCAGTCGCCGGAGTGGACGATCTCCATCGGCTGCTGACTGAGGTCCGCGTAGGGATTAGCTGCTCGCTCGCAGTGCTGCGGGGCACAGACAAGCTGAATCTGAAGGTGGTACCGGAAGAGGCGCGGTAAGGTCGGCGTTCCGGCACTTCGCCCGCGCAACCTCCGACCCAGCAGGGCTGCGGAGTCTTCTGCATCTCGAGAGCGCGAGAGAGCTAGCTGTCCACGAGATTTTTCGCGGGGCAAATCCCCGGCCACCGCACATGTTTAGCCGCACGATGTAGAGTCATTGCCATCCCCTGCCCGCTATGTTAGCCTCATATCGGAATGACCACTTTGCACGACAAAGTACCTGCCGGGCTCGATCACAAGGAAGCTGAAGTTTACCGGCATCTGGATCCAAAACGCCTCCCGAAGCACATCGCGATCATCATGGACGGCAATGGCCGCTGGGCCCGGCGGCGGCATATGCCGCGCGTGGCTGGGCATCGGGCCGGAGTCGCTGCGGTACGCTCCACGGTCGAAACGGCGGCGCGCATCCATATTCACGCACTGACGCTGTATGCCTTCTCCGAAGAGAACTGGAAACGTCCGGCGAGTGAAGTCAATTTCCTGATGCGGCTGCTCAGCCGGTATCTGAAAGCCGAAGTTCCGACACTTAACGAGAACAACATCCGATTGGAATACATCGGACGGCAACACGAATTGCCTTCTGACGTACAGGAGCGGATGTCGTGGGCCCGCGACGCCACCGCCCACAACACCGGGATGGTACTGACTCTGGCACTGAACTACAGCGGAAGAAGTGAATTGGTAGATGCCTTCCGATCCATCGTCAGGGCGGCGGCCAAGAATGGTGGAACCGATCACGTGCGCATTGACGAAGACATGGTCTCGCGCCATTTGTACACGCGGCACCTGCCCGATCCGGACCTGGTCGTGCGGACGTCGGGCGAGATGCGACTGAGCAACTTCCTGCTCTGGCAACTGGCCTATGCCGAGATTTACGTTACTCCAACGCTGTGGCCGGACTTCCGCGGCGTACACCTCCTCGAGGGCATAGCAGAATATCAGAAGCGTGAGCGTCGCTATGGCGGGCTCAACCATCACGATACTCATCTCTCCAGTGAGACCGTTAAGGCATAACCACAGAGGCCACAGGGGAACACAGAGGAAAAACAATCATTCGGTCCGCTGTGGTTATAATTGCCCGTTCCTCACGGCCGCTTCTCTTGCTCAAGAAGATCGCAACTGCAGTCGTATTGATTCCCATCGTGCTGGCGCTCATTTTGCGCGCGCCGGTATGGATCCTTGCGATTGTGGCTGGGGCTGTGGCTCTGCTGACCATTCATGAATTCCTGAAGCTCACGGAATCGTATGGCGTGCAGCCGTTGCGCGTGCTGACTCATGTTTTTGCCGGGATGTTTTTTCTTCTCCTGGCCTTCAATTTTGGCAATGAAAAACCGCTGCTATCGACTGCAGTCTTTGTGTACTGCCTGGGATTCGCGGCAGCGATTGCGCCGTTTATTTTTTTGACGCGCGCGATGCGAAACGAAAATTTGAGCACGGGGTATCCGGCGGCGGGTGCCTCCGTCTTTGCGTTCACCTACATCGCTCTGCCGATGGGAATGCTGGTGCAACTTCGTCAGCAGTGGGCGGGAGCGTTTTATCTGCTGTATCTGCTGCTGGTGGTCTGGGCCGGCGACATCTTCGCCTATTTCGTGGGGAAATCGATTGGCCGGCACCTGTTGGCGCCCCGCATTAGTCCGAAAAAGACGTGGGAGGGCGCAATAGCGTCCGTCGTCGCCAGCGTCGCTGTGGGATGGCTGCTCTTCTACTACTCGCTGCCGATCAGTTCTGCTCTGTTGCGCGCGGGGCTGATTGAACGGCGCGACGGACTGTTTGCTTTGGAACGTCCGGCGATGGCGCCGATAATCCTGCTGACGATCATTCTGAATGTCGCCGCGCAATTGGGCGATCTGGTGGAATCGCTGATCAAGCGAGGAGCTGGAGTAAAAGATTCTGGCGCGATTCTTCCCGGGCACGGCGGCATGCTGGACCGAATTGATGCCCTGCTCTTTGCAGCTCCAGTGCTGTGGTACTACGCGGCCTGGCGCGTGATGCAGTAACCCCTCCGGCTCCTTCCCGCCGAACATCCGCCAAACGCGTAAAATAGGGATTCTGCCTTATGAAACGTATCGCTATCCTGGGATCGACGGGCTCGATTGGCCGCAGCACGCAAAGCGTGGCTGAATCGTATCCCGAGCGCTTTCGGATCGTGGCTTTAGCTGCAGGCGGCAACCTCGAAGCCGCTTTCGAGCAAGCTAAGCGGTGGAAGCCACGCGTGATCTCCATGGCATCAGAGAGAGATGCAGACGCGCTGCGGGTCCGGCTCAAAAAAGACGGCTTGGGCGAGGTTGAGGTCGTGCATGGCGCCGCAGGCACGGTTCGGGTAGCGACGCATCCAGAGGTGGATTTCGTAGTCAGCGCCATCGTCGGGGTGGCGGGACTGGAAGCGACCTACGAAGCGGTGCGCGCAGGAAAGACTCTGGGATTGGCGAATAAAGAGTGCCTCGTCGCAGCCGGCGAATTGATTACCGCGGAGGCCCGAACACGCGGCGTTCCCTTGCTCCCGATCGATAGCGAACATAACGCCGTGCATCAATGCATGCGGGGCGGACGCATGGAGGAGGTCGAACGCGTCTGGCTTACGGCTTCTGGCGGCCCCTTCCGCAACACGCCTGAGTCCGAGTTCGCATCTATTACAGTGGAGCAGGCGCTGAACCATCCCACATGGAAGATGGGCAAGCGGATCACGATCGACTCAGCAACCCTGATGAATAAAGGCTTCGAAGTGATCGAGGCATGCAGACTTTTTCACATGCCCGCCGACAAAGTGGAAGTGATTGTCCATCCCCAGTCGACAATTCATTCCATGGTCGAGTTCGTGGATGGCAGCATTCTTGCTCAGTTTTCCGTTACGGATATGCGCCTGCCGATTCTTTACGCACTAACATATCCAGAGCGGATTGCGTCGGATATGCGCTTTGCGGTCAGTGACTTGCGTCATCTGGACTTTAATCCTCCAGACCTGAAAAAATTCCCCTGTCTGCGACTGGCATATGAAGCAGTTGAAGCCGGCGGCGCAAAGACCGTAGGCTTGAATGCAGCGGACGAAGTCGCGGTGGCGGCGTTTCTGGAAGGCAAGATTCGATTTGACCAGATTCCCAAGGTCATCGAGGACGTACTCAGCGAGACAAGTTCCGGGGCGTTGCAGTCGATCCAGGAAGTGCTAGAGGCGGATCGCGATGCTCGTCAGCGAGCCCGGGATCGAGTAACCGACGTCGGAAAGACTGAACGGCCAAGAGCAACATCTTTTGTCTGATTTTTGAATCTAACCAGTGGGAGCGTTCGTACCTCAAATATGTCTGACTTTCTGACCTCGCTCATTGCCGTCGTTGGCGTCCTCGGATTCATGATTTTGATCCACGAGTTTGGCCACTACGCGGTGGCCAAGTGGCTCGGAGTTCGGGTGGAGCAGTTCGCCATCGGCTTCGGCAAACGGCTGATCGGATTCCGCAAGGGCGAGACGGATTACCGTATCAACGCAATTCCCCTTGGCGGCTACGTCAAGATGAGCGGCGAAAATCCCATGGATCAGCGCACCGATGATCCACGGGAATTCATGAATCAATCGCGCTGGAATCGGTTCCTGATTGCGATCGCCGGCCCGACCATGAACATCCTTCTGGCGATCGTGCTGCTGACCACGGTCTACATGGTGCATTACGAATATCCGGCTGTGTATGACGAGGCACCGGTGATCGGATGGGTGCTCAAAGACACAGCTGCGGCAAAAGCAGGATTCGAAGTCGGTGACCGCATCACGCGAATCGATGATGTCCAAGATCCAAACTGGGAGCAGGTGGAACTGAAGGAGGCATTGAGTCCCGGGCAACCGCTTTCCGTGCAGATTAACCGCGGCGGCAAGACGCTGGATAAAACGATTGTGCCAGAAGCGACCGGAGTCGATCAGATCGGCTATGCCGGCTGGGCTCCGAAAGAGAGCACCGTCACCATTACCGATCTTGTGAGCGGCATGCCCGCAGAAAAGGCTGGGCTCAAAGAGGGCGATCAAATTGTCGCAATGGACGGCAAGCCCGTGCCCGCGCTGGCCGCGATGGTTGAGACCTTGAAGATTACCAAGGACAAGCCTATCGCGATTACTGTGCTGCGCGATGGCCAGGAAAAGACTTTTACGGTCCAGCCAGTGCTTTCGGACAAGTGGTATCGCATTGGCATCGGCAGCATGCAGATGAAAGTGAAGACCTTGCCCTTCGCCGAAGCGATGAAGTTGTCGCTGCATGAAAACCGGCAAAATGCGTTGCTGATTCTGGAACTCGTCAAGAAAATGGCGCAGCGCAAGATCTCCATGCGCTCGATCGAAGGGCCGATTCGAATCGGACAAGCCGCCGGAGAAGCCGCTCGCCGCAAGGGATGGACCCCGTTAATGAGTCTGACGGCGGCGATCAGCCTGAACCTGGGCATCTTCAACTTGCTGCCGATTCCGATCCTCGATGGCGGCGTAATTCTCTTCCTCGCCATCGAAGGACTGATGCGGCGCGATATCAGCATGAACATCAAGGAGCGCGTCTATCAGGCTGCATTTGTGTTCCTTGTGCTCTTCGCGGTGATGGTCATCTACAACGATCTGATGAAGACGATTCCGGGGCTCGCAGACAAGCTGCCGTGAGGTCGCAAGAACATCTGGTTTAGCTACAACAGGGGCCCGGGTTTCGGGCCCTTTATTCTTGTTCTTTAAAACGACGCTACGAACACTTACAAGCAATAAAATGGGCCGGCGTTGAGTCACTGCCGGCCCACTTCGCGCCAAGCGTCTCTAACGGCGCCTGGTTGGGGGAAGAAGTCGTTTGGATTTGGGAGCGCAGATGGCAGGCGCGACCGGCCGGTACACCGGAAGCATCGCGGTATGCACGTTTGCGGCGATCTCCTCCATAGTCCGTCCCGCAGCCAAGTCCGCTGCGACTGAGGCAAAAATCCTCCCCACCAGTTCGGCTGTGCGGGACGAAACATGCGCCATCTGCAATGGCTGAGCCAATCCATTGAAGGGGTCGTCGTTCGTCACTCCATTCGGCAAGTTCTGGATCGCGTTCTGGAAATTCGGCCATGCATTGGAACCTGCATCGCCCGTGAGGGCCGCATAGAGCTGGGCAAATGTACCGCTGTCGCCGAGGTTCACCATCGCGGGAGCGATCTTTTCGAGGCCATGACCCTGGCTGATGAGCCATGAGATGAAGGCCATGCCGCAGCCGGTGCTATCCGCATCCTGATCGGTGTTTTCGGTCCGATCAACCCAGTTCGGCATCCCATCCTGCGCCCATTGCGGCGCAGTCGCGAAGTCGGCCAAGGCATTGTTGCCGACGACGGCGGCGCACCAGCGAGATAGCGCCTCGCCTGTACTTTCGCCGCAGAGGTTTCCATTCATCGAGCACTCGCTCAATTCGGCTTCAAAGAGCGCAGAGACTCGGTCGGAGTTTCCGAACGAGGCATCCACCTCGATTGCATTTCCGGTGTTGTAGTCACATCCGCTGTGATCGGCCCCTCCGGTGCCGTCGGTCTGCCCGCCGAGGGCAAAGACAATAACACTGACGGAGCCACCGGTTGTGCCAAAGATCCCGTCGTTCGCCGTGGCCACGCGGTCAGAATCGTTCAATAGGTCTTGAGCATTCTGCAATCCCTGCTGGCCGAGCGTTGGATCGACGTAGACCGTGACTCTACCGCTCGGGCTGGTTCCGACGAGTTGAGCATTACCCGTAAAGCTGGGCCAAGACGGGGCACTCTGTGCACTGGCTTTCTTTGATGAGGATGTAGACGCTGATTTCTTTTTGGGATGTGAAATCTTGTCGCGCTTATTCATTGCACTTCCTGCGTATGAGATTTCGAACAAAAGACGATCGAGAGCCGTAGTTTCAAGCCGCCGGCACAAAACGTCCCGGGCTAAACTATCTAGCCTCCGTTAGTTGAGCGCTAATCGCAGAAGGATGGCAAGATGCTGGTGGGACAACGGAAAATCCCGGCGTAGTTACGAAATCCGAACGTTTGAACGTAAACTCAGGCACGGAAAACACCACTTAGCCGAGGTCCGTTGGCTTCCATATGACATCGCTGCCAAGACGTCCGTCGGCCTCCCCGCCGCCCCGGAAAGGCCTCTTTTTGCGTGATAAACTAGAAGTTCCAACTATGGCTACAATTCATCGCAGAAAGACCGTTACGGCCGTTGTCGGAGGTGTGCGGGTAGGCTCAGATGCACCAGTTGTGGTGCAGTCGATGACGAATACCGATACCGCCGATATCCCCTCAACCGTGCAGCAAGTTGCGGCGCTCGCGCGGGCTGGCTCGGAATTGGTACGCGTTACCGTTAACAATGACGAGGCTGCGGCGGCCGTGCCCCGCATCGTTGAAGAGCTCGACAAGCAGGGTGTGCGCGTGCCCATCATCGGGGATTTTCACTACAACGGACACGTTCTGCTGACGAAGTATCCGGAGTGCGCTCGGGATCTGGCGAAATACCGTATTAATCCTGGCAATGCGAGCATCGGCAAAGGCGGAGACTCGAATTTCCGGACGATGATCGAAGTCGCGGTGAAATATCAGAAGCCGGTGCGGATTGGCGTGAATTGGGGATCGCTGGATCAAGTCCTGCTGACGCGGATGATGGATGAGAATTCAAAGCTGGACGAACCGAAAGATGCACGCGAAGTAACGATGGAAGCCATGGTGGTAAGCGCACTAAACTCGGCGGATCTGGCGCAGAAATTCGGGTTGCGACCCGACCAAATCATCCTGAGCGCCAAGGTCAGCGGAGTGCAGGATCTGATTGACGTTTACCGGTCGCTGGCTGCGCGCTGCAATTACCCGCTGCACCTTGGGCTGACCGAGGCCGGAATGGGCGCCAAGGGTGTGGTTGCGTCCAGCGCGGCGATGGGAGTGGTTCTTCAGGAAGGCATTGGAGACACAATCCGCGTTTCGTTGACTCCGGCGCCGGGCGGAGATCGTTCGGAAGAGGTTCGAGTCGCGCAGCAGATCCTCCAGTCGATGGGCATTCGCAGCTTCACGCCACAGGTCACGGCTTGTCCGGGATGCGGACGCACTACCAGCACGTTCTTTCAGGAGATGGCAGAGCAGATTCAGTCGTATCTGCGCGAGCAGATGCCGAGTTGGAAGCTTCGTTATTCAGGCGTGGAAGAGATGAAGCTCGCGGTAATGGGATGCGTCGTCAACGGCCCGGGCGAATCGAAGCACGCCAACATCGGCATTTCCCTGCCCGGAACGTTCGAAGAGCCGAAAGCCCCGGTCTATGTGGATGGCCGTCTGTTCACGACGCTCAAAGGCGATCGCATCGTGGCGGAGTTCATCGGGATCCTGGATGAATACGTGGACTCGCACTATGCGGCTAAAGAAGATGTGAAGGAAGAAGTGCCCGCCAAAGTTTAAAGTTCCTTACTGTCCCGCAAGTAAAAAGATTGGGTTTTGCGGAGGTGCCTGAGGCACCGCAACCCCTGAGTCAGTGGTCAATTTCACATTTGACTGACTTACAGGAAGAACGCATTCGAATTGCGTTGAGGACAGTCCAGTCGCAATAACGGTCAAGGTCTGACCATTCAGAGTAAATCCCGATGCGCTTGCCAATCCAGAAATCGCAACTTTCGTTCCAGGAGCAAAGGTGTTGACCGCCTCGAATGTAACCACATTGTTGGCAATGGAAAACGATGTAATCGTCGCCACCTGCAAACCCAGTGCTGTCCCGGAATCCGGTGTGGGACCTACATTGGTGTGAGTGAATTTCGCCTCAAATTGTCCAGCAGTCAAGCCCCCCGGAAGCACAGTTAGCGTTTGACTGTTCAGGTATGTGCCCGTGGTAAGGCCCGAGATCTGGACCTGCTCTCCAGCAACAAAGTTGTTGGCTGCCTGAAAGGTGACGACGTTGGATGTGATCGAAAACAAGGTAATCGGCGCGACTGAGCTGCAGTTCGCGCCAGCGCAAACTCCGAAGGGAGCGACGAGGTCGGTCACGAGCGTGTCGGGAGCATTGGTTCCCTGCGAGACTGAATTCGTCACGGTGGTCACATCCGCGATCGCGCCAGCGTCGCACATGCCGACGTAAATGTGGCTGCTGTCGGCCGATGCGGTGGTGAACATACGGAAACGTGTTGTACCGGGCGCGTATGTTGGCGGAGGCGCACAGGATGGAATCGGCGTCACTGCATATTGTGTCGGAGAGAATGGTGGAGACATCAGCAGTGACAGCGACGAATATCCCCTCAACATGGTGGAAACTGGAGTCTTCGGCTTGATACTAGGCGCATCGAAGACCGTTAGCATGGGAACAATACAAGGCGTTCCACCCACGTTCACATCGGTACATGCGGCTTGCGATTGATAACTGGCCACGTAGAAGCGTGAACCATCTGGCAAAGCCGTTACTGAGACGGGAGAGCATCCGCCAACGCATGGCGGATTTTTCCCAGCCGACATCGAGATGGTAGCCAGCAACTTGGGAGTATCGTTCGGATTGCCGCTCAAGTCCACTCCGCCGGTAGTCGAATAGACAAATACATTTCCAGTCGTCGGATTCGTGACGTATAGACGGCTCAGGTTGGGATCGTACAGCAGGAAATTCGCACCCGCTCCCACTGAAAGGTTCGTCTGGCTTGGCAGGATGGTATTGGTTGCCGTATCGATCGGTATCAGCGTTCCACTTCCCTGGGTCAGTACATAAACCCGTTGATTGTCGATGCGGGCGACGGCCCAGACTGGTGTCGTGCCAACCGGAATCGTTGCGATGGTCGACAAGTCGGTCGGCGAGAGATCGACGACCGTGTCGTTTCCCTGGTTCACCACATATAGATTTTGAGCGTCTGGCGTCTCGGCCATGGCCACCGGGTGGGGTGCAGGTCCTGTGCCTGGAGGATTGTTGAGATAGGCGATGTTAGTGACGCTTCCGTCAGCCGGGCTCAATAACGCCACGGAGTCGGTGCTTGGGAACGCGCAGTTTGCTCCACCTTCCGCTCCGTAATTCGCCACAAAAACGGTACTGCTTTGGGTGGTGGTTACAAAGTCCGGCAGGTAGGAACAGAACGTGGGCAGTGGAACGGTCGCCGTGCCTCCCGAGGAGGTGAGCAGCCCAGTCGCCGTATCTGTGTATTGGATCGTGGTTCCATTTACGGAAGATATGACGAAGTTGCCATCATATCCGCCAATGGTGACGCCAGAGATAACGATCGGCCCGCCGACCGTCGCCATATTGATGGGCGCGCTCATCGTCACGGTAACAGTGTTCCCGGACTCGCTGATCGCAGTAATAGCCGCAGATTGATCAGGCCCAACGTTCGGCAAAGAGAAAATAGTGGACGTCCCGATGCCCGTAGCTACGGAACCGCTCGAAGCGGGCGAAAATCCATAGACTGCATCAGGAAATCCCGGAATGATGCTGCCAGCGCTGGCCACAAAAACCCGCGCGCCAAATGAGCTGTTAGGAACTGTTGCCGCGTGAGTGGGATTCACCCCCATGTTGGCGATGCCGATGTTCGAGTCGCCGGAGACATCGATTTGCAGCACGCTGCCTGGGTTCGGAGAAACATTGGAGCTGATGGCAAAAACAGCATGGAAATTCGAGGAATTGGGCGGAGTCACGCTGATTGGAATGACAACCGGCCGATATACCTGACCGCAAGAAACACAAATCAGAGTGGAAACGGCCGCTGCAGCAAGCCAGCCCACACGTCGAAAACTCATCGGCATCCCGAAGAAGACTCCTGGTTCAGATAAACAGATTTTCAGATGACAGAATTGTTCATTGTAGCGGTTGCAGCGCGTATGCGCTAGGGAACGGCACTGGTTGTCAGTTCTTCGTTAGGGATGCACACTGCCAGGCACGGGGATGTCCGCGCATGGTTCCAAGCGCGAAGTATGTAGGTTTTGTTATCCGCGTTTTCGGCGAGACTTGGGCACGGGCACGACTGTCGGCTCCTCCGACTTGGTCGTTGCCGCGGGCTTCTTTTTGCCTTCCATCTGAGCAAGGCTTTGCTTCAGGGCTGCCATAAGATCGACAACCGGAGCCAATTTCTTCGGCTTCTCGACTGCAGCCACTTCGCCGCCTTCGAGTTTCGCCTCGATCAGCTTCTTCAGGTTCTCCTGGAATGTGTCTTTGTATTTTTCCGGATCCCACTTATCAGCCAGCGCCTCGATCAACTGGTGAGCGACTTTCACTTCGGCTTCCTTTAGCTCGACGTCGGGAGCGCCGAAGCCCTCGACCTTGCGAACTTCATCCGCGTAGTACATGGTGTGCAGCATGATTCCGCCCTCACTGGGGCGCAAGAATGCCGTGTACTCGCGATTGTGCATCGTGATCTTGGCGATAGCGACATATTCGCTTTCCTCGAGCGCCTTCGTCAGCAAAGCGTACGGTCGACGACCAGCCTCCTCCGGCAACATGTAATAGGAGGATTCGAAGTAGATCGGATCGACGTCACTGGTCTTGACGAACTCGAGAATCTCCATTGTTTTGGCCGTCTGGGGCTCGATCTTCTTGATCTCTTCGGGCTCGATGACAATGTATTCGTCTTTGCGGAACTCGTAGCCCTTGACGATCTCACTGCGGTCGACGACCTGCCCGTCGGCCAGACACACGTATTGCTGTTTGAGCCGCGACTTGTCGGGCCGATGCAGCATGTTGAAGGAGATGCCGCTGCTGCGAGCACCAGAGAAGAGGCGCACAGGCATAGAGATGAGTCCGAAGGTTAAGTGACCAGACCAGACGGATGACGGCATCGTTATTCCTCACTGACGTTCCCGAGGCACGGCCCACAACCAGGCCCGGGAGAATGGCTAAGCTCAACGGCGTTCAGAGTTTAGCCTAGATCGCTGTTTGGATGCACGAAACGAATGTCATGTAGCTGGCAGGGGAATCGAAATTTGAAGCTGCACCAAATGTGGTGCAAAGCTTCGCCGTACCAGCTGTTGTGGTTACCTGTTTCGATTCCGGCAATGTGCACGGGTCGGCTTAATCGGCTTGAAAAGAACTTAGCCGAGATTTTCCCTGAAGCCTGCTGCCGCGATTGATCATCAGTACTTCGAACTTAGAGGAGACGGTAATGAACGATCTGCGGTACCCCATCGGCAAGTTCCGCTACGACGGCGCGCCAAATGATGAGCAAAAACACGCTTTACTCGAGGAGATCGCGCACACTCCGAAAAAAATGCGGCTGGCAGTGCAAGGCCTCTCAGAATCCAAACTTGATACGGAATATCGACCGGGAGGATGGAGCGTGCGGCAAGTGATCCATCATGTACCGGACAGCCATCTAAATGCCTACGTCAGATTCAAACTGGCACTCACCGAGGACGATCCCACGATCAAGCCTTACGCGGAAGATCGGTGGGCCGAACTGGCGGATACAAAGGCGACTCCTGTGGAAGTTTCTCTCACACTGCTCGACTCGCTTCACGACCGCTGGGTACGTCTGCTGCGATCCCTCAACGAGGAAGAATGGAAGCGAACCTTTCGCCATCCGGACCTCGGGCCGATGACCTTGGAGAAAACTCTCGCGCTCTACGCATGGCATGGAAAACATCACGTGGCGCACATCACCGAGCTGCGGAAAAGAATGTCGTGGTAGAGCGTCGAGCCCCTCAACTCACACTAGGGAGAACAAGATGGAACAGCGGGTAAGCATCGTAACTCTTGGGGTTACGGATCTGACGCGCAGCCGCGAATTCTACGAGCATCTCGGATGGAAAAAGTCGAAGGCCAGCAACGAAGCCATTGTATTTTTCCAGGCCGGCGGAATGGGCGTGGCTTTGTATCCGCGGGCAGAGTTGGCAAAAGATGCAAATGTGAACTCAGAAGGCAACGGATTCACTGGCTTTTCGTTGGCATTCAACACCCGAACCCGTGCGGAAGTTGATTCCGTGCTTGCGGAGGCCGTCAACGCGGGGGCGAAACTGCTGAAACCCGCGCAAGAAGCATTTTGGGGAGGGTATTCCGGATACTTCGCCGATCCCGATGGTTTCCTGTGGGAGGTGGCTTGGAATCCCTTTTTTCCGATCGCGGAGAATGGAGCTATCGAGATCGCGTAATCTTAGGATCGATGGTTCATTTTTGAGATTCCCCACGAGGACGGCATCATGATCGCAAGAGTTTGGCACGGATCCACGAAACCAGAGCATGCTGACGCGTACGAAGCAATGTTAAAACCGGAGCTATTGCCGGGCATCAGCAAGGCGAAGGGCTATCGTGGCAGCTATCTGCTGCGCAGGAATGCTGGCGCGGAGGTAGAGTTCATCACCATCATCTTCTGGGATTCGATTGACGCGATCCGCGCGGTGACTGGGCCGGACTACGAAGCGTCGATCATTCCAGAGGAGAGGCGCAAATACCTGTCGAAGCACGATGCGAAGGCGAAGCATTACGAGGTGGCGTCGACCCACGGCTTGCCAGATTAGCAATAAAATCGCGATGCTGTGATCGCAATCACACGGAGCTGCGGCGTGATGATCACGCCGGTTTGCATCCAGCAAAACTTTGGTGATCTTTGTGCATGGTGATGCTTGTTTAAGATCACCTCATGCTGACGTTGTCGTCATTGAAGCTACGGTTCTGCCTTCTTATTCTGTTTTGCTTCGCGATTCAGGCGATAGACGCTTCTGGGCAGAATTCCGGCTCGAATTCCAATCCAAATCCGCAGACGCAGAGCACTTCGCCGAGTTCCGATGCAGCACCGTCGTTAGCTGATGCCGTTCGCGGATCGAAAGCGCAAAAATCAGGGCATGCCAAGAAGGTATTCACCGATGAAGACATGGAAGCGACCGCGGGACCGCTTCCCCGCTTAAAGATGGATGGGGCAGAGAACGCGGATGACGTGGTCAAGGCGATCGCCGTCTACAAAACGACGCATACGCCGGATCAGACTGAACAAGCGGTTCATCTCTGGTACGACCGTTACGATGAGATGCTCGCCGCCGCTATCCAGGACAACCAGGACACGATGGTCTTGCGCAATGCGAACTCATCCAACGGCTACGAACTCTGTCAGGAGAGCGGTGATTACCAGCAATGCCGCAATCGGCAAATGGCCGAGCAGCGAGGCGCCCGCAGCGACCAGGCTCAGATGATGAAAAACAATCAACTCGAGGTGCGGATTCAGCACGCGTTTATGAAGGTCCGCAACGGCCTGAATGTGAACAATCTGCGTTACGACTGGTTCAAGATTCGTACGACGAACGGCATCGACCAGTTCTGAAGTACGCTAACCAATCGCGCTAGGTGATCCCCAGTTTCCATAACAAATAGCTGGTCGTCTCTCGCAGCACGGCGGTAAGCCTCTGCATCGCACTGTGCGGGCGCGAATCCGGCCTGGGCGCAACATACACTGGATACACTTTGTCGTGCTCCAGCAGTTTGCGGATGCGGAACACGTGGTAGGCATCGCTGACGGCGACGCAGCTGTGAAGCCCATTCGCGTGCATGATGACTGCAACCCGCACGGCAGATTCGGCAGTGTCGTGGCCTTGGGTCTCGGCAATCAGGCTGCGCTCTGGAACTCCGTGGCGCATCAGGTAATCTTCTCCAACGCCGCCTTCAGAGAATTTAGGATCGGATGCGGCACCGCCCGTCGTGATCACGACGGGAGCGACTCCACGATGAAACAGGTCAAGAGCGTGATCGAGGCGAGCTTTTAGAACGGGAGACGGACGACCCGAATATTCGGCGGCCCCGAAAACGACGATTGCATCGGCTGGCCTGATCTCCTGAAGCGAAGCGGTTTGCACGATCTGCGAAGCCGTCTCAGCAACATATGCGATTACTGCGACTACCAGGAGGATCAGAAGGAGAAGCCACCAGCGCACCGGTCCATGCCGTTTGGCGGGTTCGTCGTTCATCCTGAGACAGTCATCCTCAGACAGTTATCCTCGGATCGTCATCCTTGCGCGAAGAACTGCGAAATCTCGTCGGCGGGAATGGCGCCTTCGCGAATCACCCGCCAGCGCACGGTTTCATCACTTAGATCGATAATCGTCGAAGCAACGTCACGGGGAGAAGTTCCTCCGTCAACGATGATATTGATGCGACCCTGCAGTTGATCGCGAACCTGCTCGGCGCTGGTGCACTCTGAGGCACCGCTCAAGTTGGCGGAAGTCGCCGTGATTGGAATTGCCGCTGCCGCAACGACGGCACGCGGAATCGTGGCGTTGGGTACGCGTAGCGCCACGTTGCCGGTGTTTGCAGTCACTTTTAGAGGCAACCGCGAACCGGCTTTCACGATAATGGTCAGAGGTCCCGGCCAGAACTTGCGCGCCAGCGCATAAAACTCCTGGGGCAGGGGCTTGGCCAGTTCCTCGGCCTGATCGACGCTCTCGATCAGCAGAGACAAGGGCTTGTGACGAGAACGCGTCTTTATGTCGTAGACCTTATCGACCGCGCGAAGGTTGAACGGGTCGGCAGCTAATCCATAAAACGTGTCGGTCGGCATGCCCAATACTTCACCGGAACGGATCTGGTCAGCGGCGTATTTGACGAGCGACGATTCGGGAGTTTCAGAATTGATTTTTACGATCTCAGCGCGCACGGCGCTCCCTTCTCTCCTGGCTCAAGCTACGGATAGTTTTAACGTTGGAACCTATCATAATACGGCAAAGCCCTCAAGCCGAGACGGCAGAGTATCATGCAACTTCAGAAGCTAGATCAGAAGGCTTAAAGTATGGGTCGAACCTCAGACACGTCATCACGTGCGGCGGGACGCCTGCGCCGCATCGAAGGCCGCCACAATACGCTGGTAAAGGAAGTACGGCTGGCCTTTGCCCACGCAGAGCGGACGGAATCCGGCGAGTGCGCCATTGAAGGCGTCCGCATCGTGGAAGAAGCGATCCGGAGCGGATTGCGGTTTAAGTCGGTGCTGTTCAAAGAATCGGCGCAGAACCTGGCAGAGCGCCTGCTTCCGCAAATTGGAGCGCACGTTGAAACGCTGCTCCTTCCTGACAAAATCTTCGACGCCGCCGTGCCCAGCGAAACACCGCAGGGCGTAGCCGCGCTGGTACGCCTGCACGATTTTTCACTGGACGAACTCCTGGAAAGACTTCAGGTTGGTCCGCTGGTGATTGTCATCGGCTTGCAGGATCCAGGGAATCTGGGAACGCTGCTACGCTCCGCCGAAGCGTTCGGCAGTGCCGGAGTCATGCTGGGAGAAGGAACCGTGAGCCCGTTCAATTCCAAGGTGATTCGCGCGTCAGCGGGATCGATCTTTCGACTGCCATTCGTTCTTGCAAAGGCTGCAGGCGGGACAGAAGAAGTTTCGTCCAGGTTGCGGCAAGCGAATGTACGTCTGATCGCGACATCGTCCCACAAAGGTACGCCTATCCATCAGGCGCAACTCACCGGCTCCTGTGCGGTATTCATCGGCAGCGAGGGTTCGGGACTGCCACGAACCGTGATGGCACAAGTAGACGAACTCGTCGCAATACCCCATTTACCGCAAGTTGAGTCTCTGAACGCCGGAGTGGCCGGGAGCATCCTGCTCTATGAAGCGGCCCGGCAGAGAACCTCCGAAAGCTGATAAACCAGACACATACGATGGCTTAGAAGCCGATTCCACGGCGGCTTTTGGACGTGGATTGGAATCAACCGCCTCAGCCGATTCAGTCCTGAAGTAACGGTTACTTCAAATTCTCTGCAATTTTTCGACGCAGCAACATTCCTTCTCTAGGCGGCGAAAGTGCCGCGAGCATTCCCCTAAAAAGCAAACACATTCGAGGAACTGTTGGAGTGAGGGTTGAACCATGAAGACTTCGATTCTCGCATCAGTTTTGCGATGCAGGCATCTGGGGCACAGGCTGGTTGTATTCACGCTGGTGACCTTCTCGGTCCTGTATCAAGCGGCGCTAGCGCAAGACAAACCTCTGGACGTTTCGCATACAGCCGGATGGGTCGTGATTCCGGTTGAGGAATACCGGGTGCTTCGCGCCAAAGCCTATCCAGTGGAGCACGATCCCGAGCCTCCGCCGCTGGATGCAACGCTGACGCGAGTCGACTATGAATTGCAGGTCTCGGGAGAACTTGCGACCGGACGCGCGAATCTTACCGTGGACGTCCTGAAAGATGGCTGGGTGCGCGTTCCAGTGCCCGCGGGATTGCTCGTGCGCGAAGCGCGATTAGACGGCAAACTGATTTCGTTGGTGCCCGCGCCAGCGGGAAAAGCTGGTTCCCACCTCGCCGCTCTCCTTTCGCATCCGGGACGATCTGTGTTGGCACTCGACATCGATGTACCAGTAGTGGCGAATACCGGGGACGAGAGCATCTCTCTTCCTTCGACAGAATCAGGTGTGACCCGAGCTGCGATCCAGCTGCCGCGGCAAGGTATCGATCTGCGCGTCAGCGGAGGCATTCTCTCAGACAAGTCTGAAACCCCGCTCGAGACCAAGTGGCTGGCGTATGGCCGAGGCAACGAATCGCTGACATTCACCTGGCGCAAGAAAACAGAGGACCATCATGTCGAACTGCCTCTGCGCTTGCGCGGATCCCTGACCCAACTCACCAGCCTGGCAGAGGATTCGACGACGGTCTATGCCGAAGCCAATCTCGAAGTGGTGCAGGGTGCAGCCCGTGAAGTACGCATCCAGATCCCTGACAAAGTCACAATTAATCAAGTCGCCGGTGCGATGGTGGCGGATTGGGAGATCAAGAACGGTGAACTGGCTGTCACTTTCCTCGAACCGGTCGAGCACAACGCACGATTTGTCATCAACGGTGAGGCTCGGCTGCCACGGGACGGAATCATCGAGATCCCCCTTCTTCGGCTTCGGAACACGGAACGCGATCTAGGCGGAGTTGCCGTCGAGATTCTCGGAGCCGGCGAAATCAAGGATCAGAAGACGCAAGGACTGGAAGACGCCGATGCCACCGATCTTGGCGAAATGATCGCCAACCGGCAATCCCCGGCACTAGCCGCCTTCAAGGCTCGCGCTGGCGAAGCGGGAGCTGTTCGTTCCCTCAGCGTAAACGTGGCTCGCTATGACCAGCAGGCGGTCTTGATGGCAAACGTCGAGGAAGCCCGATACGAGGTCCTGATGAGTATCGATGGAAAGGAGCTGGTGCAGGCGCGCTACGCCGTCCGGAATAATCAGCGCAACTTCGTGAAGATCTCTTTGCCCCAGGGGGCGACGGTGTGGAGCGCATCGCTGGGCGGAAGAACCGTTCGCCCGGGACAGTCCCCGGATGGAAGTCTGCTGTTGCCGCTGGAAAAGTCGCGTGGAGGAGAAGACGCTCCGCCATTTGTTGTCGAGATCACGTACATCACCAAGGCTGCGCAGTGGCAGGAAAAAGGAAAAGAGTCCGTCAGCTTACCCGCGCTGGACCTGCCAATCTCTCGCACTGGAATGCTGTTCTACTACCCTCCAATGTTCCGTGTAAGCGCAGAGCCAGGAACGTTTCGCACACAGCCATACGAGCAGCCGGTGTCGGCGGCGCTTGAGCTTGCGGGCAGCTCTATATCCGGTCCAAGTTTTGCTTCCGGTGCCGTCATGGGTGGGGTGGTCGCAATGAATGCGCCACTTCCCTCAGCTGCGCCACAAGCCGCCGATAGCCTTCAGGTGAGCAAACAGAATAACGACAACGAAAAGAAAGATTCCACACAGGCTTTGCTCGATAGTTTCAGGACAAAGTCCTCGGGAGGAAGGGTGACCGGCATTCTGCCGGTCAGCGTTGACTTTCCTGCCTTCGGGCCATCGATCTTCCTGGTCTCCGAACTGACCAGCGAAAACCAATCTCCAGTTGCCGAATTCAACTTTCAGCGTGAGAAAAATGGGGGTGCGCGATGAAGAACACATTATTTGTGACGACGTTCATTTGCTGCATGTGCGTGGCATCGATTTGTTGGGCGCAAGAAAAGGCGGTACTTCCCCTGCCTGATCCCGGTAATGTGACGCTCACGCTCGACGAATACAACAAACTGGTTGAGCTGGCCGGCAAGCCTCCCAAGAAAACGGATGTGGCGCCGCTTCCCTATTCCATCAAGCACGCGGATCTTAAGCTGCGCGTGGAAAACAACGGCGTCATGGGAACCGTCGAACTTGATGGAGAGGTCTTCCTCAAAGGCATGAGCAAGGTTCCGTTGACCAATGGAATGACAGTTCTCGATGCGCATCAGGGTGGAAAGGGCGTGCCGCTGATCCAGGAGGGCGGGACCGATGCCGCGATTCTCCCCGGGCCCGGAGAGTTCGCGATTGCGCTGGATACCGGGCTGCCTCTACGGATCGATGCCGGACGCGCATCCTTCAGCCTACCCGCTCCCGCGGCTGGAAGTGTGCAGCTTTCGCTGGTCATTCCCGGGGATCACACCATCGCCAACATCAGCCCAGGACTGATCACAGCGCGCAAATCTGAAAATGGACATACGACCATAGAAGCCACGCTTGTCCCGGGACAAACGGCCAACCTGTGGTGGGCAACACGTGAGGTCGTCGCTCCCGTTGTGCCGCGAGAGGTTCGATTCCTCTCCGATGCGAGAACACTCGTATCCGTGAGCGAAGCCGAAATGCGCGTTGCCGTTCTCGCCGACATCTCGGTGATCCAGGGAGACCCCGCACAATTTCAGATCGAGCTTCCGTCGGGATACGAACTGACGGGTGTTACCGGCGCGACCCTGGACTCGACAGAAATCCAGTCCGGAGTACTGACGATCAAGGTGAATGCTCCGAATCAGAGGAGTCATGAGTTCCTGATCTCGATGGAACGTTCGATCACTGGCACGAAAGCCGAAGCACCCTTCATCAGCTTCAAGGACGCCCAACGCGAGACCGGTGAAGTGCTGGTCGAGGGAGCAGGCACGATTGAGATCACCGCGACGGAAGGCGGCGGCCTGAAGCGCATGGACGTGAAAGAGACGAATCCATATCTGCGGCAACTCGCCCATTACCCGCCACAGGCTGCATTTCGTTATCACCGGCAGCCCAGCGAAACGCCTACATTGGCGCTCGATTGGGTGCGTTTCCCAGATGGCAGCGTGCTGGCCGCGGTAGCAGAAAGTGCTGACGTGACCACGATGGTGACATCCGAGGGCAAATCCCTCACCGAGATCAAACTAACGGTGAAGAATCAGGCGCAGACATTCCTTAAAGTCGGACTTCCGTCGGGTGCGACTATTCTGTCCGCCGAAGTTGCTGGAGAACCTGTGAAGCCGGTGCAGGGGCCCGATGGAAATCGCGTTCCGCTGTTGCGACCAGGATTCCGTCCGAATGGCTCTTACATGATTTCGTTTGTGTTCCTGCACTCTGGTGCGCCATTTGCCAAAAAGGGTGGCGCCGATCTGAGCCTTCCCAGCATGGACATCCCGATCAGCCTGCTGAACTGGGAGGTCTTTCTTCCCGAACGCTATAAGGTCAAAGACTTCGGTGGCGACGTTATCGCCGCCAGTCGAGTACCGACGGCGTTTCGTGAGGAAGAGACGCGTCGGGACGTACCGCAGCAGTCGGATCTATCCAATATGCGCATGCAGCTTATGCCAGGACAGATTGGCGGATTCGTAACCGATCCGACGGGCGCTGTCGTGCCAAACACACGGATTACCCTCACTTCCTACGATGGTTCCTTTAGCCGTACTGCGATGACCGACTCGGCTGGAAGATGGACCATCGCCGGACTGCCCTCAGGCAGCTACAAAGCCATGGCAGAACAAAACGGCTTTCGAACCAGCGTCTACAACGTCAACTACAATGCCGGTCAACCCGCCGTTTATAACTTCTCCCTAAGCATAGCCAGCACATCGGAAGTAGTCGAAGTGACAGCATCGAGCCCGATGGTAGACACCGAAACCTCGTTGACGATGATGAATGGAAATCCCAAACCCTATCAGCCGCCGAAGTTGGCGCCTGGAGCGGTAAGCCAGGGTGCATCAACGAACGTCCTGAACCTGCAGAAGAGAGTTGCCGGAGTGCTGCCGGTACCGATCGATGTGCCCCGTGCGGGTACTTCATTCAGTTTCGTGAGGCCGCTGGTGCTCGATGAGGAGACGAAGGTCACCTTTAGCTATAAGAGCCGTTGAGTTTTCAACAGAAATTGTTGCACTAGCGAGTCAAAGTTCGTGCTCCGGCACATTACTGCTGGCATAGAATGTTGGTTCGCTGGTTAGCAACCCATGAGTAAACCGGAGAGTTGGAGATCGTGGGAAGGCCGGGTTGTGAATGGATTGACGCTGCAGCAGTGTCTGGGCGGGTCCGATCACAGCTCGGTCTTTCTTACTGAGATCGCTGGAACGCCGCCGCAGAAAGCAGCCATCAAGCTGCTGCCGGCCGAGGGCGGACAGGCCACGGAACGTCAGCTCTCTCGTCTGCGCGCCACGACAAAGCTCTCCCACCCAAACCTGATTTGCACCTTCCAGGCAGGGCAATGCCAACTCGATGAAACTTCCCTGGTGTATGTGGTAATGGAATTCGCTGACGAGGATCTTTCGCAGATCCTTCCGCAGCGTGCGTTGGAGTCCGCCGAAGTTGGTGACCTGCTCCCTACCGTTCTGGGAGCGCTTTCTTCCATTCACCGGAGCGGATTAGTGCATGGCCGCATCAAGCCGTCCAATGTGCTGGCCGCAGCAGATCGGCTGAAACTATCGACGGACCAAGTTGTCTCCCCGACCGATCAGAACTCGCGCCGTGGGCGGCGCGACGTTTACGACGCGCCCGAAACTGCTGCGGGAGTCCTTACTACGGCCAGCGATATCTGGTCGCTCGGTGTCACGATCGTCGCAACCTTCACGCAGAATGCTGGCTTTGCGCAAGTCGACTCGCCTCGTGATCCCAGCGTGCCCGATATTCCTGAACCGTTCCGCAGTATTGCCCGCGAATGTCTTCATGTGGATCCCAAACAGCGTTGCTCGATAGCGCAAATTGAGGCATGGCTCAAAGGAAAAGGACAGAAGCCGGCAACAACCAAGCCAGCAACAACAGTGGGCCCAGCAGTAGCGAGCAAGCCAGTTCCGAAGCCAGAAGCTCCGATCGCAGCTGTTCCGATCTCAGAAGGTCAAACTATCCAGCCGCGGAAACGCCCAGCTTTTCCCATCACGATCGCCGTGGCAGTCGTACTGGCGTGCATCTTCGCGTTCTTCTATTTGCATGGGAGCAAGCCTGCAGCCCAGGGTCCGGACGCGACTCCTCAATCCGCTGCGCCGACTCCGACATCCGCAACACCGGCTGGAAAAAGCGCAAGCTCCGACGGGGAGGTCAGCCACCAGGTCCTTCCCGAGATTCCGCAGAGTGCAAAAAACACGATTAGGGGAACGATTAAAGTTGTTGTGAAAACAGAGGTCGATGCTTCCGGCAAAGTCACTTCTGCTGCGTTCAAGTCAGCCGGATCAAGCCGTTACTTTGCGGAGCGAGCTCTCAGTGCGGCACACCGTTGGGAATTCTCTCCCCCTGAGGCAAGTGGCCAGCCGCAAGCGAGCACGTGGCTCATCCAATTTCGATTCAGGCGAGATTCCACACAGGCGGCGGCACAGCGGGTGAACCGCTAGCTCTTGCCAGATTGGCGCAGCTTCCAAACGATCTGCCGCACCATCCCGAGGAATACCTTAGCGTCCAGTTCCTGAAAGCCGAGGCGTAGCATAAGGCGTCGAACTTTCTTCTCGCTGACCAGGTCATTCCCTGGCTTCACATACCCACTCACCTTTAACGCTTCGTAGAGACCGGTTGTGATCTTTTCGAGTTCCTCCACCTTGGCCGGATTTTTTTTCACGGGCTCTTGCTTTTCCCGATGCGGTACCGATGACGAGTCGCGAGCCAGCTCATATAAGCAGACCGCCACCGCTTGCCCCAGGTTCATCGAAATGTTCCCTTCGCAGGTCGGGATGGTCAACAACCAGTGGCAGTAGGTGAAATCCTGGTTTGAAAGACCAAATTTCTCGGACCCGAACAGCAAAGCAACTCGATCCGTCTCAAGATGCTTTCGGATCGATCCCGCGGATTCTTCGCCTAGCCGTTGCAGTGGATTGTGCAAGTCTCGATCGCGGACCGCCGTGGTTCCCACTACCAAAGAGCATTCGGCGACCGCCTCTGCCACCGAATCGAACTCTTCCGCGCTCTCGAGGATGTCAGAGGCGCCCACCGCAGACCGGGCTTCACGAAAAGCCAGCCGGTAGGGATTGACGAGTCGTAAATGGGATACCCCGAAATTGCTCATGGCCCGTGCAGCAGCGCCAATATTGAGGGGATTGCGCGGACGCACCAGGACCACGATCAGATTGGTCAGGTCAGAAAAGGCGGACAAGCCGACATTTTACGACACCGAAGCTTCACTTCTATCAGCCGCGATCAGCGAACCAACCGCCGGCGGAGATTACCCGTCATGCTCAAAGCATCGGTTGTGACCAAAGCCAAGTGGGACGTCTCGGTACAGCCGGTGCCTTCTCGTGTCTGAACCCGCGGTAGTGTCGATCGTCCTAAGAGCCTCTCCCGACCGGCGGGCCTCTCAAGCAAGCAAACTTCCGTAATCCTTCTCCGGACGGTCACGAACTTGTAAAAAGAATGTCAAAAACAGGGGAGCAGTCGGCTTACAATGCTTCAAACCGTTGTAAGCTGCAGTAGTC
>Ga0209168_10000708_pt1 | contig 29916 bp, 34 predicted proteins | sample Coa_R1_FD_187156 | JGI IMG/M metagenome (GOLD analysis project Ga0209168, IMG submission 187156) | Surface soil microbial communities from Centralia Pennsylvania, which are recovering from an underground coalmine fire - Coalmine... | ecosystem: Environmental > Terrestrial > Soil > Unclassified ...
TACTCCAATTCTTTGGAGAGGAGAAGGCACTTGCATCGGTCCTGCAGGCTAGCGTGGCTACGGTCGTGCCGGGCACATCACGGTACCCAGCTCCAGGAGTGACCGATGTGCCGAGTCGCGATCGAGCGGATATCCAGAGCACGCGACTCCTCCCGGTACTGGAGCAGTACGGGTTCGACCGTACAAACAAGTATCACATCCCAACCTCGATCTGGCAGGGTACACGAGCGATGGTTCGCGGATTCATACAAGGTTTGTTCACCGCGGACGGAACAGTTCTTGACGCTTCGGCTTCACGGCGATCGGTCCGATTGACCAGTATCCACCGCAGCTTACTCAGGGACGTTCAGCTTCTACTGGCCAACTTTGGGATTCCATCGCGTGTTTACGAAAACCGGCGTCCGGCGGGCTTGCGGAGCCTGCCGGACGGACGCGGTGGGATGGCGTCATACGAATGCCGAGCCTACCACGACCTGGTGATCTCGTGCCACGCGATCGTGGACTTCGCCGAATCCATTGGGTTCCTGCCGGGCTCGGACAAGCAAGCGAAGCTCGAGGCGGTAGCACGACGCTATTCCCGCGGCCCATACCGGAATTCGTTCACGGCACGCATCGCCCAGGTGGTGCCGGGCGGTACTGAGGACGTGTATGACCTTACGGAGGCCGTGAGCCACACCTTTATCGCCAACGGCCTGACCATTTCGAACTGTGGCGAACAATTCTTGGACCCATACTCAAACTGCAACCTCGGCGCGCTCAATCTTTTGACATTCGTGAAACAGCGCTTCGCTGAGCTTCCCCCAAGCGACAACATCAACTGGAACGACCTGACCCGCGCCGTTCACGCCGGTGTGCGCTTCCTCGACGACGTGATCACGTATTCCGATCCGTTGTTTCCCCTGGAGGCCCAGCGCGAGGCGGCACGGCGCTCTCGCCGCATCGGGCTCGGCATTACCGGGCTCGGCGACGTCCTGGCGGCCGTCCGCCTTCGGTATGACAGCGATGAGGCCATTGCGTTCGTCACCCACGTCATGGAGTTCATTAAACTCGAGGCGTACCGCGCGTCCGCAGATCTCGCACACGAGACGAGCGCGTTCCCAGCGTTCGATGCCGACCAACACCTCGCGCAGGAGTTCTTTCACGACTTCCCTGCGGATCTACAACAGCGCATCCGGGAAGTCGGCCTTCGGAACGCGGCGCTGCTCACGGTCGCTCCAACGGGAAGTATCAGTTCCATGGCAGGGGTTACAAGCGGGATCGAACCGATCTTCGCCTTCACCTACCAGCGGCGCAGCGAGTCGTTGAGCCAGGGCTCGTTCATTGTCATGCACCGTCTCGTGGAGTCCTACTTCAAGGCCATGGGAGCGCCAGCGCCTGACCTCCATGCAAGCGACAACCCCAACCGCGTCCTGCGCGAGGCGCTCCCGGCCTTCTTTGTGGCCTCGCACGAACTCGATCCTGTCCTGCCGGTACGGATGCAAGCCGCGATCGCGGCCCAGATCGACAACTCGGTAAGTACCACGGTCAACCTCCCGGAGGACGTCACCAAGGAGACCGTGTCCCAAATCTATCAGCTGGCCTGGGAGCTTGGCTGCAAGGGCATTACCGTCTACAGGGAGCACTCGCGCGAAGACATCTTGAGCGCCACCCCCGCCCCCACAACCTCCTCAGCGACTACGGCTTTGGCCGATCGCGTCACGGAGATTGCCACGAGCGTCGCCCCCTCCATCCCTGGACGCGATGGGCTGAGCCCCGAGCAGCACATCGAGGCAGTGGTCCGCACCCTAGCCGAGCGCCTCCGAGGCGTCCCGGTGCAACTATCCTTGGTGGCTCCATCCGACGAGCCCCTACTCCCACGGCCCGAGTCACTCGCCGGCATGACCCATCGGGTCCGCACCCGCATGGGTACAATGTTCGTCACAATCAACGAGCTCGATGGCCAGCCCGTTGAGGTCTTTTGCCGCCTAGGCAAGGGTGGGACACATGCCGAGGCGGACAGCGAAATGGCCGGTCGGCTAATCTCGTTTGCCCTCCGCGTGCAGACCCCATCACACCTCCAGCGTCTGGAACTCATCGCTGAGCAGCTCGAGGGAATCGGTGGCGGGGAACCTGTAGGCTTCGGGGCCAATCGGGTCAAGTCGATCACCGACGGTGTTGCCAAGGGCATCTATCAACATCTCACCCTCAAGCGAGGCATCCCCATCGATCCGGAGGCCGAGACGGAGGAGAACGCTCTCCTGCCATCTCCTCAGGACCCAGTCCCGACCTCCACAAAGAACAGCAACGGCGATCTCTGTCCACAATGCCACCAGTACACCCTCAACACCAACGAAGGGTGCACCAAGTGCATCTCATGCAGTTACAAGGAGTGCTAACATGGGCAGAACTCAAACAACAGTACCTCCAAACACACAACCTGCCGTCGGGAGACCGGATCGCGGACCAGAACAAGTTCTGGTAGTTCCACGTATACGATTGTTCCCTAACAACGAATTTCACGGGTTTTCTCGCAAAGGGCTAGATTCGTACCTACGCGCGATCAAGAAGTACGCGTTCTTCGCACCGAGGGACCAGGTTGAAGAGGACGCGAGTCTTAAGCAGATCATCCCCTACGTGATCCTCCGCCACGACGCGCGCATCTTCCTCGTCGAGCGCACGCGTGGCGGCTCCGAGGCGAGGCTGCGCGACAAGGTGTCGATCGGCCTCGGCGGGCACATCTATCCCGGGGACGGCGACGGCACTTCGGACCGGGTGACGGCGGGGATGGAACGGGAGTTGACCGAAGAGGTCGAGCTTCCCGCGGGGTGGCGCGCCAAGCCGATCGGCCTCCTGAACGACGACGTTGAGGCCGTCGGACGCGTGCACTTCGGCCTCGTGTACGTGGCCGATCTGCCGTCACCGGACGTGCGCGTCCGCGAGACCTCCAAGCTCGCGGGCGTGTTCGCCACGCGCGAGGAGGTTCTCGCCGCGTACCCCCGTCTAGAGTCGTGGTCGCAATTCGTGGTAGACGGCGTGGGTCTGCTGGAGATCTAACCACCAACAACTCAGGAGGAACTCCCCCATGGCAGATATCGCAAAAATCACCGTTGAGGTCGCCGGAGGCATCGGCACTGTCCTGGCAGAGCCGCGGAAGTTCAAGACCGGTTCGCGCGGCTTCTACGGGCAGGGCAAGGTCCAAGGCACGGATGGCCGACGCTTCCAAATCAGCGTCAACGTGGTGGAGATCGGCAGCAAGCCTGCAGCCCCCACGGATAGCTAGCCTGACTGAGAGTATCTGATGACCTCGCGCTCACGACAACCTGACCGTCGGCGCGGGTTGTTCATCACGTTTGAGGGGAGCGAACGGTCCGGGAAAACCACCCTCATCCAATTGCTCGCTAGCTCGCTCCAGGAAAGTGGATACCCGGTCCTGGTCACGCGTGAGCCTGGCGGAGACACCCAAATCGGGGCGTTCCTTCGCCAGACCCTGCTCTTCTCGACTCGCCTGCAACGCGAAACGGAAGCGCTCCTGTTCGCCGCGGATCGCGCCGAGCATGTCGCCACGATCATTCAGCCCGCCCTTGAGACTGGCACCATCGTGTTCTGCGATCGCTACATCGATTCGTCGGTTGCGTACTAGGGCGCCGGACAAGCGCTCGGTGTGGATTGGATCCTCCAGCTTAACCGATGGGCAACCCATTGCCTGATGCCAGACGCAACGTTTTTCTTGTTCCACACCCGCAAGAACCCCGAGGATCGACCTACCGACCAAATCGAGGCACGCGCAGAGGAGTTCTTCGCCCGCACGAATCACGCTTATCGTGATCTCACCACGCGCTACCCGCGGCGCATCATCCCAATCTGCACGGACGATTCCGTCGCGCTCACCCAACGAGAGATCCGCCGGCTCATGCGCAATCTGGTACTACGCAAGCGTATCCGACCGACTTCCCCAGGATCCTTCGACCAGCACAACATAACGCCCGCCCAACGGCGGGCGGAATTACCACTGGACCTGACCTAACACACACCCATCATTCACCCGGCGTGCGTACGTGAACACCCCGCCCTTCATCACAAGCTCTGGAGGCCCTCTCATGAAGACGCCTATGTACGTACTCAAGAAGCGCTAGGGTGCCTACGGGCTCTACCGCGATCGCCGCCTCGTCGGTCTGGATGCCACCATTACGGTCACTGGGCTCGGCATCGTGACCGTGGAGTACACGCCGGCGGCTCGGCCCAACGAACCCCGGGTCTCCCATGACATCCCGGCTGTCTTGTTCAGCATCGGCACCCAAGCTGCTACACCGCACAGGACTGCACGAGCACAGAAGCAGGCCGCCGCATAACATACTCTCGGCCCCACACCCCAAAGCCTACTCACCTGCTCTGGCATTGATCACAATAAACCGACCTACTTATGGAGGTATGCCAATGGCCGTCGTACTCCTACCCTCCGTAATTTCAGACGAACCGCAAGCGCCGCCGCAGGCCGCAAGACCGACCAAGGCCAGGCAGCGCCGAACCAAACTACCTGCCTGTGCACGTACACCCGCGACCGCGAAGCCCGCACCGCGTCGCGTTGTCGCGGAACCGGACGGCCCCACAGTAGATCTCCTCCTGGTCCATACCCCGCCTACGAGGCCTGCACCACCTCGCAACGGCGTCAAACGATGGGTGCGAGCCGGGATCATCTATCGCGAGGTCTCGCTCCAAGAGATCTGCGAAGACCCGTATGAGAACACACGGAGTTTCCATCAATACAACGGAATGGTCCGCGCGAAGCCGTACCGCGGGTAGCATGCGTCGCTCTCCGCTTCGCCGCCGCACGCCACTCCGAGCTAGTCGCGGACAACGTTCCGAAAGCAACAAATCCCGTACCTCCCTTCGCCGTACCACACTTCGCGCCAACACATCACCCCGGTACAGGCTCACACTTCCCTGCGCCACCTGCGGGACGTCTGTCCCGCGGCTGCATCGGTCCCATCACAGACTCGTGTTCTGCTCACGTCGCTGCCAGCACACCTACTATTCCGGCACAAACCATCCGCAGTATCGAGAAGGGCTCATTCCTCCACACGTCCCAGGGTGGGAGCGCCTCAAGGAGCAAGTCCGGAAGCGCGACCACTACCGGTGCGTCGAATGCGGCAAGACACAGGAGGAGAACGGCCGCAGGTTGTCCGTTGATCACGTCCTCCCACGGCGTTGCTTTGCAAATCCGGCTGACGCGGACGGCGAGCGCAATCTAAAAAGTCGGTGCACCCGCTGTCACTCGAAGAAGAGCGCTCGAGCGGAACGCAAGTTCCTCCACGGCGATGTGTTGGAGTTCCAGCGATATCTTGACGACAATCCACGTCCTCAATCGGATCCGGGTCCGTGACCCCAGGCCTACCCCGACAACCCAGGCCCAATTGACCGCGCTGACGGATCCTACCTGATCTACGATCGCGCGGCAGTATCAAACACGTCGCGTCCGTGGCTTCCGGGGCACCCGGGCTGGCTCGCGTTTGGACCAGACGGGATACCACTCGGCTACCACCCGCGTCGATGGAGATGAGGAGGGCATTCTTGGATGCGCGTACCATACAAATACAAAACTGCGGGACATGCCCTCGCCGCCCTTCAACGAGCTTTCCCTCTTGTCACTAACAGACCCCCAGTCATAAGCGCCCGCCCCTGGCGGGCGGATTTACTCCCCGCTGTAATTCGAGCCAAACAGACTCTCTCGGAGGACCACCATGCCCCAATCCCACAGTACTCGACGGCCTACCGTCTTCATCGAAGTTTCCGGTGGCGTCGCCTACGCAACGGCCACGCGTGGGGTCCGCGTAGAGACCGTCGACTGGGACAACCTGGAGTACGAGAGTGATTACACAATCAGTGACCTGTACGCGCTGAAGACCCGCATCGCCACTCTCCCCCGCACCCGTGCCCGACATAACGCACTACGGAACCTGACCCGCTTGATCGCAAAGCGCGAGCACGACGCATGATCACGAGCCTGTACGTGGGCCGGCCCACCATGCGGCCTCACCTCAATACCCGCGTTCGCCTGCGGTTCAATCCGGACAGTTCCCTAGCCGGCCGAACAGCAGAAACGTGGGCAAGGTCCATCGCCCGAGATCTCTGGGGACACATCAACGACCAGAAAAAGGTCCGGGCGCGCGCCCTCCCTGGCCCGACCTGGTGGTTTTCCTGCTCCGGCCACGGCGGGTACGTCATGATCGCCCGAACCGACCAGGTCCCCACGTGGTGGAGCCACTTCGTTGAAGATGGCCAGCCCGTCTGGACGGATGGGCAATATGCACCTAATATCGCCGCGTACGTGTTCGAGGAAGACTGCAACTGGGCCGTGCTCTACGCCACGTACTACCCGCAACTCATCGAGCGCGGCGCCCACGGCCACCCCACCCTGCAACAGGTTCTTGCAACTGTGGCCAGCGAGCAGCCTCAAGCCATCAAGGACGCCCTGCTCTCAGGCTCAGGCACCCTCTCATGAGACCACTTGTCATCCCGCCGACGATCCGCACCGCCTTAGACAATGGGGCCACCCTTGTGATCTCCATCAGTGGTGGCAAGGATAGCCAAGCGATGCTCAACACGCTCACCGCGGCGCATCGGAACTTTGGCTGGTCCGGTTCACTCCCCGCCGTTCATGCCAACTGGGGGCGCGCTGAATGGCCCCAAACACTCGGTCACTGCAAAACCCTATGCGTGCAGGCCGGTATCCCGTTGACCGTTGTTCAGCGTACCCCCGGCGGAGATCTTGTGGATCGATGGAAGGAGCGCATGGAGACGCTGCGCGGCACCGGTAAGCCGTTTTGGAGCTCGGCTGCTCAGCGCTACTGCGCGTCAGACTTAAAGCGGAACCCCATCAACGCGTTCCTCCGCCAATCCACGCACGTCGTGAGCGCCGAAGGCATCCGAGCCGAAGAAAGCCCCGCGCGGACTCAAAAACCCGTATGGGCCGTCCGAGACGCGATCACGACCCGCACCCGCGCCGCGTACACCTGGTACCCACTGTTCGACTGGCCGGTCGCCGACGTTTGGGACGCCTGCGAGACCAGCCTCGACGATCTGGCTCGGCGTCGGCAGCTCTTTCGCGCTGGCTCTCACCACGAGGCGCTCGACGGCTGGCCCGCCCACCCCGCCTACGTGTTCGGTAACCAGCGCCTGTCCTGCGCGCTCTGCATCTTGGCCAGCAAGAATGATCTGATGATCGGAGCGCAACACAACCCTGATCTCTACCGGGAACTCGTTGACATGGAGAACGAGAGTGGCTTCTCGTTCCGGTCCAACTTTGCGCTCAAAGATCCACCAAGAGGCGAGCACGCAGACTCGTAAACGCTTGCCCCAATCCACCCACTCCGTTTCCAGGAGATCTTCCATGCCAAGAGAACCAAGATCCCACGCACCCACACCCCAAGCCGTCCCAGTAGACCCAAAAAACGTCGAGCTCGAAGGTCCTTATGAGTGCCCAACTTGTGGAGGCAACATCATGCTCGATGCTACCTTTCTCGACCAAGTAGGGCTTACCATCGCTTGTCCATACTGTCAAAATGCCTTCTGCGTTCCCGAGAAACCAGCACAAGGAGTTTAACGCGGCCGCCACACGGCGGCCGGAGTCTCTACCCGTCTCTTTCAACCTCCATACCTATGAGCACATCCTTACGAACCACCACATCTCGCGCCGCGCGCCCTAAGAAGCGGCAGCGGACCATCACCGTGGCCGATGCACTTATCACCCCAGAGCCCGTGGCGGCAAACCCACAAGTGATCAGCAACGGTCGGACCCGTAGCATATCATTACTTGGCTCACGGAACTTCGCGTTCGCTGTCTCATCGTGGAAAACGTAGGCGAGTTCGTTGACTGGGGTCCGGTCGACGTCCGTACCGGTCGTCCGCTCAAGTCTCGCCGCGGCGAGTATTTCCAACCGTGGGTCGAGGCGATCAAAGGACTCGGGTTCCAAGTCGACTGGCGGATCCTTAACGCGGCGGATTTTGGGGAGGCCACGACCCGACAGAGATTCTTCCTCATCGCTCGCCCCGATGGCAAACCGCTGCAGTGGCCCAAACCGACCCATGCGCGCATCCCCCAAACGGATGCTCTGTTCGGCACCAGCCGGGCACGTTGGCGGCCAGCTAGAGATATCATCAATTGGAGTCTCCGGGGCACGTCCATCTTCACCCGCAAGCGTCCACTCAGCCCCAAGACACTTGCCCGAATCTACGCTGGCGCGGTCAAGTTCAAGTGGCCCGAGCCCTTCCTGGTCATTCTCCGGCAGCACATGACCGCCCAGAGCATAGACCAGCCCCTCCCGGCGTTCACCGCCGGTGGGCAGCATGTCGGGCTCGCGCAACCCTTTGTGTTCGCCAACCGGAACAATAATGTCGCCAAGATCCCAACATTGACCCCGTGCCCACAATCTGCACGCGCGGTAACGCAGCGCTGATCGAGCCGTTCATCGCAACCGTCGCTCACGGAAACAACAAGGACGAAGAGAATCCCGATGCACGCCGCTGCCGCAGCTTGGATGAACCCTTGCAAACCATTCATGCCGGTGGCGGGAAGTTCGGCGTTGTCGAGCCGTTCGTCTTCCGGATGAACCAAGGCAAAGAACGCCTCGGGGAGCAGCGCCCGGTGGACCAGCCGCCATGCACTGTCACCGCGAGTGGAACCGATCTCGGATTGGTTGAACCGGTCGAACCCTTCATCCTCAGTCGGCATGGCGATCGCGACGGAACCCAATCCGCCCGCGCGCACAGCCTCAACGATCCCACCCCAACGGCAACGTGTGGGGGTGCTGGATACCTGGTCGAACCGTTAGTGCTCCCGCAAGGATCCGACGCAGCACCTCAGTCGATCACAGACCCGCTATCCACTGTTGTCACCGTGGACAGACACGCAATCGTCGAGCCGTTCGTACTCTCGCAACAGTCTGGTGGAGCACCGCGGTCCGTCGAGGATCCTGTCCCCGGTATGACCTGCGATGGCGCGCACGCGCTAATCGCTCCGTACTATGGATCCGGATCTGGCGAGACATGCCGGAGCGGTGACCAACCACTTCCGACCGCCACGGCAAAAGCTCGCTTTGGTATGGTCGTCCCGGTCACCCATCACGGTTCTGATGATCGCGCTCGAGACATCGACACCGATCCGCTCCCAACCGTCACGGGCGCCCACCGAGGTGAACTCGCCTTTATCGCTGCGAGCTTCGGCGAACGGGGCGGTCAGGCCCCACGCGTTCATTCGGTTGACGACCCGGCGCCGACCGTCTGCGCTCAGGGCCACGTCAATCTCGTGCAGTCGGGCCAAGACTACGACATCCTCTTCCGCATGCTCGAGCCATCCGAACTTGCCTCAGCCATGGGCTTCAATACTGACGAGACCAAGTACGAGTTTACGGGCACCAAGACCGATGTGATCCGGCAAATCGGCAATGCCGTCCCGGTTAACCTGGCGGCCGCGCTCGTCGGCGCTCTCTTTGAGTAACCTGGGGCACGTATCATGACGATGCCACGCCCGTCCGCACAATCACTGACCATACCACCGGCCTGGCGTACCGGGAACAGGGAGTTCGACCAAGCCCTAGTCCGGCTCGCAGGCTATCATCGTTGTACCACCCTGGGGACAACACCCGTGATCGTGATCGGGGAAAAACCCACACTTCGTCTCAGCGCAGACTGGGCGAACTACATCAACACCCTCACAACCGTCCTTATTATCGGCCATCGAAACAACTGGATCCGGCTACACGTCAACCGCCAAGGCCGGGCAGCCTATCTGGCCTATGATCCGGCGGGCAAGGATTAAGATGCCCTCTTGCCCCGCGAACGTTCCCTCCCCACCCCTCCGGCGAACACGTACACTAACCCTGCTCTTTCGATCCGAGGAGTAGAACCCATGCGCGCAACCGTGTCATCCGAAGCCTTCCTGCCGGCCCTCCGAGCGGCCACTCGTGTTGTCCCAACCAGGAATCTCATGCCAATCCTGAGCACCATCCTCCTTCAGGCAACAGATTCGCACCTCCAGATCGCCGCAACAGACCTGGAGCTCACGCTCCAAACCGAGCGCGAGGCTGACGTGACCGAGCCAGGCATGATCGCCCTCCCGGCCCGATTGCTTGCCGAGATCGCTGCGGACCTTCCTGGTGAGCGAGTCACCATCAATAACGCCGGGGCTGTCTCCAAAATCGCCTCCGGTGCCGCGCGCTTCGAGCTCACCGGGATGTCGCCCGAGGACTTTCCGGCCCTTCCTGAACCGGAGGCCGACGCGATCCTCCAGCTGCCAGGGAGCGCCCTTCTCGCTCTCATCAAGGCTACTGCCTACGCCGTGAGCACCGACGATGCGCGTCCGTTTCTCACCGGAGTCCTTTTCACCATCGAGGATTCGGTACTGCGTATGGCGGCCACGGACGGCGGCCGACTGGCGCTGTACAGCCTGACTCTTCCCGAAAGCACCGGCACGACGTTTTCGGGCATCCTCCCACGCCGCATCCTCACCGAGGCCGTCCGGCTCGTGCCTGCCAACACGGACATCTCCCTCTCGTGGCGTGAGAACGCGCTTGCCATCAAGGCTGGGCCCACGCGGCTCACGTCTCGTCTCATCGCCGGCGTCTTCCCGACCTACCAGGCAGTCCTGGACCAGGCTACCAAGCACGTCCTCACCCTTACGGCGCCGCGGCAGCCTCTCTTGCGCGCAATCAAACGCGTCAGTATCGCGTCCGCTCAAGCGTCCCACGTCGTGAAATTCAGCGTCAAAGACAAGGTACTCATGTTGTCGGCGAACGCGCCGAGTGTGGGATCCGCGTCCGAACCTGTAGCCGTGACGGCCGACGGAGACCCCCTCTCGATCGCCTTCAATGCCCGGTTCCTAATCGACGCGCTCGAAGCTATCCCGGCCGACACGATTCGGATCGGTCTAACCGGAGCGATCTCACCCGCCCTCATGACTCCCGCCGACGCGGCCGAGCCGTTGTGCGTACTCGCTCCCGTACGGACATACGACTAAGGAGGCTTCTGATGAAATCCCGAATACTGAGCCTTGGGCTCTTGCTCGCGCTCGTTCTCGCCACCCCATCCCTCCTGGTGGGGCAAACCGGGAACGCTCCAAACTACACCCCGCCACCAGGCGCCCTTAACCCATCAGTCACCCAAGCCAACATCTACCAGACGATCTGCGTCCACGGCTGGACAGCGACCGTACGACCGCCCGAGGCATACACGGAACAGCTCAAGCGCGAACAAATCGCCGCCCGGCACTTGCCTGGGGGTCTTCGGGCATTTGAAGAAGACCACTTCATCCCGCTCGAGTTGGGCGGCAGCCCAACCAGCCCAGACAACCTGTGGCCGCAACTATGGCCTCAGGCTCGGCGCAAAGACCAATGGGAAACCAGCCTCAATCGCGCCGTTTGCGCCGGCCGGATGTCGTTAGCCGATGCTCGGCGGAAGATCGCGGATCCAAACTTGTGGTGGTAACATACCCGAGGCTCTTTCAACCTGCTGTGCCGAGGAGTCTATAGATGCAATCTCGCCGGAACATACCGTTCTTCGGTCGCCCAGTCCGAGTACGGAGTCTATCGCCCTCACATGCGCGATGGCGACAAGGTGTGTCGTGCTGGAGTCGTCCTTCGGAGTGCTCGCGTCCATTTGGGATCGACAGCATCGCCCCCCCCCGTGTGCAGGTTCTACGAACCGCCTCGTGTACGAGGCTGAGTCTTAGTGACGACCAAGTGACTCCACTCGGATTCGTTCGGCCTCGTCTAGGAGCTGAGACCGAAGATCCCGCGGCATCGGTCTACCAGTCAGAGCGAAAATGACGGTAGCCGCCTCTAACCGGCACACGTCGCTCGGTGCGCGCAGTGCATCCTCGAGCGCGCTTATGGCCTCCTCGTCTCGGTCTTGCGCTAGAAGTCTCCGGACGAACGACTCCAGGGACATGGCGTCACCCCCGCGACCGCCGTTAGAACGTTAGTACCCGACAGGGAGGGTGTACAGACGTCCTCCGACAAGAATCTTCAACCCGACCATATCGGCAGTCGCTTCGACGTCGCTGAGTGTTCGCTCGTCTCAACAATCTTGCGCAAGTGCCACAACTTCTATTTCAACGGCTGCACCGCGGCGTAGCTTCGCAACCTGCACGACCGAACGGGCCGGAAAGTTTTCTTGGAAGTACAACCAGTACGTTTCGTTCATGATGCCCCAATCGTTCAAATCTCTCAAAAACACGGTTGCCATGATGACCTGATCGATCGAAGACCCGGCCGCTGCCAGGACCGCCTTGATGTTTTCCATGACCTGCTTCGTTTGGGTCCGGATATCACCCTGGATGAGTTGATCGGTTCGCGGGTCAAGCGCCACCTGCCCCCCAACGAAAACCAACCCGTTGGCAACGACCGCCTGCGACTGTGGCCCAGGCGTGGCAGGAGCTTGGTCAGTTTTGATAATCTGTGCCAGCATCACGTGCTCCACTCAAACTCGCACGACCGTGGACTGCACTCCGTCCTGTCTTCTAACCGGCCGAGAGATCTATTGCGCGGTGCTGCTTCATGACCGTCTCTCGTGCGCCCGCGGCTCGACGCCACGCATCATCGTAAGTTCCAGCGATTCCATGGCTGATCGGCACGGAGAACGATAACGTGGACCCCGTCAGACCCCGCAGTACTTCCCATGCGTACCCGTCGCCGGAATCTCGCCGCGCAATGCGAATCGGGTACGAAAAGCGCCCCTGGGCCAAGGGCTCTGGATCCTCGTACCTCGCCATTCCGAACGCACTTCCCCGTATGGGCTCTTGACCTGCTTTTTGTTCCTGGCTTTCGCCCATAGCGCCTGGACGGTTTTACTGATGACCATTAACGACCGCTGTTCCCCGAATCCCGAAGCCTAACGATCCTGCAGCGTCAGCGGTCCTCGAACAGTTGCAACGCCTCTGATTTCAATTCGCCCCTACCGACCAGACCATCGATGATCGGTCGGAACAACTGGAAATCCACGGGAGACACACCATCGGGCTTCCTGCCGTACCTCAACAGGAACAATAGTCCCTTCAGTGTTTCGGCGTAGTGAACGCTTCCCCGTTTCTTGAAGTCCGTGGCATTCTTGGCGGTGAAAGATGCATACTCAGCGAGATCCACCTCGCGCCCGGTGTCGGCGATGATCCTTGCTAGGGACGAAGCCTTCACCGAGTCTACAAACTCAGCTATCGAGAAGTCTCGGGAGATCATTACGAGCTACTCTCGCCCTTCCTGTTCTTCCACCGAGCCCTTGCGGCTTGAGTGGCAATCTCTCGCCTGCGTTTGGCGCTAAGGCTCTTCGCCCGGGCCTTCCCGCCCTTTGACGGGGCACCTTTGGCCACGGCCAGCTTCGCGAGTCCTACCGCTAGAGGATTCTTGTTCATCACCAACATTGTACTTGCGCCGCAGCACGGAGTCAACCCGGTCGTACCTTATCCCTTGACTGCTTGCACCGCAGTATGTTATGCTTGCACCGAAGAAGGGAATATGCCCGGCCGGACCGGAGTCGACTCGCCAAGGTTAGATAGAGCGGTACCCTCTTGATCTTTCTGGCCATGCCCGAAGGCTTGCGGGCATTGCGGCTCCCCCCCTTCCCAAGTCACCACTACGCTCTGCCCTGGTGCCGTCCCTGTTTCGGAGAAAGGGTTTACCGCGAGACGCTGGAACAGTCCTCGCGTCGATCTAGGCGGCAAGAGCACGGCGGGAAGGAGTGTCAGGGATCGTGGATTCGTTCATTGCGCAGTTGAAGGAAATGGCGGAGAAGATTGGGACGAATGTGGGGATGCAGGGAGCAACCGCCGCCCTCAAGTCACTCAGGGCGCTCTTTGTCTCCCTGCGGGAGCGAGTACGACGCACACCACAATCCCAACATCGCACCTGGGGAACGAAATGGGATCGGGAACTCGACGGCCTCGTCTCAGACCTCGCGCCTGCCTTTGCCCTCGGTCAGGATACGTCCCTACCCGTGTCGATCTTCCGCATGCAACGGCAGCAAGACGCGCAGTGGCGCGGGATCCACGGCAACTTGTTGGTCCTACAAACCTGGTATCACTTGTGGGACCAACAGCGGCGCACGAATCCCACACCGCGCACGGTGGATCGCCTCCTCCGGGATATCGAAACCCTCGTGTCGATTGCCCTGTTCACGAGTTGGGCTGGCTTGGAGATTGAGAAATGGGCTCGCGATCTCTCCCGCGACGAGTTCGGATATCAGCAGTACAAGGTAACCGCGCAACGGTTCGACCTGTTCCTCACAAACTTGGAGAGTTTTCTGCGCAACCTCCCGGACGAGTTCACCTCGACCACTACCGAACAGCACCGTCTCTTTCCGCGCATGAGTCCGTAACTGTCCGGGCCGCGACTTTACTCTGGTTCTTTAGACGGCACGTCTTCAGTCGCGTCGCCGTTCAAGGGGACCACCTCGTCGGGACGCGGGAGTTCCCGTTTCTCTCGTCCCTTCCGCCAAGGATCACCTTCTTGGCGGCGTCGGTGAAACGGCTCACCTCGTGCAGCAACAACGCCTCAACACGTGACGTGATCCCCTGCCTGCCGTAATCGGGTTTCTCTTTCTTTCTCTACAACTCGAAGAACGGCGAATTCCACGTATGCCCACGTGCGTCATGTGCGTCCTGCATCGCGCCACGAGATTTTCGCCTCATCTGCGCTGAAGCAGCCTGGAGCAGACGACAGATACCCTGACGTGCGCAGCAGCGATGGCAGCGCGCAGGCAGAGGAAGTGCGCGCAGCGCCATGGTCGTTGTGCGCGTTGTGGTGCTCAGCACGATTTGCAGCACCTCTGATGCCCTCTGCTGTCCTGTGGATTAGCAAGGGATTAGCAAAACGGACCTTTCCGTCGTCGGTGCCCCACTACGGCCTGCGGGTGCGCGGTGGCGGTGTTCTGGTGCCCCTAAGATCGGGCGAGGACCCGATGGTCTTGCATGGACTCTCTCCCTATCGTTGTGGGGTATACATCTGCCGGAGGGTGCCGATGCTCGTTCGGGAGTGCATGATCACCAACCCGCTCATGATCGATGCGGGGGCCACCGTAGGCACGGCGGCCCGGTCCCTGCGGGCCGCGCTGAGGGGGCGGTTGTGCGTCGTGGCGGGGGACCGGCTCGTCGGCGTCGCCACCTGGGCGGACTTGATGCGTGTCCTCCCGTCCTCCGATGGCACCTCAGAGGACATCCCTGTCGCGGACGTAATGACGAGGAATCCCGTGGTGGCCCATCCGGGGGCCTCGATCGAGGAAGCCGCCCGCGTCTTGTACTGGCACGGCCTTGACGCGTTGCCGGTGGTGGAGGACCAGTCGCTCATCGGGCTCGTCACGAGCCGCGACATCATCGGCGTCTTGATCCGCCGTGTCGGGGCGGACATCCGTGGCATCACCATGACCGTCAACGTCCCACGCGACCTATCAGGCCTGCATCGGCTAGCGGAGGCGCTCGGCGCGCTGCGGTCCGGCCTGTCTCCGTTTGCGCTGAATATGCGGGTGGATCAATTTGAGGCGCGGGCTCGAATACGGACGACTTCTCCGTCGCTCCACGTCGCGGAGCATCTCGCGGCGGCGGGCTTTGCGATCTCTGAGTTATCCCTCGATGCCTCGGTGGAGGAACCAAGACACCGCCCGCGTCGCGGGCGCGATGACGGCTCCACGCCGGGACCTCCCTCCACGTCTCGCGACCCGCGAGAGTAACCGAGCCACAAGAAAGACCGCGCCCCTGACGTGCGGCACGGCCTCTCTCGAAGTACCATCGGCTTCGGCGGGCGTGCGTCACCGGCGCGAACGTCACGCACTTCTTCGAGACCTCGATGCGTGTCATCGCGGACATGTGGTATGGTGCTGGAGGAGGATTGTCTCATTGCCCCCCGCCCTCTTTGTGCGTCCCGGATCATAGCGTAGTTCGACCGATCGTACTACGAATGGCGCCGGGAGGGTGTCGCATCGTACGGAGATTTTCAGCCTAAGAGAACTCTACAAGCCCGCTTCTTGGCCCAAATTGTGAACAACAGTCAGTGTCCTGCCTACGGTCCGGGCCAGAAAACGATCGGCTACGGGCTCCTAGCACAGCACTATTCGCGCCGTCCGACTGATCCCGTAGGCTGCGATTGGGTACCTTCTCCTCCTGGCAGATGCTTCCACCCCTCCAGCCTATGCCAGGAGGATGCATCGGAGCGCAGCGAGGCTGCACGAAAGTTGGCGGGTGAACGCAGAGCCGCGTCCACTCGCGGGCGACCTGTGGGAACATCGGCCTGGCGGAAATGATCGGCACGAACCTGGTCGAGGGTGGGTTGACAAGAATTAGGGAATGTCACTTCATGAACAAGTGCACTCACGTTGGGACTTCGTGTGTACAATCGGGGGCTGAGTGTTCACAGATCCCTCCTGAACGTCATCCTGTACGAAGAGACCCCAGAATCCCGACGCGTCGATGAGCTGCGTCCAAATGGGCCGTCCCCGCACTTTGAGTGCGGATTTCGGCCCATCGTGATCGCTCGTTTCGGAGCATCTGATCAGGCGTTTCGCTCCATCGTGATCATCCGGACGGAGAACTGGGTTGGGCTCCTCCGGATGAGAGGAGTGCAGGAACTGAAGACGGAAAGCCCCGGTTATCCGGCCCTGGGGCCGATAGCCTTGTCGCAGTGGGGGGGTGAGCGAGTTGGCGTCCACGGAGACGATGACGCTCAACATGGGGCCGCATCACCCCAGTACGCACGGGGTGTTGCGACTGGTGCTCGAGCTCGAGGGCGAGATCGTCCGCAAGTGCACGCCCGTGATAGGGTATCTCCATACCGGGATCGAGAAGGAGATGGAGACCCGCACCTATCACCAGAACGTGACCCTGGTGGACCGGATCGAGTACCTGGCCACCTACAACGAGGAGATGGCGCTGTATCAATCGGTGGAGCGCCTGTTCGGGCTCGAGCCGCCGCCTCGGGCGCGGCACATCCGGATCCTGATGTGCGAGATGAACCGGATCGCGAGCCACCTGATCTACCTCGGCGCGGGCGCGATGGATCTCAACCTCAGCAGCGTCTTCCTGTACTGCATCCAGGATCGCGAGCACTTCCTCGACCTCTCGGAGATGATCTCGGGGCAGCGCATGATGCCGGGGTACTTCCGCGTCGGCGGCGTCGCCGAGGACATCCCCGACGGGTTTGAGGCCGCGGCGCGGAAGTGGGTCGACGGGATGGCCGGCCGGCTGGACGAGTACGACCGCCTGCTCAGGGACAACCTGATCTGGCGTGAGCGGCTCGAGGGCGTGGCACTGCTCTCCCGCGAGGACGCAATCGCGCTCGGCGGGACCGGACCGGTCCTCCGCGGCTCCGGCGTGGCGCACGACGTCCGCAAGGTCCTGCCGTACGGCGGGTATGACGAGTTCGAGTTCGACGTGCCGGTGCAGACCGGGTGCGATGCGTTCGCCCGCTACCTGGTGCGGATGGAAGAGATGCGGCAGTCCCGGCGCATCGCGCTGCAGGCGCTGGATCGTCTGCCGGACGGGCCGGTGATCGTGAACGACCGCAAGGTCGCGCTGCCCCCGCGCGCAGAACTCGCGCGGAGCATGGAGGCGGTGATCCACCAGTTCAAGCTCGTGAGCGAAGGGATGCACCCCCCGGCCGGCGAGAGCTACGTGGCCACGGAGTCACCCCGCGGCGAGAAAGGGTACTTCGTCGTCAGCGACGGGAGCAATAGGCCCGTGCGCGTGCACGTCCGAGCGCCGTCGTTCTACAATCTGCAGACGCTGCCGGCCATGGTCGTGGGACGACCGCTCGCGGACGTCGTCGTCGCGGTCGCCAGCATCGACATCGTGCTGGGCGACGTGGATCGTTAGCCGAAGGTGCGAGTGAGACACGCGAGCGGTGCGCGGACGATCACGGGTACCCAAGCGTCAAGTCTCGAAGAATCGAATCAGCCTTGGCCGGGCGTCGATGACGCTCAGCAAGTTGCTGACCTACGTCGCGGCTGCTTGCGATTTTGACGATCTGGAGCTTCTCCATGCTCGTGGCGCTCGTTGACGCCGAGGACGAGCGGCAGGCGAGACTCAAAAAGCCGCTGCCGGGTCGATGCCACAGGGCAAATTCCTGACCTATTGGTCTTTACTGTTCGCGATCCTGACGATCTGGGGCTTCTCCGTCCTCGTCGCGCTGGGCACTATCAAAGACGAACTCCTCGAGGCCTTTAGAAAGCGCTGGGCCACCACGGCGAGAGCGAGGATGGTCTTTACCGATCCGCTGGCCGAACGCTCCATCGTGGAGACGCTGACCGCCTGTCCCATAACCAAGTCTAGTCGCAGAAGTGGGTGCTGGACCAAATGACTCAGATCACGAAACACCTTGGGCTCCGTGTCCGGACCTTCGTACTCCAGGACTCATGGGGACACTTCGTGGTCTATCTTGCGCAGGGGAAGCGTCTCGTCACGTACCGTCTCGACAATGCGCGGGTCGTGGACGCCATCGCGGGCAAAGCCGACCAACTCGATCGGATCCGCAAGGTCGTCGAGCAATATCTCCAACAGGAGTTTCTGGGACAGGCCACGCCTCCGAAGACACCGCCCCCAGCGTCAAGCGGACCCGCCGCGGCGGCAACGGCAGGTGCTGCGACCGGTGTCGTTGCTGGTCCCGGCGCGTCTCGGGCGGCGCCCATAGGGTCTCCACCGGCCAGCGGAACGGCGGGCGGCGTTGAGATGAGTCGCGAGGAGCGGATCGCCGCGGCCAAGGCTAAGGCGGTAGCGCTCGACGCGCTGGACGCGGCGTCCGGCGGGCTAACGTCGCAGCAGCCTCCGCCTGACAAGAACTCCGTGGACCGCTCTTAGACGATGCCGAGCACCTTCGCCGCGCGCTTCACGTCGCGAGGCTTGACCCACAGAATAGCGCCGAACTGACCGGCGCCGGCGGCGATGGCGTCGGTCGCCGTCACGTTGATCTTCTCTTCGGCCAACCTCGAGAAATAGTCCACCAGCGCCCCGGTACGGTCCTCGCCCTCGATCACGAACACTTTCTTCGGCCCGATGATCTTCCAGCGCACCTTCCTGGCGGCGGCCTTGAAGGCCGCAGGATCGGACGACACGAAGTCGAGTTGCGCGCGCCGACCTTTCGGAAAACCGTGGAAGGCGAGAAGGTGAACGCCGGCGTCCCTCAACATGCTCAAGGCTCGGGCCCCCTCTCCGGGCCTGTCGCCGGTCTCAATATAGAAGTAGTCAAGGAGCCGTATTGTGTCAGCCATTTGCCTCTCCCCCCTGGTCGCTCTGCGGCTTTCCCCATGCGCCTCGTACCTTGGTCCTGAGGGTCTTTTCCCTGAGAGATTCTTAGTCGGCGTCAGCTCTCTTCCTGACGTGACTGCGGCTCCAGGATTTCCTGCCACTCCACCTCGTCGCCGCGCACCCTCCGGAGATCAAGGTGGATCGAGAATGGGGGAACGAGGGCGAGCAGGTTGGGTTCACCGCGCGCCACACCCTCCAGTGCCGTAAGTGCCTGATCGATGCGCTCGACGATCTGTGCCACGTCCACGCCGAGGTAATGCGGCCGGAGGGACAACAACTGGTCGCGGGCCTTGCGGAACTTAATGCGTGCGCCCTCGGAGTTGCCGCGTTCGAGATGGACGAACGCCGCTGCCAGGATCATCAGCCCTCGGTAGAGGTGGCTCTGCACCCGGTTCCAGACCACTACCATCTCTTCGTGGTGGGCGGCCGCCATGTATTCCCGGGCGTTGAACTTCTCAGCGTAGTCGCGTAGGGGCGCTGGAAGTCTCCCCGGCACGGGTTCCAGACGGGGTTCGTCCATCAGCCAACCCTCGAGCCCGACTACGTCGGGTCGGGTACAAGCTTGAGCGGGATCCCCGGCTGCGCTCTGGCCAAGAGGGCGTGGAGGCTACTCACGCCGAACCGGTCGGCCCACTGGCGGGCGGTGTCATTGCCGGGGAAGAGTCGCTCCGCGGCCCGGACAGCCTCTTCGCGCCGGCGAATAAGAAGCCACACATGGGGCGGCGAGAACGGCGGCTGCCAGGAAAACAGGTCCCCCGCAGGCACACCGGTCCTCCTCGCGACCTCGTCCACGCTGCCTTCACCGGCGCGGATCGCGCCGATGGCGCCGGCCGCCAGCGCGCAGCAGCGCAGGTCGGCCGCCATCAGTTTGGCGTGGACGGTGGCTCCCGGTCCGTAAAACACGGGGATCAACTCGGCCTCAAGACTCTCGATCGGTTCCAGCGGCACCCCCCGTTCGCGCATTACGTCCAGCGCGGCCAGGGTAGTCCACAGAGTGCCGGGATCATCCGCACGGGCTAGATCTTTGCGCGCGGCCACCCACGTCTCGGGCGGGATACGGGACAGCGCTTCTGTGAATACCGCGCGATTGGGTACCCGAAAGCGTACCAGCTGGCACATGCACAGCAACCCCTGACGATGGACTCCGGTCGGCCCGAACGCTCCGCTGCGATGGCAGAGATTCCGTGCGTCGAGATGCTTCTCCTCTGGCCATTCCCACGGAACGGGCGGCTGCGGCCATCCCGGCCCGCTCGTTTGCCCGCACCGCAAGCACACCCGCCGCCCCTGCTCCGATCCACCCGACACGACTGGCAGCACCATGGCTGCCGCACCCAGACCATTTCCGCGGATCCACAATCGACCGGTCGGCCACGTGCGATCGTTGCCCGGGGTGTTGGTTGCCATCACCCTCAGGACCGTTTTCACCGTCGCACCATGTGCCCGGTGTGTCCCGCCGCTTGCGGGCCTGGTGCCCGCTACTCTCTACACCTGTTATCACGCCCGTCCGCAGGTGTCGTCGCGATGGCTCAAGTAGCGGCAGCGAGAGGTTCGCCACCCGGGAGGAACCGCGTCCGCTCGTCCGCGGAGGTTCCCCGACAGGGCGTCGACGCAAGGACGAGAAGCACCGCCTCAAGGATTCCGGTTGCCGTGTGTGCTGGCCGCAAGGGTCTCATGTCCCTCGCGGCTCCGGCCAACCCCGCGCGTGACGCAAGGGGGCACGTTGAGGATCATGACCATCCTCAGCGATTTGTTCCTTTAGTGGATGATCGCATTGTCCGTGGTTTCGATGTCGTCTTGACAGACCTCCGTGTAGCACTGGTTGACGTTGCAGAATCCGATTCCGGCGGCACCGTGCAGGGGTCCATGTGTGCCAGGGCGTCTATCCGCCAGAGCGCCGGATCCTTGGGCGGCCTTACAGTTCCAACCGGTGTGCCCAAGTGCGATCGAGATGCGCCTGGACGTAGTGGATTCCATCACGCACAAACCATCCCCTGAGCCACCGAGATACGACAGGGGTGCGGGGTACCCTCTTCGCGCATGGGCAACCTCTCCTCCAGTCGTGGGCTCCCCTGGCCTATGCGGCATCGTGATGGGTGAGCGCTTTCTCGACGCTGGCGCGCCCAGATCTTCGCCGACCAGCAGGACATTGGGGTCGTGATCCATCTGCGCGATGAGGATGGCCGTGTTCGCCTCGCGGTAGGGCATCTCGGATGTCACGAGGGGCGGCCGTCCGGTACCAGCGGTGATGCGGCTGGACCGCCGTAGATATCGTCAAACAACTCGGCGGGGCAGGGCTCGGGGCTCGCCTCGGCGAAGGACACGGCGTCGGCCACAGCTTGGTCCACCTCCGCGGCGATCGCGTCGATCTTTGCTTCATCCAGCGCTCCTTTCGCGCGTAGGCGCTGCTCCAGCAAGAGAAGAGGATCACGCTCCCGCCAGCGCTCCACCTCCTGTTTGGGCCGATATGGCTGGAACAGATCAGCCGCTCCATGCGCCGCGAAGCGGTACGTGATCGCTTCCACCGCATGGGCGCGACCGGTTCGACGGGTCTCGTCAATGATACGCCGCGCAACGTCGTACACGGTGACAACATCCATGCCGTCACATTGCTCATTGGGAATGTCGTAGGCATCGAACCGGCGGGCAAGATTCGTTGCGGCCGACGACTTCGGGACGGATGTGCCCATCGCATATTGGTTGTTCTCGACAATGAACACCACCGAGCATTGCCCCTCGTGCCCCCAGAGTCCCGCCAAGTTGACCGACTCGTGAAACGCTCCGCTGTTCATCGCCCCGTCTCCAAAGAAGCACAGACAGACACGATCCGAGTCGTGATAACGAAGAGCATACGCGGCCCCAACGGCTAGCGGGATGTGGCCGCCCACGATCCCGTACCCTCCATAGAAGCCCCGCGCTACGTCGAACAAATGCATGGAGCCGCCTTTCCCTTTGCACACCCCGGTGCGCTTGCCATACAACTCGGCCATGATCGCCCTCGGGTCCGTGCCTCGAAGAAGCGCATGCGCGTGGTCGCGGTAACTTGCAAAGAGAATATCGTCCTCACGTAACGCCGCGAGGAAGCCAGTGGCGACCGCCTCTTCCCCCGAATACAGATGCAGGTAGCCGCCAATCTTCCCCCGCCGAAAACTTCGCTCGGCTTGCTCCTCAAACCGACGGACAAGGACCATCTGACGGTACCACCCCAGCAAGGTCTCGAGGCTGTTCGCGCCTTGCGGCTCGTCTGCCATCGCCACGACCTCACTCCCCCTCTTTTCGGACCCTGCACACATCGAAGACGATGTGCGATCGAGGGATCGGTTGATGCCACTCGCCTGAGCGCGCATCGCGTCCAGCGCCACAAGCCAGTGGCGCGGGGCCGCCCCCCACCTGCGCGAGAGCCTGCGGTGGATCTCGGCGCCGCGTCTGGAACATCCGCCTCCGGACCGTTGTCGTCCTGCACCTGCAGAGTCGCGCACCGTCCGCGCGACCACGGTCTGCGTCTCGATGGACTCTACCAAGTCGGCGCGCACCGTTCTTTGCGGAAGCGCAAGGAGCCTGTGCGCGGGGGGCGGCGTCTTGTGCGTCACGAGTATGGACCGTCGCGCTACGCGCGTGGTCGGCAGGAACGCCGCCTGACAGCGGCACGGCCGGACGCCGGGGTGTCGTCCAGCTGGCGGCCCGGTAAGGAGGGTTTACCGCGTGTTCGCGAGGAACTCGCACCGTTATCCTCCGTCAGAGTATTGCTTCTCCATCGGGCACAGGTGCGGTCCCTACAGGGCCGCATCCTTCGATGTTGTGATACAACAAAGATGCCACGTGCGCGGTATGGTAGCGTTGACGGAGCGACCGGCCATGATCGGCAGCGTACGGCCCATCACGCCGGCGGCATGTGAAGCGTGATGTGATGCGTCTGGCTTCGCCCGGTGGGATGTCATTTGCCGCGCCTAAGAAGATGTGACGAAGGAGGCGATCTGCGATGCTTGGACGCGCGTTCGAGTGTATCCCGGTGAATACGCGCGAAGCGAAACCGCGCCGGCGCGGGGTCACGGAAGTGCGTGGCCCCTACTACACCCCGATGGGGCAACGCTACCTGACGGATCTGCTCGAGACCATGGGAGACTATGTCGACAGCCTGAAGTTCGCGGGCGGATCGTTCGTGCTCATGCCGGAGGCGAAGCTCCGGGAGCTGATCGAAACGGCCCACCGCTATGGCGTCCTGGTGTCCACCGGGGGATTTATCGAGCGCGTGTTGGCCCACGGGCCACAGGTCGTCGACGCCTACATTCGAACGTGCCGCGACGTTGGTTTCGACATCATCGAAATCTCCAGCGGATTTATCACCCTCCCGACAGACGACTGGCTGCGGATCATCGAGCAGGTCCAGAAGGCCGGCGTGAAAGCCAAACCGGAGGTGGGGATTCAGTTCGGTGCGGGAGGGGCGAGCACCGCGGAAGCGTTAGAAGCGGAGGGTACCCGCGATGTCGAGTGGGCGATCCAGCAGGCGAAGCGCTTTCTCGACGCCGGTGTGGAGATGATCATGATCGAATCAGAGGGCATCACCGAGAGCGTGAAGACCTGGCGCACCGATGCAGCCGCCCGCATCCTCGGGGCGCTCGGGCCGGAGCGGGTGATGTTCGAAGCGGCCGACCCTGCGGTCTTCACTTGGTACATTAAGAACTACGGCCCCGAAGTCAATCTGTTTGTCGATCACAGCCAGATCGTGCAGTTGGAGTGTCTGCGCTCGGGGCTGTGGGGGACCCAAAGCGTGTGGGGGCGCGTCCTGACGTACAAAGGGGGGTAGCTAGGTGCCAATGACGATCGCGGAGACGCTGGCCGGATTCGTCGTGCGCGCTGCGTATGACGATCTGTCGGAGGCGGCGCGGGCGCAGCTGAAACTCCGTGTCCTGGATGCCCTCGGCTGCGCGATCGGGGCGCTACGGGCCGAACCCGTCGGCGTCATTCGGGCGCAGATCCAGGACTTCGGTGGCACGGAGCACTGTACCCTGATCGGTGGCGGGCGCACCGCGCCGGACCGTGCCGCACTGTACAACAGCGCGCTGGTCCGCTACCTCGATTTCAACGATAGTTACCTGGCACCGGGCGAAACGTGCCATCCGAGCGACAATCTTGGTGCGGTGCTGGCCGCCGCGGAGTACGCGTGCCGAAGCGGCCGCGACTTCCTGACCGCCCTCGGGGTCGCCTACCAGGTGCAGTGCCGTCTCAGCGAAACGGCTCCCGTGCGGGCGAAGGGCTTCGACCACACGACCCAAGGCGCCTACGCGGTCGCCGCGGGTGCGTCCAAAGCGTTGGGGCTGGATCGCGACCGAACCGCCAATGCGCTCGCGATCTGCGGGACGGCGTTTAACGCGCTGCGTGTCACTCGGACCGGGGCGCTCTCGCACTGGAAGGGGCTGGCGTACCCAAATACCGCATTTGGGTGCACCCACGCCACCTTCCTGGCCATGCGTGGGATCACTGGCCCTTGCGAGGTATTCGAGGGCAACAAGGGGTTCATGGATGCCATCGCCGGTTACTTCACCATCGACTGGGTGCACGAGGATCTCAACCTAGTCACCAAGACAATTCTGAAGCAGTACAATGCCGAAATCCACGCGCAGTCCGCCCTGGAAGGCGTGCTGGACCTGCAGCGGACCCACGGCGTTCGCGCGGACGAGGTCGAGCACATCGACCTCGAGACGTTTGACGTCGCGTACCATATCATCGGGGGCGGAGAAGAAGGCGAGAAGACGACGGTACGCACCAAGGAGGAAGCCGATCATAGCCTGCCCTACATGATCGCGGTGGCGTTGCTAGACGGTGAGGTCCTGCCCGCCCAGTACCGACCTGAGCGCATTCAGGCGCCGGACGTGCAATCGCTGCTTCGGCGGGTCCACATTCGTCTATCGCCCGCATTCAGCCGCGCCTTCCCAGGCAAGATGGCATGCGCGATCCACATTTTCCTCCGCAACGGTCACATGGTCGAAGCGGTAAAGAGCGATTATGAGGGTTTCCACACGCGTCCGATGAGTTGGGCGACGGCCGCCAATAAGTTTGAACGCCTTTGTGCGCCTCTGATCGACGCACCGCTCCGAACCGCGCTCATGGACGCCGTCGCGCATCTGGAGGATCTTCCCATTACGGCCCTCACCACCCTGCTTGGCCGGATCGCGATCGCTCCCGGAGGCACATAGGGCCCGCCCGAACCACACCGGACCCAGCCAGAGGTCGATTCGCGATCGACGCTCCATGCTTCGCCCCGCATCAATCAACCCGATCGCATCACCGCCTGAGATTTTGCCGCGATGATGGTCAGCAGGTGGTCTCCAACAGCGCGTTGACGAGTGTCGAGGGTGATCGTCCCGCCGTACCCTTCCCGTCCCTCATCGGCAGACTCCACACGTCGTGCGCGCCGTCACCGGTGGACGCAATCGCGTTATCGATACACCCGTGACGTCTGATGATACACGATCGTGTGCGACCAGCGGATGCGCGTATCTGGCACACAGAACACACCGGCCACTATGAGACGATACTCGGTCGGTGCGCGACGGTACCGCGGGCTGTTCCCGGATTCGCTCGAACACCTCCGGTTCCTGTTGGGCAAAACGCTACTGCGACCGTGACTATGTTACCTCGAATGCGACTCTACGACCAACTCTTCGTGCAGCAGAGCGTCTGTGTCCTCCCACACCGTAGTCGCGCCACGGCTGCGTGGACCGCGTGGCACAGACGCCAGTGATCTGCGCTTCGTTACCTTCCCCCCCACTCTTTCATGAGTGTGGTTCGCCTACACCCAACATCAGCGTCGGCAAGCAAGTTCGCATCCAATCCTAATGCTGTAGCGTCGCTTGAACACTCAGTTGGACATTTCCCTTGATGGCCTGCGAGATGGGACAGCCGTCCTTTGCGGCCTCCGCTGCCCGGCGGAACCCCTCGGCGTCGAGGCCGGGGACCACGCCGCGGATCGTCAGGGCACTGGAGACGACCTTCCAGCCTCCATCGACGTGATCCAACGTCACGGCCGCACTGACCTCCAGCCGCTTCGGCGGGGTCTTTGCGTTCGCCAGGCCAAACGCCAGGGCCATGGCGAAGCAGCCCGCGTGCGCGGCGGCGGTGAGCTCTTCCGGGCTCGTCCGCCCTTCGGGCGATTCGGTGCGGACCGCCCAGCTCACCGGCAAGTCTGAAAAGACCCGGCTCGACCCGGCCGTCACCCTGCCGGATCCCGAGATGAGATCCCCTTCCCACGTCGCATCGGCGCGTCGAATCGCTGGCATCGGCTTCCTCCTTAGCTGCGCGATCGTAACGCATGCTCACCGGCCTTGTGCCGGTGGTCTCGACAGAATACCATGCGTTGGTCCAACGGTCGTTGCAATCAACCTCCCCAGTGAGAGCCCAAGCCAGCGCTCCAGACGCACGGGCTATCAACGACCCCGTCATCAGCCTTCGAGCAAGAGGGACTCGGGATCCTCGATCAGCGCCTTGACGCGCCCCAGGAATTGCACCGCTTCGCGCCCGTCGACGATCCGGTGGTCGTAGGTGAGGGCGACATACATCATCGGGCGGATGACGACCTGTCCCCCGCGGGCGACCGGCCGATCGGCGATCCGGTGCAGGCCCAGGATCCCCACCTGCGGCGGGTTGAGAATCGGTGTGCTCAAGAGCGAGCCGAACACGCCGCCGTTGGTAATGGTGAACGTTCCGCCGCGCAGATCCTCGAGCGAGAGCGTCCCTTGCTCGGCGCGCTGCGCAAAATCGCGGATCCCCCGTTCGATCTCGACCAGCGTTCGCCGGTCGGCGTCCCGCAGCACGGGGACGACGAGCCCGTCCTTCGCCGCGACCGCGATCCCAATGTCAAAGTAGCGCTTGAGAACGGCCTCATCACCCCGCATCTCGGCGTTCAGATATGGGAACTCGCGCAACGCCGCGACCGCCGCGCGCACAAAGAACGCGGCGATCCCGAGCCGGAATCCGTACCGTTCCTGCACCAGCGGATTCTGGCGGCGGCGGAGATCGGCGACCGCGCCCAGGTCCACCTCGTTGAAGGTCGTCAGCATCGCCGCGTTCCGCAGGGCCTCGACCAGCCGGCGAGCGATCGTCAGGCGTCGGAGCGACAGGCGAACGTGCTCTTCGGATCTGGCCGGCGCCAATGCCGGTGCGGCGGACGGCGGAGGCTGGTGAAGCGCGCCCTCCACGTCGTGGCGGGTCACCCGGCCGCCCGCGCCTGTCCCGGGGACCGCGCTGACATCCACCCCGTGCTCGGTCGCAAGCCGTCTCGCCAGCGGCGTCGCTGCGGATGGACGAGCGGTGGGCGACTGATCGGGCGGGGTCGGCGCTGCGGTCGGTCCTCCGACGTCCTCGTGGCGCACGTGCTCGGGATCGACTATACCCGCCACAACATCGGGCGGCGGTGCAGGCACCGCCGCGCCGGGGGTTGAGATCTCACCCCAACGGCCCTGGGCGGCGGCCGCGGCGTCAGGTTCCACGACCGCGGTCTCATCCACAACGCCGAGCACGTCCCCCGGTCGCACGTCTGCGCCGTCCGGCTGCGCGATGTGCGTGAGCCGGCCCGCCACATCCGCAGCCACTTCGAAGTTCACTTTCTCGGTCTCGAGCTCGACCAGTACCTCGCCAACGCCCACGGACTCTCCCTCATGCTTCCGCCAGTGGAGCACGCGGGCCTCGAGAACGGACTCGCCGACGGTCGGCACGACGATGTTGGTGGCCACGGCCCGCTACCTCTCCCCGGGGCGGGCGCCGCCCGCCACCCGCGACTCGAGCGCCTGCTGGATCAATTGCGCCTGGGCCGCCGCGTAGCGCGCGTGCGACCCTTCCGCGGGGCTCGCATTCGGGGCGCGGCTCAGGCACTCCACCCGCCCGCCTCCCAGCACCGCCGCCAAGAGCGGTTGCACGAACGTCCACGCGCCCATGTTCTCCGGCTCCTCCTGCACCCAACACATATCCCGTACCCGCGCGTACCGTGTCAGGACCGCCCGCACCGCATCCTCGGGGAACGGATACACTTGTTCCAAGCGCACGATCGCAAGCTCCGGATGATCCTTCCGTCCGGCGCTCTCGGCGAGGTCGACGGCGATCTTGCCGCTGCACACCACCAGACGTTCCACCGCATCGGGGCGGTCCCGGACTGCGGCATCGTCGAGCACCGGCTGCCATCCGCCCTCCGCGAGATCCTGGAGGAGCGAGCTCACCAGCGAGTGTCGAAGGAGGCGTTTCGGGGTCATGACCACCAGCGGCAGCGGGTCGGTCCGGAGGAGCGCCGCCTGCCGGCGGAGCAGGTGGAAGTACTGCGCCGCGGTCGTACAGTTCGCGATCCGAAGATTGATCTCCGCGGCCAGTTCGAGGAACCGTTCCAACCGCCCGCTGGTGTGATCCGGACCCTGCCCCTCGGCGCCGTGCGGCAGCAGCAGCACGAGCGATGGCGTCTGACCCCACTTCGATCTCGCCGACGCGATGAACTCGTCGACCACGACCTGCGCCCCATTGATGAAGTCGCCGTACTGGGCCTCCCAGATCACGAGCCGCCCCGGCGCCGCGACACTGTACCCGTATTCGAACCCCAGCGCCGCGTTCTCCGTGACGGGGGTGTTGCACACCTCGAACGCCGCGCGGGCCTGCGGCAGTGCTTGCAGCGGCACGTACGTGCTGCCAGTTTCAACGTCGTGCAGCACCGCGTGGCGCTGGCTGAAGGTGCCCCGCGCGACGTCCTGCCCGGTCAGGCGAAGGCTCACGCCGTCGGCCAGGATCGTCGCGAAGGCGAGCTGCTCGGCGGTCGCCCAGTCCACCGAGATCGGTGCGGTCCCCTCGACCGCCATGCGCCGGCGAGCGATCGCCTGGGTGAGCTTGGGGTGGACGTGAAAGCCCGGAGGAATCTCCGCGAGCGCTCGGTACAACGCGCGCAGATCGGGCTCCGGCACGGCCGTCTGCACCCGCCGCGCGGCGCCCGCCGGGGCGGGCGGAGGGGGAGCATCTCGAAAGGCCGCAGGATCCAACCCCGCGAGCACTACCTGGAGGGCCGCAGTATGCTCGCGGAGTATAGCGTCCGCCTTCGCCGGCTCGATCAGGCCCCGCGCGACCAGCGTCGTGGCCCACAATGCCCGCACGGTGGGGTGACGGCGGATCGCCTCGTACATCTGCGGCTGCGTGAACGTCGGTTCGTCGCCCTCGTTGTGACCGTAGCGGCGATACCCTACGAGGTCGATCAGGGCGTCCTTGTGAAACCGCTGCCGGTAGGCGGCCGCCAGCCGGATCGCCGCCACGCATTCCTCCGGGTCGTCGGCGTTCACGTGGACGACGGGGATCCCGAATCCTTTGGCCAGGTCGCTCGCGTGCGGAGCGCCGTGGGTCTCCTCAGGAAGCGCGGTGTAGCCCAGTTGGTAGTTAACGATGATGTGGAGCGTCCCGCCCACCTCGTAGCCGCGGAGCCGAGACAGGTTCAGGCTCTCCGCGACGACCCCCTGGCCGTGGAACGACGCGTCGCCGTGGATCAGTACGGCCAGCACGGTGCCGAATTCCCACCGCGGAGCCCCCTGCTGGTCGGTGCGCGCTGCGGCCGCGCGCGTCATCCCCAGCACGACCGGGTCCACCGCCTCAAGGTGGCTCGGGTTCGGCGCGAGCGTGACCGTCACGCGGTCGGGTCCGGACGTCCCCGG
>Ga0209168_10000709_pt1 | contig 29898 bp, 23 predicted proteins | sample Coa_R1_FD_187156 | JGI IMG/M metagenome (GOLD analysis project Ga0209168, IMG submission 187156) | Surface soil microbial communities from Centralia Pennsylvania, which are recovering from an underground coalmine fire - Coalmine... | ecosystem: Environmental > Terrestrial > Soil > Unclassified ...
GAGCCCCCGTATCTTCCATTCCCCCTTCTCCGACAGCGCAAAGAAACGGTTAGGCACCGGAATCTCCGCATCCTGCCTGGAGGGCAGAAAAACGACATAACGGTAGACCGCTTCGAGCGCCAGCGGCAGGCCGGTCTTCGTCTCGATGTGCCGGGCCAGACGCTGGTAATCTTCGCCGGCCGCGCCGGGCTTCTGCACGTAGAGGGAGTCGACCAGCGCATGGAGCACGCGGTACCCGGACGCTTCCGCCGTCTCCTTCGCGACCAGCAACTTCTCGCGCGCCATGGCATTGATCGCCTCATGCGCCTCGATCTTGCCAAAGCGAGCGTTCTTGTAACCCGTGTAGCCGAAGCAACAGACTAACAACCATTTCAGGGCGTCACGGCATAACTGATACTCGTGGGCCCGTTCGGGATGCGCCTGGGCTTGCTGCTGATAAAGCTGCCGCTTGTGAATGAGCCGCTCCACCACTCGGCTCGTGATGCCCCGCCTCCTCTGGCAGACGCGATAGCCGAGTTCGGGAACTCGTGGCGCCTCCAGACAGCAAGGGCAGTTGACGGTCTCGGGCGAAATATTGTATTTCGCCATGATGCTGGGATATTCGCTCACGAAGTCCAACTCGGCTACATTTTCAAAGAAGCCGGGCCGGGGGGCGAAAACGAAGCCACCCCGATCCGCCAGGAGAAGCTCATCGGGATGCTTGGGCGTTTCGGGTTCGGCTTTTTGCTCCGGGATCAGCACCCCGTCCCGGTAGGCCAGCTCCATTTGCATATAGGAAATGCCTGTGCCCGTCGTGGTGCGGGCGGCGTATTGGACAGGAAGCTTGGTTATCCGCGCCAACTCCCACAACCCTTCGAGCTCGCACTGGCCGGCAATAAATGAGTTTTGTCCGTCCACGTGCAGCCGGCCCAATAGAGTCGTCGTGCTTTCCTTGAACAAAATGCGTCCGTAGCTCACGTAGCTCCGCGCGCGACGCCTTTCGACCGGCCTCGCCTCGCGGTTGAGCCGCAGCGGGACTTTGCACCGGCGCGCCTGGCGGAGCAAGGCGGGAAACAACACCGCATCACCCCATTCACTCACGATAACGTCCGGGTCGTGGACACGCATCAGGCGCTCGAAGGAAACAACTGCCGGCTGATCGGAATCATCCAGCACCTGCCGCTCACCTTCCACCTCCACCTCAATGGCCCCGCTCCATCCTCCTTGCCGCGGATTCACCGCACTCCGCCCTTCCAGATGCACCTGCATCAGGGTGAGCGGCGGGCGCTCGTAGTCAATGGCCCATTCATCGTCCACACTCGCGAGGGCGCGTATCTTCCCGGTTTCATCCGCCTCGACCTCCACTTGGGCCAGCGGGAAAACCTGCTTTTCCCAACAGTAGACCGAAGCCAGCATGAGGTCAGAGTTGTAAAGCCTTAGGGTGCTGTCCTGGCGGCGGACAAACCGCACCAGAGCGGAAAACAGCAGCAGCTGCCGCACTGAAACTTCCAGCACGCGCTGAGGCCGGCCGTCCCAGATGCAGGTCTTCTCCGTAAAAGAACAACTCACCGGCGCCCGAGCTTCGAGTATCCTCGCAAGGCGGGAAAGCCGGGCCTCCGGCCCCTCCACATAAAAACACGGCCTGAACGACGGATCAGTCAGACGATGCCGGCTCCGGCTCGATTCGATCAGCCAGATCACCATCCCCTCGCGGCAGGGATAGAGGTCGAGAATCCATCCATTGAGTTTCAAGGTTGATCCCCAGGCACGCTTCTATCGCGCGCAAACGGATTTCATGGTCCAGCCCGATAGCCACGTTGATGGCCTCCATGGCGTTTACCGGGAACTGATATGTGCAAGCCTGAGCGTAAAGGCGAACCCGGTGAAACATGGATTCCAAATAGGCGCGCTCTTCGCGGCGCAGTGCGCGGCCAAACGTACGCTGCCAGGTTTGTAACTCCTGTTCAATCAGATCGCGAAACGTTGCCACCGTACGGCCCATCGATTACCTCGCGGAATCTCTCAGAATTTTCCTCCCTGCAGACGCTGCCCGCGTGGTACGCAAAGGGGCGGCCGCGGCGAGAGCGTAAGCCTGCCCTGCGGGCCGGTCTCAAATCTCCAGAGCTCGCTGGCCGCGGCACGCACTCGGAGGAGGAAGTTCCGGCGCGCGGCGAGCCGAGTGAACCGCGCGCACGAGGTGAACACAGCCACCGCGAGGGCCCGCCTGCCCGGCCTGCTCCAGCGATGCAGATCCAACAGGGCCTGCTCAAAGGCTCCCCGCGCCTCCCCCTCGCCAATGTCCTGGTCGTAATAAAGATCCGGAAATGCGGTGACCATCAAAACCTGCGCCGGGAATCGATCCATAAATTCGGGAACCCGCCGAATCAATTCCGTTAGTTGAAAGCAAGTGAATGCGCGGGCAATCTGGACAGAGCGGCGAAATGTTTCAAAGGGGATGCCGCGCCGTCTGGCGAGCCGAGCCATCTCGCGAGGATCAGCACAGTGGGCTCCGTCCAGGAAGAGAATCTCCTGGCCGCCCAGAACCAGACGAGGCAGAAAATAGTGGCTCAGGCGGGGCACATCGGAATCCCCCTCGAACAGGACTAAACCCCTTCTGGGCAACCGCCAAGGCAGGGTGGGCAAGGCGGGATATACCTCTGTGCGATCCATGAAGGTCACTCCTTTCCCTGACTTCCGACAATAAGCGAATAAAAAGCGAAAGTCAACCCCCCTCCTTCCGCTTAACCCCGCGCATGCTTCGCCTGACCCGCATGGGACACACATTTACGGGGATTTACCAACGATCATCCGGCTGCTGTCTTGTGCTCCAGCCGTCGTTCCACGAGTTCTTCGGTTTCTGGAGCTAGCAGGGCAATTTGAGGAGGTTTACCTACTGCGTCCGGTGAGGAAAGGTGCCAGGTGAAGTGCTCCCCAAAATTTGGACAGGTGTGTAAGGTGTAAAATCGCTGCCTCCGAGAGGAGGCAGAATGAAGCGAGCACGGAGGCAGTACAGCGCTGATTGGAAAGCCAAGATTGCGCTGGAGGCGATTAAAGGGCAGCGGACGATTCAACAGATTGCCAACGTCCGTGCAAATTTCGATAGCAGCGCAAGATTTCAGTCCCCTCTTCATCGGGGAAATCACTTCAACATCGACACAAAAACAGAACGCACTTGGGCGACGCGAATTTCAGTCCCCTCTTCATCGGGGAAATCACTTCAACCGACCGCTTTGCAACCTGCGTCCTTGAGCACGAACATTTCAGTCCCCTCTTCATCGGGGAAATCACTTCAACATGCTTTATGAGGTGTAAAATTCTTTGAGGCGTAAATTTCAGTCCCCTCTTCATCGGGGAAATCACTTCAACGAACCCTACGCCAGCCTTCGACCATGGCATAGGCAATTTCAGTCCCCTCTTCATCGGGGAAATCACTTCAACACCCCAAATTCCTCACTGGCCTTGATATTGGCAAAATTTCAGTCCCCTCTTCATCGGGGAAATCACTTCAACTCTTTTCCACGACAGGGAAATATGAGCCGACGCCCGATATTTCAGTCCCCTCTTCATCGGGGAAATCACTTCAACGACGCTGAGGATGGCAGGCCAAAACCTTAAAACTGGAATTTCAGTCCCCTCTTCATCGGGGAAATCACTTCAACGCCAATAAACCCCTTAAATCAGAGTCGTTGCGAAAGATTTCAGTCCCCTCTTCATCGGGGAAATCACTTCAACCAGAGCCAGTCTGATAGTTGACTGTAAGATTGAATGATTTCAGTCCCCTCTTCATCGGGGAAATCACTTCAACTATTTTTGCTGGCGGGGAAAAATGAAAAAATGAGTAATTTCAGTCCCCTCTTCATCGGGGAAATCACTTCAACAGTCGGAAAGTTCCAGCTGAAGCTCACCAACGCAGCCACATTTCAGTCCCCTCTTCATCGGGGAAATCACTTCAACCGGCCACGTTCGTGGCTCGAGGCGCTGCACCGCAATTTCAGTCCCCTCTTCATCGGGGAAATCACTTCAACCTACCGTAATCTTCTGTTCTTCCCTGCGTACGATAATTTCAGTCCCCTCTTCATCGGGGAAATCACTTCAACACGTGCTGAGCTGCTGTGAGCGTGATTCCCATTCCCGATTTCAGTCCCCTCTTCATCGGGGAAATCACTTCAACAAACTGTTCCTGATGAGGAGATTGCCTGCCGCGAGATTTCAGTCCCCTCTTCATCGGGGAAATCACTTCAACTACAGTTCTTCGCCAATCAAAATGACTAAATATAATATTTCAGTCCCCTCTTCATCGGGGAAATCACTTCAACGCATGTTGACCCTCACGCATGGTATTCATGGCCATATTTCAGTCCCCTCTTCATCGGGGAAATCACTTCAACGGGATGATTATGAATTTATACGTTATGCCATATGGAATTTCAGTCCCCTCTTCATCGGGGAAATCACTTCAACGAAGCGGTGGGCCTACTCGTGTCATTGGGTATTGAATTTCAGTCCCCTCTTCATCGGGGAAATCACTTCAACGTCTTTCCACTTGACGACGGCATACACCCCCACAAAATTTCAGTCCCCTCTTCATCGGGGAAATCACTTCAACTGCTGTAAAGCCATGACGGACGGAGCCGTGACGCCAATTTCAGTCCCCTCTTCATCGGGGAAATCACTTCAACAGAGGCATGGCAAAAGATGATCCAACGTATCGTACATTTCAGTCCCCTCTTCATCGGGGAAATCACTTCAACGAAGAACTAGCACCCACTAAAGTAAGATTAGACTGATTTCAGTCCCCTCTTCATCGGGGAAATCACTTCAACGAAGAACTAGCACCCACTAAAGTAAGATTAGACTGATTTCAGTCCCCTCTTCATCGGGGAAATCACTTCAACGACGAAATTGGAGCTTCGGATGAAGTTCCCAACATTGATTTCAGTCCCCTCTTCATCGGGGAAATCACTTCAACATCGCTGCTGATTCGGCTGCTCGGCGAAGAGCCTCGATTTCAGTCCCCTCTTCATCGGGGAAATCACTTCAACAAGACATTAACCGATTTTAAATCAATGACATGGGTTGATTTCAGTCCCCTCTTCATCGGGGAAATCACTTCAACCAAGGGGCCGTTGCAGACTGACAAGGGGGCGAGTCGATTTCAGTCCCCTCTTCATCGGGGAAATCACTTCAACATGTAGGGATGGGTTTAGGGGATGGTCAAGGGCTTTATTTCAGTCCCCTCTTCATCGGGGAAATCACTTCAACGACCGCAAGCTGCTGCGTATTCAGCAATTCCTGCGTATTTCAGTCCCCTCTTCATCGGGGAAATCACTTCAACCTGTTCATTGTATTGAAAGGTCATCCCCCTGGCCTGATTTCAGTCCCCTCTTCATCGGGGAAATCACTTCAACCAAATGCACAATGTGCGGAAAATCGTACAAGGGCACATTTCAGTCCCCTCTTCATCGGGGAAATCACTTCAACGCCTCTTATGGATGGGTCAGACAAAATATGGATTAAATTTCAGTCCCCTCTTCATCGGGGAAATCACTTCAACGCAACCTTGCTCAATCCGATTCTCCCAACCGACAAATTTCAGTCCCCTCTTCATCGGGGAAATCACTTCAACTAGGAAAAGACGGAGAGCTTGAAACGGTTAGGTTTAATTTCAGTCCCCTCTTCATCGGGGAAATCACTTCAACACATCTCCGGACGGTAACGTGTTCATTGCTAAAGCTATTTCAGTCCCCTCTTCATCGGGGAAATCACTTCAACTTTGAACTATTTTCGCTTTGTTTTCAATCACTTAGTATTTCAGTCCCCTCTTCATCGGGGAAATCACTTCAACAACAGTTCTTATCCCAACGAGCCAGCATTAACTATATTTCAGTCCCCTCTTCATCGGGGAAATCACTTCAACATCTATGAGCCTAAAGGACGGGAAGAGGCTCGACGCAATTTCAGTCCCCTCTTCATCGGGGAAATCACTTCAACCTCATGATTGTGATAGCTACTTTGTCTTATATTCAATTTCAGTCCCCTCTTCATCGGGGAAATCACTTCAACATTATGACAAGCCATTTGCCGTTGTAGCCAATGGGAATTTCAGTCCCCTCTTCATCGGGGAAATCACTTCAACACGATTAGTTGCTCGTGCCCACCCAAAACCCGTGATTTCAGTCCCCTCTTCATCGGGGAAATCACTTCAACGCGCTTCGCAGATGACGGGAGGAGTCCAGACTTACAATTTCAGTCCCCTCTTCATCGGGGAAATCACTTCAACGTCGTCGCAGCATAGGTTCCAGTCACGTCTCCGGCATTTCAGTCCCCTCTTCATCGGGGAAATCACTTCAACGGCCGCGCATCCTACACGCGGGAAAGGAAAATATAAATTTCAGTCCCCTCTTCATCGGGGAAATCACTTCAACGCCACTGCTCCAGGAATTTCCCGTGGCCATTGGAGAATTTCAGTCCCCTCTTCATCGGGGAAATCACTTCAACCGGTCCTGCTCTGGGAGAGAAGGGCCAAGGAAATCGATTTCAGTCCCCTCTTCATCGGGGAAATCACTTCAACGCCTTGGGAAGCCGCTTCAACCGCTTTATTGACAGATTTCAGTCCCCTCTTCATCGGGGAAATCACTTCAACAAAGGATGTACCCGCACGAAGTTGTCACCGTGGAAATTTCAGTCCCCTCTTCATCGGGGAAATCACTTCAACCCGAGGCCGTGCGTAATGCCGTGCGAAGAGCCCGCAATTTCAGTCCCCTCTTCATCGGGGAAATCACTTCAACTTCCCCGGTACGCCCTCCAGCGATCCGATCTGTAGATTTCAGTCCCCTCTTCATCGGGGAAATCACTTCAACCGAGCACGGATCGCGGGCGCTTGGCGAGAGCTCACATTTCAGTCCCCTCTTCATCGGGGAAATCACTTCAACGTATTGGAAGCTACCGTCGCCGTGCAGGAGCCTCCATTTCAGTCCCCTCTTCATCGGGGAAATCACTTCAACGCCTGGCGGCTGGAACCTACTGCGTCGAACTGACGAATTTCAGTCCCCTCTTCATCGGGGAAATCACTTCAACATGGGAAAACTTTCCATCCGCCCTTGGCATAATGCAATTTCAGTCCCCTCTTCATCGGGGAAATCACTTCAACACCATCGCGCAACGGGTTTGTGGAACCAGGGTTCATTTCAGTCCCCTCTTCATCGGGGAAATCACTTCAACCGACGAAGAGCAGTACCCATTTTCGTCTCTTGAGCATTTCAGTCCCCTCTTCATCGGGGAAATCACTTCAACACGACCTTGAGTTTTTGACTGGCGAGCAGTGGCCCGATTTCAGTCCCCTCTTCATCGGGGAAATCACTTCAACTCGGTGCGCCACACATCAGACAACGACTATACTTCGATTTCAGTCCCCTCTTCATCGGGGAAATCACTTCAACGTACGTCTATCCTGTTCACCGATCAGAAATCCCGGTATTTCAGTCCCCTCTTCATCGGGGAAATCACTTCAACGACGGCGATGGCCTTGGCGCTGGAGTTATAGACCACCATTTCAGTCCCCTCTTCATCGGGGAAATCACTTCAACGTAAGGCTGAGCGTTAAGGACTTCAACAAAGATTTGATTTCAGTCCCCTCTTCATCGGGGAAATCACTTCAACGCCGCGGCGCTCGCCAAAGCTCAGGCGGAAATCACATTTCAGTCCCCTCTTCATCGGGGAAATCACTTCAACTCTTGGGGCGATACTTAAATGTTACCCTCCAGGCATATTTCAGTCCCCTCTTCATCGGGGAAATCACTTCAACGCCATTTCGTCCTCTGCGACTGAAATGCATCGCTCATTTCAGTCCCCTCTTCATCGGGGAAATCACTTCAACAGCGGAAATCCAGCCTTGAGCGCACGAACATGAAGTCATTTCAGTCCCCTCTTCATCGGGGAAATCACTTCAACGGCTGGGTGAGAATTAAAGCCTCCAATTGGCGGCTATTTCAGTCCCCTCTTCATCGGGGAAATCACTTCAACTTGTAGACGCCGATGAAGACAGGCTCAGGTTCTATATTTCAGTCCCCTCTTCATCGGGGAAATCACTTCAACATATATGCGTTGGGCCATGAGTCCCACGCATAAAGATTTCAGTCCCCTCTTCATCGGGGAAATCACTTCAACATCCAGGCTAGCACCGGGCATTGATGTTAGAGGTGAATTTCAGTCCCCTCTTCATCGGGGAAATCACTTCAACTTCAACCGAGGCGCCATCCCGTATCGCAAACTCGAGAATTTCAGTCCCCTCTTCATCGGGGAAATCACTTCAACCTGTGCACCCTTGGTAGCCGCTGCATTCTGCCACTTATTTCAGTCCCCTCTTCATCGGGGAAATCACTTCAACCGCTCGGCAGCGCTTTTATTTTCAGTGTGATACAAGCAGCCACAAAGAGAGTGTTTCGCAAACTTCATTTTTGCAAAAAATCCGGGGAGGTTTGCGAAATTTGCGTCGTCGGGCTGCCGAAGACAGCGGTCGTTTGTTATGTACATGGCTGTAGAGTAAAGCATTTTAAAATACATCGCCACAGTAATTTCGAAACTCGCACTCTTCGCACCGAGCACGGACGGGAGTTGGATCTGGGAGGATAGCCTCCTGAATCATCGAGCGTATATCGATCATGGTCTGACGTACACGGGCAATCAGCCCGGGAGTGATATTGACCCTCACAAGCTGATTACGCGGCGCCAGATAGATAAATCCGGCCGGAACGGGCCTTCCCATCACGTCCTCGACCAGCAGCGCATAGGCGGCGAGTTGCATGACGTGATTGGGCCGTGGACGGTCTCGCGTATATTTGAAGTCAACCGGATAGCATGCCTCGGGAGTGGTGATGAGCAGGTCCAGTTTACCGCTCAGCGCGAGCCTTGCCGATTCCAGCCAGATACCGAACCGGCGCTCGCCTTCGGCCAGGTGGTATCGGCGCAGCGACCGGCGCGCCTCCAGAGCGTCGAGCTTTATCTCCGCTTCCCGACCCCGCTCCATCTTCACCGTCACCTTCCTCGCGACCGGCATCACCGTGTTGTAAAACACAATCCGCTTGCAGTACTCCCACTGCTTCAGATCATGAACGCGAAGGGGGTAAAGGCCAACACTGTCGAGGATTGTGCCGGGCATGATGAACATCACGGCTCCAGTCCAGGGAGCGCAACAGGGAGCTGTAAGGCTCGGCGCCTGCCGCGTTCGGAAGACACCTGTTGCAATGCGTCCTGACAAAGGCGAAGGCCTGTGCCGCCTTCGTAGTTCTGCCTGGATATCGGACGATTGCCGTGCGCGAGAATTGAGTTGTTGCGGATAAAGAGGAAACTCTTGAGCTCACCCTTATTGGCTTCAAACCACCGGCCGAGCAGCTGGTCCTGGAGGGCACCAAGCAGTCTCCAGGAGTCCCACAGGCCAATTTTAATTCCACCATCCGCGCGTTTCCGATCCAGGTCTTCCCGGAGGCTTTCTGGTACCTTTTCTATCCTGATGTCGCTGGTATCAATTTCGTATCTGGTTTGGAGGCGACTCTGGGCAAGCCACTCCAACGCCCTATACACCCTGGCTATTGCATCGTCGAACCGTTCCTGAGTTGCGCGGCGCTCGGCATTCAACAGCAAGTCTTCTATGCGAAGATACGGGTCTTGAGGCGTCTGCGCGACCAACTCCTCTAATACAAGGTAATGGTTGACAAACTCCGCACGGTAAGGCGCGAGCAGATTCTGCGCCGCGGAGTGGTCAAAGCGGTCCCAGGCATCGAAAGCGCGACAGAGAGCGATTGCCTTCTGTACCCGCTGAAAAATATCGTTGCTGACTGGGATCATGGCAATCTGCTCGAGGGCCTTTTCTGCTGCGGCATAGTCAAAGCGGTTGAGAAGTTCGACAACCGATTGGAGCGCACGCTTTGCACGCAGATCACCCACCGCAACCGCACGAGCGAATTGGGTGCCGGGAAGCACTTTGGTGAGATCGGTACGGGTCCCGGTGACCAGTCTCAATTCGCAACCTTCATCCAGCGCCGCCATAGCCAAGGCAGCGGTCATGGACTTTGTTCCCCCAGTGTAGTCCGCTGTAAATTGTGCATCAGGATAGCGCCTTCGCGTCTGACGAATTCTCTCAACCATCTCTTTGTAGCAATCCTGCAAATCATCAAATTCCCGGATGCGAATCAAATCGTATTTCCCAGATGTCAATCCGGCCCTGGCCGCAAGGCCGTTCTCTCCTTCGACCTGAGTATACGAGCCTTTGGTTCGCTCCTGATCTTCTGAGCAAAAGAAAAAGACGTGGTCCGGCCGGATTGCCTGCATTGCGGTGAGAAGCGGCTCGGGACTCCCGCCTACAGTGAGAAACAGAACTTTCATTTCACGCCTCCTCCGGCCAGCGCATAGGCACAGGGAAAGCAAGGGCGTAATGCACGGCTTGAGGGAAGTCCGCCGAGACATTAGTCAAGATCGCGCCGTAGAAGGGGCGCGGTCTTCCTCCAGTGTAAAAAGCTGATCCGGGTCGGAGCATAGTAAGCCTTCCCTTGAATACAAGTCCGTGGGGTACACCTGGTGAGAACTTCGGGTATTTCGTCAGCAGGCTCCACCGACCTTCCGTCGGGTCCTCCCGAGCGGGGACAAAGTGACTCAGGGAGACGAAGGCGTCGGCCTCTTCGATCTGGTCCATCCACGGGCAAGGCTCGGGGTCACCGGACACTTCGAAAGCGCCGAGACCGCTCGACCGTTTCTTGCCAAAACCGGTAAGGGATAGCCTGCGAAGAAGGCTTGTCAGTCTGTCCAAGGAATTTCGTGTGCGAACAAACAGGGCAAGTGCTCCGCCGTTCCCAGTATTCCGAAGAGTCGACGTTTCTACTTCAAACAACTGGCCGTTCGGAGTCGTGGTGCCCGTCACCCGATCGATGCGTGCGTGTAACCGCCTGGAAGCAACGAAGGGTTCAAACGGGTGAGGGTCAGCGAGCAATTCGCCGGGATCAGTGAGCAATGCGCGGAATTGCTTTTCACACACCCAGTCGGGCCGCCTTGGCTTGATTTCCGGTAGCCGCTTGAGCCGCGCTGTCAACGGACATGGAAACCAGCCGACAGGAAAAGCATCCGACGATACAAAAGGAGCATTTTCACTTTGGAACTCTTGAAGGAGTTCGAGAAGAGAGCCTTCGCCTTCGGTTGCGGCAACCTGCCAGCACAGTGCAGCAAAAAGTGTGTCAGCGTGCCAAGGCGTTGCCCAGGGTGAACGGGGAATGAGCCTGATTCGATAAGTCATCATAGTTGGATCTCGGCAACATTCCGTGATGTTTCCGTCAAGTTTAGAAAGCGGACTCTTCCGTAACCTCGAGTTCCCCCTGCGCCAAGTGAACCAGCGCTCTGGATGAGGCCCAAGCCGCGACGAACGAAGTCCACCATCTTCCTCTCGTCGTCGGCGTCATAAACATGGAGAAGAATTTTGGCGTCGAACTTCGTCCCTGGCAAGACGCGCTCGTTAGTGCGAGGATTTTTTGCGGCACCCGATTTGCGGTCTATTGTATTCTCCGTCTTTTCTTCGAAGACGGGTTTGCCCGCTTGTTGACGCTCGTGAAATTGCTGCTGAGAGTCTGGGGACAAGAAAGCGTCACGGACCACAATTCGTGTAGGGGAAGATTTAGCATTGGGATTCATGTGCGCACCGAAAATAATACAAATAAGACACTCTTCCTTTCCACATCTACAAGGGTCCCCGTCCGTAAGCTTGCCCTCCGCTCTTTCCAGAACTGACCGCAGTTTCCCTTTCAAGGAAGAACCGGGTATGTAGGGCTCACCGGTTGCAGGATTACGGATAACGGCGAGATTGGGGTCAACCCCGCCGATTTCCAGCCCGCCTCCGCTTCCCCGAATCTGGAGACCCTCCTCCGCCTTGATTTGAAACGAAAGCTCAACGACTTTTTTCCATTGCATGATGCACCTCAATATTTGAGAGTTCCCGCGCAGTAGGCCACGATTGCTTGGAAGTGCTCCATAAAACCCGACAAAAAAGCCTTTTGATCCGTCGCTTTGTCCACGTTGCGGCAAATAAACTCTTTAAATTCAGCGGGGATTTTCTCCTTATCCGCGCGCTCGGCAGCAAAGGCCTTCAGCTTGCAGATTTCGGGGTAAATCTCTCGAAACGATCTCCCCGCTTCGAGTGCTGCCTGCTGCCGCTTAGCATGCCCGTAAAAAGCGCGGAGCTGGTGCGTAGTTAGCCTACGTTCACCGAACACCTTAGCCCAGTTTTCGGCCAGATCCGTCAGATATTCGCATTTTAAAATACCGTCGTTATCAAAATAAGCGGGGTAATCAGGGTGACCGAGGAGGAAGTCTAGACGGCGGCGTGCAGCGTTTGAACCTCTCTGGTGGTCGCGCACCTTGGCGAAGCAGTCGTCGCAATGCCTGTGACGTGTGTCTTTAGGAATAAACATCTTGCCGCATTTTTCGCACCTTCGTTCTGGACCGCCACCTCCCAGTCCTGCGTTTCTCATGGCATTTCGGATGTCAGGCATGGTTAGCTCTCCTCCCGGCCTCGCTTCGACGCGAGCATGGCATAGCGAATGATAAAGTCGACTTCGGGCCAGTCGCTAGGTCGGTGAAGCAAAGAATGGGCCCAATTGCTGGCTGCTCCGGGGCTAAGATTTCTTTGCGCTTGATAATAGAGTAAGGGACGATAGCGCACTGAGTCTGCCGTTTCTCTGTCAGCGAAGCTGCGACGGGCCTCAGCCCAACGATGGTGCAGTTCGAGAGCCTGATGGAGAAACTGTGACGGTATCTCACCGGACTCCAGCCACGCCGTAACCTGTTTCGCCCGGTCGAGCAAACGAGCGAAGTCGTCCCATGCACAAGTCACTCCCAACGCCTGAATCTGGTCGCGCCCGCAATGGCGACCATACGCAGGCTGTTCTTTTGCACTCTCCAACTCATCCCCCGTTTCGCGCGCCTTGGTCAGAATGTGGTCACGAGGCTTCGCCAAGCATACACCAGCCGAAAATGTAAGCGCGTCATCGGCGTAATGCCGAAATGCTCTGCGCAGGGAAAGCGCGAACTCAAGAACTTCGTTCCACGGTCCAATCACGAACAGGTCGTCTCCACCTCCGAAAACTGCATAAATATTGGGGAATTCGGAGCGGAGTATCTTCTTGGCTTGGACTGTGAAAAACAGATGGAGAAAATGGCTCAGGGCCCACGTTCTTAAAGGGTTTCCTTGCAAGTCATGAAATGCTTTCCCTGCCCGGTCGACATCGATTCGCAAATATCCAAGCCATTGCCTTCCGCCGGTGGAGAGTTTTGCAATTTGGTCGAAATCCAGGGTGCCACTGGAGTTTGTAGGAACGTGGCGCAATAAAGGCCAAAACTGCGAATCATCAACAGGTGCTTCCATGTCAAGCCAAGCCATCGCAGGTTCCCCTTTGCGAGAACACAAATCGATGCCCACATCCATGAGTTGTAACTTCGCAGATCCGCCCGTAGCAATCCGGCAATAGCGTGTATTAAGGAGCTTCCTGCCAATCTCTTCGTCCTCCTGGCACTGACCGCATAGCTTTTCCGATTCGGGCACCGAGGACACGACGCGCGTCATTCCACAGCCACTACATCGATCTTCATCTTTTTGGGCTCGACGAAGGAACCGGTCTGATATCCAGCCGCGCGATCCGCTGAGCACCCCTTGCAATGGATGGCCACGCCTCAGCTGGAGGGCATCGTAGAGCCGATCCCATGGTATCTCACTCCCCTCGGCTTTCGCTGCGGCCAAATGGAACACCAACTCACCTTCGAAGGTTTTCCAGGCCCATTCGTCGATCTCCCGTTGGAGTTTGGCTTCTGCTGTTTCCCAATCCGGCGGTGAAGCGCAGTCAATGAGGAATCGTCCGCCGCCCGAGTAAAGTACCCGGGGGTTGTTCGCCCTGAGTTGTGTGGCGCACCATCGTGCCGCCAGTTCAGTATATGCACTCACGCGAAATGACCGGGCGCGCAGCCGTCTCGCTGCACCACCGGCCCCAGGTATGGGCCGGAAAACAAAATTCTGGATTCCAGAAAAATCGCCGAAAAGCACCAGTCCTTTCGGCATCCAGCCTGGGTAGTTACCCGGAGCTTCCAGCTTTGCCCCTTGCCATAGCTCCACCAGCCTCTCAAGTTGCACTTCGTTCCACGTCTGCATGTTCTCGTTCATGATTTTCATCGTTTCGTCGGGCTCGGGTCTTGTCGCGGTGCATCCACATAGAGATACGCGTAGAGCGCGGATTTCACATCCTTTTCGCACAGGGGCTGGATCATGATTTTGAAGGCGGGCTGCCAAACGCCTTGAGCATCTTCGGCTGGGGGCGCGGGCGAGTCAGCCGGGCGGACGGCCACATCCGGGAAATCCTTTTTCCATCGCTTTTCCCATTCTTGCTGAATGCGGAGCATGCGTTCGAGAAGTTCCTCCCGCTTATTGGCAGAAAGCATACCGCGGAAACAACTGTACTGCAACCGTTCGAGGCCGAAATCCTTGCACGCTTCCGAGACGCGCATGCGGGCGCGGTCGTCTTCAATGTCGTAGATCACGAGCGTGCTGAGTTCCATTCACCAACGGAAGCTGAAAGGCCGGTACGTTCCCTTGCCTCGCAGGAAGCTCACCAAAGCCCGCGCCTGCATCTGGATGATGGAGCGGATCTGATACTGCCGGCCGCGGAAGGTCTCCGTGCTGGCCAGCCGTTCAAGCACGCGCGTGGCGAGCGCCTGGCGCGTTTCCGCGTCAAGCACGCCGTCCTGCATTCCGGCTTTCTGGCCCAGATTGATGAAGGCAATGACCGTGCGGTCGACGACGGGCTGGCGGAATTCTTCCACCAAATCGAGCACGAGTGAGGGCTTGCCGGGACGATCTACATGGAGGAAGCCGGCGAAGGGCTCCAGGCCCGCATTCGCCACTGCGCCCCAGACGTGTCCGTACAGGATGCCATATCCGTAGTTCAGCAAAGCGTTCAGCGGATCGGCGGCGTCGCGGTGAACGCGTCCCATGAATTCCGCCTTGTCCTCGACGATCAGCTTGAAACCTTGCCAGTAGAGTCGGCCGGCCACGCCTTCCAAACCCAGCAGTTCCTGGCGCTTATCCGCCACGGTGGCGCCCGTCACCCTGCGCGCCTGCAGCTCAAGCTGGCGCAACTGCCGGGTCAGTCCGGCAAGTGCCTCAAAGCGCTCGGGATTCGATTGCTTCATGTATTTGCCGCAATAGAGCAACAGGTGACGCTGATTGCGAATCTTGCCGCGCACGACGGCGCGGGCAAATTCGAGACCGCGCCCATCCCCAAAGGCCCTCAGTTGCTCGCGGCGGGATTCCACCGTGGCCGTCAGGGTTGGCGAGGTGAGCATGGCGTAGGGCTGCCCGCTATAGTCCAGAAAGCTCAGGCGGATGCCCCGCTCGCACAGCTCCTCGACCAGATCGGAAGAAAACGACACGCCGCGCGAAGCAATGACGACCTCACTGAGGCGAAAGAAAGGGAACTCGTAAGTTGAGCCGCTGGCATCCTTGGCCACTTTGCCGGCCACCTTAATCTGCAACCGCTCGCTCTTCTTGCCCAGGTAGATACCGTAGCCTGAAATGATCACCTGCGCCAGGTCAGCCGTCCGTGCTACGCGAGGCTTGTCCGGAACAAACGGCTTACGGCCAAAAATTAATGGCTCCGGCGGATTTTGAACCTGCAGGTTTCGGCTTACGTCTTGAGCTGCCCGCCTCGGCTTGTCGGCGTCCAGCCCGCTCCGCCGCCGAGTGGCACCCTCCGCCAGGAAATTGAGCGCTACTCCCTCCTCAACCAGAATGCCCTTCCCCGCCCGGTCCTCCGGCAAGACCAGCCCAAAATCCGGATCGAATAACCACCCTGTCTCCGGCGGATCCGGCGCCTCCCGCTGAGCAATGGGCTCAGCTTCTCCCGTAAAGAGATTGTATTGACCGGTGCGAGGTTCTGTCTGGATCGAAGAAATAGAAAGGGTGGTGTTCCCGGTCGGGGGTTCAGTGACATCGAGCAGCTCGCGTTCGCCACGTTGACCATCGCCCGACATGCCCGACTCCTCTCTTACTCTGCACTGTATTCGCTGAAGCCGGGGCCTATGTTGGTTATTGCCGTCGGAATGATCGTTTCGACGAACTTGCGATGCTTGTCCGCCTTGGCTTGCGCAGTTGTAAAAGAGCTGAGAACCTCCAATCTGGCTTCCGGTCCGAAATCGTCCAATAGGCGAACATGAACTTTCGGCGGAAGAATTTGCAGTAGGTCAACGGGCATGGGCTGCGTAAATCGGGCATCTAATCCGACTAGCCGGAAGTTCTTGAGGAACTGCACGAAGGAGCCGCGTTTGCCGACGTAGTTTACATGAGGTCCAAGACGCACAAGCATTTCGGCTGTTGTGTAGTCACATCCCGCCAGATCGAAAGCCCACAACCAAGTTCCGTCGAAGTAAACTAACTCCCGATAGGCAATGCTGGAAATGTATGGACGAAGTCGGTCCTTCTTCTTCGGTTCCTGACGTACCTTTTGGAACGTGTTCGTCACAACGGCTATTCTTGCGGGGGCAACCCGAACATCGACTTTCACGAGCGACCTCAGAAATTTCGCGCACTCGACATCCTCATAGCCAGTTCGAAAGGCCGCGTCCACGAACGCCATCTTTATGGCGTACGGCGTCGGGATAACGAGAGTCACACCAACTGAGCTTGTGGCTTGACTGGTTTTCAACGAAAAGAGGCTGGTCGGTTGGTACCTTATTACCAACCAACGCCCAGGCCCGGGAACACCTTTAAGCGGCTCTGCAGAATTCAATAAATCAAGCCATCGCGGATCGGGAGCTGGGGCCGCCTCGATCTGTTCTTTGCTCCTTCCTTTCCTCGCCATGTCTAATCTCCCGGGAGCTGAAGGTCGGCAGCGACATCGGCCAGGATTTTTACCCCTTCCGTCAGGGCGCTGAATCGGCTTGTTTCGATTGCACCTTTGGCGATGCCATTCAGCACACCCGCAATGCCTTCCATTTCCTCCCGATACTTATCGGAGAGCGGACTGACGGTGGGAGCGGGAAGACAGGTCGAGGATGTGGCGATGATGCCCTCGCAAGCCACAATATGTGGGTTCTGTGTGTTGCGTTGGGCACCCTCGGGTTTGACAAGCGTCGCTGCCAAGGCATAGATTAATGCCTTTGCGCGCTTTTCCCTGTCCTCTTTACCAACAACGAACTGGCGCGTAATGTCGTTCAGGCCGATGCGGTAAAAATCGAGGTTGCAGATGAGCGCGTAGACTCCTGAGGAAGCTGGGCGATGAAAGATCGGTTGCTTCCCAACCGTCGTTTCCTCTCCTGCTGCACCGCCGCGTTCGGAGGCATACTTCACATGGAAATACTGTTCAGTAGTCGTCAGCGGTTTGCCATCACCATCGGCAGGCAGCCCAACGGACCAGCCGAATTCGATGCACGACTTACGAGGCAGGGCTTCGTCAACGAAAAGTGCACCAGCAATGTCAGTCAAACTGCAACGCTTAAGGATCTCGGTCAACAGGTCGGAATTCGATGAATTTTTGTGGTTCCTTACAAACTCTAGGAATTGTGGATCGGCTGTTATGCGGTCTGGATCATATTTCTTGGCTGGCTCCGAAAGCGGCTGCCGCTGTGCCTCAAGCTGTGGCACTAAGTGCCCGACGAGAATGTGCTTGAACATATCGCCGCTGATGGCGTTCACGACGGCACGTTGACCTCGCTGGTCGATAATATGGACCATACGAGTTTGTTGTTGGTTACCTTCTGTGCCTTCGTTGTTCAGACTATGTAGGTCGAGAGTTATTCGGGCACAGAGCGAAAGAGAATGAATGGTGCTCATTTTTCCTCCTCATTGTCGCCGTTGTTTTGGTTGTCTTCCCATTTCTCCTTGCAAGAGCCATAGGCCGCGAGCAGCGCACCGACTACGGAGGCGCCGTGACGATCCACTACGCCTATAAACGATTTAAATTCCTCGTCACTTACGTTCGCTGGTGCCGCTTGAATATCCTTCGTAACCTCCCGGCGCCGGGCGTTTTCGTAGTTGTACCGCGAGATAAATTCACTCACACACTCCACGAAGGCGTTTCCTGGCACCTGGCGAGTCCTATGGATGTCGTGTAGCAGTTCGTAACGGACTTCGCGCCAAGCATCCTTATCCCGTCTTGCCCGTTTGTTCTGCGCGGTCACTGTCGCTTGGCGCACTGCCCGAGCAATTGCCTCGAACCCAGGATTTTTAACGATGTCCATGAGTTGGTTATTCATCCCCATCACGATCCTCCTGAAATACTGATCTGTGAAACGAGTTACCCAGCGAATCCTGTTGCCTTGCTTGAGCCCGTTGGCCTTCATCACAAATGCTCCGTAGCGTTCCATGAATTGAACCAATGCCCACAGAGCGCTTTCCCCACGTTTCTCCAGAAATCTTCTGTAAGCAATGAGCAACGCGATCTCATCCGAGCGATCGTCATATAACCCACGGATAACCCGTTGGTGCTCGTCCAGGATGGCCAGCCAATCCTGCGCATCCATACCGCTTTGAATACGGAACCAACCGGGTACGGCGATCGTGGTCATTGCAGAAACTGCTTTAGCATTTCCGAGTGATTGATAATGAGTAATCAGTACGCCTGAGATCGCGGCCTCAGGAGTTTTGCCCGATAATTGGAGCCCCGGAAAAGGTTCCGCGTCAAGGGCATGGTACTCCTGTGAATGACGAATCAGCAGTTCCGCGCATCGAAGTGCCGCTAATGCATCCATTTTGGGAGCCCCCCCGCGTATCCCCCTCTTTCGCAGCTCTCGGGAAACCAACTCCAAGGCTTGAACCGAGATATCCTTTGGAACCGGGCACAGCAGGCGAACGTGTTCGCCCTTCTGGCCTTGAAAATAGGGACAAGCCACACGAAAGTAGCCGCGATACTTCATCCATTCCCAAAAGGGATCGGTCCATTTTTGCTTTGTCTTGTCGTTACGGTCTGTGCTATCGGGCTTTAGCCGGCTATAACCTTTGGCCGAAGTAGGAGTGAATAGTTGGACGGTATTGACGTTCCAGGTCAAGCCGGAGGGGCGTCCGGCTATGACGTTAGCCAACGAGCTAGCCACAGCATTACGAAACTTTTCGCGCGTTAGCGTCATAACCGCCGTATGCACCTTATTCGCTGTTTCGTCACCCTGCAACGTGTTTAGAACCTGCAGCAACCGCCAGTCATCCCGAATTGTCTCTTGTTCAATGAACTGCTGGGTCTCGGTGTCCAGCGCCTTGGCTCCTTTCTTACCCTTTGCATTGGCTGCCTCTTTTGTTCGGTCGGCCTTGGCCTTCTCTTCCTTATAGTTCACAACATCAGCGATCCCGGTTGGGACACTCGTTTCCTCGTTCGTCTTGAGAAAAGGGTATCCGGGGGCCTGGGGAATCGTTTGGGCGATTGCCGCGTCAAGCGGTCGGTCAAGGAGAACTTTGAATTCCGTCTCATGTTCCACCAACCGGACGTTCATGGTATTTCCAGCGCTAGCGAGCAAATCCGCCAGTCCAACCGCAGCGAGCACATCACTGTGCGTGCCCGTCGCCTTCGGAACTCTCATAGCCTGGATTGATTCACTCATTTGCTCCTCCCTCTGCCGTAGCGCGTTGATCTGATAAACGAAGGGTGCGGGCAAGGAGTGCTACAAGGGGCCACCAATACTCCAGTGCCTCGGGAGCCGTAGCCAAACTCAGGAGCTGTTTTAAAGCTCCCCGTTTATCGCTTCGTGCTTCTAACTTACCGACGTCTCTGTCGTCTGGAAGCCATCCAATGGCCTGAGCAACTGTGCGCTCCCACGCAGGACAGAGTTTGGAGATTCCGAGGTTGAGGTCACAAGGAAGCCATCCACCATGATGACTAAGGACCGCTGCCGTGCAGGCAGAAGCGACGTGGTTCAGTCTATCTGCTGCAGTAGCAAGCAACCCTGGAAGAAACAAGGTACCATAATATGCGCTGGCCGCTGCATGGGAAGGGCGGCGGACCGGTAGAGATTTTTCACGCTCTATGTCTTCCCTGTTTTCAAAGTCGAAGTCAGTATGTGCCATCGGCTCTCCGGGCTGGTATGTTTTATCTTTACTCTTTTGAGCCGCCTCCGCCCAGCGCTGCCACGCATCCTGCAATTTCCCAAAGTCGTGAAGCAGCGCACAGGCCCTGACGGTATCCTTTACCGCGTCGGGGTTAAGACCATATCGCTTTCGGAGTCCGCACACGAGCAAGCCAGTCGGCCAACCTTCTCTCCGGAGTCTTCTTTCGGCCTCCTCGGCCACGCGAAGGGCGTGGTCTGCCCATCTCTCCATATGCAGCGGTGCGTATCCAGGCCTCTTTGGTTCCTCTCGAGCCGGGCTTTCGACCAAGCCTTCCGCACCCGGTTGAATTCCCAGCTCGCTGCTATAGCGAGCCGCGGCAGGTTTTAAGCACACGACATAAGCACGATCGACGTCTTGCTCCGTCCGCAGTTCGTTCCATGGGTTTGGATCACTGCCTGTCCAGTACCAACCCGGCTCCTTCAGACCGTTCCGCAGCAGGCGGGCCAGAGACGAGCGAGAAAGGTTAACTCCTTCCCACTGTCCAGGGTGATCTGCCGCAGTGACGCCTTGTCTAAGGATGACTCTGATCTGGTCCGACCCCTCGCGAATGAGATCGGCCACACGTACAGGATCGCGGAGAATGGAATTCTGCTCGATGCGCCGAAGACATTCATCCAGACGAGCACGCCATCCTCCCCTAAGTGAGTCCGCATCGTGCTGCCCGTGAGCTTCTTCTACCCACTTTGCAACCGTGGTCGGGTTGAGAATTCTCTGGCCTTCACGCTCCAGGATGTCATGAGATGCTCTGATATCAGGCTCTGGATAAGGAAGGTAGGCAGTCGGCTCGTTGGGCAGAGGATAAACGTGCACAATGCCACGCTCTCCCGGAAACCGGGCGCATCTCCCTGCCCGCTGCACTAACGAGTTCATAGGGCAAAGCTCGGTGTGCAGGCGCTCGCACGAAATATCCAGGCCGGCCTCGACCACTTGAGTGGCAACCAAGATTGCTCTATCGCTGGAATCTTTTTCAAAGAGGCGTCTGATTTCTTGCTCTTTCGTGACGCGATCACCTTTGAAAAACCTTGAGTGGAGGAGAATCAGCTGATTGCTGTGGTCCGCCCCGAGCCTATCTTTCAAGGCCGCGTACATCATTTGAGCCCGGCCTACTGTGTTGACCAGGACGATTGATCTTGTTTGATGTCTTTGCAAGACTATGTCAGCAGAGAGTGGCGTGGGCTCAAGGCGAATGTCTCTCACAACATCTGTGACGCTCGGCAGGCCGCTTTCCAGATCTATCGTGTCGGACTCGCCTGCCGGGATAAGGGCAGCATCGAGTGCTTCGCAAATTACTTTAATCAGTGGCTGTGTCGCAGTGGCCGTCATCCATACACATTGGCAGAGATCTTGGAAAAGGTATAATCCTGCAACGGCAGTTAGGAAGGCCTTGTTTGGTTCCATGAGGTGGAACTCATCGAAGACAATGAGCGCACCGGCAATGGCTGCTGCGTTGATGTTGTGCAGGCGATCCGAAAGGCCATACGGGCCACATAGCAGACCGCTGAGCACCTGGTCGTAGGTAGTTATAATGATCTTTCCGCGGTCGAAATATGGGTCGTCTGGCTGCTCACCGGTCTGCAAGGTCACAAAATCTCTCCCTGCTTCCTCCAATTCGTCATCGGCACTGTAACCAAGGCAAGCCGCTGCCTTCTTAACTTCATGGAATATACCCTGCGCCAGTGTGCGAAGGGGAAGGGCATATATGAGACGGGTGGGCAAGTGTCGCCAGCCCTGAAGAAACAAAAAAGGGACAATAGCCGCCCAGGTCTTCCCAGCACCAGTCGGGGCCCGAAGGATTACGTTGCCGCCGAGAAAAAGTCTCTTTGCGACCGCGATCTGGTAACCAAACGGTTCATGCCCCGTTACTCTTCTAAAAAATGTACAGTATGGTTGATCATCGATGGAGTTCATCGTAGAGCCTCGGATGGCGAAGCAGGATCCCAGCCCCCACCCCCATCCATCCATCTCCCCACGCCGGCTGCTTACCAAGCTGGGCGGCTTCGCCGGTGACGAGCCGGAGAAGCAACTGGCGAGGATGACTCCGAGTTGAACTTTCTGATGGTGGATTGATCGCCCCCCTCCACCATAACAGTTTTAGCCATCTTTGGTTTTGCACTTCCGGTAGGTTCCTCCCCTCCGAAGAGATGTGGGCAAAAAGATATCCGAACAAGATCAAAAATGCAACACCCTGGAAGGCTAAAAGAGCCCCGGATTCAGCGAGTTCCTGCGAGAACTCCGGTCAACTCGGCGACGTGGAAATTTCCCTCGCCGTCGGATATATTCGGCAGTTTCACTGAGCAACTTGAAGGTGCCGTTGGCCACACAATTGAGGGGGGAAACAAGCATGGGATAAGGGGCGCGGGCGGGTTAGCACGGCTGGGTGTAAGTGCAACGAATGATAAAGCTAGCCCCTTTCAATCCGTTCGGGACAAGGCCTGAGTCCACCCGATCCCAAACTACCCAGCCAGCGTTTGGTACCATCCATTCCCCCAGGCAGCGTGCTTTCCGATGTGCACCACTTCCCCCCAGATCAGCCAAGGTAGAAACTCATGGAGGGCACCTTCATAGGTCACCTCGCCGACAAATCCGGAAAGCTCGTGACGCTGGCGCGTCTTCGAGGACGTGCGAAAGCGTTCCACCCATTGGACCTGCGAGCAAACCGTTCGAACCTGTTCGGAGCGTTCGCCCAATCCGCGAAAATCGATTTCGAGAGGCCCCTCACCAAAGAAGATGCTTAGGGTGTTAACGCGGTCGCGCAGCCGCTTAAGGATATGGTGAAACTCAGGTTGGGAGATCGTTTCGCCGCCGGCACGTAAGTACGTGGGTGTAAGGAAACGCACAGTAACCTGTGAGAAAGGGCAAACGGAAGGTGATTTTGCAGAGGAGAACGCATGCCGTGCTTCCGATTCCAGCTCTCTCAGCCTAATGTGGAGATAATCATCCAGGCAGGTCGGTAGGGGGGAGCGGAAGATCTGGTCATCGGCCGTATAGATCGGAATCCAGCTGTAGTCCTCGGCCAATCGCTCAAAGGCGGGTGGCAACGGGAACGAGGATTGGCCGCTCGCAACGCCGGGCTCGATAGAGGCCTGAGCATTAGGCACCGAGATTCGAGTCCCCTTCGTTGACGCATCTTTCCCCGCATACAGACCTTGCTCTGGAATTTGGCCCCCGTTCGGGTCTGCCCTGCGACTCGTAATCTTTGATACATCTAGCTGCTCGACTCTCTCTAGGATGCACTTGGCCCGATTGAGCCCCAGGCCTTCAAGGGCAAGCTGGCGGAACGAGAGAACGAAATACGGTAGGTAGTCAAGTGCGCGGCCGATGAGCACCAGACCAAATTCGAAACGGTCACCCACTTCGTACCGGGTCTGGTTCGTCTGCGGTGCACGAAAGACAAAAGGGCGGGGAATATCCTGATTCTTCGAAAGGCGATCGGCGCCAACGGGTGGAGAGGGTTCAAAGACAGCCTTGTACGGGCACGAAGTCGCTAAAAAACACTGCTTGGCGTCTCGGCATTGAGGAACGCAGCAGAGACGGCGAAAAGCATGGCCGAATCCGCCCCGCAGCATATTCCCTTTGTTTAGACCGGGTACGATGAGAGACTGGCATGGTGAAATGGTAAAACGAAAAAAACCGAATTGCAGACTATTCGCCCCCAAGGCTTCCGCCATATACATCCCGAAAATATTGCCATGCCATTGTATATCGAATGCGGTCGACCTGTGATTTATTCGATCCGACGAGACAATGGCACGGCCCGCTCGGTTGAGGTTTTGCTTCTGCCCTACGCCCTTGTTAGAAGAGCGGCCATACGGGGAAGACTATTTTAAGCTCACCCGGGTTCAAGACGCACACGACCGCCGCCGGTACCGAGATTACAAGGGCTCGGAGCCTTGGCCTGTATCGACTGTGATTGCACAATCCGCTTGGAGCAACGGCTGGAAACGAGGGGCGAGCCGTTTCTCGACGCTCTTCGCCGCGATGCAAATGCGACCGGATCATGGCCCCAGCGCTGATGGTTCCGTCAACAGGGATTTCGATGATGCCAATTTCGAGAAGTAGCGCCGCCGGCGAGCAGCACCGACGCGCTCGCAAGCGGCACCAAAGCTCAGGGGATGAAGGCCGGGAAGAACTGGCGCAATACCTTCGCGCCGCGTTAGCGTGATGAAACACCCAACGGGCTACGAGGCTGAGAGTGGCATCCCAGCGTAGCGCGCATTGTGGTGGCGGCGGAGCCGCCGTTTTCCACAGAAATGCTTTGCCTACTACAGGGATATTCTTACAGGGGTTTATACAGGTAAATACAGGCGGAAGGCCTAAACATCTGACCAGCAGGAACTTAACGGCACATTTTGTAGCGAGATACACGTGAAAACGTAGCAGGAGACACGTGCTTTTGTAGCAGGTTACACGTGCCGGGACTCGTAAGCGGCTGAGAATACAGGATCGGGTCTTGTAGCGAGAAACACGTGAATCATTCTGCGGATGCATAGGCTTTTGCACAGAACCTCCGGCGAACGGCAGATGCGGTTTGAGATGAGCGAACGACAAGCGCGTGCCCGTCTTCGGAGACGCTAGCCGGGCATTGAGGCCACAGGGCAGTGACTGCCCGGAGCCAACGAGAAATGGTGAGGCGAAAAGTGCGCTCGACGGCGTAAGGCGCATTCCCGAGTTGCTCCGTGAGGCCACCCGGCCCCAGGAGCGGGATGCGCGCCGTACGGCCTCGCAGGCTCCAGCTTTTCCAGACGAGCCAGACGTAGAAATCAAGCAGTCCGGGTGCATTCGCCAGGGCAGCCACAACCTCGCGCTCGACCGGAATCCGATGCTGGTTGCATTCGCGGAAGAAGGCGTCGCTGAGGGTGATGGCGTTCTCAAACCGGCCGTCTTCGCTGGCGGGATCGGCATCGGCGAACCACAGGCGCATGCGTTCGAAGAAGTGAAATCGAGTGCAATCGGTCATCCTGTTGCGGCCAGGTTGGTCGTCGGTGCCGAAAAAGATTGTGGCCGCAAATACTCGCTGAAACCCCTCCACAATCCGTCGATAATGCCGGCCGTCTTTGGTGAGGTGGAAGAACTCGAGCATCTGCGATGCTCTACGAAAGTGGACGATTCGGCTATTCTGCTGGAGAGCGAGGGTTGCGATCCAGATCGGGATGAGCCGATCCTGACCGTAAGGCAAACCAAAGCGCGGATGGCCGATGATTTCAAGGAAAAATTTCCCGTTCCGGCGGAGGTAGGCAAGCTGATCTCGGGGTGGACGGCGGAGCGGGATGCCGCAGAGAACGAACGGCCGGGCATTGTAAGCCAGCTCCTGATGCCCTGAGTCACGCTGCTCACGGATTAAGCTGATGGTCTCCAGTTGCTTCAGGCGGCGGGTGGTGATGCCGATTTTTGGCAGGAGATTCCCAACGGCGGTCAATTCCTGATGGGGAACAGGCCCGCTGACGTTGCGCGGGGAATCATCAGGGGAGCGTTTCACCCAGTCAGGGGCGGCATCAATTCTGCTAGGCGCCGTGGTGAAGAGGGGAAAGCATTTGCTCATGCTTCACCGCCTTCATCACCAGACTTGCCACTTGGATTCTCAGGAGGCGGATTTAGGTTGGAATCTGGGTTGCGCGGGGGTTGCGGATTTTGCCCGACTTGTTTCGAATTTGCAGACGGAAGTGATTGATTTTGCTGAGCGCCATCGCCCAAAATGGGACTCATAATCCGTTGGTCGCAGGTTCGAATCCTGCTGGGCCCACGCATTTAGCTATTCGAAATAAATCTCGACAAAATCGAATCTCAACCGAACAGCCGGAATGAGGACGGGGGCGGTAGAGATTGAATAACTATACATGGATGTCGGCACTTTTAGCAGCTTGCCGCAAGGCGGTGGGAACTCGTGTTATTCCGAGGGAAGCGAGGAATTTTGCTTTGTAAACAAAGATCCTGCAAGATTCCTCGTCGCCTTCGGCTCCTCGAATGGCAGGCTGTAAAGGTCTTTCAGCAACCTCCTTAGCCAGCTGCTTTGTTAAAGGCTTGAGATCCTCAAAACGCCCCGAACGTCGCCAACAAACGCGAATTCACTGCAACCGACATTGTCTTTTGACAGTCGGTCAGAAAAAGATCTGCAGCCCAAACTGGATACGCCGGGGGATATTGCACTGGCTGTGCGTTTGTCCGAAGCTCGGGTCGCTCCAGTTGGTGTCCGGAGCGCAGAAATCCACGCGATTGAAAATATTGCCAAAGTCTGTCTCGAACCTTACGTATTTACTTTCGCCGAAATACGTATCTTTGAAGATTGAGAGGTCTTCGTTGTAGTAAGCAAATCCTCGCACATGCGGGTCCTGATTAGGCCCATTGCCAAAAGAAAGCAGGCCGGGATCCGCCCAGCCGCTGCGGAGCAAATAACTTTGCGTGGCTGGATCGCTGAAGTTGGGATTAACGCCCGGGCCGACTTTGTTCGGGCGCTTGTCGCTATTGAAGAGGAAGCCACCCAGGTTATTTGCCATGAAGATATGCAACGGCCTTCCCGATTGGTAGGTTTGCATTGCCGAGAACTGCCAGTTACTGATCAACTTCTGGATAGGCGCGGGCGCATTACTTGCCAGCCTACGGCCTGATCCAAAAGGCAACTGGTAGATCCAACCGAGCGAAAGGATCTGCGGGACATCGTCGTAGCTCACTGACCGCAGTTCTTTCTGCACATTCACCGGGTTCTGGATGCCCACACCTCCGCCACCCTGCCCCGCATCCGCAGCATCATTCATCAGCTTCGACCAGGTATAAGCAACATTGAATTGGAGACCCGAGGAGAGCCGCCTCTGGAGACTGACCTGCAAGGCGTTATAGTGGCTGGTTCCGACGGGGAGATTCCGCCAAAGGACAGCCTGATATTGCGGCCAGGGGCGCAGAGCCTGTGCGACGTCGCCGGTGAAACCGGGATAAGGCGCCTGAATGCCAGCCGCCTGTGCCTGGGGAGAGTCAATCGGAGACTGTAGAACGCTGGGCCCCAAAGCCAGGACACTGGGATTGTTCATATTTGAATCCATTCCCCCAAAGTCTGATCCTGCGATCAGACGTGTCCCGTGGTTGCCGACATAAGCCACATCCAGCGCCATATTGGAAGACAACTGGCGCTGAATCGAAAACGACCAGTTTTGATATCTCGGCATTAAGTACGAGTCTTTCGCTACGGCGACCGGGGAACCACCGTTCATTACCGAAGGATTCAAAACGGGCGGCTGTTGGATGGCCTGGGCCGGAAAACCATTATTCCAGTAAAATGCTGGGAATTCACCGTTAGTCAGATTCGGGACTGTGGGGTTCGTCTGGTATCCATCTGTAGGATAGGGGTTGAAAAGACTGGCAGGCACGCCGGCATAGTAAATTCCATATCCACCTCGAATCACATTGCGGTCATGCAGCCGGTAAGCAAAACCGATCCGAGGGCCAACGTTCCAGTTGCTGTTTCCAGCCGCATATTGGTTCCCGAAAACGTCTGCACCCGGGTGATTGCCGGCGGCAGGGTTGGGTGCGGTTTCGGAGAAAGTTGAAAAGCGCCCGTGTTGCTCAGGCAATCCCGAAGACCAGTCAAACCGCAACCCGAGTGTCAAGGTGAGGTTCGGTGTCACCTTGAAATCGTCGTTGATCCATGGGGCAAAATATTTCTGGACGGGTGCGTAGATATAGGGGATCGAAAAGAATGCCGAGTGCACCTGTCCGAGGAGGAATGAGGCGAACGGATCACCGGTAACGGCCAGGTTATTTCCGCTGGCATCGTAGCCTCCGGTCTCGAGTTGGCTGAAGCTATAGTTGCCACCCGCGTTGACAGCCCAGCCGGTCTGAGGATAAATCATGTACCGATACTCGATGCCCCCCTTGACTGTGTGCTTTCCGGCAATCCAAGTAACGTCATCCAGGAATTGCCAACGGTTGCTGATGTCGCTGCCGTCACTGAGCCATGGAGTGCCGTAGCTGGTATAGGGAATCACACCGGCAAAATTGATGCTTGGCGGACCTGCATTGTTGTGGATTGGATCGTCGGGCAGCCCGAGACCCAGAAGTTGGTTCCACCCGACATAGCCGGAGAGAGAATGTCCCTGCATATGCCAGCGATCAAACGCCACCGTGGTATGGTTGAAGACATTGGGTTTGATCACCCAGTTGAACTGCAAATGATCAAAATGATTTGTGATCTTCTGAACGAAGCCTTGTCCAATGTAAGTATTGTTGGCCTTTGAATCATTCACCGGATCGTTTGGCACACTGCACCCTCCCGGTCCACCGCAATGGGCAATGCGCGGCCGGTTATTCTCGTAATAGGTGTTGCTCATTGAGAATTTGTCATTGAAAGTGTGGTCCATTCGGAGAAGCCAAGTCCACACATTGATCTTGTTGTTGTCATCCGATGTTCCGCCAAACTCGTTGAACTCCTGCGTGTCCCGGTCAAGCGGAGGAATCAGTGGCACGTAATTCTTCATTAAAGTTTGACTTAAGAGCGGGTCATTCGAAGGGATGATGTTGTTCGGGTACGGATCCCGCACCGGAACGCCATTGACCAAGCGGGTTGTAGATGGGTTAAAAATCTCTCCCTGGTAGATAGGCCGGCCCAGCGCATCATGGCCTACAACGTTGTTGGTATTCAAAAGAGCGCTAAAATCGCCGGTTCGTTCAGCTAGTGTCGGTAGAGTGTTGACATAGCCGATATTCACCGTGCTGTGATAATCGAGTCGGTCGTAGTTGAAGTACCAGAAAGTCTTCCCTCCCTTCTTGAGCTTGGGAATAGGGCCGCCAATGTCAAATCCTGAGTTGTTCTGCTGGAGAGGCAGCCGGAAAGGCAGGAAGAAGTTCCGCGCATCCAAGGATTGGTTTGTGTAAAAGTCATAGAGATTGCCGTGGAACTTGTTGGTGCCCGACTTCGTGGTGTACATGATGAAACCACCACTCGTGTGACCGTACTGGGCGGAAAACGTGTTTTCGACGACGGTCATTTCCTGAACAGCGGGATAAGGCAGCGAACTCTCCTGCGTCTGCTGGTGTCCCTCAGCATAACCGAAGGCCGCACCGTCAAACCAGTTCTCCGTAGCCATGGACTGGCCGCCGTTAATTCGTGACTGGAACTGACTGCCGCGGAATATGGCGTCGCCGTTGGGCGCGACGGGAACATATCCGGGCTGCAACTGCAACAAGGATTCAGCCAGCCGAATGTCTGCGCCCATCACCGCAGGCAAATCATGATAATAGAGCGACCCCAGCGTATGAGATACCGTGGGAGTCTCCGTATTAATCATCTGGCTGCTGGCTGTCACCTGCACGGTCTGGACCGCCTGGCCAATTTGCAATTGCGCGTCCTGCCGGTAGTGCATCCCCCCAGTCAGCACGATTCCGCTTCGGACAAAGGTCTTGAACCCCGGCTTTTCCACCTGGACGGTGTAAGTGCCGAGAATCAGCGGTGGGGTGCTGTAATTCCCGGCACTATTGGTTGCCACCACCGTCTGAACGCCAGTGTCCTGGTCAGTTATAGTCACTTTGGCGCCTGGAACCGCTGCGCCGGAGGCGTCCGTAACCAGTCCCGTAATAACCGCTCGGTCAGCAATCTGGCCAAACAAAGCCGTGGAGTTTGCCAAGGCGACCAGCAATGAAATTCCAACCACAGAGAACAGTAAGCGCTTCATCGCTCACCTCCGCTTGTCGTTGTCACCTTCTAGCTCGGTTTTAGGTCTATACTCTTACTCTAAATGATTATTGGAGGCTTTATAATATATAAAAAGAGCCATGTCAAGCGTTTCAGGTAAAAATTTTTAATTCTTTTTAATAAGGAG